>QIRE01000142.1_pt1 | contig 17597 bp, 12 predicted proteins | sample 2940141 | NCBI WGS metagenome assembly QIRE01 (sample SAMN09273532, study PRJNA473421) | Gut metagenome, whole genome shotgun sequencing project. | isolation source: gut tissue | host: Folsomia candida VU population | place: Netherlands: Amsterdam | collected 2016-03-06
CCGTAGGGCAGCAATGGGCCGGGAGCGACGGCCGCCGACCCTACCTGTCCGTACGCCAACGCTCCACAGTTCGTGGTGTGAAGTTGCGGCAGTTACCCCCGCAGCAGGTCGGCCAGTTCCTCCATCTGGTTTCCCAACCTGTCCTGCCGGTCGAAGCGCTGCCCCAAACCTGCCACCTGCGCGGACAATTCCTTCAGGGCGATCTCTTGAGCCTGCATGCGCGGACCGAGGGTTTGCATGTGCTGCGTCGTGATTTCCACCCCACCGGCAATCCTTTCCAGAAGCGCGGTCACACCCGCCAGCAGGCAATCAGACAGAGCAAATTCCGAACCGGGTGACAAACCTCACCCGTGAGGTGCCACTGCAAGAGACCCTGCGCATCCCCTTATTCGGGATGCGCAATTCTATTTCACACGCCTCCAATTTCGTCCTGGCAACTGGCGGATGGCAAAATCGTCCTCCTCTTTCGACACAAGCCTGTCTTTCTCCGGCACGGCGATCCCGAAGAGGTGGTTATCCACAATGAAGTGCCGAAACACCTTGTTTCCATCAGCTTTTCGGTCAGTTCCGCCGCTCTCTCGCATTCCCGCACTCTATACTGATCTGGAGGACAGCATCCCCATGCCCCTCATCAAAGACACAGCAAGATCACCCCGCCGGCGCGCATGTTCCGGCGACCGGAAGAGGCATGACGCGTGGCACGGCAGGATGGAAAGAACGGCCAGACGAACGGCGGGGCGGCAGCCCTGCCCTTCCCTATGCCGCCTGCCTCGGCCGATCTCCGGTCGGACCACCCCGCGCAGCGCTCCGCATCAAACTCTCTTGCGGGATCGGGCGAAGCGGCCCATCCTGCGCTCATCGCCCTCGTCCGCCTGCTGGCCCGGCAAGCCGTCGCAGCAGACCTTGCCGTCGAACGCGTAGCTCAGAAGCCGGAGGACTGACATGCCCGCACCCCGCGCCGCGATCTATGCCCGTTACTCGACGGATCTGCAGTCTGCCGCATCAATCCAGGATCAGGTTCGCCTGTGCCGAAAGCTGTGTCAGGATAATGGCTGGCAGGTCGTGGAGGTTTTCGCGGACGAGGCGATGAGCGGCGCTTCGCACCTGCGCCCCGGATTTCAGGATCTGCAGCAGGCGGCGATGAATGGCCGCATCGATATCGTGGTCGCCGAGGCGCTGGACCGGCTGTCACGCGATCAGGAACATATTGCGGCCCTGCACAAGCGGATGCGCTTTCTCGACGTGAAGATCGTCACGAAGTCCGAGGGCGAGATCAACGAGATGCATATCGGCCTCGGTGGCACGATGTCGGCGCTGTTTTTGAAGCAACTGGCACAAAAGACCCATCGGGGTCTGGAAGGCCGGGTGCGCGATGGCAAGTCGGCAGGCGGCATCAGTTACGGCTACCGCGCCGTGAAGGAGTTGCGCGCCGACGGGACCGTCAGCACGGGGGATCGCGTTATCGTCGAAGATGAGGCAGCCATCGTGCGCCGGATCTTCGAGGGCTATGCCTCCGGTCTTTCCGCGCGGTCGCTCGCTGCGGCGCTGAATGCCGAAGACATCCGCAGCCCCGAGAATGGCAAGGGGGCGGGAACCTGGGGGCCGTCAACGATCTCCGGCAACTGGAAGCGCGGCACCGGCATCCTGAACAACGAACTCTATATCGGGCGCCTGGTCTGGAACCGGCAGCGGTTCGTGAAAGACCCATCGACCGGCAAGCGTCAGGCAAGGCCCAATCCGCCCGAAGACTGGGTGATCGAAGACGTCGAACACCTGCGTATCATCGATGATGACCTCTGGCAGCGGGTGAAGGACCGGCAGGGTGCGATCCGCCAGGAGATGAACCCGGCCGGTGTTCAGGAGGCCGAGCTGCGTCCCGAGCGGGCGCGCCGCCCGACCTATCTATTCTCCGGCCTCGTGGCCTGCGATTGCTGCGGCGCCACCTACACCCTGATCAACAAGACCCGTTACGGCTGCAGCGGCGCCCGCAACAAGGGCGCCGCCGTTTGCACCAATCGCGCGACCATCGCGCGGGAGGAAGTCGAGGACCGTGTGCTGGGCGGGCTGAAGACCCGACTGATGCATCCGGATCTGATCGCCGTGTTCGTCGAGGAATACCGGCTGGCATGGAACGCCGCCCAAGCAGGGGCATCTGCGCTCCGGGCGAAGACCGAGCGGGAGCTGGTTCAGATCGAGAAGAAGATCGCGGGCATTGTCCAAGCGATCACGGACGGCATGTATCACCCGTCGATGAAGGCGAAGATGGAAGAGTTGGAGGCACGCAAGGCGTCCCTTGCGACGACCCTGGCCGAGACACCCGAGCCGCCTGCCCTGCGACTTCATCCGCGTCTGACAGATCTCTATCGCGAGAAGATCGACAACCTCGTATCGGCGCTCTCGGATCCTTCGGTGAAGCTGGATGCGACGGAGGCCCTTCGCGGGTTGGTGTCGGAAATCCGGATGATCCCGGACGCCGATGCTCCGGGCGGGCACCGGATGGAGCTGGTCGGAGAGTTGGCGGCAATCCTATCGCTGTCGGAGAGCGCAGGTGCGATTTCGGGTGGCCTTGGCCCAGGCATGGCAAAGCCCCCGCGGGTGCAGGGGCTGAAGTCGGTTACGTTGGTTGCGGGGACAGGATTTGAACCTGTGACCTTCAGGTTATGAGGCTATGTTATTGATATTGCACAATTCGTTGCAAATCAACCACTTGCGCCACAACCATTTGTTATCGCGCGCTTTGCTTCCAGCATTCGGCGACTCTCATCGTGCTTCGCCGCGCGGGAAAGGCGCTCAAAGGGCGTCCACCTGTTGAGTTGGCGTTGAGTCAAAGTAGAGGCTTGAGCACCGTTGCTACGCAAGCTGAAGGGTCGAAATGGGCGCGGAGCGGACTTTCCGCAGTGCGGCGCCATATCCGTGCAAAACTGCTTGAGCCGACATTTGGGGGCATGACCGCAGTAGATGGATGTAATCAGCTGGTCAGGCGGGATGCGACATATAACTAATCGAGTTAGACCTTCTCCCTCGTGACTAGCCCACTCTTCATTGCACCACCAAGCAAATCACTTGGCCCCCGCCCCGCCAATCCGAACATCTCGAGGGCAAGCCTCGCCCTAGACGCTGCGACGTACAAACGGTTGTGTGCAATGTATTTCTGGAAGCTCCTCGTCTCGGCAGTGGTGCTGCTTGCCTCCAAGGGGACTCGGCCCTTATCCACGCCGACAATAACTACTGCGTTAAACTCAAGCCCGCCCACGAAATCGGCGTGCCCAACGATCATGTGGCCAGACTTCTCGGCATCACGTACCCTTGAATAGTCACCCCTGCGATCCAAAACAGTCACGGCCTTATTGTTGTTTTTGGCGAACAGCGCGATATCCGCAGCCAAGCGATCGGAAAGAGAAGTGATAAGTACTTCCCATGGCGCAGAATTGGTCAGCTTCTGCAAGGCAGCTGCCCGCCTGAATGCCGCCTCAATCATCGAACCATCATCACTCGCGTCATAATAGACGATGGGTTGCGTGAGCTTCTCCTGATCTGCAGTCAATCCGCTCCGAGACTGAGAAAGGGTATTCGTAAAATCCGCAAATAGCGTCGCACCGGATGCAAGAACAGACGTAGCAAAGTCAACGATTTCAGACGAACTTCTGAACACGGCGCTGTAGGTAACCTCATCGGCGCTGGAAGAAATCACCCCGCCATCGCCAAGGTAACCACTACTCCAGCCTCGATCCCCAACGGCCTGTGCTTTATCTATAGCAAAGCTGATTGGCGTTGCGCTAGGTGAACGCGTCAGAAAATGGAAGACTTGTAGCTCATTAATGTTGAAAAGATGCGCTTCATCAATAGCGAGAAAATCAAAACCCTCGCGCCCTCTCCGACGCCGCCAGATCGGCGTATCGAGTTGACCAACCGCAGAAATCACCACATCGTCGGTATCAAACTGCCCGGTGCTCCGAAGTTGTTCCTCATAGAGGCGAAAAACAATATAGACGTACCCTTTGTCTGCATCATTTTCGACGGGTAACCCGTATTTCAGGGGCGGACACTCCCTGTAGACATCAAAGTTCCCTCCAGCTCTACCCTTTATTTGGATGCTGATCTCATGCTGAAAAAGAGGGGCAAGTTCAGAGTCCGCGTTCCCCGTCAAGAAGTCCCTGAACTTCTCACTCATATGCGGAGAATGGGATTTGAATTCGGTAGAACGGGCCTGCTGCAGGCTCTGTTCGATGTATAGCGCTTGAAGAATCTTGGAGTCCTGTGCGTCTCGGTCAACGAACTCTGTCTCAGAAATTGTCTGGTTTAGGACATCGGAACAAACTGAAGCCAGCGTCTTCACTGTCAGCGAAACGGCTTCCACGTCTGGGTTCCTCCGGTGGAAGCCATCGGGGTTCATCGCGTCCAGTATCTCAAGGGCACTCTCCCGGGTTGACTCACTGTGCGTCACGAACAAGGCTCGAAAGTCTCGTTTGTCGCGCTCGTAGGCCGCACAGTGGACGAGGGACCTAATGAGGAGCGTAGCCGTCTTTCCCGTGCCGGCAGCACCTATCAGGCGCTGAGCTGTCTCGGAAGGCGCGAAAATGAATTGCCCTTGCTGTTTCGTGAGCCGATTGAGCCACTGGTCGAGTGGTAAAAATGCCCCTTCAACAGTGCTGGACGATGAGTCCGAAAGCATGACGTCAGTAAGCTTCTTTGGCGCAACAACCGCGTTCCGCGCTTCGGCGGCCTCAAGCTTCTTTGGTAGTGAACCGTAAACATCTGCGAGAAGGTCGACGGCCTTCTTGAAGTTTGCGAGAGGTGCAACCTCGGCGGCAGAATCTGCTCCATCAAACCCAGATTTGTAGAGAAGTATGAAGTTGCCCGCCAAGTCACGTGGCTTTAGCCTCTTGGGATCAGGGTCGCGCTCAAGAGCCACTCGAAACCCCGTGCTCTTAGAGAAACCAAGAGGAAAAATTACTGTTTTTGTTGTCCCCGAAATCATCCTTTCCGATGAATTGTAGACGCCACTTCCACTCCAGTACTTCGCACAGAAGCGGAAAGCTTTTTGAAGTGTAGTGAGCGCCTCAGAACTGTTGATAGATCCAAAAATTCCTGATGTTTCGCAATCAATGACGAGGTATCTCTTCTGCTTCCAGGCACCGGCTGTTGACAGAAACAGCCCATCGGAGTTAGCCGTCATCACCGTCGCACCGGAAGCTTTGAACGCTTCCACTTTCCCAGTAAGCGCTTTGACGAATTCCGCACCCTCATTAAAATCAACGCTCTGAAGCTGCCTACCTGAGATAAGCTCAGCAATTGCGCCATCATCGATGCAGATGTACTTCATATCTTCTTCTCCGTGGCGTCCTGTAGGCGACTGATCACCAAATCCAAATCTTCAGCTCTTGGGTCCGCAATCCCAATCCTTCCAAAGAGATTTGCGTACGACTGCATTACATGCTCGATGGTTGGAGAGCCCAATTGAGTTACAGGACCAGCAAGATCCAGATCAAGGAACTCAAATCGACCCTGCAGTCCTTGATGGGCCAACTCACCCCAGCGTTCAGCCGACAATCCGTTCGCCAGCTCCTCGGCAATTTCCTTTGGCAGCGATGACCCTTCCCGCAAAAGACATACGAACCCCTCGGCTTCAGTATTAGGATATAATCTTTCCAGGAAGTAGTATCCCATGACTTTGTGATCGAACAGATCTTTGACCAACTGCCGAATGGGCTTCAACCGGTTCTCCGTGAGCCAGCTGAGACAAGCACGTGGATTCGCTTTAGACGTTTCCACCGCTTCTAACTCACTCGCAATCTTCTCGAGCCTCTCCCTTATCTTCGTTACTTTTCGATCTTGGCCCTCGGCGTCAAAGTGAATTGCTATGACTTCCGAAAGTGGGACAGACAGCATGATATTTGGCGAAAGGTCCGCGTCAATCAATGCACTTTTTATGCTTCCGAGCTGCTGCTTTCTCTCCTGATCCAAGAGAATTTCGAGTCCATCCACTTGGAGCCAGTCATCTAGCCGAACGATAGGAACGTAGTTGAGTAGGCGATACTTCTCTTGTGCAACATCGCATCTTGCTGTGATTGTGAGCCCGAAAACTTCCTTCTTTGGGTACCGGAAAGCCGTAGCACAGTTGAAAACCGTTCCTTGAGTTAACAATCCGATCCGGGCGGCCTCAACGTGTGGTCTAGCAGTGCGGCTTCTAGCTACCATATTGGACCCTCAGTGTCTGCTTCCTTGCTTCTATCTTTTGTGTCCTGCACGGCAGTTACATCGTTCGCAACGGGTTATGATTGGTGCTGGCCCAGATAGTGCGGCGTCTTGCTGCGGCGCCTGTCGACGGGCAGCTTTGGAGAACGCGGGTCTAGTACCCGCAACAGGTGACCGTCCTCCAGGGGCCGCATGTGAATTCTGCATCACCCAATCTCCAGCTCCGGCAACCCATTTACGATCTTCATCGTCTCGAGGCTCACAGTGATGACGCGCTGGAACAGCTCCAGGGGGTAGCGGGGGTTGCCGACGGTTTCGTTGGCGTAGTCGTTGGCGTCGTTGGTGATGCCGCTGGCTGGGTCGGTTTTGACCACCTGGCGCTCCATCACCCAGTCGAGGGCGGGTTTGCCGTTCACGACGTAGTCCCAGGCCTCGAGGGGGATGTTCTGCATGGTGATGCGGTCGTTGTAGATGACGGTGGTGCGGTCCTTGGTCTTGCCCTTGCCGCCGAGCTTCATCTTTTTCACGCGGTAGAACTTCACCGGGTCGGCCTGGGCATCGGGGATCAGGCGGTGGTCGCCTTCCTTGAAGGTGACCATGTAGGGCTCGACGCTTTCAAAGTTCACATGCAGGTGGCCGAGGGCGCGGCCGGCGTCGCGGAAGGCGGCGAAGTCGGCAAAGGTCTTCACCGCCGGGATGCGGGGCAGCTGCTTGGCGAGGTTGTTCTTGAACCGCTCGCGGTAGTCTGGCGAGTGCAGTAGGCCGTAGATGTAATAGAACAGGTCTTCCTTGCTGATCGCCTCACCCGGATAGGCGGCCCGGAAATGCGCGACTCCGGCATCAGTGATGGCATCGCGGCGGACCAGAGTCGTGCCCGCGCCCGTGCTGTTAGCGAAGAGGTCGTCCTCGGATGCCGTTTCCTCATAGAGATATAGGGGGAAGCATTGGCCACTTCGCAAGGTATGCAGACATGGCAAAACACTCATCATCAGAACCGAAAAACCACTGTCGTCCCGAATACCCCCAACACCGATGACTAAGTTCTCCGCCACCGCATTGGGGAAGATGCGGGGCATCTGGTAGACCATTTCGTTCAACCGACGACCGAAATACTGCCATTGCCGCGAAAAAGGGCGATAGATAAGAGGAACGATCTCTCCTTCATCAAAGGAGAGTTGTCGCTCACGGGAAATATCATTCTTTAGGGCGCGCGTCCAACTAAAGTGCTTGGCGTCATCATTCAGATACCGACCAACATCACCCCTGTAACCATCCCTTCTTTTTCGCTCCAGTTCTCGTTGATAACCATCAATCAGACGATAGATATTCGCTTCAAGCTTGCTTTTGCTCGACTGAACACACCATGCGTCGCGGTTGGTTACGACGCCGAGTGAATAGTTCTCAAATATGACATCTTCATCGCTTCGTTTTTCACCGGTCAGCATGAACCTATCGAAACTAGAATCGACCTGATCCAGCCAATCGTTGTTTGCGTCTGGTATGATGCGTTGCCAGCCGCCCGCCTGAGTGATGCCGTCCACCGATCCGAAATTGCGAATGATGCTCAACTTGTCGGCGGTGGTTAGATCCGGGCCAATATCATGAAAGTGAATGTGGCCATGTTCAGTTGCCTCGGGGTTCTTCACTAGAACGGCAATGGAAATCCCGGTCATGCTGCCTGAGCCAAAGATGTTCTGCCCCTCGCGCGCCGCTCCTTTCGACAACATATTCTTGCGGATATCTCCGCGCAGGCGAAAGACGTAAAGATCACTAAACTCTTCAACTAGGCATTTGCGCATTCCGTCTGCAAATGACCGTTCAATCCATCCGCTGCCCGAGACAAAAGCTGTGACGCCAGCATCGCCGATGCGATCGCTAGCCCAGCGGAATGAACGGATATAGCTGTCATAAAGATTGTATTGCAGCACAGCCTTGGAATGCTTCGCATAAGTGCTGCGTATGCGCTCATCAAGGTTGTCGTATTTTATGTTTTTGGCGTTGTCGTGCTCACTCTTTTGCGCCGCCGAATAAGGCGGATTTCCGATGATGACGCGGATATCCAGAGCCCTCTGACGCGAGCGGCGCTCGGAATTGTCGGGCAGGAGATTGGCGACCATGTCGCGTTCCTGCTCATACATCTGGAAGGTGTCGGTCAACAGGATGCCGGTGAAGGGGTGATAGGGTGCATCGGCCTGCAGCCCACCCTGAGCCAGTTCGTGATAGACGGTCTCGATGTTCACGGCGGCGATGTAATAGGCCAGCAGCACGATTTCATTGGCGTGAATCTCGTGCTTGTATTTGTGTTCAAGCTCATCTGGGGCGATCAGGCCCGATTGCAGCAGCCGGGTGATGAAGGTGCCGGTGCCGGTGAAGGGGTCGAGGATATGCACACCCTTGGACCCCAGCGTCTGGCCAAACTGCGCCTTCAGCACGTCATTGACCGAGTGGATGATGAAATCCACCACCTCGACCGGAGTATAGACGATGCCGAGGCGCTGGGTCAGGCGCGGGAAGGCGTTGCGGAAGAAGCGGTCGTAAAGCTCGGTTATCAGGGCCTGGCGGCCGTGGGCGGTCTTGATGCCCTCGGCCCGGCGGGCGACGCTGGCATAGAACTTGTCGAGACTTTCCGCCTCCTTGGCGGGTTGTGTTCGTGCAGCTGGCCGAGCACGATCTCCATCGCGCGGGAGACGGGGTTAGCTTCGGTGAACTTGCTGTCCTTGAACAGCGCATCAAAGACCGGTTTGGTGATCAGGTGCTGGGCCAGCATTTCGATCGCGTCGGCCTCGGAGATTTCGGGGTTCAGGTCGTCGTGCAGCTCATCGAGGAAGGCGCGGAAGGCGGTCTGTTCCGGGCCGGGCTTGGCGATAATGGTGGTGATGCGGGTGATATGGGTCTGGGCGATCTGGGCGATGTCCTTGGCCCAGCTGTCCCAGTAATCGCGGGTGCCGCATTTTTCGACAATCTTCGCCATGATGGCGCGGGTGAACTCGTCAAAGACGAAGGCGCCCTGTTCGGGGCCAAGATCGGTGATGGTCGGGTCGCGGCCTTCCTGGCCGATATTGGCACCGGTCTTTTCCGCGCGGGTCTTGCTGGTGGCGAAGTCATCGACCACGGCAGTCAGTTCGCGCAGCTCGGATTCGGAGGAGATGCGCACCAGCTCGACTTTGTCGCTGATATCCTCGCCCAACTTGGCCTGGTTGATGCGGGCGTCGAGGCGTTCGTCATGGGCGCGCAAGGCGTTCAGGATCTGCCAGACGACCTGATAGCGCTCATTGTCCTTAAGCGCCTCTTCGGGGGTGGTGTCGGGCGGGATGGCGACGGGCAGGATGACATAGCCCATCTTCTTGCCCTCGGCACGGCGCATGACGCGGCCGACCGATTGCACCACGTCGATCTGGCTTTTGCGCGGGTGCATGAACATGATCGCGTCCAGCGCCGGCACATCCACGCCCTCGGACAGTACGCGGGCATTGGTCAGGATGCGGCAGGTATCCTCGCCCACATCGGCCTTGAGCCAGTTCAGCATCTCATCGCGGGCGGTGGCGTTGAAGGTGCCATCGACATGGCGCACCTCGGTTGTCAGGTGGCGGGCATCGTCGATCAATTCGCTGCCGGTATACTCATCGACGACCTTGGTGAACTCGTCCTCGATGATCTTCGATTTGGCGATGGTCTGGCAGAATGCCAGCGCGCGGCGCATCGGGCGCGGATCGAAGGCGAGGTCTTCGGCCAGGTCGGCCTTGGTCAGCGCCTTGTAGCAGCCGATAATCTTGGTCGCGTCATCGAGGGTCAGCTCCGGCCCGTCCTTGAGGCGGTTCTGGATGGTGGTCGAGATCAGCCCTTCGTCGACCGCAAGCACCACGACCTTGTAATCGGTCAGCAGGTTGTTCTCGACCGCCCAGCCAAAGCCCCGGTGGAACAGATCCTTGCCGAACTTGTCCTCGTCATCCATCGAGGCCAGTTCGGCATCGTGGTCATCCGCCTTGCGCCGGGCGGCATCGCCGAAGATGCGCGGCGTCGCGGTCATGTAGAGGCGCTTTTTCGCCGCCACATGGTCGTTGCTGTGGATGCGCACGAAGGTGCTGTCGTCTTCGTCCTTCAGCGTGACGCCGGTGGTGCGATGCGCCTCGTCGCAGATCACCAGATCGAATTCCGGCAGGCCATGGTTTTTCTGTGCGCGGGTCAGCACGTCGATCGAGTGATAGGTCGAGAACACCACGGTCATGCGGTTGGGCGGCGCAGCGGCAACCTGCTGCGCGAGCCTCTGCGGATCGGTCGTCGCCGGGAAGGCCAGATCATGGACGTTCAGATCGAGGCTGTCGGCATCGGCATTGCGCCCGATCCTCACATCGGAGCAGGCCGAAAACGCGGTGAACTCCTGCTGGCGGTCATTGCTCCATTCACGCACGGTCTGCGACATCAGCGCCAATGATGGCACCATGAACAGCACCCGCTTGCCCGGACCCGCCAGGGCTTCGGCGATCCGCAGCCCGGTGAAGGTCTTGCCAGTGCCGCAAGCCATGATCAGCTTGCCGCGATCGGCTTCCGCCAGCCCCTCGGTCACGGCCTTCAGGGCATCGCGCTGGTGCGGACGCAGCTGTTTCTTCGGGGCGAGGCTGACGGTGCCGGTGCGCAGGAACTGCGACCAGTCGATGCGGCTGGCCTCCAGCTCGCTGATGCTGATGCGGTTCCAGTCTTTCGACAGCTTGTCGAGCGTCCCGCTGGCGTTCTTGCCGAATTCCTTCTGCGTGGTGTCGGCAATGATCAGCCGCGTAAACAGATCATTGGAGGCGGCCGAGATGAAGCTGTCGATATCGGGCTTCTGAATCGTGTGATTGGGCGCATAGAATTTGCACTGGATCGCAGCATAACCCGAGCCATCGGCCAGCGTCGCCACCAGGTCGATGCCGGTGTCGGCCTTGCTCCAGCCCTGTTCCTTCGCCCATTGGGCAAAAGGCACAACGGCGGAATAGTATTGCTTTTGCGCATCGTCGTTTTCCAGATAAACGCGAACGACCCGCTCAAAGTAATCGCCCTTCTCGCGCTCGGACCGGGCAGCCTGGCGGTAGGAATCCAACAAATCACGCAACTGCATCAGTACCGCCTGTCCCGGAACAAGGTTTTCTTTTTATCATCAGGCGCTCGAGGGCCTGAAACAGAACCTAGCCGCCCGTTGCGGTTGAATCCATATGCAACTGACCGATTCCCTCCCGTCCTCCGCCCCCCGATGCCCCCCTTCCACCCGACCGGCGCGGATTGTGCCCTTCCGGCGCCGGTCCGCGCCTGTCTTCCGGTCTGCGAATCATCTCGTTGATAAGCCGGCGCTTCTACGCCTGTGTCGGAGCGGAAAACGGAGTGCAGGGCATTGCGAAACAGAGAAAGACTGACGGAAAAACTGGTCCGGGCGGCTGAGCCGCGCCCGAAGGCGTGGCAGATTTTCGACAGCGATGTGCTGGGGCTGTCGATCTGCATCTATCCATCCGGCGGGCGCAGCTTCATGTTCGACTACCGCGCGGCCGGGCGGCAGCGGCGGCTGACCATCGGGCGCTGGCCGGAATGGAACGTCACCGCCGCGCGCGAGCGCGCCAAGAGGAAGCTGGTTCTGATGGCCTGGACCGAGACTGAACTTGATGCGCTGCGCCGGGCCTATGCCTCGGGCACCCTGCGCGTCAGCTATGACGGAAAGACCCTTGAATACGGCTCGGCCGCCGATCTGCTGAGCCGCATCCGCACCATCGAGGGCGAGATGTCGGCCGGCGCTGGGCGACCGCTGCCGGTGGCGGGCTTTGCCGGCTTCTGTAGGGGCTGACCATGGCAGGACCGAAGGAGATCACCCCGGACGTGCGCTGGGGGTTGATGGATGCCGCCTTGTCGGTGGTTTCGCCACGCTCGGCCGCCCGGCGCTATGCCGCGCGGGTGGCGATTTCAAACCTGCGGCGTGGCTATGAGGCCGCCTCAAGGGGGCGTGGAACGGCAGGCTGGAAAGTCGGTGGAACGGCGGCGGATGCGGAAATCGCTGCGGCCGGGGCCACGCTGCGCGACCGCATGCGCGATCTGGTGCGCAACAACCCCATCGCCGCGCAGGCGGTGCAGGTGCTGGTCAACAATATCGTCGGCACCGGCATCCGGCCCCGCGCCGCGACCCCCGATCCGGCGCTGAACAGACAGGTCGATGATCTGTGGCGGCGCTGGGCCGCCCGTTGCGACGATCATGGGCACACGGATTTCCATGGGGTTGTCCTGATCGCGGGTGAGCGCGATATCGACCACCATCAGCTTGGCAAGACCGGCGCACAGCGCGGTCAGATCGCCTTTCAGTTCCTTGATCCATCCTTCGAACAGGGCGAAATTATCGGCAACCCGGGTGGAAGCACCCTCCGGCAACGGCTTTTGCTGCATGATCGTCAGAAGCGTCGGCCGATCACCCTGCGTCAACAGCAGCTTGTATCGCCGGTCCCCCTTCTCGAGCGGATTGAGCAGGAAGTAGCTGCGAATTTTCTCGCGTGAGAATCCGTCAATCGGTTCTTCATCTTCACCCAAGGCACGCGCCAGGGCCTCGAGAATCAGCATGACCGAGGTCAGACGTTGCTGCCCGTCGATCACCAGCAACGGAGACTGGCTGGTGACCTGATAAAGCCCGGCCTCGATATAGACGATCGAGCCGATGAAATGCCCGGACACCTTTTCCTGGTTGCCGGCACGGATGATGTCATTCCAGAGTTGCTGGCATTCCGGCTCGGTCCAGCTGTAGGTGCGCTGGTAGATCGGGATAACGAACTGGGGCGATTTCTTCAGGAACTCGAGCAGCTTGGTCTCAGTGGCCTTCATCTTGCGGTGCTCTCCTCAAATTCCTGATCTGCAATAACTTTAAGCGCCGCGCGTCAGAGCGTTCAACCTGGACGATTACCGAACTCCTTGTAGCCCGGTCGGAGCCCCGGCGGAAGCGGCCACCCCCCGCCCCGCGTCCGGGCGACGGGTGTTTTGTTGAGTTGGTGTTGAGTCAGCGCGGGACGGCAAAAAGCCCCGCCTGGCGGCGGGGCGTAACGTGCTGATATATCGGTATTTTTTGGTTGCGGGGACAGGATTTGAACCTGTGACCTTCAGGTTATGAGCCGATCATGGGCAGAAACTGGAAATCGAGATATATCAGCGCCTTATGAGATAGCCATTTGATTTCTTGAGATTTCCATCGCGGCACTCGACCGCATCGAGGGGTATCGAAGGGCGCAACCCGCACGAAAACTCCAGCCGCCGGTTGAGGTGGCGTTGAGGTAGATGATCTGGTCAATAATCAAGGCGGGTCATTTTGACTAACTGAAGTTAGCCCCTTCGCGCAAAGGAACGGCAGCCGCACGAACGTGAGCGTTTCATGGTCGAAACGCTGACACTCTTGGTTGACGAATTTGCGAAGCGCATGCCGTCACAACTTCACCCGCTTCAGCCGCAGGGCATTCGCGATCACCGAGACGGACGACAGCGACATGGCTGCTGCGGCGATCATCGGTGACAGTAGCAACCCGAAGGCCGGGTAAAGGACACCGGCAGCGACCGGGATACCCGCCGCATTGTAGACGAAGGCGAAGAACAGGTTCTGGCGGATATTGCGGATCGTCGCGATTGCCAGCTTGCGGGCGCGGACGATGCCCGTCAGGTCGCCGCCCAGAAGGGTCAAACCGGCGCTTTCGACCGCCACATCGGCACCCGTCCCCATTGCGATCCCCACATCGGCCGCTGCCAGCGCCGGGGCATCATTCACGCCATCACCCGCCATGGCGACCTTCAGACCGCTGGCGCGCAGCGTCTTGATGAGATCCAGCTTGCCCTCGGGCAGCATGCCGGCATGCACTTCGTCGATACCCAGACTTGAGGCGACGGATTGTGCCGTGCGCTCGTTGTCGCCCGTCGCCATGATCACCTTCAGGCCGAGTTCGTGCAGATCGCGAATCGCGGATGCGGCGGTCGGCTTGATCGGATCGGCGACGGCGACCAGACCGGCCAGCTTGCCATCCAGCGCGACGAACATTGCGGTCTTGCCTTCACCGCGCAGGCGGTCGGCGGTGGCCTCGCCCGTGTCGCAGTCAATGCCAAGGGAGGTCATCAGGGCGTTATTGCCAAGCGCCACAGCTCGGCCATCGACCTTGCCGATGACGCCTTTGCCAGTCACGGCCTCAAATTCCTCGCCGGTCCCCAGGGTCAGACCCCGCGCAGTCGCGCCTTCGACGATCGCCTCGGCCAGAGGATGCTCGGAGGCTCTTTCCAATGCGGCAGCGGCGGCAAGCAGTTCGTCCTCGGATACGTCGCCAAAGCTCGACACATCGGTCAGCGCGGGCTTGCCTTCGGTCAGGGTGCCGGTCTTGTCGACGATCAGTGTGTCCACATCGGCCATCAGCTCCAGGGCCTCGGCATTCTTGACCAGAACCCCGGCCTGCGCACCGCGCCCGGCCGCAGTGGTGATGGAAATCGGCGTGGCCAGACCAAGCGCACAGGGACAGGCGATGATCAGCACCGACACGGCCGAAGCGATGGCAAAGACGAAGGACGGGCTTGGGCCAACGGCCATCCAGATGAAAAATGCCACGATGGCGATCACGACGACGGTCGGCACGAAAATCGCCGAGACACGATCTGCCAAACCCTGGATCGGCGCTTTGGATCGCCGTGCGCCGGCAACCATCTGCACGATTTGCGACAGCACGGTATCGGCACCGACATCAGTCGCACGGATCGCCAGCGTGCCGTTCTTGTTGATCGTGCCGCCGGTCACGCGGTCGCCCTTGGTCTTTTCGACCGGCACCGGCTCACCCGTGATCAGGCTTTCGTCGACCGAAGACAGTCCTTCGACCACCTCGCCGTCGACCGGCACGCTATCGCCGGGTCGTACGCGCAGCAGGTCGCCCGTCATGACGTTTTCCAGCGGCGCGTCGTATTCCGTGCCATCCGGCAGGATCCGTCGCGCCATCTTCGGCGTCAGATCCATCAGGGCCCTGATGGCGTCCCCGGTGCGTTCTCGGGCACGCAGCTCCAGAACCTGCCCGACAAAGACCAGGGCCACGATGACGACGGCAGCCTCGTAATAGGTGCCGACCATTTCGCCCATCCTGTATTCTTCGGGGAAGATGCCGGGCAGGAAGGTTGCAACCAGCGAATAAAGATAGGCAGCCCCGACCCCGAGCGAAATCAGTGTCCACATATTGGGCGAGCGGTTCCTGAACGAATCGAGCCCGCGCTGAAAGAAGGGGCGCGCCGCCCAAAGCACGATCGGCGTGGCCAAAAGAAATTCCAGCCAGACGGCGGCCCGGTGGCCCAGCCAATCCCTGACCGGGATGCCGATCATCTCGCCCATGGTCAGGATGATCAGCGGCACCGCCGCAGCGGCGCTGACCCAAAGCCTGCGGGTGAAATCCGTGAGTTCTTCACTGGGCTCGTCCGAAGGAATCATCGGTTCCAGCGCCATGCCGCAGATGGGGCAAGCGCCGGGCTTGTCGCGGATGATCTCGGGATGCATCGGACAGGTCCATTGGGTGCCTGCGGGTGCGGCTTTCGTGGCCTTTGACGCAGCGCCAGAGGCGTAAAACCATGGGTCGGCCTCGAATTTCGACTGGCAACCATCCGAGCAGAAATAGAAGGTTTCGCCGCCATAGTCGCGGTGCCGGGCGTCGCTTGCGATCGTCACCTGCATACCGCAGACGGGATCGATGGCCTTACCCGGCTCGGCCTTTGCGGGCTCATGGCTTGCCGCGCCATGAGCCTGATGCCCGTGAGAGTGGTTCTGATGGCTGGAGTGATCGTGCTGCATGGTCGTCTCCCGGCATGATACCTGTAGGGGGTATACCAATCTTGCTGTATACCCTAATGGGGTATATTACAATGCCAGAGTATGTCGGATTGGAGCGCCTCCTTGACCCATGAGAAGCAGAACCGGGATGCGATACTGAAGCGCCTGTCGCGGCTTGCCGGGCAGGTTCAGGGCGTGTCTCGCATGGTCGAGGACGGGCGCTATTGCGTCGACGTCCTGAACCAGACCGCTGCCATCCGTTCTGCCCTTCGCGCCGTCGAGCGACTGCTGATCGAGGATCACGCCCGAAGCTGCATGGAAACCGCGATCCAGTCCGGTGATCAGGATCGCCAGCGGGTGATGTTCCGCGAGGTCGTCGAACTGCTGGAAAAGGTCAGGGACTGATGCGTTTCCTGCTGTCCGGGTTGCTGGTTGTTCTTCTGGCAATCAACATGACCTTGGCCTCGCTGGGCGCAGAAACGTCGTCGCAGTCGCAGACGACAATCATGGGGCCGGGTGTCCAGCAGACTGCTCATGAATGCTGCACCGAGCCACAGAAAACCCGGCATGGCGCCTGTGCAATTTGCGTCGCCGTTCATCAGGCCGATGCCATGGCGCTTGATGCCCGCCTGCCACGCAGGGTCCAGCATTTCCTCTCCCCTCGGCCCACGAAGACAACTGATCTCCGCCTTCTGCTGCGTCCGCCGCAACGCGCTGCTGCCTGAAATTGCATGGCCTGACGGGCCGAGCTTCACAGTGGCGCCATCTTGAAGGTCGTGGACCCGGTGGCGCGGAAAACCCTATAGGAGATCAGATATGAACAATTCCCACTTCTCGCGCCGCGGGGCGATGCTTGCCATGGCGGCAGCGCTATCCACCGGGTCAACGCTGGCCAAGGCAGGGACGGGTTCGGGCGAAAAGCCGAACCTTCTCAGCATCACCAAGGACCCCAACTGCGACTGCTGCGGTGCCTGGGCGGATCTGGCGATCGAGGCGGGGTTCGAAGTCGAGATCACCGAGACCGCCGATTATCAAGGCATGAAGCGCGCGGCCAAGGTCCCCGAGAGCCTGTGGTCCTGCCACACCGCCCGGATCGACGGCTATGTTGTCGAAGGGCATGTGCCCTTTGCAGCCATCCGGCAGCTTCTGGAACAGCGTCCCGACATTACCGGGATCGCGGTACCGGGCATGCCTGACGGGTCTCCGGGCATGGGTGGGGGCGTTGATGCGACCGCAGATGTCATCGCCTGGGGTGGCTCGGCCGGTGACGGGCGACCCTTTCCCCTGGACGTTTAGCGGATGACGCGCAGATCTCTTGCTCTTGTTGCAGCGGCCCTGGTGGCCGCTGCGACCTTTATCATCTGGCGCGCAAACCGGACCTCCGAAACGGTGGTCTCGGACGAGGCGGTGATTGCGCATGGTCGGGGGCTTTACGATGAGAATTGCGCCTCTTGTCACGGCGCGGACCTGCAGGGCCAGCCGAACTGGAAGATCCCGCTTGAAAACGGGCGCTACCCCGCACCTCCGCATGACGAAACCGGCCACACATGGCACCATGCCGATGCGCTGCTGGAACAGATCATCCGCGAAGGCTCGGCTGCGGTTGTCGGCAATGGTTATGAAAAGA
>QIRE01000143.1_pt1 | contig 17588 bp, 17 predicted proteins | sample 2940141 | NCBI WGS metagenome assembly QIRE01 (sample SAMN09273532, study PRJNA473421) | Gut metagenome, whole genome shotgun sequencing project. | isolation source: gut tissue | host: Folsomia candida VU population | place: Netherlands: Amsterdam | collected 2016-03-06
GATCTGCCGATCGACTGCTCGACATCCTTCTCGACGGCCTGCGTCCGCCGCGCCCACTCACCGATTGACTCGATACCGAAGATGCGTGACTCCGGCTGCAGGCGTCGCGGCGACGAAGCTCAGGTCGACGTGCTTACCCAGCGCCCCGAAGAACGGGCGACCCGCACCTAGCAATACCGGCACCTGATGCAGAATCACTTCGTCGACGAGACCCTCCTGGATCGCTGACGCCAACGTCACGCCACCTTGAATGCCGACGTCCTTGGTGTTCGCGAGATCGCGCGCCTTCTCTATGGCTTCACCGATCGACGTCGCGAACACCTGCCGGTCCGAATCAGCGAACTCCGACGGTTGCGGCCGGTGGCTCACGACGACCATCGGCGCGGTCGGGTGTGGGCTACCTCCGTCGAATCCCTCCGAGTCGTCGTAGGTCTTGCGGCCGGTGACGATTGCGCCGACCCGATCGACCAACTCGCCGTAATAGTCGGCGTTTGCGGAGTTTCCATACCAATCGAACAGCATGCCGCCGTCGCCCAACCCGTGTCCGGGGCGCGGGTCACGCCCAGTGATAAATCCATCGACCGAGACGCTGAGTCCGGTGAAAACCTTGGTCACGACTACTCCTTGCTGAGTTTCCTTAAGAGACTCTGCAACCGTATCAGTCATAGTTTCTTAAGGGAACCCCAAATGGTATTCTCGATCTATGCAACGCACCCAGTTCGGCGATATGGCATGCTCCATCGCTCGCACACTCGACGTCATGGGCGAACCGTGGTCACCACTGATCCTTCGCGACATCTGGGTGGGAATGCATCGCTTCGATCAGATCCAGACCGACCTCGGAATCTCCCGGAAAGTCCTCACCGAGCGGTTGAATCACCTTGTTGGACAAGGGATTCTAGAGCGACGACCTTACGATGCCCGCCCCCGGTTCGAGTATCACCTCACCCCGAAGGGCCTCGACCTCATGGAGGTTCTGATGGTCATGGTGCGGTGGGGCGATCGATGGTTGGCCGGCCCGGCCGGACCGCCCGTCCTGTACCGACATCACGCATGCGGCAACGCCAGTCATGTCGATCCACGGTGTAGCGAATGCGGCAAGCCTATGCATCCGCAGGACGTCGACGTGCTTGCCGGGCCGGGTGCGGCGACGTTGCCAAAGCCGTCTTAACTACCTAGGCTCGTGGAATAGTGTTGTTATCTCGATAGCACCGTGATTCCTATCTGCCCCTGCCTGCTAGTACGCGCGCTGCCATCTGCGACGTCGCCGAAAGGACAATCGATGACACTGCCACACCCACCCAGGCGGCTCCCCATTCTCGGGGACGTATTCGGTCAAAGTATGTCGGCGCCGATGCAGGCATTGACCGAGATGGCCAGCGAGTTCGGGTCGCTATTTGAAGTGAAGACAATGGGCGTCCGCTACGTGGTCGCTGCTGGCGCAGGCGTTGTTGCCGAACTCAACGACGAGAGTCGGTTCGCGAAGCATGTGGGGCCAGAACTGGTCGCGATACGCCCCGCGGCGGGCAATGGGCTCTTTACCGCCGATAACGAAGATCCGGCCTGGCAAACGGCGCACGACCTGCTCGTACCGGCTTTTAGTCAAAGTGCCATGCGCGGCTACCACCACACGATGTTGGACGTGGTCGACGAACTCGTTGGCAAGTGGGACCAACGCGTGGGCCAGCCGATGGACATCCCGGCCGATATGACGCGAGTTGCGTTGGAGAGCATCGGGCGCGCTACCGCGGGTTACAGCTTCGGAAGTTTCACCGCCACTCGCGAACATCCGTTCGTGCACCACATGGTCGGGACACTCAAGGGTGGCCTTACAGAAGCCTTCCTACGACAGTCGTGGTTGCCGCGACCTGCCGCCGCGGTCGCTGGCTGGGGCACCCGACGGCACGCTCGTCACCTCAACGCGATCGTCGACGATGTCATACGCTCCCGCAAAGAAGCCGCGGACCGGCCGAATGACCTTCTTGAGCTGATGCTGAGCCCTGGCCCGGATGGCAATCGGCTGCTCGATGACACCAATATCCGCTACCAAATGATCACGTTCTTGGTCGCTGGCCATGAAACCACCTCCGGCGCAATAGCATTCGCATTGCACCATCTGGCCAGCCGACCGGACGTCGTGTCCGCGGCCCGCGCTGAGATCGATGCTGTTTGGGGCAACGTGGAACATCCCAGCTACGAGCAAGTCAGCAAACTGCGTTACGTGCGACGCGTGCTGGACGAGACGCTGCGGCTGCACCCGACAGTGCCGGGCTATTTCCGGCGCGCTCGTACAGACACGGTGTTGGATGGCGACTATCGCGTGGCCGCCGGTGATTGGTTCCTGGTCTTGGTCGGCGGCCTACATCGGGACCCACTGTGGGGCGACCAGGTAGATCAGTTTGATCCCGACCAATTTCTGCCCGACCGGGTTAGGGTCCGTCCAGCGCAGCTTTATAAGCCGTTCGGCACCGGCATGCGCTCGTGTATTGGACGGCAATTTGCCATTCACGAAGGAACCCTCGTGCTGGCGTCATTGCTCCGACGCTACGACCTCAGCGCGATGCCCGGGTACCAACTGCAAGTAGCCGAACGCCTCACCGCAATCCCACGTGGGCTACAACTCGTCCCGACACTTCGCGGCGTGTAAACCCGCTACTTTTGCGGCACCGCGCAACCGTCGGGGCCACACGCCTCCGCGTCGTCGGAACCAAGAATCTCGACGGTGGGCACGCTCTCGCTCCACGCCTTCTCGAGTACCTGGGTGAAGGTGTCCGACGGTTGGGCACCCGATACGCCGTACTTGCGGTCGAAGACAAAGAACGGGACGCCGTTGGCCCCGAACGCGGCTGCTTGCGTTTCGTCGGCGCGGACCGCTTCGGCGTAGCGATCCTTGTCGTCGAGCACCTCGCGGACCGCCGCCGCGTCGAAACCAGCAGAGACAGCGACTTCGACGAGTCGCTCGTCATCACCGAATAGCCGCACTTCGTCGGCGAAGTTGGCCTTGTACAGAGCGTCGAGCAGCTCTTCCTGACGTCCCTGCTCGAGCGCAAAGTGCAGCAGTCGATGCATGTCGAACGAGCTTCCGTAGTCGCGGCCTTCAACGATGTAGCCGAGCCCGGCATCGTTTGCCTGCGCAGCAATATTGCGCTCGTTGGCCTCCGCCTGCGCCTCACTAATTCCGTACTTTGCCGCGATCTTGGTGACCACGGGACCACTTGTACCCGCAGCTAGACCCGGATCAAGCTCGAACGACCGGTGCACAACCGTCACATCGTCGCGGTGCTCGAACTGCTCCAGCGCCTGCGAAAATCGGGCCTTCCCGAGGTAGCAGAAGGGACAGTTGATATCGGTCCAAACCTCGACCTGCATTGCGTTACCACTCTCTTCGTCGAACTTGTCGCGTCGCGACTCTCGACGGGTGCAACGCAGCGTGCCCGGCAGTTGTTCCGGGTCTATCCGCGCAGTTCTCGCTTCAGTAGCTTCCCGCTTTGATTGCGCGGCAACTCGTCGACGAAGGTCACCTTCTTGGGGACCTTGAACGGCGCGATGCGCTCACCGACAAAATTGATCAACTCGTCCGCCGACGCCTGATCCCCTTCACGCAGCACGACGACGGCGGTGATCGCCTCGATCCACTTCTCGTCGGGCAGCCCGATCACCGCTACTTCAGCAACGGCCGGATGTTCGTAAATCGCGTCCTCGACCTCTCGCGACGCCACCAGAACGCCGCCGGTATTGATCACGTCCTTGATGCGGTCCACCACCGTGATGTATCCCTGATCGTCGCGCGTCACCAGATCACCGGAATGGAACCAGCCGCCCGCGAAAGCTTCCGCGGTGGCCTCCGGGTTTTCCCAGTACCCGGTGCACAATTGCGGCGAACGGTAGCAAATCTCACCCTGCTCCCCCGCAGCAACGTCGGATCCGTTGGTGTCGACGACCCGCGCTTCGACGAAATAGGTTGGGCGCCCACACGATGCGGGCCGCTCCTCGTGTTCCTCGGGACGCAAGATCGAGGCCAGCGGACCGATCTCCGACTGCCCAAAGCAGTTGTAGAACCCGATATCGGGATAGCGCTCGCGGAGTCGGTTAAGCACCGTGACCGGCATGATCGACGCCCCGTACTGTGCCTTGCGCAACGACGATAGGTCGAACGAATCCAGCTCCGGATGACTTGCCAGCGGAACCCACACGGTCGGGGCGAGGAACATCGATCCGATGCGCTCGTCCTGAATGAGACCGAGCATCGCCGGTATGTCCGGCTTCTCCAGGAGCCACACCGTCGCGCCAATCGACAGATACGGCAGCAGAAAAACGTGCATGCCAGCCGAATGGTAAAGCGGCATCGCGATGAGCGGGCGATCGTTGACGTTGAAGTCGAGTCCGATGATCGACGAGATGTATTCGTGTACGAGCGCCGCATGAGTCATCATGGCGCCCTTGGGTTTTGAGGTTGTCCCCGACGTATAGAGCAACTGCGCCAACGCATCTGGCGTCACCTCAACGGCGACGTCGGCCGAACGGGTGAGGTCGCGCGAGATCTCCAACAGGGAGGCCGCTTCGTCGCGCAATGGCAGCACCCGTCCGACGCTGCCGACCTCATCGAGCGTCGACCGTAACGGCGGATCCACCAGCACCATCGACGCTCCGGACTGCTCAAGCAGGTAGCTCAATTCACCGGCTCGCAGCGCGTAATTGATTGGTACGTGGACGAATCCGGCACGAAGCGTCGCGAGAAACCCGATGACATAGGCGTCGGAGTTCACCCCGAATGCGGCGATGCGCGCACCGGCGGTCAATTCGAGCGCACTCAGATATGACGCCGCACGAGATACCGCGTCGTCGAGTTCGGCGTAAGTCCACCGCCGCTCACCAAACACCAGCGCCAGGGCGTCGGGCGTCCGCGCGGCGGAGCGTCGAAGAAGCGAATCGATGGTGTTGATGCGAGGGTCCAGCACGACATCACCGTAACGCGGACTCCACCAACCTCGCGGCCAGTTGAGCGTACGCACGACCCAGCGCGGTCGGGTCGCGGTAGCCGCGTGCGGGGAACCAGCGACACACGTCGACGCACAGGGACATCAGGGCCAGCACCGCGTCGTCAGCGTTGTCGATGGCGAATTCCCCGGCCTCGATGCCGCCGGTCACCAACTCCGCCACGACCTCGGTGGTTTCCGCCCGCAACGCCGCGATTTCGCCGAAATGCTCCCGGGTCAGCGATGCCATCTCGTACTGGACCACCCGGGCGAGACGGCTCTCAAGCGCCTGCCACGCGGCAAACGCCGCAACAACTGCCTGCAACCTCGACGTCCACGTGGCGTCGGCGCGTCCTGCGGCATCCGCGGCCGCCTCCCGCAGCGCCGCGAGAACCCTGGTGTGACCTTCCCGCGCAATCGCGAACAACAGCTCTTCTTTCGAGCGATAATGCGGATATATCGCCGTCGCCGACATACCGAGGTTGGCGGTGATCGTCCGCGTCGACGTCCCGGCGTATCCGGACTCCGCGAATGCCTCGATCGCCGCACGACGAATGCGTGCGGCTGCGGCGGATTCCGGTGGTCGGGGTTCGCTTGACGTGTTGGCCATCACAAGGCATTGTAAGCAAGTGCTCATAAAATGAGCGAACGCTTAGGTAATTTGATGCAAAGGAATTTTCGCGATGGCTGCTCCGCTCTCCCGCGCCGACATCGACTTCTTGCTCTATGACTGGCTCGACGCCCCCGCGCTGACCGAGCGTCCGCGCTACACCGACCATTCGCGGGAAACGTTCGACGGCATCATGGACGTCGCGCAGGACATGGCGGTGAAACTGTTTGCGCCGCACAATAAGAAGGCCGATCAGCAGCAACCCTACGTCGGGGCCGACGGCAAGGTTGTCCTCATCGACGAGGTCAAGACCGCACTCGACGAATTCTCCAAAGCCGGTCTCATCTCGTGCGGATTCGACGAGTCGCTCGGTGGCATTTCGTTGCCGACGGTTGTGACGCGCGCCGCGATGGCATGGTTCCAGGCCGCCAACCCGAGCACCTCGTCGTATCCGTTCCTGACCGTCGGAAACGCCAACCTGATTGCCACCCACGGCACGCCCGAGCAGATCGACACGTGGGTGCGTCCGATGCTCGAGGGCCGCTACTTCGGCACCATGTGCCTGTCCGAACCCGACGTCGGGTCGTCGCTCGCCGACATCACCACCAAGGCCGTTCCTGTCGGCGACGGCGCCTATAAAGTCTCCGGAACCAAGATGTGGATCTCCGGCGGTGAGCACGAGCTGACCGAGAACATCGTGCACCTGGTCCTCGCGAAGGCACCAGGTGGCGGCCCCGGCGTCAAGGGCATTTCGCTGTTCATAGTTCCAAAATTCCTGCCCGACGGTGAGCGAAACGGAGTGTCGCTCGTCGGCCTCAACCACAAGATGGGCAACCGCGGAACCACCAACACCCTCCTCGAATTCGATGGCGCGACAGGCTGGTTGGTCGGCGAAGAACATCGCGGACTCTCCTACATGTTCCACATGATGAACGAGGCCCGCATCGGTGTCGGCTTCCTCGCGACGTCCATCGGCTACGCCGGCTACCTGGCATCGCTCGAATACGCGAAGGTCCGGACTCAGGGTCGCGACGTCGCGGCCAAGGACCCGTCGACGCCGCCCATTCCGATCATCGAGCACACCGACGTCAAGCGAATGTTGTTGGCCCAGAAGGCATATGTCGAAGGCGCGTTGGCGCTTGGGTTGTACTGCAGCAAGCTCGTCGACGATGAGAACACGCTGGAACCCGACGACGCGGCCCGCGCGCACCAGCTACTGGAGATGCTCACGCCCATCGCAAAGGCGTGGCCGTCGCAGTGGTGCCTCGAAGCCAACAACTTAGCTATCCAGGTCCACGGGGGCTACGGCTACACGACCGAATTCGACGTCGAGCAGTACTACCGTGACAACCGGCTGAATCCAATCCACGAGGGCACCAACGGAATTCAGGGTCTAGACCTCCTTGGTCGCAAGGTCGTGATGAATGGTGGCGCCGGACTCGGGCTGCTAGCCGAGACGATTGGTGCCACCATCGCGAAGGCCACAACGGTCGGTGGAGAAGCCGCAGAACACGCGGCAGCATTGCAGGCGTCCGTGGACCGTCTTGTTTCCACCACCGCCACCCTTTGGAAAGACCTCGATCCCGCGGTCGCACTTGCCAATTCGTCGGTGTACCTGGAAGCCGCCGGGCACGTCGTCGTCGCGTGGATCTGGCTGGAGCAGCTTCTGGCCGTCGGTGACTCCACCGGCGACTTCTACGACGGCAAGCGCGCAGCGGCGCGCTACTTCTTCCACTTTGAGCTGCCCCGCACCGGTCCGCAGTTCGATCTCTTGAATAGCCTGGACCGGACCACACTCGACACCAACGCCGCTTGGCTGTGAATCAACCCACCCGACCTTAAAAGGAGTTATCACCATGTCTGTTCTCGATCTGTTCTCGGTCCAGGACAAGGTTGTCGTCGTGACCGGCGCATCGTCGGGCCTCGGCGTCGCATTCGCGACCGGATTTGCCGAGGCCGGCGCCGACGTCGTCATCGCCGCCCGACGCGCTGACCGGCTCGCCGAGACCGCCGCCGCCATCGAGCCAACCGGCCGAACGGCACTGCCGGTCGCCGCCGACGTCACCGATCCGGCCGCCTGCCAGGCCGTAATCGACGCCGCGATGGAGAAGTTCGGCCGCGTCGATGTGTTGATCAACAACGCCGGCGTCGGGACTGCGGTACCGGCGACGCGTGAAACGCCGGACCAGTTCCGCGGCGTCATTGACCTGAACCTCAACGGCTCGTACTGGATGGCGCAATCATGTGGCCGCGTGATGCAGCCGGGCAGCTCGATCATCAACATCTCGTCGATCCTCGGCATCACCACCGCCGGCCTCCCCCAGGCGGCCTACGCGGCGAGTAAGGCCGGCGTCATCGGGTTGACCCGTGACCTCGCACAGCAGTGGACCGGGCGTAAAGGCATTCGCGTCAACGCAATCGCGCCGGGATTCTTCGCGTCCGAGATGACCGACAACTACCAAGACGGCTACATCGAAAGCCAGGCTCCCCGACTCCTCGCTGGCCGGATGGGCGACCCGGCCGAGCTCGCTGCGACGGCTATCTGGCTCGCGTCTGCGGCCAGTGGCTACGTGACCGGCCAGACCATCGCCGTCGACGGCGGGATCACCATCACCTAAGCCCGCCCCACCCCCAAATCCGCCCCGGAGCGAGCTCAGAATCGCCTATGCGCGGCAGACCCCGCTCACGGGCGGATTTGGGGTTGGTTGAGCGGCACAGTTGGTTCAGGTCAGCGGATTCTCCACGCCGTCACTTCCCGGCCACCTGACCGTGGTATCAACACGGGGTGTCAACTAGCCCCTTCGCCGGCCTCTCGCGCCGCGACTTCTTCGCCAAAGTAGCTGCCGTCGGCGGGACCGCGTTCCTCGCATCCTGGGCCGACCCCATCATTTCGCGCGCCTACGCCGCCGACCCCGGAGGGACCGGTTCCCTCAACGACATCGAGCACTTCGTGTTCTTGATGCAAGAGAATCGTTCCTTCGACCACTACTTCGGCGCGATGTCGGGCGTGCGCGGCTTCGACGATCCGTCGGCGTCGTGGAAGCAGAAGGGTTGGGCACCCAAGATCGGACCGACCAAGCGTGGTCACACCGAACCGTTCCGTCTCGACACGACGCGCGGCGCTTCGCTCGACGGTGAGTGCATCAACGACCCCGACCACACGTGGGGCGGCATGCACGCCGCGTGGAACGGCGGCAAGAACGACGGATGGCTGCCGATGTCGGTCAAGTCGGTCGGACCGGCCAACGCGCCCGCGTTGATGGGCTACTACACGCGAAAAGACATCCCGGTCCACTACGACCTCGCCGACGCCTTCACCGTCCTCGACGGCTACCACTGCTCGGTCCTCGGCCCCACCGACCCCAATCGCCTCTACTGGATGAGCGCCAGCATTGACCCCGACGGCACCCACGGCGGCCCGCTGCTAGAGACACCCACGCTCATACCGAAGAACGTCTACTCGTGGCGCACCATGCCGGAGAACCTGCGCGACGCCGGTGTGAGCTGGAAGATCTACAACAACCGCGACGTCGGGCCACTCTCGTCGGTCCTCCTCGACGGCATGCTGGGCTGCTTCAAACAGGCCGCGAACCCGAACTCCGAGCTACACCGCCGCGGTATCGACCCCACCTACCCGGACACCTTCCGCAGCGACGTCAAGAACAATCGGCTACCGAAGGTGTCGTGGGTAATTCCTTCGCTGATCGAGTGTGAACATCCCGCGCTTCCCGCAGCGCTCGGTGCGGTCGGTCTGGTGCAGATCCTCGACATCCTGACGTCGAATCCGGCCGTCTGGGAGAAGACCGCGTTGATCGTCAGCTACGACGAGAACGGCGGCTTCTTCGACCATGTCACACCACCGACGCCGCCGCCGGGCACCCCAGGTGAGTACGTGACGGTGCCCAAGATCGGCAAAGTCTCCTCGTCGGAAGGCATCCGCGGCCCGATCGGACTCGGCTATCGCGTTCCGGGACTTGTGATTTCGCCATACAGCCGCGGCGGGTTGGTCGATTCGACGACGTTCGACCACACGTCGCAGCTTCGACTCCTCGAGACTCGCTTCGGCGTCGACGTTCCGAACCTCACCAAATGGCGACGCTCGGTGACCGGCGACATGACGACGTCCTTCGACTTCGCAAAAAAGCCAAACAAGCGGCGACCCTACCTTCATCCGACGCAGCCCAAAGTCGACGCCGCGATCGCGCAGTGCGGCCCCAACGTCGCGGCCGGATATATCAACAAGGGTGCCCCATTCCCCGTGCCGCCCAACAAGATGCCGACGCAGGAGGCCGGTAGCCGCCGACGTCCGAGCGGAGTGGTGAGCTGAGCCCGCTACCGGCCCTTCAAACCCAACGCACCTAGCAATCCCCGGCCGGCCGTCTCGATCGCCCCGATCGGGGACAGCGCGGCTTCGGCAATGCCAACCAACCTCTCGACGCGATCGACGATTCCTTCGAGCCGATTCAGCATGGTGTCCAGTTGATCGGCCATACCGTCGACCCGCTCCAACGTCCCCGACAGCCGCGTCAGTGAGCCGTCGAACGTCCCCAGCGTCGTGTCCAGCGAACCAATCGTCGAGTCCATCCCACCGAGCACTTCACTGAGATCGACCAGAATCGTCTCTACCTGGTCGACGGTCATGTCGGCGTTCAACGCCGCTTGAGCCAGCTTCCGAAGCCGTTGTCGTTCGGGAGGTCGGGTCCCGTGATCTGCCATGCGCATCATTATCGCCTGCGCGGCCGAGCCTCACGGGGAATATCGACGACGCGGGTGTCGTTGACTCAGCTAGATTCCTCAAATTTGAGGGAAGCAGCAAAGGAGAGTAGCCATGCCTGCCATCACAGCCGATACCTTGACGCTGCCTCGCATCGACGCTCCGGCACTCGACGCCGCGGAGCGTCCGGTGAAGTCGGTGACCCGCGGACCCCGCGGATATGAAGGCGAGGGCTTCCCCGTCGTTCGTGCGTTCGCCGGCGCAAGTCCCGCTGACCTCGACCCGTTCATCCATATGGATCAGATGGGTGAGGTCGAGTACGAGCCCGGCGAACCCAAGGGCACCTCGTGGCATCCGCACCGCGGCTTCGAGACGGTCACCTACATGATCGACGGCCGTTTCCAACACCAGGATTCGACGGGTGGCGGTGGCATCATCGAAAACGGTGCCACCCAGTGGATGACCGCTGGCGCGGGCATTCTGCACATCGAAACTCCCCCAGCCGAACTCGTCGAATCAGGCGGCACGTTCCACGGGATCCAACTGTGGGTCAATCTCCCCGCGGCCGATAAGTTCCTGGCGCCGAGATACCAGAATCTGGAAGGCCCGCAGTCGACGCTGGTTTCGTCATCCGACGGCGGCGCATTGGTTCGCATCATCGCCGGGGACCTCGGTGGCCACAGCGGACCGGGCAGTACCCACACGCCAATCACGTTCGCGCACGCGACAATTGCACCCGGGGCACAGCTCAACACCCCGTGGCGCTCCGACTTCAACGCTCTCGCCTACGTACTATCCGGGCACGGCACGGTCGGTGTAGAGGGTCGATCTGTCAGCCAAGGCAACCTCGTTGTCTTCGGAAGGGGCGACGCTCTGACCATCGCGGCCGACGCCACCCAAGACGCAAACAGTCCGTCTCTTGAACTGCTTCTGTTGGGCGGCAAGCCAATTCGTGAGCCGGTGGCGCAGTACGGCCCGTTCGTCATGAACACCAAGCAGCAGCTCATCGAGGCGATCGAAGACTTCAATGCTGGCCGACTGGGTGTGATTCCTGCGGATGCGCTGATGCCACATACATCGACACACGGCGAGGCTCGCTGACCATGTCGCCATCACGACTCCTGCACCTAGAGGAGATATCTGATGCGCGGTGGGATGCGTGGCGCCCCTTCATCGAGACAAGCGTGCGCCTGCAAACCATGCTCGACGACGAGTTGCGCTCGACGTCGGATATGTCCCTTGCCGACTACCACGTACTACTACTCCTCGCCCAGTCTGACCACGGTCGAGTCCGCATGAACGAACTGGCGCGGTCGATGGTGTTTTCATCGTCGCGACTGTCCTATCAGGTGGACGTTCTCGCCCGAAAAGGATGGGTGTGCCGCGAACCCGTACCTGGCGACGGGCGCGGCAGCTTTGCCGTCTTGACCGACGTCGGGCGTGCCGCCCTCACTGCCGCTGGCGACATTCATATGCGCTCAGTGAAGAGGTTGTTCGTCGACGCCCTCGACGTCGAGGATGGTGCGGCGTTGTCAAAAGCGTTGCGCCACATCGCAGACACTTTGGAGACGTCATGACCGACACCGCGATCACACCGGTACACATCATCCGATCCGCCGAGCGCTACCACTGGAATAACGAATGGCTCGACTCCAAGCAGTCGTTCCCGGCTACCGGCAACTTCAATCTCTTCGACAACGCGCACGGCGTCCTCATGGTCAACAACGACGACACCGTGCTAGCCGGTGAAGGCCTCGATCGGCACCACCATCGCAACGCCGAGATCCTCACCTGGGTGCTGAATGGTTCGGTGGTGCACCGGGATTCGAACGGCACCGAAGGAAAGATCACCCCCGGCATCATTCAGCGGATGACCGCCGGACGGGGCATCGCACACTCCGAGCGCAACGGATCGTCGCGCACCGACAACATTCCGGCACGGGTTGTCCAGATGTGGGTGGCCCCGGATACCGACGACCTGGACCCAAGCTACGAAGAGCAGGATCTGACCGAACAACTGGCCGGCGGCGAGCTGTTCGTAGCTGCGTCAGGGATGGAACGCGACGTCAACACGACCGCCGTGACGATCGCCAATCGCTTTGCCGCGCTTCATATCGCGGCACCGAAGGCCGGAAAGTCGGTGACCTTGCCGCCAGCGAGATTCGGACACCTCTACGTGGCGCGGGGTGTGCTCTCGTTCGGCGAGGAGATCCTGCGCGAGGGCGACGCCGTCCGCTTCACCGATGCTGGTGCACAGACGATTACCGCCGTTGACGGCGCCGAAATCCTCTATTGGGAGATGCACGCAGGTTTTGATTTGTAGGCGAGGCTACGCGAGCTGCGGTGCGACCGCCGACGCCACCAATTCCAGGTGATCCAGGTCCGCGAGATCAAGCGTCTGCAAGTAGATCCGGCTGATGCCTAGCGCTCGGTATCGCTCGATCTTCGCGACCACCTCGTCGGGCGTACCAGCCGCACCATTCGCGCGCAGTTCGTCAGGTTCACGACCGATATTGCCTGCACGCGTTGCGAATTCAGCCTCCGATCGGCCAGCACACAGCACCAATGCCGCCGATAACACCAATTCATTTGGGTCGCGCCCGGCGGCGGCACATGCCGCGCGCACACGCTCCACTTGTGCGGCAGCATCGTCAACGGACGCGAACGCAACGTTGAACTCGTCGGCGTGCGCGGCCGCGAGCGCGGGAGTCCGTTTGCGGCCCGCCCCACCGATGATGATCGGCGGCCGAGGGCTCTGCACCGGTTTCGGCAGCGCCGGTGAATCGGACAGCTGATAGTGAGCGCCCGCGAAGTCGAAGGTCTTGCCCGCCGGGGTTGCCCAGAGCCCGGTGATCACCGCGAGACTCTCTTCCAACCGATCGAATCGCTCCCCCAGCGGCGGGAAGGGAATGCCGTAGGCCTTGTGCTCGTCGTCAAACCAGCCGGCGCCAATCCCCAGTTCGATGCGTCCGCCGCTCATCTGATCGGCCTGTGCCACCGAGATGGCGAGCGGGCCGGGATGCCGGAAGGTCGCGGAGGTGACCAACGTCCCCAATCGGATCCGCGACGTCTCGCGGGCCAGCGCGGCCAGGGTAAGCCACGCGTCAGTGGGTCCTGGCGCACCGTCGACGTTCATGGCCAGGTAGTGGTCCGACCGGAAGAATCCGTCGAAGCCCAGTTCCTCGGTGGCTGTGGCCACCCGAAGGAGATCGTCGTAGTGCGCGCCCTGCTGCGGTTCGGTGAAGATTCTCAGTTCCACGCCAACCGACCCTACTCTCGGTCAAGCCGTGAGACTGTCCTCATCGGCAGTCGACAACGTCAATACTGCTTCCACGACCGCGTCGTGCTCCTCGATCTGCGCTTCCAGCTGTCGAAGGCGTTGCGCGACATCGTGTTCAGGCGCATCGCCGACCAGGTCGACGGCAGCGACGAGGTAATACTGTCCGGGGCCGACGAACTCAACGTGCAGGTAGGTGACTCGCGCGACCTCGACGTGTTCAAGAAGCCGACGCAGAATTTGGACGCGCACCTGTGGACGCACCACCTGACCGAGGAGAAACTGCGCGTTGCGCTTGATGAGGATCAGAGCGACCACGCCGAGCAGGATGCCGACCGCGATGGATCCGAGCGCATCCCACACGGCAGAACCGGTCAGCTGATGGGCCAGCATGCCGAGTGCCGCGATGACCAAGCCAATGAGAGCCGCTAGATCCTCGGCGAACACGGCGCGCAGAGTCGCTTTCGACGTCTGCAGTACGTAGCGCAACGGATGCAATGACCACCGCGCCGCATCTCGCGACGCTTGGCGCATCGACTGCGCGAACGAAATACCTTCCAGCACAAAGGCTATGGCGAGCACGACGTATCCGATGGTGTAGTTCGACTCGGCTTCCGGCTCGGACAGCGCGGAAACACCGTGCATCACCGACACGACGGCTCCGACGGTAAACAACCCGAATGCCGCGAACATCGACCAGATGTATGTTTCGCGGCCATAACCAAACGGGTGCCGCTTGTCGCGCCCACGACTCCCCCGCCGTTCGGCCACGAGCAGGAACACTTCATTGCCGGCGTCCGCCCACGAGTGCGCTGCTTCGGCAACCATCGACGCTGAACCGGTCAGAAATGCCGCCCCCGACTTTGCCAGTGCCACAAGGATATTGACACTGAATGCGATGATGACCGTGGCCATCGAGTCGCCGTCGGGTGCCGAGGTTTGCGGTGCGGATACAGACACGCCCACCATCGTCGCACTTTTGCGGCGATGGTGGGCGGGGCGAACGTGACTGGGGAGCGTCAGCCGAGGCTGAAGGGGCGACCGTAGAACGCGAGGACCTGGCGTCCGTTGTCGGTGTCAACGGAGACGTTGGCAACCGAGCGGGCCTGAGCGTAGCCACCGCAACCGTTGATCATCATGGTCTCGTTGGTGTAGCTGAGGCGGGCGTGGTCGGTCTTGCTGTACTTGATCTTCGAGTCATGCTTCTGGCTGCCGAAGTCGTCAGCCTTCTCGTAATCGAAGACGGTGTAGTTCACGGCCTGGCCGGGTCCGATGGTGATGGTGCCACCGCTGGAAACCGATGCCGACTGCTTCGAAGGGTCCGTTGCGCTGTTCTGCGCAGCGCCGGCACCACCGTTCGAATTGAGGCCGCCGATGTTGACCTGGCAACCCACGATGTAACCGGCCTGGATCTTGATCCAGTTGACCTTCTTGGAGGTCTTGACCTTGTAGCTGGCCGAGACCCACGCATTGCGGTGCAGCGGAGTGCCGCCGAGTGATGGGTTGATGTTGGCGCGCTCGTTGGAGCGAGCCACGGTGACGGAGGTTCCGTCGCCGAGGGTCTGGGTCTGGGTCAAATGCGGGAGGACAACCTTGACGTCGGCCGATGCGACAGCGGGGGTGGATAGGCCCACGACAGCCGCAGACAGTCCGGCAACCGCGAGAGCGGCCGAAGCGATCTTTTTCATGTGAAGATTCCTTGTCTGAAGTTCTGTGTGGGGTGATCAGCCGATGGAGAACGGGCGGCCGTAGAGGTTGACCTTCTGGTGGTTATCACCCGAGGTCTCGACGGTCACGAAGGAACGGGCCTGTGCGTAGCCGCCGCAGTTCTGGACCTGCAGCTGGGTGTTGCTCCAATTGAAGAAGTAGTTGCCCTTTTTCTTGATGTCCTTGTAGTCGATCTGGGCAAACACAACCTGACCGGGCGTGATCGGAATCGCCAGAGTTCCCGAGCCGGACAGGCCCTTAACGGTGTCGAACGAGCCCGAACCACCGATGCTCAGATTTCCGATACTGACCTGGCAGCCGATGATGTAGCCCACCGACAGCGTCGCTGCCGCGCCGTCGTTCGAGGTGCCGTTGGTGCCCGGGAGCGCCGATTCGCCAGCGGGGCCGTTGTTGGGGCCCGGGTCCGAAGGCTTGAGGTTCGGCGCCTTCAGGGTGACGTTGCCCGACACCCACGCGGTTCGGCCAAGTCCGTTGCCGGACAACGACGGTGAAACACGGGCCGTTTCACCCGTACGGATCAACTTCAGTCCGTCACCAGCCTGCGAGCCGTTGGGCAGCCGTACGAACGTGTCAGCATTTGCCGGCGCAACGCCGGTTACTGCGATTGCAACGGCTGCGGCCCCCGCCACGACGCCGGCGAATGCACCCCGCCGGATGATTTTGGTCGTGCTCATGAATTCCCTCTCCAGGACTGATTGGTCTGTTGCCGTATGCGACGACATCGCGGCGAACGATACTGGAGGAAAGAAAAACAAAAAGTAAACAAACCGTGGCGCACAGTTGTTATTCCGCCACACATTCAACAAACACCCAGGTGGCAGGTTTCAGATCGATCTCGGTCAACCATGAATTCATCGTGAGTAAATGTATGGCGAGTCACAATTTCGATTGAATTAAGTCATTACTATCACATTACTTAATATCGTGTAGTTTCGCGAACAATGGGCTCCATTAGAGAGCAATGTATTCCACGTCACATCTAAAATAGACATAGCACGCATTTAATTTAATACGCAAACCCACGAACGTTTTTCCCACGATGCGCGCAACACTCGCCGTCGTCGCCGATGGGCCCGACGATGGGCACCATGTCCAGACACATCCGCTTCAACGCCTTCGATATGAACTGCGTCGCACACCAATCCCCCGGTCTGTGGCGCCATCCGCGCGATCGGTCGTGGGACTACAACACCCTCGACTACTGGGTTGACCTCGCACGACTGTTGGAGCGCGGCAAGTTTGACGGCCTCTTCATCGCCGACGTCCTCGGCACCTACGACGTGTACGCCGGAAACGACGAGGCGGCGATTCGCGAAGGTGCCCAGATCCCCGTCAACGACCCATTGCTGCTGGTCTCCGCGATGGCGCACGCCACCGAGAACCTCGGTTTTGGCATCACCACCGGCACCGGTTTTGAACACCCGTACCCATTTGCCCGGCGCCTGTCCACGCTCGATCACCTCACGCGCGGGCGGATCGGCTGGAACGTCGTCACGGGCTATCTCCCGTCGGCCGCCCGCAACATGGGCGACGACTCTCATCTTGCCCATGACGCCCGATACGACCATGCCGACGAATACCTGACCGTGCTGTACAAGCTCTGGGAAGGCTCCTGGGAGCGCGATGCCGTGCGTCGGGATCGCGATGCCGGAATTTTCGCCGACCCCGCGAAGGTCCATCACATCGGCCACGACGGCACACATTTCCAGGTCCCCGGTATTCACCTCGCCGAACCCTCACCGCAGGGATCTCCCGTGATCTACCAGGCCGGTGCCTCGTCGCGCGGTCGACGGTTCGCCGCCGAGAACGCCGAAGCGATCTTTGTCGCCGCACCGACGAAAACCCTTCTCCGCGAGATTGTTTCACGTACTCGAGAAGAACTAGTCGCCGCTGGCCGCGACCCCTACGACGCCAAGATCTACAACCTCATCACGATCATCACCGACGACACCACCGAAGCGGCACATGCCAAGGCGGCGGAATATCGCAACTACGCAAGCGAACAGGGCGCCTTGGTCTTCATGTCGGGTTGGATGGGGATCGACCTCTCCGCCTATGACCTTGCTGACCCCATCGGCAACGTCGAATCCAATGCCATCCAGTCGGCCGTTGCCGCGTTCTCCCAGGCCGACGAGTCGGGCAAGCCATGGAGCGTCGCCGACATCGCGGAGTGGGGCGGCATCGGCGGCATGGGTCCGGTGTTCATCGGCTCCGGAACCGACGTCGCGGCCACACTGCAGGACTGGGTTGACGACACCGATGTCGACGGATTCAACATCGCGT
>QIRE01000144.1_pt1 | contig 17019 bp, 16 predicted proteins | sample 2940141 | NCBI WGS metagenome assembly QIRE01 (sample SAMN09273532, study PRJNA473421) | Gut metagenome, whole genome shotgun sequencing project. | isolation source: gut tissue | host: Folsomia candida VU population | place: Netherlands: Amsterdam | collected 2016-03-06
GGCCCGTCCGCGCGGGAACAGCGGCTCGCCTATGGCGGTGATGGCGGGGATGTAATGGCGGTTGAACGCCTCATTGTTCATCGGCCGGTAAAGCGCGCCTACCGGCCAGCCACGCCCCGCCAGCGCCGCGCGCATCGCGTCGTAATTGCCGAAATGGGCGCAGGCGATGATCACCGGGCGATCGTTGTGAAACGCGGCCTCTAGCGCGGGCAGGCCCGGCCCCTGCAACGGGTCGGCGGCATGGATGCGGTCGATGAATTCCGCACCCGAATAGATTTCGGCCAGGGACCGTCCGGCATTGTCGGGCACCGCGCGGATCAGGGCGCGAACCTCATCCGCGGTCAGATCGGGGCGGGCAAGCGCCAGATTGTCACGGATGCGCCCCCGCCAGCCTGCGACCGGGGCCAGCACATGCGCAAACAGCCAGCCCACCGCCGCAATGCGTTGGTGATAGGGCAGCAGCCTTGCCAGCCCGATGACGGCAAGGAATGCAGCATTGGCCAGCCTGTCGGTCAGCGATGGGGCGTCGTCCTGATTCATGCGTCCTGTCGTGCTGCGCGGGCCTCGCGCGACCAGATGTAGAGGCCGGCGCCGACGATAATCGCCGCCCCCAGAATCGTCCAGCCATCGGGCAGCTGGTCAAAGAACAACCAGCCCCAGATCCCGGCCCAGATCAGCCCGGCATAACCAAAAGGCGCCAGCGTCCCGGCCTCGGCCACGGCGAAGGCGCGCACCAGCAGCCATTGGCTAAGCGTGCCGAACAGCGCCAGCGCGGCAAAGACCCACAGATCGGCCGCCGCTATCGGTTGCCAGACAAATGGCACCACCGCCGACAGCGCAACGGTGCCCACGATCGCCGACCACAGAACCGATGTCGCGACCGAATCGCTGCGCACCAGCCGCGTCAGCAGCGCGCCCGCCGCATAGGTGAACGCCCCGATCAGCGGCAGCAGGGCCGCAGGTTGGAACACGCCAAGGCCGGGGCGGATGATCACCATCGCCCCCACGACCGCCACCGCAATCCCGGCGGCGCGGCGCGGGCCGATGCGTTCGCCCAGAAAGATCGCCGCCCCCAGGGTGATCAGCACCGGGTTCAGGTCCATGATCGCCGTCGCCTCGGCCAGGCCGATAAATTGCAGCGCGGTGAAGAACAGCCCCACCGACACGATCTGCATGGTCGCGCGCGCCAGTTGCAGCCCCGGCTGACGCGACCGTAACAGACCCGGCAACCGGGTGCGAAAGATCGCCACGAAAATCGTCAGATTGCCCGCAAAGCGTGCCCAGACCACCTGCATCGGGTGATAGCTCTGGGTCAGATGCGTGGCCGCCGCATCCATCAGCGTAAAGCCGATGATCGCCGCCAGCATCAGCGCGATTCCGCTGGCATTGTCGTGGCCCGGACGCCTGATCCCGGCGCGTTCGCGGCCCATCAAGGCCCATGCCCGCGCCAGAACCGTCATGTCATCCCCCCGCCCGCGATTGGTGTGCAGGCTATGCCGGAATATGCAGTCTGGGCAATAAGTCGTGGATCAGATCGCGGCGGGTTCCAGCGGGCGCACGCGCAGCCGGGTGATGCGGTTTTCGCGGCGGGTCACGACCTCGAAGCGATAGCCGCCAAAGGAAAACACCTGACCTTCATCCGGGATCGACTGCGCCATGTGAATGACCAGCCCGGCCACGGTGTTCGCCTCATCATCGGGCAGCGCCCAGTCAAGTTGACGGTTCAGATCGCGGATCGTCATCGCCCCTTCGACCGTGTAATTGCCCTGTTGGTCGGGGGTCAGCTTCTGATCGGCCTCACGGTCATGTTCGTCGGCGATCTCTCCGACGATTTCCTCGATGATGTCTTCCAGCGTGACCAGCCCGCGCAGCGACCCGTATTCATCCACGACCAGCGCGAAATGCGCGCGGCGCTTCAGAAATTCGCGCATCTGTTCATCCAGCGCGGTGGTGTCAGGGATGAAATAGGGCTTTGAGGCGACGGCCATCACGTCGAAATCCTGCAACGCCGCGCGGTCGCCCGATTGCCGGACGGCGCGGTTGATCGCGCGCAGCAGATCCTTGGCATGGATCACGCCGACCACATTTTCGCGTTCGCCGCGAAAGATGGGCAGGCGGGTATGCGGGCTGGCAAGAACCGCGTCCAGAATGTCGGCTGCGGGTTTGTCGGCGTCAATCATCTGGATCTGCGAACGGTGCAGCATGATTTCCTCGACCGTGCGGTTGCCCAGATCCAGCGCGCCCATCAGGCGGTCGCGGTCCTCCTTATGAACCGCGCCGGCGGCGTGTCCGATCGACAGCGCGCCCGCGATTTCTTCCTCGACCGAAAACATCGACGATTCGGGATCGGTCTTGACGCCCAGCATCGACAGCATCCCACGCACGATCACGCGCACCACCGAGACAACTGGCGACAGCAGGATCTTGACCAGCCGGATCGGCGGGGCAACGATGCTTGCAACCTTTTCCGGTGACTGGATCGCATAGGTCTTTGGCATGACCTCGGCAAAGACCAGCACAAGCGCCGTCATCACCAATGTGGCGATGGCCACACCGCTGCCGCCAAGCAGGCGCGTGAAGAGCGCGGTCGCCAAGCTGGCCGACAGGATGTTGACGACGTTGTTGCCCAGCAGAATTGCTCCGATCAGCTTTTCGCTGTCTTCGGTGACAGCCAGCGCGGTCTGTGCGCCGGTATCGCCCCGATCCGCCCGAGAGCGCAGCTTGGCCTGGCTTGCTGCCGTCAATGCCGTTTCCGATCCCGAGAAAAAGGCGGACAGCAGCAGCAGCACAGCGATGGCGGCTACGGTCAGCCAGAAGGTGGCGTCGCCGAAGGCGGTCGGATCTTGCATCGGTTCTGTTAATCCTCAATTGATGGCAAATCATCGGCGGATATGTGGACGCTCGCAACCCGTGCCAGCGGATGATGATGCAGCACCAGATCACGCAGCCGCTGATCCATCACATGCGTATAAATCTCGGTGGTGCCAAGATCGGCATGGCCCAAAAGGGTCTGGATCGCGCGCAGATCGGCGCCGCCTTCCAGCAGATGCGTGGCAAAGGCGTGGCGGATGACATGGGGCGTGACGCGCGCCGGATCGACGCCTGCCGCAACGGCGATGTCGTTCAAAAGCCTGCCGAAACTTTGGCGCGGCATATGGCCCGCGGCGCCGGGTGCGGGAAACAGCCAGCGCGCCCCGCGCCCCGCGACCAGCTTGCCCAAGGCGCTGTCGCGCGGGGCATCGTCGCGCATCCGCAACCACGCCGTCAGCGCGCGGCGGGCGGGCGCGGTCAGCGGCACCATCCGGTCCTTGCCGCCCTTGCCCCGGATCATCAGCACTGCCGGATCGCCCCGGCAGGCCATGACCGGCAGGCCGACCAGCTCGCTGACGCGCATCCCGGTCGCATAAAGCAGCTCGATCAGGCACAGATTGCGCGCGCGGTCGGTCTGGCCGCGCCCGACCTGTGGCGCGGCGGCCAGCATCGCATCGATATCGTCGCGGCCAAGTGTCTTGGGCAGGCGCTGCGCCCGGCCCGGCCCGCTGATGCGGATGGCGGGGTCATCGTCGCGCCAGCCTTCGTCCAGCGCAAAGCGGGTGAATTGCCGCACCGATGACAGCCGCCTTGCGCGGGTCGCGCGCGACAGGCCCTGCGCGTCGCAATGGGTCAGGTAATCCTCAACCGTGTTGCGGGTCAGAGACGACAGCGACAGGCCGCGATGGGCAAGCCAGTCCGACAGATCGTTCAGATCGCGCCCATAGGCCAGCAGCGTGTTGCGGGCGGACCCGACCTCGGCGGCCTGCGCCTCGAGAAAGGCGGAAATTGCGTTGGCGTCGGATGGGGTGCCTGCGGGCATCAGGGGTTCGGACCCGCGATCCGCGGCAACAGCGCAATCTGCGCCTGCGCCTGATCGGCATCGGCGGTCAGGCCAAGCGCGCGCAGCATCGCCAGCCCGCGCCCGGCCCGCGCCAGATCACCTTCCAGCGCGCCATCAATATCGGCCATCGCGATCAACAGCGCCTCGCCCCGGCGGGTGTCGGGGGCGGTGACGGGATCGGCGGCGGTCAGATCATCGGGGATTGCGGCGGGGGCAGACAGGCCCTGCCATTGCCGCAGCACACCCGCAATCTGACCCGCAGGGCTGGCCGGGTCGGCATCGGCGGGCAGATCGGCGGCAATCATCGCGGCCAGCACGTCGGCCATGCCCGCGCGGCGGAATTCGTCAAATGCCTGTGGCAGGGCGGGCAGGGGATCGCCCGCCGCCAGCGCCGATTCGAACCGCCGCATCGCGCCCGCACGTTCCCACACGCCGCCGGACGCGGCGGGTTTTTGTTCGTTATAGACGGCGCGCAGGTCAGATGCCGCGACCGCACCGGACCGGGCCAGCCGTTCTGCGGCCTCAAGCCGTGCCTTCCAGCCGTTGTTCACCCGCAGATCGGATTGCGCAAAGGCCACCGGCAGCGGTGCGGTGGGCAGGGGCTGGCCGATGGCCTCGTGGATGCGGAACTCCAGCGGGGTCATCGGTTCCGCAGGTGCCAGCGCCTCGCCGCTGTCGACGAAAGCATCGTCGAGGAAATGGGTCAGCAGCACCGCCTGACGTTCGTCGATCAGGCCAAGGTTTTCGGCGCCGCGTAGGCTGATCGCCGCCGCCGCCCAATCGCCGGTCTGCGCCAGACAAAAGATGCGCGCGGCAAAGCTTGGCGCGATGCCGGGGGTCGAATTCATGATCCCGCAGGCGCGACCTTCATCACCTTCCAGCAGGGCGATGTCGAACAGGCGGCGAAAGCTTTCGGGGTCTGCGGCCCCTGCCGCGACCAGCAGCGATTGCGCCGAATTCAGCGCGCCCATATCCAACAGGCGATCCACCCGCGCCAGATACAGCCGCCCCGGCCGCGCACCCGGCGCAGGGGCGGGCGGGGTCAGTTGCGCCGTCAGCAGGCGCCGCATCAGCGACGACATTGCAGGCAGGCGTGCAGGCGTCCCGCGCAGCAGATCGGCCAGCCGCGCGGTGTCGCTGCCCGCCCACAGATCGGCGGGCAGACCCGCCTTGTGCAGGGGCAACGTGCCTGCCGCGTCGGGATCGCCATTGTCCAGCCGCGTCACCTGAACCGCACCGACCGCGCCGCTTTCCGCCACCGGCTGCGCGCTGCGAAAGCGCGACGGTGGCCGGTCCCCCGGTCGCCAGGCCGAGCTTTCGCGTTGCGGTCCCCGGATGCTGCCCGACAACCAGTCGCTGGCCGACAGCGGCTGTTGCGCGGCGACCGGCATTGCGATCAGGGCGGTTGCAAGCGCAAGGCCCGCCATCCGCAGGCGCAGGGGGTCATTCACTCGGCGGGCCTTCGGGTTCGGTGACGGGGGCGGCATTTGCGGGGGCCGCGTCGGGCGTGGGGGCCGCGGGCGTTTCGGCGGCGGGCGCGGGTGCGGTGGTGGGACCGGCGATGGGGGTGCGTGTCTCGGCGCGGCGCGGCTCCATGTCGCCGAAATAGGCGTATCCTGCCAGCCCGATCACGCCCAGCAGAATCAGTGCCACGATAAGTTTGATAAGCCGCATCGGTTATTGCCTCGTTTGCCCGTGTTTTTCGTCGTTTCAGACCGGTCTTTCGCCGTCCTGCCGCGAATATATATGGCAATTCCCGAAAGATCACGCCATTCAGTCATCCGTTCGATGAGGATTGGGATGGCACGGGAACTGGCGCGGCATGTTGTGCTGATCGGGATGATGGGGGCGGGCAAGACCGCCGTCGGGACCGAGCTTGCGCGAAGGCTGGGCGTGCGGTTCGTCGATTCCGACGCCGAAATCGAATCCGCCGCCACCATGAAGATCGCCGAAATCTTTGCCCGCGACGGAGAGCCGTTCTTTCGTGACCGCGAGGCCGAGGTGATCGCCCGCCTGCTGGAACGTCCGCCCTGCGTGCTGTCCACCGGCGGCGGCGCGTGGATGCAGGCGCGCAATCGCGATGCGATTCGCGCCCATGGCCTGTCGGTCTGGCTGAACTGTGATCTGGACACGCTGTGGCACCGGGTGCGTCAGCGCAGCAACCGCCCGCTGCTGAAGACCAGCGATCCCAAAGGCACGCTGGCGCGGCTGCTGGCCGAACGTAACCCGACCTATGCCACCGCCGATCTGGATTTCCCCGCCCATCCCGGTGACAGCGTCGAGGTCGCGACCCTGCGCCTGATTGCGACACTTGGCGATGTGCAGCCGCCGATCCTGACCGATATATCCCCGACCTGACCCGGAGCATCCGACATGACCGCACCCGCCCCCGTGACCGTCCATGTGCCATTGGGCGACCGCGCCTATGATGTGCGGATCGGTGCCGGGCTGATTGACCGCGCGGGCGTCGAAATTGCGCCGCTGCTGGCGCGCCCGCGTGTGGCCATTGTGACCGATGACACCGTCGCAGCCCTGCATCTGGATCGCCTGCGTCGGGTTCTGACCGCGCAGGGCATCGCGTCCGAGGCGCTGATCCTGCCCGCCGGAGAGGCCACGAAAAGCTGGCCGCATCTGACCCGCACGGTCGAATGGCTGCTGGAACAAAAGGTTGAACGCCGCGACATCGTGGTGGCTTTTGGCGGCGGCGTGATCGGTGATCTGGTGGGCTTTGCCGCCGCGATCCTGCGGCGCGGCGTGCGGTTCGTGCAGATGCCCACGACGCTGTTGTCGCAGGTGGACAGCAGCGTCGGCGGCAAGACCGGCATCAACAGCCCCGCTGGCAAGAATCTGATCGGCGCCTTTCATCAGCCTGCGCTGGTGCTGGCCGATATCGCCGTGCTGGACACGCTGAGCCCGCGCGATTTTCTGGCAGGCTATGGCGAGGTCGCGAAATATGGTCTGCTGGGCGACGCGGATTTCTTCGACTGGCTGGAAATCAACGCGCCCGCGTTGCGCGACGACATGGCCCTGCGCCAACAGGCGGTGGCGCATTCGGTCGGCATGAAGGCCGGGATCGTCACCCGCGACGAAACCGAACAGGGTGAACGCGCGCTACTGAACCTGGGCCATACCTTTGGTCACGCGCTGGAATCTGCGACCGGCTATTCTGATCGGCTGTTGCATGGAGAAGGTGTTGCCATCGGTTGCGCGCTGGCCTTTGACCTGTCCGCCCGGATGGGCCTTTGCAGCCAAGAGGCGCCAAGCCGCGTGCTGGCGCATCTGCGACAGATGGGTATGCCCGCCAGCCTGCGCGATGTGCCGGGCGATCTGCCCGATGATGCGGGGCTGATCGCGCTGATGGGGCAAGATAAAAAGGTCATCGACGGGCAGCTGCGCTTTGTTCTGGCGCGCGGCATCGGTGAGGCCTTCGTCAGCGATGACGTGACCCGCGACACGCTGGCCGCCGTGCTGCGTGATGCCCGCTAGGCCACAGATACGGGCGGCGGTTGCGTCTGATGTGCCCGGCATCTTTGCCGTCAGAACCTCTGTCACGGAAAATCCGCTGACCACGCAGCAACTGGCGGAGATCGGCGTTACCCCGGCCAGCATCACACAGATGATCGCCGCCACGCCCTGCGCATGGGTGGCGGTGCAGGACGGCACCGTCATAGGCTTTTCAATGATCGACCGGGACGAAGGGGGGATGTTCGCGGCCTTCGTTCTGCCCGACTATGAAGGTTTGGGGATCGGCAAGATGTTGGTTCGCATGGCCGAGGACGCCTTGTTTCAGCACCATGCGAAGATCTGGCTGGAAACAGGGGCAACCACTCGTGCGGCCGGGTTTTATCGCCATCTTGGCTGGCAGGTCGTGGATGAAACGGGCGGCGATCTGCGGATGGAAAAGCGTCGCTAAGGCACTAAAAAGGCCCGCCGCATATTCATGCGACGGGCCTTTTGGTCATTCAGCGCCGATCACATCCCGGCGTAAAGCGGGAAGCGGTCGCACAGGGTTTTGACTTCGGCTTTCACCTTCGCTTCGACCTCGGCGTTGCCTTCTTCGCCATTGGCGGCCAGCCCGTCGACAACCTCGACGATCCAGCGCGCGATCTGGCGGAACTCTTCTTCCTTGAAGCCGCGCGTGGTGCCTGCCGGTGCGCCCAGGCGGATGCCCGAGGTGACGAACGGCTTTTCCGGGTCGAACGGCACGCCGTTCTTGTTGCAGGTGACGTGGGCGCGGCCCAGTGCAGCCTCGGTCGCCTTGCCGGTCACGCCCTTGGGGCGCAGGTCGGCCAGACACAGGTGGTTGTCGGTGCCGCCCGACACGATGTCGATGCCGCCCTTCATCAGCTCATCCGCCATGGCCTGTGCGTTCTTGACGACCTGCGCGGCATAGTCCTTGAACGACGGGTCCAGCGCCTCTTTGAAGGCGACAGCTTTGGCCGCGATGACATGCATCAGCGGACCGCCTTGCAGGCCGGGGAACACGGCGCTGTTGATTTTCTTGGCAATATCGGCGTCATTCGTCAGAACCATGCCACCGCGCGGACCGCGCAGCGATTTATGCGTGGTCGTGGTCACGACATGCGCGTGCGGCAGGGGCGAGGGGTGCTGACCGCCCGCGACCAGACCCGCGATATGGGCCATGTCCACCATCAGATAGGCGCCAACCTCGTCCGCGATCTTGCGGAACGCAGCCCAGTCCCAGACACGGCTATAGGCGGTGCCGCCGGCAACGATCAGTTTCGGCTTGGATTCCAGCGCCTTGGCGCGGATGTCTTCCATGTCCAGCAGTTGGTCCTGTTGACGCACGCCATAGCTGACGACGTTGAACCATTTGCCCGACATGTTCACGGGCGAACCGTGGGTCAGGTGGCCGCCTGAATTCAGGTCCAGACCCATGAACGTATCGCCCGGCTGCAACAGCGCCAGAAACACGGCCTGGTTCATCTGCGACCCGGAATTCGGCTGAACGTTTGCGAATTCACAGTCAAACAGCGCCTTGGCACGTTCGATCGCCAGATTTTCGACGATATCGACATATTGGCAGCCGCCGTAATAGCGTTTGCCCGGATAGCCTTCGGCGTATTTGTTGGTCAGCACCGAACCCTGTGCTTCCAGCACCGCGCGGCTGACGATGTTTTCGGATGCGATCAGCTCGATCTCGTCGCGCTGACGGCCCAGTTCCTGACCGATGGCGGCGGCAATGTCGGGATCACGGCTGGTCAGCGTCTCGGTAAAGAAACCGGTCTCGCGGGTGGGAGCGTTCATTGTTTCGCGTCCTCTCGGTCTGGTTTTGACGGAATTGGCACCTCTTACCCCATGGTTGCCCGTGCGGAAAGCATCAAAAGCGACAGATGGGCGGACAGCGGCGACCGGGCGTCGGGGCTTGTCTTTGCCAGATGCGCGACCGATGGTGGCGCGACCGGGAAAGCATCAACGACATGACCTCAGCCATCCATTTTACCGCAAGTCAGGCAGAACCCGCGCGTGAGGCGATGGCCGCATTGGTGGCGCGTTACGGCGATACGCCGCTGGACCGGGCGCAGGTTGTCGTGGCGCTTGGCGGTGACGGCTTCATGCTGCAAACGCTGCACGCGACGCAGGGGCGCGATCTGCCGGTCTATGGCATGAACCGGGGCACGGTCGGCTTTCTGATGAACGCCTATGCCGCGCCCGATCTGCCCGAAAGGCTGGCCGCGGCCGAGGAAACCGTGATCAATCCGCTGCGAATGCTGGCCCGCTGTGCCGATGGCACCACGCAGGAAGAACTGGCTATCAATGAGGTCAGCCTGCTGCGCGAAGGTCCGCAGGCGGCCAAGCTGCGCATCCATGTCGATGGCCGGATGCGGATGGAGGAACTGGTCTGCGATGGCGCGCTGGTGGCGACGCCTGCCGGATCGACCGCCTATAATTATTCCGCGCATGGCCCGATCCTTCCGATGAATTCCGAGGTGCTGGCCCTGACCGCCATTGCGCCGTTCCGCCCCCGCCGCTGGCGCGGCGCGCTGCTGCACAAGGCGGCGCATGTGGAAATAGAGGTGCTGAACCCCGACCGCCGCCCGGTCATGGCCGATGCCGATTCGCGGTCCGTGCGCCATGTCGTGCATGTGCATATCGAAAGCGCGCAGGATATCAGCCACCGGCTGTTGTTCGACCGGGGGCATGGGCTGGACGAACGCTTGCTGCGGGAACAGTTCGTGTGATCCGGCTGGCGGTTCTTGGCGCGGCCCTGCTTGCCGGTGGCGCGGCTGATGCCGATGGCTATTGCAACGAACCTTACGACGAATTTTTCGCCTGCGACATTCCCGAGCGCGGCGCGCGGGTCGAATTCTGCCGGGTGCTGGATCGCACAGCGATCACCGATCAGATCCCTGAATACCGCTATAGCTATGCCGAACATGGTCAGGTGAAGCTGTCCTTTGACACCGCCAATGCCATGTCCACGGTGTCGACCGGCATCCGGGGAATTTCGGGCGATGCGCTGACCACGGGCTTTGACAATGCGGGCACCGTCTATGCCGCCTATATCCCGGCAGGTGATGTCTATCCGCAGCAGGCCGTGGTGATGGTCTATCCCAGCATGGACGATTACCTGAAGGGCGAAGATGGCGATGTGCTGGGCCGCCGCTACTGCTATCCGCCGACGATACAGGTCAATATGGAGTGGTTCGGCCCCGGCTGAGGCCCCGTCCGAGGATGATGAACATGCGCCTTGTCCCCCTGCTGATCCTGTCGCTGCTGGCCGCTCCGCAGGCGTGGGCCAATTGCGCGGCGCCCTTTGCCACCATGTTCGCCTGCGACATCATGGGCCGCGATGCCCGGGTCGAATTCTGTCAGGACGTATCAGACGCGGATGCCGCCAAATGGCGATACAGCTATAATTTCACCAGCGGCCTTGGTCCGGCGGACCTGTCCTTTCAGGCGACGGGCTATTACGGATCGACCAAATACATGGCCGACGATGCGCCCTTCAACACATCGGGCAGCGGGCTTGTGAATGGCGATCACGTCTATGCGTTCTTCGCGACGGGGTATGAGACGCAGAACCTCGAATCGGCGCAGATCCACGTCTATCGCAGCCTCGAGGATTTTCAGTCCCGTCCCGAAAGCGATATCCAGCGGCTGTATTGCAGGCCCGATACCGTGCGCATTGACTGGGCCGGAACCGGGCCGGGCTGATCAGCCGATGACCGGCGGCTTGCGCCCCGGCCAATCGGTCGCGTTGTGCCATGCCTGACCCAAGCGCAGGATCGCGGCATCGGCGCCGGTCGGGCCGGCAAGCTGCATCCCCATCGGCAAGCCGTTATCGCCAAAACCCACCGGCACCGACAGGCAGGGCAGGCCGGCAAGGCTGACCGGCACGACAATCTCCATCCAGCGGTGATAGGTGTCGGCGGGCGTGCCGCCGACCGTGCCGGGCCAGCGCCATTCGACCGGGAACGGCCAGAATTGCGCGGTGGGCATGGCGATGACATCGACCTGTTCAAACAGCCGTGCGGCGCGGCGATACCATTCGCTGCGGGTCAGGCTGGCCTGATAGACCGCCTCGGCGGGCAGGGTCAGGCCCTGCTCAATCTCCCACACGGCTTCGGGTTTCAGCAAGGCGCGCTTGGCCGGATCGTCATAGATCGCGCGGCGGGCGCCCGCGTTCAGAAAGGCGCGCAGGGTGATCCACGCATCCCACAGGCGTTCGGCGGGGAAGGGCGCGGGCAGGGGCACCACCTCGCACCCCAGATCGCGGAACTGATCCAGCGCGGCTTCGCACAGCGGCAGGATGCCGTCCTGACAGGGATAGGCGCCGTCCCAATCGGCCAGCCAGCCGATGCGGGTGCCCTTGATTGGTGCGGTCAGGGTGGCGGCGTAATCATCGGCGGCGCGACCAAAGGGCAAGGACGGGTGCGGCCCGGCCATCACGCCCAGCAGATGCGCCAGATCGGCCGGGCTGCGCCCCATCGGGCCAAGCGTCGCCATCGTCGCCATGAAGCTGTCGCCCTGCGGATCGCCGGGAACCAGACCCCAGCTGGGCCGAAAGCCGTAGACGTTGCAGAACGCCGCCGGGTTGCGCAGGCTGCCCATCATGTCAGACCCGTCGGCCACCGGCACCAGCCGCGCGGCCAGCGCCGCCGCCGCCCCGCCCGACGATCCGCCCGCCGTCCGGCCCGTGTCATAGGGGTTACGGGTGGCGCCGAACACTTCATTGAAACTGTGCGAACCAAGCCCCCATTCGGGCGTATTCGTCTTGCCGATGAAAATCGCGCCCGCATCGCGCATCCGGGCCACGACGACATCATCGGCGGGCGGGATATGGTTGGCAAAGATCGGTGATCCCCATGTGGTCCTGATCCCCTTGACCGCGGCCAGATCCTTGACCGCGACCGGCATCCCATGCAGCCAGCCCTTGCGCGGGGCCTGATCGGCGGCGCGGGCCTCGGCCATCAGCTGATCGCGGGGGCGCAGGCTGACGATGGCGTTGATATGGGGGTTCAGCGCCTCTATCCGGTCCAGATGCGCGGCCATCACGGTCTGCGCGGTCAGGTGGCCCGCGGCCATCGCGGCGGACAGCTGTGCGGCGTCTAACTGGGTCGGATCGGTCATCGTGCCCTCATGGTGGTTAACGCAAGACTGGCGATTCAGAAACGATTGTCCAGTGCTTGCGCACCCTTGGATGATTTTGCAATGTCGCAAACGGCATTGTTCAATTGTCACAAAAGCGTCATTCGCGTGACGCCAATCCGTCACATCCCCCCGGCATGAGGGCCGTGACCCGAAATCGTTAACGAGGCTGACCCGATGCGTTTCCTTCTTTTGATGACCACAACCCTTGGCACGATGGGCTTGGCGCATGGCGCCACCGCCGCCACATGTCAGGCCGATCAACTGGCCATCACCTGCACGGGCCCGCAATCCGCCCCCGTCACCACCGCGCAGAACGGTGTCGCCGTGACCGTGCAGGCTGGCGCGGGCCTGTTGTCCACGGACCGCGCGACCGCCGCGCTTGGTCTGTCGGGGCAGAACCAGACCGTGACGAATGCGGGCGACATCACCAACAGCGACAGCCGCAACAACGCCGATGCCATCGCAATCACCGGCGGCAACATCACCATTACCAACACTGCAGGCGCCACCATCAACGGCGGCGACCGGGCGATCCATGCGACGGGCGGCACCGGCTTTGTCACGGTTATCAACCAAGGCACGATCAACGCGCGTCGTCAGGCGATCCGCACCGAAAACGATCTGTCGCTGCCGGCACTGATCGTGGATAACAGCGGCACCGTCGAAAGCACCGAAGGCCGCGCCATTCAGGGCCGTGGCCCCGGCACGCAGGTCTATAACAGCGGCACCCTTTATGGCTGGGAAGAGGTGATTGAGGCGCGCGACGCCTTTACCCTTCACAATACCGGCCTGATCGAAACCGGCCGCGTCACCCGCGATGCATCCGGCGCGGTCGTGTCGATCGAGCGGTTGGCCGATCAGGACGGTGTGCAATTCGCCAGCGGAATCGCGGTGAACAGCGGCAAGATCATCGGCACCGATGACGGCATCGATCTGGACGAAGGCACGATCATCAACTTTGCGGGCGCCAGCATCGTATCGCTTGGTCCCGACGATCTGGCCGACAAGGGCGCCGTCGATGTCGATGCGGCCTTTGACAACGGGCGCGATCCGCTGCGCCCCGGCGGCACTGTGCAGATCTATAATCTGGGCCTGATGGAGGGTCCGCGCGCGATCACGTCGGCCTATGATGCCAGCCTGCCCGATGATCACATTGATCAGTCCAAGCAACGGGTTGAGATTTATAACAGCGGTTCGCTGGTGGGGCGTGGCGGTATCGCGGTCGGGCTGGCCCCGACACAGACGGGCAGCCTGCTGGAGCTGACCGGAAACAGCCGCATCACCGGCGATGTGGTCTTTGGCAATGGCGACGATCTGTTGCGGATCGGGACGCTGACCTCGGGCCAGATTGGCGACGGTCTGTTCGACGGTCTGGGCGGGATGAACACAGTCGATCTGTTCGGCTATGATTTCAGCGATGTGACCGGCTTTGCCCTGACCGATGCGGGCGTCTATTCGATGACGCTGGCCACGGCTTCGGGCAATCTGGCGGCGCTGTTCACGAACTGGAACCTGTTCAGCTTTGCCAGCGGCGAAAGCCTGACCACGCAGCAATTCGCCGATGCCTTTGCCGATCCGGCGCCGGTGCCGCTGCCTGCAAGTGCGGCGCTGTTGCTGGCCGGTCTGGCGGGCTTTGGCGGATTGCGTCTGCGCCGCCGCGCATAAGTCGCGATGACAGGGGTCGGCCTGAGTGGGCCGGCCCTATCCGGCGCAGATCTGTTGCAGCGCCAGCCACTGTTCGTCGGTCAGCAAGGGCCGCACGGGCGGGGCGTTGCGGAACGGATCGCCTTCCAGCAGCTGCAGAACCGATTGTCCCGTCGGGTCAAGCGACCGGGCATAGGGCGCCGCCGGAATGTCACGCGCGGCCAGCGCCGCCAGCAGATCGGTATCTGACGGGCGCGGGGCAGGGGTGGCTAGCATCGCTTCGGCCTGACCGGCAACGGCATCGGCAGGCAGGTGCCCCAGTGTCATCATCCGCAGCGACGCCATCAGCCCGGCCTTGCGCATGATCGACTGGCGCAGGGTCGCATCATCGGTGGCAAGGCTGGCGGCAATCAGATGCGCGGCGGCCGCTTCGGGGCCGGGTTCACCCTGCAACAGATCGAGGCCCAGAACATAGACCTCTCCGGGCAGGCGGCGGGCGCCGCCAACGGGCGCGGGCAGGACGTGGATCACCGCCTGATCCGACAGCAGCTTTGGCGCCAGCCAGTCCAGCACCGTCTGGCCCGAATTGCGCAGACAGACCGCCCCTGTTGACCGTTCCATATCCCCCATCAGCGCCAGCCCCATGTCGCGCGATTGCGCGGGCGGGGCGATATGGGCGGCATGGCGGATGATCGCGTCGGGCAGCCAGCCGATCAGCGCCGTAACCATCGTCAGAACAGCCAGCAGCGTCAGCCCGCCCCGCAACCGCCCCGGATGGGCGCGGTGGGTCTGGATCGCGCGATGCACGCGTTCGATCGACTGGATCATCAGCGGATCGTCGATTTCCACGGTTTCATCGTCGGATTCGGCGCCGGGCGCATAGATCGCGGGCATCTTGCCGGGGTTCAGCCGCACCACCGCAGGCAGCGACCAATGCGACAGCGGGCGTTCGGATTTCGGATCAGACAGCACCAGCGTGGCATCGCCCACCGACACGATCACCTCGCGCAGGCGCGCATCGGGCGTTTCGCGCCACGAGCCCTGTGATTCGAGCCGTTGAAATTCCGTGAGCGCGGTCATCTTGTCTGGTCATCCTGCCTTCAGATGACCATAGCGCGGCGCCGTGGCAGGTCAATCGGCGGTGGGGCATATCCGGCTGTGATCACGGCCAACGCAATGAAAACGCCGCCGGTCAGGGCGGCGTTTGTGGTCACATCTCGGCGGTTTCGGGAACCCGCATCCCCTTTTCGCGGGCCAGAACGCGCATCCGGTCCTGCAACTTTTCAAAGGCCCGCACCTCGATCTGGCGGATGCGTTCGCGGCTGACATCGTAGCGCGCGGACAAATCTTCCAGCGTCATCGGATCGTCGCGCAGGCGGCGTTCCATCAGGATGTCCCTCTCGCGGTCGTTCAGCGCATCCATCGCCGACATCAGCATCCGGCGGCGTGTGTCCAGTTCCTCTGTCTCGGCATAGTTGCCGGCCTGATCGGCGTCCTCATCCTCCAGCCAATCCTGCCATTGCGCGGTCGATTCGCCGTCGCCAGATCCCACCGTCGCATTCAGCGAGGCATCGCCCCCCGACATGCGGCGGTTCATGTCGATGACCTCTTTTTCGGTCACGTTCAGGTCGTTGGCGATCTGCGCCACGTTTTCGGGCCGCAGATCGCCTTCTTCCAGCGCACCGATGCGGTTCTTGGCCTTGCGCAGATTGAAGAACAGCTTTTTCTGCGCGCTGGTCGTGCCCATTTTGACCAGCGACCATGACCGCAGGATATATTCCTGGATTGAGGCCCTGATCCACCACATCGCATAGGTCGCCAGCCGGAAACCGCGTTCGGGGTCGAACCGCTTGACCGCCTGCATCAGGCCGACATTCGCCTCGCTGATGACCTCGGCCTGGGGCAGGCCATAGCCGCGATAGCCCATGGCGATTTTCGCGGCCAGACGCAGGTGGCTGGTCACCAGACGATGCGCGGATTCGCTATCCTGATGATCGGCCCAAGCCTTTGCCAGCATGTATTCTTCTTCCGGTTCCAACAGCGGGAACTTGCGGATTTCCTGAAGATAGCGGTTCAGACCCTGTTCGGGACTTGGGGCGGGCAGATTGGCGTAACTTGCCATAACGGGGCCTTTCACGAATGGCCGAATAACGCAGGGTGTCGGGGCGTGGTTCCGCGGCCGGCGTCCTGCCCGGCCTGCGATCCCTGCTGCGCGCCGGCGAAGGGTGGCGACATTAGAAACGTATTCTGTAAGGAATTTCAGCGGTTGTAACGTGGGAATTCTTCACGTTGGCGTCAAGACCCGCCGCGCAAAACATCCAGCAGTGCCTGCATGTCGTCGGGCAGGGGGCTGTCAAAGGCCATGGCCTGCCCGGTGACCGGATGGTCAAAGCCCAGATGCGCCGCGTGCAGCGCCTGCCGGGTGAACCCGGAGATCGCCGCCTGCGCCGCCGTCCCAAGCGCCCTGGCCGAGGCTTTGCGCGCGCCGCCATAGACCGGATCGCCGATCAGACCCAGCCCCGCATGGGCCATATGCACGCGGATCTGATGCGTGCGCCCGGTTTCCAGACGGCATTCCACCAGCATCGCCGATGGCGGGTTGCCGAATGCCTGCAACAGCCGGGCGCGGGTGACGGCGTGGCGGCCCTTGTCGAAATAGACCGCCTGCTTTTGCCGGTCGGTGGCGTGGCGCGTCAGCCGCGAGGTGATCTTCAGCACCGCGCCATCTTCAAAGCTGATGCCCGGCGTGCCGCGCAGCCGCGCATCCGCGCCGTCGATCACCCCATGCGCCAGCGCCAGATAGCGACGCTGCGCGGTATGCGCCTCGAACTGGGCGGCAAGGCCATGATGGGCGCGGTCGGATTTCGCCACCACCAGCAGGAGAT
>QIRE01000145.1_pt1 | contig 16996 bp, 12 predicted proteins | sample 2940141 | NCBI WGS metagenome assembly QIRE01 (sample SAMN09273532, study PRJNA473421) | Gut metagenome, whole genome shotgun sequencing project. | isolation source: gut tissue | host: Folsomia candida VU population | place: Netherlands: Amsterdam | collected 2016-03-06
ATCTACGCTGACCCGGGACATGTTGCAGCGGGATATGCGCCTTGACCACGGCGCTGGACCATTGCGCGATCTGGAACCGCTGTCCATCTTTTCCCCCGCGATTGCGCCGCAATGGATCGACAGCGCGTCGTTGGGGTCAGGGCAGACGGTGACGGTCGGCATGGATACGCGGATCGTTCACGGATGGATCACCTCTGCCAAGGGAAAGATCCTGACAGATTTCCGCATCGACAGGGATATTCCACATAATGGCGGAAGCAGCCTTCCAAATGGCCCGAATGGAGAGGTTGCGGCGCTAAATTCCGGTGACTTTGTCGTTGTATGGAAAGATGCGATGACAATTGCCGGTGAATTTCATGGCGGCATTGTGGCACGGCGATACGACAGCACCGGGACACCTGTTGGAATACATATTCCAATAAACAGCGCGGATGGTGCGGCATCCGCGCCGCAAATCGTGGCGCTGAAAACAGGCGGATTTCTTGTTGCGTGGGACGACTATAGCACCGATTATTCCGCGCCCGGCCAATATGTTGTCCGCGCTCGTGAATTTGGTCCCACGGGACATGCTGTCGGTCGCGAATTCACCATAGCCGATGACAGGCCGGGGGGCCTTGATCTGGCACTTGGGGATAATGGGCGGGTTCTTGCAACCTGGCAGGACAAGCTGGACCCGACCAGCTATGACACCCTTGCCCGGTCTGTTCTGATTGCGGATGAGGCGCGGGACTTTGCAGGTGTCATTCAAGGCAATGCCCGTGCAAATATCCTGACTGGCACCCGCCACGATGACATCATCAACGGGCAAGCGGGCCACGACCGCCTGTCAGGCAAAGGCGGCAGGGATGACCTGCGGGGTGGCAACGGCAACGATCGCTTGCTGGGCGGGGCGGGTAATGATCTGCTGGATGGCGGGACGGGCCGCGATACGCTGAACGGCGGTTCGGGCGACGATGTCCTGACCAGCGGCGGTCGGCATCGCGATATCATGACGGGCGGCGCCGGCGATGACGTGTTCGTCTTTCACAAGACGGGCAGCAGAACCGAAGCTGTGATCACAGATTTCAATGTTCACCGCGACCATCTGGCAATGAACGGATTCGGGCTTGAGAATGAGTATCTTCCCCCGTTCCGCCAGACAAAGGCCGGTCTGCTGTTCGAGGTGACGCCAAGGGCCGATCCCGACAACAATTATTCGATCCTGCTTGAGGGCGTCAGACGGTCACAGCTGGATGACATGTCGATCTCATTCTTCTGACCGGTCGGGGGCAGACGAACACCGCCCGCATCGCTGCGGGCGGCGCCATCGTCGGGATCAGAACGATTTGTTCAGCGACAGATAGACCGCGCGGCCTGGCTCGTTAAAGGTGGACGTGCCTTCGCCGCCATTGGTGCGCAGGATGCGGCGGTCTTGCAGGTTGGTGATGCCCGCCGACAGCCGCGCCGTATCGCTGACCTGCCAGGTCGCGCCCAGATTGATCAGCGTATAGGGATCGGCGGTTTCGGTTTCACCGTTCGGCTCTTGGTTGGTCGGGTTGAACTTCGCCGTCTCGATCTCGCCATACCGCGTGGCCGACAGCGTCACCGTCAGCGCATCCGTCGCCTGCCAGTCAATCGAGGCGTTGACCGTGTAATCCGGCACAAGGCTAAGCGGATCGCCGGTTTCCTTGTTCTCGGATTTGATCATCTTGGTGAAATTGGCGTTGAAGGTGAACTGCGTGCCAATCGGGGTCGAGAAGTTGCCCTCAAGCCCGGACACCAGAGCCTTGCCCTGATTTTCCCACCGGAACAGACGGTTGGTTTCCGCGCCGTCGTTATACTGGACAAAGCCCGACGCGATCCGGTTGTCATAATCGTTGTGGAACAGCGTCAGGCTGCCGCTGACATCGTTCAGCCCCTGATAGGCGACGCCGATTTCCTTGTTCAGGCTGCGTTCGGGTTCAAGATCGGGGTTGCCCAGCACATAGCACGGCCCCGACAGCTTGACCCCGTCGATCACCGGGCAGCCAAAGCCGCGCGTCAGATAGACGTAATTGGGGTTCAGCTGATACAGGTTCGGCGCCTTGAAGGCCCGCGCCACGCCCAGCTTCATCGTCCATTCGCTGCTGAATTCATAGGTCGCATTCAGGCTGGGCGACCAGTTCTGGCCAAAGGTGTCGCTGTAATCGAACCGCAGGCCGGGGGTCAGCGTCAGCCGGTCGTCCCATTCGATATTCGCCTCGGCATACAGGCCCAGCATCTGCTGTTCGGTCTTGGGATCGCGGTTTTGCCAATCCTCATCAACGCCGAAATCGGTGCCAAGATCCGGGTCGGGAAGGCCCGTCGCCGGGTCGTTCAGGTTGTTGCGGATGGATGCCGGGTCATTCATGAACTCGCCCCGGTATTCCGCGCCCAACGTCACCATGCTGGACCGACCCGCCAGATCCATCGGCAGGAACCATTCGGTCTTGGCCGTCAGGTTGTCCAGCGTGATGTCGCGGAATTCATAGGCGTCGTTTTCACCGTCGCCGTCGCTGTCCACACAAAAGGTCGGCGCGCCTTCGGGGCTGCCCGCCAGCCCTTCGCACAGGCGCGAGTTCCGGGTGTTTTCCCATTGCAGATAGCTGACCGAGTTGCCGAAATCATATTCGCCCTTATGCGTCACCGACGCGGCACGGCGATAGACACGGCTGGTTTCGCTGCCGATCAGGCTGGTATCGGCGATGACGCCGTTCTGCTGTGTGTCACCGGCATAGATATTGCCCTGACGCGAGTAGTTCGCTTCGAAATCAATGATATGCCCGGGGGCCGCCTGCCAGCTTAGCAACGCGCCCAGATCCTGATTGACGACACCTTCACGGCCCGCCATGCGGCGGGGATAGGCGTCCTCACCCTCGCCCACGATCACTTCGGGGTTGATGTCCCAGGCATCGGGGCGGGTCTTGGTATAGCCGCCAAAGACGCGGAAGGTCAGGTTTTCATTGACCGGACCTGCCAGCATGAAATTGCTGCGATAGGTCTCACCCTCTTTGTCGCTTTCGGGCTGGTTGTAATGCAGACCCACCTGACCGGTGAAGGTGTCGGGGCGCTTGGTCACGATATTGACCACCCCGCCTGATGAGCCCGAGCCATAGCGCGCCGCCGCAGGGCCGCGAATGACCTCGACCCGGTCGATCAACTCGGCCGGGACCCAGTTGGAATCGCCGCGCGAATCGCGTTCGCCGCCACGGCTCATCCGGACGGCATTGCGCGACAATGCGGGCTTGCCGTCGATCAGGATCAACGTGTTTTCCGGCCCCATGCCGCGAATGTCGATCTGGCGCTGGTTGCCGCGCTGACCCGTTGCCGTCGATCCGGTCAGGTTAACGCCGGGCTGCTTGCGCACAACATCGGCGATGTCATTGACGACGGGCTGTTTGGCCAGATCATCCGCCGTGATCTGCGACACGCCAAGCGCCTGCTTGACCTGTTCTTCGGCGGTCAGAACGATTTCGTCCAGAACAACGGTTTCACCAGTCTGCTGCGCCATCGCGGCAGAGGAAACGCCCATCAGCATCAGGCCAAGGGTCGTGGTAAGACGGAAGGTGCCGCGATCAACGCGCATCGGCCGCTCCTATAAATCAGATGAAGGGGGAACGGCTGGCGATGTGCTTGCGTGATCCGGGGTTAGCCAGATCACCGCAGAATGGGAACGATTTCAGCGCAGGTCGGCGTCAATCGTTGCCGATATGTCACAGAAAAATCGCCCTAGCCCCAATAGGCCATGGCGGTAAAGTCGCGCTTGTGCAGCCCCCGCGCCAGCAGACGTTGGCGCGCGTGACGGGCGGCATCGGTATGGGCCGCGAACCAGACATGGCTGTTGGCCGCGATGGTGCAATCGGCCAGCGCCGCCAGCAGATCATTGGTGGCGCTGACGCGCGGGTCGGCGGCCAGCGGGCCAAGATCACAGATGCGCGCACGAACAACCGCCGTCACCGTGCCGCGCGCCAGTTCAAGTATCCGGGCAATGGCGGGCAAGGCGGTTTCATCGCCGAACAGATGCAGGTGATCGGCCTCGGGGCACCAGCCGCCGCCGGGACCGATGATCGCCACCGTCTGCCCCACCGGGTCGGCCATCGCCCAGTCACAGGTCGGGCTGCCGTCGTGGCGGAAGATGTCGAAATCGACCCAATCACCCCCCTGCCCCGCCACCGTATAGACCGGACGGTGCAGCGCGTCGGCACCATCGGGCCAGACGGTGCGCCCCTTGGCACCAATCCGCGGCCAGACGGGCACCCGCCCCGCAGGCGGCAGCAGCAGACGGAAATGCAGGCTGTCGATGCCAAAGCGTGCCGCATCCGGCCCGGTCAGGCGCACCCGCAGAAAGCCATCGGTGCGACGCGTCACGCGCACCACCTGCATCAGCGACAGGCCGGGCGCCAGCGCGCCTTCGTTCACGCGCTCCCAGGTAATGTCCAACCCGGCCTCGGCGAAAATCTCGCTGGCGCGGTCTTGCAGATTGCCCAGCAGGCGTTCCTCGGGGGCCGACAATTCGACCCGCATCTGGTCGGGTTCCGCAACCAGCCGCAATTCGCAGCCCCAGACGAACATGCTTAACGTGCCGTTATCTTCGATAAGGGGCACATCCCAATCGGCCGCGCGCGTCTTCAGTGCCGCCACCGCCGCGCCGGATGCGCGCGGAATAATGCCAAGATTGCGATAGCTGCGTAAAAGCGCCATGGCCCTGCCCCCGGTCTGACTTGGGGCAGATGTATATCAAACTGTTTCTCTCAACAATCCTTATGTGGCGTCGATACGCACCGTGGTGACGCTGGCATCGGCGCGGGCCACCGCAACCCGCAACCGCCCCATCAGATGCGTGCGCAGATAGGTGGCGTGAAAGCGCGAGGGCGCCAGCAGCGTCATGCAGCCACCATCAACCCCCAGATCGGCCAAGGGCGCGATCCACGCCTGAAACAGGGCCGGATCCTCGGCCTCAAGCATGGCGCGCGCCTGACCCCAGATTCCGGCCGCAGGCACCGGGTCGCGGCGAAAGGGCACCACCGTGCGATCCGCGACGGGCGCCGGTTCGCCGCCGACACGGGCGACGTAATCCTCGCCGATGTTGGGCCATTCGGGGCGCGTGTCCAACATAATCCGGTCAAGGTCCAGCCCCAGAACCGACACCCGCCCCCGCGCGCCCTGCCGTTTGACCAGCAGCCACCCCTGCCCTTTCATCCGCGCCATGTCGCGCTTGACCGTGCGTTCATCGACGCACCACAGCCGGGCGATTTCCCGCTGCCCCATCGCCAGTTCGTTGCGCTGCCAGTTATAGCGCGTGGTGATCAGCGCCATCAGCCGCAAGATCAGCCGCTGCCGGTTCTGGTCACCGGCCAGCGCATGGGCCATCATCGCGGACAGAATGTCGTATTTCTTCGCCGCCGACTCGCGTCCGACGGGCTTGATCACCTGCATCAGTTCCTGCCTTGCCGGGGACCGGCTGTCTGCTCGCGGCGATGCGTTTGGGGTCTTTGCCCGGTGGTCTTGTGCCACATCAAACGCTTTTCGCCATCCTGCGGCCATTAGCGTCCTGAATTCCGATTCTGTCAAGGAAATTGCACGGGACCGTGATCTTCCATCCTAATCCCGAATGAAAATCTGGTATCAATGGTATTGGGTGACATTCAGGATGTCCCCTTATCTGGCACCCATGTCACCCTATTGGCGGTATGCGGCCGTTGCCTGTCCCCCAATCCGTTGCGCAACCTGCGTTGCCTTCAGGCCGGTTTCACCGCGCGCCGCAGGGCCGATTCGCGCAACAGGCACAGGATTGCGCTATTGTGCCCCGGTTTCGCCCTGTCACTAAACTTGCCTTTTGCCAAAAACGCAAATCCGGCGTAAAAGCGGAAAGAACGATAATCAACGTCCCGGACGACAGGCATCCTATGTATACGCATCAAGACCTAGCCCGGCTGCAAGCCCAGTCCCTGAAGATGCAGGGCTGGATCAGGCGCCAGACCTTCAGCCCCGACAATGAAAAGACGCTGCGCCGTTTTTCCAGCTGGGAGGTGGCCGAGCTGATCTTCCGCGTGAACCAGTCCACCTTTCGCGGCAAGCTGGCCGCCGACCCCAACCTTCCCCTTGGGGAAGTCGAAGAGGATGGCCGCCAGCGTTGGTTCAGCCTTGAAGAGATAAACGAGCTGCGCCGCCGTGTCCGCGTGGGCAAGCGGTCGCTGATGCCGCCCCGCCCCGAGGGCAAGCGCGCCTTTCGCGCCGCCATCGCCAACTTCAAGGGCGGCGCGGGCAAATCGACCGTGGCGCTGCACTTCGCCCATGCCGCCGCGCTGGACGGCTATCGCGTTCTGGTCGTCGATTTCGATCCGCAGGCCACCTTGTCCCATTCCATGGGCCTGACCGATGTGGGCGAAGATCACACCGTCTGGGGCATCATGGCCCGCGATCTGGAGCGCGAAACCGACCGCATGAACAGCGCCGCCGCTGGCGCCGAATCGGGCACCGCCCTGCCCCACCGCAAGCTGCCGTCCTCTATCCGCGATATGGGTCTGGGCACGCTGCGGGTCGCGGACTTTATCAAGCAGACCTCATGGCCGACCATCGACATCGTACCGTCCTGCGCCAATGCGGCCTTCGTCGAATTCGCCAGCGCCCAATACCGGCACCTGAACCCGGAATGGACCTTCTTTGGCGCGGTGTCGCGGTTTCTGGATGCGCTGGCCGATGACGCCTATGACCTGATCCTGTTCGATTGCCCGCCCGCCATCGGCTATCAGTCGATGAACGCGGTCTTTGCGGCCGACATGCTCTATATCCCGTCCGGGCCTGGCTATTGGGAATATGACAGCACCACCAGCTTTGTGGGCCAGTTGGCCGAGGCGTTGGAAGATCTGTCCCACGGGTTTGAAAACTTCCCCACGGGGAAGATCGTGCTGCCCAAGGCCTTTGCTGATGTGCGCTTTCTGATGACGCGCTATGAACCCTCGAACGAATTGCATCAGGCGATGATGAACGCGTTCCGGCAATGTTTCGGCGATCGGATGGCGCAACATCCGATCGAGCTGACCCGCGCGGTCGAACAATCCGGGCGGTTCCTGTCATCTATCTATGAAATCGACTATCGCGAAATGACGCGCGGAACATGGCGCCGCGCAAGGGGGACATTTGATCAGGCCTATGACGAATTTCGCGGCCATGTCCTGACCGCGTGGGACAAGCTGGAGGGCAACGCATGAGCCGCAAGCGCCGCATGTTCGACATCGAACTGCCCGAGGATGAGGCCCCCCAGACCGTCCCCGCAGGGAAGGTTTCCGACAATCAACGCCGCGGCCCGATGGCGACGGCGATTTCGGAAACCGCCGAATCCAGCCGCGACCGCGCCCGGATAGAGGCCGAAATTCGCGCCGAAAACGACGCGCTGGCGCAGGAACATGTCCGGCTGAAGCGGGCAGGGCTGATCACCGACATGATCCCGCTGGACGCGATTGATACGCATAAACTGATCCGCGACCGCGCGCCGGTCGCGGATTTTGAACTGGCCGAGCTGATCGCCTCGATCCGCGAGATTGGCCTGTCAAACCCGATCCGGGTCGAGGTCGCAGCCGATGGACGGTATGAATTGATCCAGGGCTGGCGCCGTTTATCGGCCTATCGGCAGTTGCTGGCTGATACCGGCGATGCCGATGCCTGGGGCGCGATCCCGGCCGGAATCGTTGCGCAGGGCGACGCGCTGGACCAGCTTTATCGCCGCATGGTCGATGAGAATATGGTCCGCAAGGACATCTCATTCGCGGAAATGGCGCAGCTTGCGCTGCATTATGCGATGGACCCACAGACGGCAGAGAACGATCCCGAAAAGGCCGTGGCGATCCTGTTCAAGTCGGCAGGCTATCAAAAGCGCAGCTATATCCGAAATTTTATCCCATTGGTTCAAAGACTTGACGGTGTTTTGATCTATTCGCAGGAAATTCCGCGTGCGCTTGGCCTGTCGCTTGCGCAAAAGCTGGATGAGGTTCCGGGGCTGGTCGCCGCGATCCGCGCCGACTTGGCCGATTGGGATACGCGGTCGATCAAGGATGAACTGGACGTGCTGCGCCGTTATGCGGGGCAGGGTGACGACAGCGACCCCGAGCCCGCGCTAAAACACGCGGCGGGCACGGCGCCCACAGGCAAGGCTAAGACCACGTTTCAGATCGTGCGCCCACAGGGCAGCGCCAAATGCACGGCCGCAAACGGGCGGCTAGAAATCCGCCTTGCCCGCGATTTTTCAGCGTTGGATCGGCGCAAGCTTGAGGCTGCGGTTGCGGCCCTGCTGGATCAGATCGACTGACATCTTCCCCGCGGGGAAGGCGCAAGGCGGCCCAAGCGGGCCGCCTTTTTCAATCCAGCAGATCGGTTGCCGGGTTCCGCGTGATATCCACATCGGCATAGTATTGCTGCGCCTGATTGGCGCTGCGATGCAGGCTTAGCTGCATGGCGGCGGGCAGCGGCGCGCCGTCCAGCGCGGCCTGTGTCAGAAAGCCCGCGCGCAGGCCATGGGCGCTGGCAAAGCCCGGCGGAAACCCGGCCAATGTCAGGCGATGTCGCACGATGTCACGGATGCCTTCGGGCGTCAGGCGGCGGGCCAGCACGCGATCTGCCTGACTGATGGGGCGAAACAGCGGGCCATCGTCAACGCGCGCAGCGTCGATCCATGCCATGACGGCACGCGCCGCGCGACCCTTTAGCGGCAGCCGGGGCGCGGCCTCGGGGCCGGTTGTCTTGGTCGTCAGCAGGCGGATGCGCAGCAGCCCCGTGTGCTGAAAGTCGCGGGCGTCGATATCGTCGCGGTTCAGTGCCGAAATCTCGGACCGTCGCCGGCCGCCGGACGCCCAGCCCAGCATCAGAACCGCCTGATCGCGCAGCCCCCGATGGCTGTGGTCGCAGGTGGCCAGCATCTGTTCCAGCACGTCGCGCGTGATCGGATGTTCGGATTTGCGCAGCCGTGGGCGCGCAGCGGCGCGGCGGGCGCGCGAGCGGGTCTGGGCCACCAGCGGCGCGTCAAAGGGGCTGGGCAGGTTCTTCATCCGGTGAAACGCCCGCCAGCTTGCGACGCGACGGTCCAGCGTGGCCGGCGCCGGGCAGGCCAGCGAGCGACGCAGCCCCGCCGCGATCAGCGCATCGGCGATGTCGCGGGCAGCGCCTTTCGCATGGGTCAGATCCTGCGAGTGATCCAGCAGAAAACGCAGGGCAACATCCTCGGCCTCGGGCCAGGTCAGGGGTGCGCCAAAGGCAGCCATCTTCCATGCCGCGATATAGGCAAGGTCACGTTCCCACGCCCGCAATGTGTTGTCCGGCGTGCCCAAGCGATACAGCTGCGTCAGCGCCGCAGCCTGATCCGGCGACAGGGCAGGGGGGATGATGGGCAGTTTCATCAGGCCAGATTGGATCTTCCCCGTGGGGAAGTCAAGAATACCGATAAGGGAACATTATCGGGAATAATGGAGTGTTTTTTGTATGTCAACATCTAGTCCACATAATCGTATTAAAGTGATGATTATGGTGTGAATGAATCTGACGTGGCCCAAGGAAATAATGGCGTGAAATTTCTGACATAGACGGGTGTGGCAGCTGTCCACACGCCGCGGCACCAGCAGCCGTTGAACGCGAGCTGCACCCTTTACGTCGGATTGGCTGTTGGTGCAGGCCTCGTATCCGCTGCGTCTTTCCGGCCCCGCGTGGTGCAGGTCTGACCATCAACGTGCAACCCGCCGACGGGTGGGGTTAAGGAGACGGGTAGGGCGCGATTGGCTGGTTTGCCGCGGATCGTAGCGCAAGACGGCCACCAGATACGATGGGCGGCGCCACTGCTGCCGCATCCAGGTCATGTTTGAACCGCTGACGAACGAGGCAGCCCGCGCCACGCAACATGAGTGATGCCGCAGGCAACATGTCTGCGGCATCATGCGAACAGGCGTCAGGGCTGTCGCAGCGACGTGCCCTGACGTTTCGCGGATTTATCGTGCCAGAACCTCATGCACGGAGTCGGCCGTCTTGGCGACGATGGTGTCAGCCTCGGCCTTGGTCAGGCAGAGGGGCGGGGCAAAGCCGATGATGTCGCCCTGCGGCATGGCGCGCCCGATCAGGCCGCGTTTCAGCATGGCGGCAACGACCTTGGCTGCGGTGCCCGCGCTGGCGTCAAAGAAGGCGCGGCTGTCGCGGTCCTTGACCAGTTCCACCGCGCACAACATCCCCTCACCCCGGATATCGCCCACATGCGGGTGATCGCCCAAGGCCGCGCGCATCTGATCGTTCAGATAGGCGCCCACGGTTTTGGCATTTTCAACCAACCCCAGATCATCGATCAGCTTCAGGTTCGCAATGCCTGCCGCCGCACCGATGGGATGCGCGGAATAGGTCCAGCCATGGCCCAGCACACCGTTTTCATCGGTGCCCTGCATCAGCACATCCCACATCCGCTGACCGACAATCGACCCCGACAGCGGAGCATAGGCCGAGGTCAGGCCCTTGGCGATGGTGATCAGGTCGGGCTTGATGCCATAATGATCGCTGCCGAACATGCTGCCCAAGCGGCCAAAGCCTGTCACCACCTCATCCGCGATCAGCAGGATATCGTGGCGGTTCAGCACGGCCTGAATCGCGGGCCAGTATCCGGCGGGCGGCGGCACGATGCCGCCGGTCCCCAGCACGGGTTCACCGATAAAGGCCGCGATGGTGTCGGCGCCTTCGGCGGCGATCAGCGATTCCAGCTTTTCGACGCAATGCGCCACGAAGTCGCTTTCCGACATGGCGGCATCGGGGCGGCGGAAGTAATAGGGCGCCTCGGTATGGATGACCTGCGCCAGCGGCAGGTCGAATTTCTTGTGAAACAGATCAAGCCCGGTCAGGCTGCCGGTCATCAGGCCCGATCCGTGATAGCCGCGCCACCGGCTGATGATTTTCTTCTTTTGCGGCAGACCCCGGATGTTGTTGTAATACCAGACAAGTTTGATGTTGGTTTCATTCGCATCCGACCCGCCAAGGCCGAAATAGACCCGCGCCATGCCTGCGGGCGCGCGGTCCATCACCATCTTGGCCAGCGTGATCGACGCCTCGGACCCGTGGCCTGCATAGCTGTGGTAATAGGCCAGCTCGCGCGCTTGATCGGCGATGGCATCCGCAATTTCGCGGCGGCCATAGCCCACGTTCACGCAGTAAAGCCCCGCAAACCCGTCCAGCAGGCGATTGCCGTCGCGGTCGATGATATGGACGCCTTCGGCCCCCTTGATGATCCGCTGCGGCGCGTCACCGCGCGCGAATTGCCCCAGATGGGTCGAGGGGTGGAAAAAGCTTTCCCGATCCCATTTGGCCAGTTCGTCATTGGTCAGCATTGTCATGCCCTCTGATGGTCTGCCCAGTCACGGCAGATATACTTGATTTCGGTGAATGCTTCCATGCCGTGACGCGATCCTTCACGGCCGATGCCTGATTGCTTCATGCCCCCAAAGGGAATCGGCGCGCCCGTGACCTTGGTGCGGTTGACCGCAACCATGCCGAATTGCAGCGCCCGCGACAGGCGATAGATGCGGCGAGGGTCTTGGGTGTGCAGATAGGCGACCAGCCCGAATTCGGTGGCATTGGCGATGGCTGTGGCCTGATCCTCGGTGTCAAAGGCGGCGATGGCGGCGACGGGGCCAAAGGTTTCCTGGTGGAAAATCGCGGCGTCGGGTGGCACATCGGCCAGCACCGTCGCCGGATAGAACAGCGGCCCTTGGGCGTCGCGCGCGCCGCCGGTCAGCAGCCGCGCACCGCGCGCCAGTGCGTCGGCCACATGGGCTTCCTGCTTGGCTATGCCGGCTTCGTTCATCAGCGGGCCAAGGTCGCAGTCGTCACAACCGGGGCCAAGTGTCAGCGCGGATGCAGCCTTGGTGAAACTGCGGCAGAAGTCGTCATAGATCGGGCGTTCGATCAGGAAACGGTTGGCGCCAAGGCAATCCTGGCCGGATGTGGCGAATTTTGCCTTGATCGCCTCGGCCACGGCCAGATCCAGATCGCAATCGGCAAAGGCGATGAACGGCGCGTGACCGCCCAGTTCCAGCACCAGCCGTTTGACCGTATCGGATGATTGCCGATACAGCAGTTTGCCGATTTCGGTCGATCCGGTGAAGGACAGCGCCCGCACGCGCGGGTCGGCGCACCATTCCGCCACGATTTCCGGCGCGTCGCCGGTCACGACGTTGAACACCCCCGCCGGGATGCCCGCACGGTCGGCCAGTTCCGCCAGCGCGGTGGCCGACAGCGGCGTCTCTGCCGACGGGTGGACCACAACGGTGCAGCCCGCCGCCAGCGCGGCCGCCGCCTTGCGGGTGATCATCGCGCAGGGAAAATTCCACGGCGTCACCAATGCGGCCACACCGACGGGTTCGCGCCACAGCTCCATCTCGGCGGTGGCGAGGTGCGAGGTGACGCTTTCGATATTCGGGCGGCGCGCCTCTTCGGCGTAGAATTCGACAAAGCTGGCGGCATAGTCGATTTCGCCGCGCGATTCCGACAGCGGCTTGCCCTGTTCGGCGGTCATGAGGCGGGCCAGATCCTCGCGGTGATCCAGCAGCAGCCGGAACCAGCGATGCAACAGGCTTGATCGGTCCTGCGGCAACATCGCGGCCCAAGCGGGAAAGGCCGATTGCGCCGCATCGACGGCAAGGCGCGCCTGTGCGGCGTCCAGTTTCGCCACCTGCGCGATGATCGCGCCGGTGGCCGGGTCGGTGACGGGAAAACGCAGGCCGGGGGCGATCCATGCGCCACCGACAAAGGCGTCCTGCCGCATCAGGCCTGGGTCATTCAGCATGGGCATCCTCTATTTCAACGCCGACGACGCCGACACAATCGCCGGGTTTCACCAGACCGGGAAAGTGGCGCGCCATCAGCAGACCGGCGCGGCCAGCGGTGACCGTGACAGGCGGCAAGCCGGTGCGGGTGACGGGAAAGATGCGGGCGATGGGCTGATCCTGTTCGACCAGATCCCCCAGATCGACCAGAAATTCGATCAGCCCGCCATCTTCGGCAAAGGTAAAGCAATCGGCATCGGGCATATCGAGCCATTGCGTCGGCACCAGATCAATCTGGCCGCGCATCACCCCCGCCGCGATCAGCAGATTGCGCAACCCGCGCTTGGCGATGCCTGCCGTGCGTGCGGTTGCGGTGCCGCCGCCGCCCAGTTCGGTGGTGACAAAGATCTTGCCCATTTCCTCGGCGGCGGTGTCATACATGCCGACCGCATCGATTTCCAACATCTTGACCGACCAAGGCGCGCCAAAGGCGCGGACCAGATCGAAGGATTGCTGTTCCTGCCGTTTGTCGGGCAGGATGTGGGCGGCGCAATAGGGCAGGAAATCCAGCGTCTTGCCGCCTGAATGAAAATCCAGCACGATATCGGCCATCGGCAGCAGAACCCGTTGGAAATAATCCGCAATCTTTTGCGTGACGGTGCCATCTGGTCGCCCCGGAAAGCTGCGGTTCAGATTGCCCCGGTCGATGGGGGACGTGCGGGTTGCCGCCCCGAAGGCGGGATAGTTCATCGCGGGCACGATGATGACGCGCCCGGTCACATCCTGCGCGCGGATCGTCGCGGCCAGATCGAACAGCGCAATCGGGCCTTCGTATTCGTCGCCGTGATTGCCGCCGGTCAGCAGCGCGGTGGGACCGTCGCCGTTATTGACCACGGTGATGGGGGTCATGATCGACCCCCATGCCGCATCGTCGCGCGAATAGGGCAGGCGCAGAAAGCCATGCGCCACGCCGGGGGCCGAAAAATCGACCGTGGCCGAGATGGGTGAGGGCGTCAGTTGCATCTGCAACATCGGATCAGTCCTTCACGAACAGTTTGCGCGGGACGGATGCCAGCAGTTCCGGCGCGCCTTCGGTGATGACGATGGATTCGGTGATTTCCAGCCCCATTTCGTCGGACCACAGCCCGGTCATGAAATGGAACGTCATGCCCGGTTGCAGCACGGTCGTGTCGCCGGGGCGCAGCGACATGGTGCGTTCGCCCCAATCCGGCGGATAGCTGACGCCGATGCCATATCCGGTGCGGCCATCCTTATGGATGCCGTATTTCTTCAGCACCGCATAGAAGGCGCCGGCGAACTGTTCGCAGGTATTGCCGGCGCGGGCGGCGTCCAGACCGGCCTCCATCCCTTCCAGCACGGCTTTTTCGCCCTCGGTAAAGACCTTGGGCGGCTTGCCCAGAAACACCGTCCGCGACAACGGCGCGTGATAGCGGTGATAGCAGCCCGCGATTTCAAAGAACGTGCCTTCGCCCGCGCGCAGGGTCCGGTCGTCCCATGTCAGATGCGCGGCCGCAGCCTCGCGCCCGGATGGCAGCAGCGGCACGATGGCCGGGTAATCGCCGCCAAAACCCGCCGTGCCGCGAATGCCCGCATCATAGATTTCGGCCACCAGATCGCATTTGCGCATCCCCGGTTCGATCACGTCAAAGATGCGTTCGTGCATCTTGGTCACGATCGCGCCGGCCTTGCGCATATAGTCCAGTTCCGTCGGCGATTTCACCGCGCGCTGCCAGTTGACCAGCGAATTGGTGTCGCTGAAGCGCGCGTCGGGCAGATGCTTTTGCAGGGCTGCAAAGGCGGCGGCGGTGAACCAGTAATTGTCCATCTCTACGCCGATGCGTTTGGCACCCCAGCCCTTGTCGCGCAAAATCTGCGACAGCAGGTCCATCGGGTGTTTGGCCGTGTTCTGGACGTAATCATCTGCGTAACCGATGATATTGTCGGGCGTCATATAGGCGGTGAACCGGGCGCCGACGGCGTCCATGCCGCGACCGAAAAAGATCGGTTCGCCATCCGGGGGCACAACCACGCATTGATGCACATAGAATGACCAGCCGTCATAGCCGGTCAGCCAGTTCATGTTGGACGGGTCGGTGACGATCAGCAGATCGACGCCTTTCGCCTCCATCGCCTGCCGGGTTTTCGTCAGGCGTTGCGCGTATTCCTCGCGACTGAATTTCAATGCCACATCTGTCATTGGGGTTGCTTTCAAAGGGTGAAGTCCTGGCCAGCCCCCGCCTGTGCCGCGCGGGCAAGGGCAAGCGTGGCGATGGCGGTGTCCTGAATTCCCGTGCCGGTCAGATCGGCCAGGGTGATCTGCTGCGGGTCGGTGCGGCCGGGTCGCTGACCGGCAAGGCATTGACCCAGTTCGGGAAAATCGCCCGTCTGCCCGGCGTGGTGCAATTCGCCCAACAGGCGGGTCTGTGACAGGCGGTCGGCGACGTAATGCGCCGCGGCGATCAGGTCGGGGGCGATTTCGTTCTTGTGTTCCGCGTCCGACCCCATCGCCGTGACATGGGCGCCGGGGGCCACATCCTGCGCCGTCAGGATCGGAGTGCCTGCGGGCGTGGTGGTCACGATCAGATCGGCGTCGCGGGTCGCATCGGCCACGGTCGCGTGGGCCGTGACCGGGATGCCAAGGCGCGCGGTCATATCGGCGGCAAAGTCCCGCGCCTTTGCAGGATTGCGCGCCCACACGGCCGCCTGCATCACGGGCCGCACCAGCGTCAGCGCCTGCAACTGCATCCGCGCCTGCATCCCCGCGCCAAGGATCGCGGCGCGGCTGGCATCACCGCGGGCCAGCGAATCGGCGGCGACCGCACCCGCCGCCGCGGTGCGCACATCGGTCAGCCAACCATTGTCCAGAAGCAGCGCCTCGACCAGCCCGGTGCGGCTGGACAGCACCACCATCATGCCATTCGTCGATGGCAGGCCAAGCGCGGGATTGCCGAAAAACCCCGGTGAGATCTTGATCGCAAAATGCGACAGGCCGGGGATATAGGCGGTCTTCACGTCCACCTCTCCGCGATGTTCAGGCATGTCCAGCCGCAGGATCGGCGGCATCGCGACGGGCTGCGTGGCCAGCGCGACAAAGGCGTCGCGGATGCAGGCGACGGCCCCTTGGTCCAGCGGGACCAGTTGGCGCAGATCGGTTTCGGTCAGGATCTTGATGGGGGGCCTCATGCGGTGCCTTCCATGATGCAGGCGTGCAGCGCGGGGTCGATATTGCCGCCCGACAGGATGGTGACGGTGGGTCCGGTGACGGTGATGCGCCCGGCAAGCAGGGCGGCGGTGCCGACCGCCGCCGCGCCTTCGACAACCTGGCCCGCATGGCCAAGATGGCGGATGCCGTTGGCGATTTCGGCCTCGGGCAACAGGATGATGTCGTCCAGCAGGTCGCGGCACAGCGGATAGGTAATCCGGTTCCGCAGGCCGATGCCGCCGCCCAGACTGTCCGCAAGTGTTGCGGTTTCAGTGACGGCTATGGGATGACCCGCGCGGATGCTGGCCGCCATGGCCGCGCCCTTTTCCATGGTCACGCCGATCACGCGCGTTGTGGGCGACAGCGCCTTGATCGCGACCGCGATGCCCGCCGCCAGTCCGCCGCCCGACAGCGGCACCAGCACGGTCGCGGGCGTCCCGATATCCAGCGCGACGGTGCCCTGTCCGGCGACGATGGCGGGGTCATCAAAGGGCGGGATTTCGGTCAGCCCCTCATCCACGACCGCGCGGGCGACGGCGATCATGGCATCGTCCTGACTGTCGCCGGTGATGCGCACATCGGCGCCCAGATCGCGGATCGCCCGCACCTTGTTATCCGGCACCAGCCGCGACAGGCAGACCACCGCCGGAACGCCCAAGGCCCGCGCCGCATGGGCCACCGCGCGGCCATGATTGCCGGTCGAGGCCGTCACCACGCCGCGCATCGGCCCACGGGTCAGCATCGCATTCGTCGCGCCGCGCAGCTTGAAGGCGCCGGTCGTCTGATGGTGTTCGCATTTCAGCCAGACCGGATGGCCCAGCCTTGCGGACAGCACCTGATCGCGCAGCATCGGCGTGTCCACGACATGCCCCGCAATCCGGGCGGCGGCGGCGCGGATGTCGTCGATCGTGACGGTCATGGCAGCCTCATCAACTGGCCGGGCAGGGCGGCGCCGGTATCGCCACAGGCGCGCATCGCCGCCCACATAGATCGG
>QIRE01000146.1_pt1 | contig 16949 bp, 17 predicted proteins | sample 2940141 | NCBI WGS metagenome assembly QIRE01 (sample SAMN09273532, study PRJNA473421) | Gut metagenome, whole genome shotgun sequencing project. | isolation source: gut tissue | host: Folsomia candida VU population | place: Netherlands: Amsterdam | collected 2016-03-06
CGATCTAACACGCTGGCCAAGGAAAAGGCCATCGAGGACAAATGGCGCAAGATGCCGACCCCGCAGACAGGGCGGCATCTGTCGAACCATGTCGAACCCGAGGTGGTCGAGGCGCTGCGCAATGCCGTCACCGCCGCCTATCCGCGGCTGTCGCATCGTTACTATGCGCTGAAGGCCAAATGGCTTGGGCTGGACAAGTTGCAGGTCTGGGACCGCAACGCCCCCCTGCCAGCCGAGACCGCCAAGCCGATCACCTGGACCGAGGCCGAGGCGACCGTGATCGACGCCTATGCCGGGTTCTCGCCCGCGCTGGCCGAACTGGCGCAGCCGTTCTTTGACAAGGGCTGGATCGACGCAGGCGTCAAGCCGGGCAAGGCGCCGGGGGCGTTTGCGCATCCGACCGTGACGACCGTGCATCCCTATGTGATGCTGAACTATCTGGGCAAGCCGCGAGATGTGATGACGCTGGCGCATGAACTGGGCCACGGTGTGCATCAGCGGCTGGCGGCGGAACAGGGCGAGCTGCTGGCCTCGACCCCGCTGACGCTGGCGGAAACGGCCAGCGTCTTTGGTGAGATGCTGACCTTCCGCGCGCTGCTGGCCAAGACCACTGACCCGGTGCAGAAAAAGACGCTGCTGGCCGGCAAGGTCGAGGATATGATCAACACCGTCGTGCGCCAGATCGCGTTTTACGACTTTGAATGCAAGCTGCACGCCGCGCGCGCCGAGGGCGAACTGACCCCGGACGCTATCAACGCGCTGTGGATGTCGGTGCAGGCCGAAAGCCTTGGCCCGGTCTTTGAATTCATGCCGGGATATGAGACGTTCTGGACCTATGTCCCGCATTTCGTGCATTCGCCGTTCTACGTCTATGCCTATGCCTTTGGCGACGGCTTGGTGAACGCGCTTTATGCCGCCTATGAGGATGGCTTGCCGGACTTTCAGCAGAAGTATTTCGATCTGCTGAAGGCGGGCGGATCAAAACACCACAGCGCATTGCTGGCGCCGTTCGGGCTGGACGCATCCGATCCGGCATTCTGGGACAAGGGGCTGTCGATGATCGAAGGATTTATCGACGAGCTGGAACGGTTAGAGCAATAAGGGGGCTGCCGCCCCCATCCGCTGCGCGGGTATTTTTGCAAAGAAGATAGGGATAGGCGCCGATGCTGAAACGGATCTTGGCAGGTCTCGCCGTATTGATCGCGCTGGCAGCGACGGCGTTCTTCGTCTTTGCGCCCGGATATGTTGAACGCGGTTTGAACCCGCTGCGGATGCCCGATGGCGGCTGGCCCGTCAGCACGGACGCACAGGCGCTGCATGACCGTCTGGTTATTGGCGACTGGCATTCCGACGCATTACTCTGGGATCGCGATATTCTGGAACGCGCGGATCGCGGCCATACCGATGTGCCCCGCCTGCTTGAGGGCAACGTCGCCGTGCAGGTGTTCACCACCGTGACCAAAAGCCCGCGCGGCCAGAATTACTCCCAGAACAGCGCCGAGGCGCCCGATAACATCACGCCGCTGTTCATGGGGCAGTTGCGCCCGGTGAGGTCGTGGTTTTCGCTGCGCGAACGCGCGCTGGTGCAGGCCGAGGCTTTGGCCCGCGCTGCCGACGCCGCGCCTGACCGGCTGCGCATCATCCGCACCCGTGCCGATCTGGCGGCGGTTCTGGACGCCCGGACCGGCGGGCAGCAGGTGCTTGGCGCGATCCTTGGCAGCGAAGGCGCGCATCCGTTAGAAGGCGATGCCGCCAATCTGAACGTGCTGTATGACGCAGGGTTTCGCCTGCTGGGCCTGACGCATTTCTTTGACAATGAGCTGGGCGGCAGCCTGCATGGCGAAGGCGGGACGGGCGCGGGCCTGTCGGATTTCGGGCGACAGATCGTGGATCAGATGGTTGCGCGTGGGATGGTCATCGACCTCGCCCATGCCAGCCCGCAGATGGTGCGCGACGTGCTGGCCATCGATGGGACGCGCCCGATCCTGTCGCATACCGGCATCCACGGCTACTGTAGCAGCCACCGCAATCTGGATGACGATCTGGTGCAGGCCATTGCCGCCAAAGGCGGAGTGATCGGCATCGGCTTCTGGTCCGACGTGAATTGTGGCGGCACGCCCGCCGATATTGCGCGCAGCATCGTGGCGGCGATTGCGCTGGTGGGGGTGGATCATGTCTCGCTCGGGTCGGATTATGACGGATCGGTTGATGCGCCCTTTGACGCGGCCCATCTGTCGGCGCTGACGCAGGCGCTGCTGGATGCGGGGCTGGCCGAGGCTGACATCGCCAAGGTCATGGGCGGAAACATGATGCGCTATCTGGCCGAAACGCTGCCAGAGGCCTGAAAGGACAAGATGAAACGTGGTAAACTGCTGAATGCCGAATTGTCGGGGCTGATTGCGGCGATGGGTCATGGCGACCTGTTGGTGATCGGGGATGCGGGCCTGCCGGTGCCGCCGGGCGTGCGGGTAATCGACCTTGCCGTGACGCGCGGCGTTCCGGGCTTTTTCGACGTGCTGGATGCGGTCCTGGCCGAGATGGTCGTCGAACGCGCCGCTTGGGCGGCCGAGGCATCGCCGGACCTTGCCGCGCAACTGACCGCCCGTCCGTTGGGCGCGACGCAAGTGATCGCGCATGACGACCTGAAGGCGCACAGCAACCATGCGCGCGCCGTTGTCCGCACCGGCGAATTCACCCCCTATGCAAATGTCTGCCTGTGGTCGGGGGTCGATTTCTGAGGCGGGAACCCTGCCCCGCCAAACGCGTTCAGCCTGACATATCCATCAAAGGAGCCGCGTGATGCAAAAGAAATTTCTGGGACTGGGCGCCATTCTGGCCATGATGACGCTGACCGCCTGCGAAACCGTTCAGGGTGCGGGGCGCGATATCTCCACCGCCGGGGCGGTGGTCCAACAGGAAAGCGCCGAGGTTCAGGCGGGCATGTGACCCGCAGGCAAGGCGGTCCTTCGGGGCCGCCTTTTTCATATGCGTGGCCGGTCATGTGGTTAACATGGTCTGCGAATCGGTTCAGCCTTCGTAGGAGAGTGCGATGAAAAACCCGTGGTTAAGCGCGTATCTGTCAGCCGCCAACAGCATGACCGGCGCGGCGCGCGGCCAGATCATGTCCGAATACAGCAAGGCCCAGACCCAGATGATGCAGGACTGGCAACGCATGTGGATCGATGGCTGGATGCAGATGTGGTTCCCGGCGACCAAGAAGCGCTAAGCCATGCGGGCGATTGCACTGATCGCGGCGCTGTTGCCGATGCCTGCGACTGCGTTTCTGGCGCAGAACGGGATGACAGCGACGCAGATCAGCCAGACCGAGATCGCCGTGGACTATCACCCCCGCCGCGACGACGTGGATTACTGGTGCGCGGCGGGTGATCTGCTGCAACGCGGGCTGGGGGCGCCGGGTCAGACACGCCTGTGGCGGGCCTCGCCCAAGCCGCGCGGGGCGGGGCAAGGGGTGGTGTTCACGCTGGACCCGGCGCAGCAGGCCGACGGTGCAGGGCTGTCGGATTACGGGACGGGGCCGAGGGACGGGTCGGTGTCTGTGGCGATGGCTGTGGGGAGTTATTGTCGTACATAAGAAGATCAATTCATATTAAGAAATTGACATTGCTTTATTTCGAGCCGGGACATCCTGGACCAAGACAATCACCATAAAAAACGCTAGTTGTAGCACTGGTTGAAGGACTGGTGTCAGAAGCAGTCCCTATATCTGAGAGATCACCAGTTGTCGACGCGCATCCACAAACCATTGCACAAAGTGCAATCTTACTTAAAGTTAACCAACGAACCTGCAACTACGCCTCCCTAAAAATTAAACATAGGCCATTTCGAGTTCGCGCTTTAGCGCGATGGAAATTTTATCTCTCCACTTCTGCCACTCCTCTACCGCCGGTAGCTCAAACAGATTTTTGCTAGAATTCTGTTCGTCCCAAGCCATAAACTCTGAGATCAGCTCACCAGCACTACTAGAAAAATACAACCTGCATTTAACAAGTGTCATGAGCAATTCTTCACGACACTTATTCCTTTGCTCAACAAAACATTTCTTCCGAGGTCCCTCATGCTCATCCAGCGGACGCTTAATTTCCAGACTAGATATTAAGATAATGCGCCTCCAAAAGACAGCATAAGTGGCCAGACAACACATCGCCTGTTCAGCCAATAAAAATCGCTTCTCAATCATCTGCCGGTTCGTATGAAAGCGCGCTTGAAGTCTGGGAAATAAAACAGACGCAAGATATCCGCCCATCCCTACAGTAAAGATTGTGGGAATCCAGTTGCGAATAACAATCTCAAAAAAAGAGATATCCACGCAAAAAGCCCGGAAGCGTTTCATTTAACCTAGTTTAACTTATCACCCATCCATCTTCAACGCCTGAATAAACGCCGTCTGCGGGATCTCCACCTTCCCAAATTGGCGCATTTTCTTCTTACCGGCCTTCTGCTTCTCCAGCAGCTTTTTCTTCCGCGTCGCGTCGCCGCCATAGCATTTGGCGGTCACGTCCTTGCGCATCGCTGACAGGGTTTCCCGCGCGATCACCCGCGCGCCGATGGCTGCCTGGATCGGGATCTTGAACATGTGCCGGGGGATCAGCTCTTTCAGCTTTTCGACCATCACGCGGCCACGCGCCTCGGCCCGGTCGCGGTGGACCATGATCGACAGCGCATCGACAGGTTCGTCGTTCACAAGGATCGACATCTTGACCAGAAAATCCTCGCGATATTCCGACAGCTGATAATCGAACGAGGCATAGCCCTTGGTCACCGATTTCAGCCGGTCATAGAAATCGAACACGACCTCGGCCAGCGGCAGGTCATAGACGACCATCGCGCGCTGCCCTGCATAGGTCAGGTCCAGCTGGATGCCGCGGCGGTCCTGACACAGCTTCAGCACGTCGCCCAGATATTCATCGGGCACCATGATCGTGGCCTTGATGCGCGGTTCCTGAATGTGATCGACATAGGTCAGGTCGGGCATGTCGGCGGGGTTGTGCAGGTCGCGCACCTCACCGTCTTTCATGTGCAGCTTGAACACCACGGACGGCGCCGTGGTGATCAGGTCCAGATCATATTCGCGTTCCAGACGGTCGCGGATCACCTCGAGGTGCAGCAGCCCAAGGAACCCACAGCGGAAGCCGAAACCAAGCGCGGCCGAGGTTTCCATCTCATAGCTGAAGCTTGCGTCGTTCAGCGCCAGCTTTTCGATGGCGTCGCGCAGGGCCTCGAAATCATTTGCGTCAACGGGGAACAACCCACAGAACACCACCGGTTGGGCGGGTTTGAAGCCCGGCAGCGCAACCGTCGCGCCTTTCTTTTCATGCGTGATCGTATCGCCCACACGGGTGTCGCGCACCTGCTTGATGGATGCGGTAAAGACGCCGATCTCTCCGGGGCCAAGTTCCGCGATATCGACCATCTGCGGCGTCAGCACGGCCAGCTTGTCGATGCCGTACACCGCGCCGGTCTGCATCATCTTGACCCGGTCGCCCTTGCGGATCACGCCGTCCATCACCCGGATCATCACGACAACGCCCAGATAGGCGTCATACCAGCTGTCCACCAGCATCGCCGTCAGCGGCGCGTTGCGGTCGCCCTTGGGCGCGGGCAGGCGCGTGACGATGGCTTCCAGCACGTCGGGAATGCCAAGCCCGGTTTTGGCCGAAATCGGAATGGCGTCGGATGCGTCGATGCCGATCACGTCCTCGATATTGGCTTTGACGCGATCAGGCTCGGCGGCGGGCAGGTCGATCTTGTTCAGGACCGGCACGATGTCATGGTTGGCGTCGATCGCCTGATAGACATTGGCCAGCGTCTGCGCCTCGACACCCTGGCTGGCATCGACGACCAGCAGCGACCCCTCGACCGCACGCATCGACCGGCTGACCTCATAGGCAAAGTCCACGTGGCCCGGCGTGTCGATCAGGTTCAGGATATAGGTCTGCCCATCCTTGGCCGGATAGCTGATGCGGACGGTGTTCGCCTTGATGGTGATCCCGCGTTCGCGTTCAATATCCATGCTGTCCAGCAACTGGGCTTTCATGTCGCGTTCCGCGACAGTGCCCGTCATCTGGATCAGCCGGTCGGCCAAGGTGGATTTGCCGTGGTCGATATGGGCCACGATCGAAAAATTGCGGATGAGGGAAAGCTCGGTCATGGGCGCGCTATACAAGGCGCCACGCGTTACGGGAAGAGGATTCGTGGTGTCGTCGTGGGGCCCGCAGGGCCACACAGCCGCGCGGCCCCCTCAATGGGGGCCAAGCGGCTTTCCCCCGCCCCCGGCAAGGTCACATCGTGGCCAGCCTCACACGCCGCAACCGGGCTTCGCGCCACATCGTATAGCCTCCGGCGACGGCGATCAGACATGCGCCCGCAAGCGTCCGAATGTCGGGTCGTTCGCCAAAAACCGTGATGCCCAGAATGATCGCAAAGACCAGCCGCGAATAGCGGAACGGCGCGATGGCCGAAATCTCGCCCACGCGGGTGGCGATGACCATGGTGATATAGCCGACAAGCCCCAGAATCAGACAGCCCAGCAGCCCCGCCATCTGCACCGCCGACACGGACACCACCTGCTGCCCCGCCCCAAGGATCAGCACGACACCCGCCGATCCCATTGCGCCAAAGGCCGATGCCGTGACGATGCCGGTGCTGATGCTGGCCGGCAGCCGGCGCGTGGCCAGATCGCGCACGGCCAGTGCCAGCGTCGCGATCAGCGCCAGAACCGATCCGAATTCAAACCCCGAGGTTCCGGGCCGCACGATCATCAGAACGCCCACAAAGCCCACCGCAATCGACAACCAGCGCCGCCAGCCGACGGGTTCGCTCAGAAACAGCGCAGCGCCCAATGTCATCAACAGGGGCAGTGCCTGCAAGATCGCCGATGCGATGCTAAGATCGCCCGTGGCAAGCGCGGTGACAAAGCAGACCGCGCAGATCGCCTCGCAGATATTTCGGGTGATCACCCCCGGATGCAGCAGGTCGCGCCAGCGCAGCCCCTCGCGCCATGCCACCCATGCGCCGAACAGCACCATCCCCGACAGCCCGATCACCGCCAGCACCTGCCCGATGGGAAGGTGCCGCGTCAGCAGCTTCAGCAGCGCATCCTCGCCCGCAAAGCAGGCCATCGCCAGCACCATCAGGCTGGCGGCACGGGCATTCCCGGTCATGCCGCGCCCTCGATCTGCGCAACCAGCCCCGGCAGGTCGGTGATGCGCGCCAACTGATGCAGGCGCGGATGGTCGATGGCATCGGCATGTTCCGCGGCCCAGGTCATGTCATGGGGAATGAACACGCCATGCCCGCCCAGTTCCACCACCGGCAAAACGTCGCTTTTCATCGAATTTCCCGCCATCAGAAACGCGCCCGGCGCCACATCGGCGCGCAGTAACACGCGCGCATAGGCTTCGGCCGTCTTGTCGGCCAGAATTTCGACCGAGGCGAACCGCCCGGCCAGCCCCGATGCCGCCACCTTGCGTTCCTGATCCATCAGATCGCCCTTGGTGATCAGGATCAGCCGCCGTCCAGTCAGCGCATCCAGCGTGGCCTCGACCCCGTCAATCAGGGTCACCGGATGGGCCAGCATGTCATGGCCCATATCAAGAATGCGGGCGATGGCGTGCCCGTCGATGCGGCCCTCGGTCAGCTCTATCGCGGTCTGCACCATCGACAGCATGAACCCCTTGATGCCATAGCCATAACGCGCAAGATTTTCACGTTCCACATCGTAAAGCCGCGCGGTCACATCGCCATCGACATGATCGGCCAGCAAGGCCGCAAACTCGGCCTCGGTCACGCGGAAAAACGTCTCATTCTCCCACAGCGTGTCATCGGCATCCAACCCGATTGCCTCGATCATCGCCACCCTCCCGCGCGCAAAGCCATGTGCTTCGGAACCATGCCGAACGCGGCTTGTCAAACAGGTGCCGATTCGCGCGGACTTGCGCGCAGACGGGCACGCCCTGCGACGCGCGTCTGGAACCACAACATCTTGATGTGCGCGGCAATCCCCCCGCATCCTGCGGTTGGCATACCGGGAATTGAGCGAGAGTTGATGATCTGCTATATCTTGTTGTCATGGAGGGGCTTTCAGACCGGGACAACCGGCGGCCCCGTGGCGGGTCCATCCCGCAACAGGACACGAGGAGACAGCCCATGTTCAACCGCATCGTTATTGCGGCGGCCGCCATTGTGATGACCGCCCCGCTGGCTATGGCCGGCCCCATCGACAGCGCCTGCGTGCGGTCCGACCGCGCGCGCGGCAATGCGCCGCTATGCGGCTGCATTCAGCAGGTCGCCAACCAGACCCTGTCGCGGTCGGATCAGCGCCGCGCCGCGAACTTCTTCCGCGAACCGCACGAGGCGCAAGAGGTCCGCATGTCGAAAAGCAACGCCGACAACGCCTTCTGGGCGCGCTACAAGGCCTTTGCCGGCCGGGCCGAGGCTTATTGCCGCTAAGCCGTTGCGCATCACCGTTCTGACCGGCGCGGGAATTTCGGCGGAAAGCGGGCTTGCGACCTTTCGCGCAAGCGATGGCTTATGGGAAAACCACCGGATCGAGGATGTGGCAACGCCCGAAGGCTTTGCCGCTGACCCTGTTCTGGTGCATCGCTTTTACAACATGCGGCGCGCGGCGGCGGCCGTGGCCCAGCCAAATGCCGCGCATCTGGCCTTGGCCAAACTGGCCGGGCTGCATGATCTGACGCTGGTGACGCAGAATGTCGATGACCTGCACGAACGCGCGGACAGCCCCGACGTGATCCATATGCATGGCAGCCTGACCGGCGCGCTATGCGCGGATTGCGGCCATCGCTGGCCCGCGCCTGCGGTGATGGCGCCGGATGATCCCTGCCCCGCCTGCACCAGACCCATGACCCGGCCCGATATCGTCTGGTTCGGGGAAATGCCCTATCACATGGAACGCATCTGGGCCGCGCTGGAACAGGCCGACCTGTTCGCCGCGATCGGTACATCGGGCAATGTCTATCCGGCGGCGGGCTTTGCCCAGCACGCCGCACGGAAGGGCGTTGATTGTGTCGAACTGAACCTCGACGCCAGCGCGAATGCCCGCGATTTCCGTCGCCGCATTCTTGGCCCGGCCTCGCAAACCGTGCCTGAATGGGTGGCCTCGCTGGCGGGCTAGCCGATGGCGGCCAGCACCTCATCCGTCAGCGTTGCGATTTCCAGACGCGCCGGGCCGCTGCGCGCCTGTTCCGCAACGCCCAAGCCCTGACCCAATGTTTCGGCATATGAGACGCGGTTTGCCACCTGCGTCTGCGCGACATTTGCGCCCAGCTGCGCCGCTTTTTCCGCCACCTCGACCGACAGGCGCGTGTTCGGACGCACCCGGTTCAGCACCACCAGCACCGGCGCCTTTTCGCGCCGCGCCAGATCAAGAACCCCCTCGGTCGCCCACAGGTCGACATGGCTGGTCGCCACCGGCACGATCACCAGATCGGCCACCCGCAGCGCCGGACGCAGATCGCTGTCGATCTTGGGCGGGGTGTCCATGATCACGAAATCAAAGCGTTTTTTCAGCTTTTCGGATTCGTAGCTGGCCCCCCACGCCGATGAGGTGGAAAAATCCATCGCCTCATCCTCGCCCCGCGCCTGCATCCGTTCGATGAACCAGCGGCCCATGCTGCCCTGCGGATCGGTATCGACCAGTGCGACCGAATGCCCGCGCGCGTGCAGGCTGACCGCAAGGTTCACCGCCAGCGTGGTCTTGCCCGAGCCGCCCTTTTGCTGCGCAACCGTGATGATCCTGCCCGCCATCGCCCCTCCTGAATGCCGATCAGGGTGACGTTAACCAGCCACCCGGCGCAATGCACGGTCTATTTTGCAGCCGCAGCATCAGTCGTCATAGGTGGACTGAACCTCATACATCACCGGCTCAAAATGCTTGCACATGGCGTGGATGTCGCGATTGCGGCGGCGCATTTCCTCGCTGCGCAGCATCGCCTGATAATCGGTGCGGTCGCGCCATTGCGAATAGGTGGCGATGCGCGTCTGCGCGTCGTTCAGATGGATCGCGCCAGACACGAAGCCGGGCTGGCGCCGGATCACGTCATTCCAGGCATCGGTCAGCATCTCAAGCACATCATGGGCACTGCCGGGTGTGACTTCGAATGTGCAGATCACGGTCTGGCCGTCAAAATCGGCGCGGATATCGGGCATGGCTGTTCCCCTCCAACTGGCTTTCCCTGTCGCCGATTCTAGGGCGAATTCGCGCATGGCGATAGCCCCCGCCGGGGCATTGCCGGGCCCGCCCGCAAGGTGCATGGTCCGAACATCAAAACGAAAAGGTGCGCAATGATCCCGGTATTCGATGGCCATAATGATTTCCTTCAGCGTGTCGTGGCAGCGGGCGCGGATGGCGCAGATGTCTGGCTGAACGGCGACGGCACCGGCCATCTGGACCTGCCGCGCGCCTGGGCGGGCGGTCTGGTCGGCGGCTTTTTCGCCATTTGGGTGCCATCGGACTCAAATCCGAACGATGACACCGCAATCCGGCTGATGCAGAACCCGCCCTTTGACATGCCTTTGCCGCCGGAAATTCCCTGCGATCAGGCCCTGCCCCACGCGTTTCAGCAGGCGGCCGCGCTGCGGATGCTGGAACGCACGGGCACGCTGGATGTCGTGGAAAGCGCGGCGGATATCCGGGCGTCAGTTGCGGCGGGACGCATTGCCGCGATCATGCATATGGAGGGGGCCGAGGCGATCCGCGACATGGACGCCCTGCACCTGTGGCACGCGGCGGGCCTACGTTCGCTTGGGCCGGTCTGGTCGCGGCCGACGCGCTATGGCGACGGCGTGCCCTTTGCCTTTCCCGCCACCCCTTACAGCGGTGCGCCGCTGACCGATGCGGGCCGCGCCCTTGTGGCCGAGTGCAACAGCCTGCGGATCATGCTGGATCTGTCGCATCTGAACGAAGCCGGGTTCAACGACGTGGCCCGCCTGTCAAATGCACCGCTGGTCGCCAGCCACAGCTGCGTCCACGTCATCAGCGCAAGCAGCCGGAACCTGACGGACCGGCAATTGCAGGTGATCGCAGACAGCAACGGGCTGGTCGGGCTGAACTATGCGTCAAGCTTTCTGCGCCCCGATGGCCGCCGCCTGCCGCTGGAGGGGTTTGACGTGATGCTGCGCCATATCGACCATCTGCTGAATATTCTGGGCGAAGATGGCGTGGGGCTGGGGTCCGACTTTGATGGCGCGCTGATGCCGCGCGATCTGGCCGATGTCGCGGCGCAGCCTGCGCTGATACAGGCGATGCACGACCACGGCTATGGCGACGCGCTGATCCGCAAGATCGCCTGTGAAAACTGGATCGGGGTTCTGGAACGGACCTGGGGTCGCTGATTGCCATCACGGCACGCTGTCACTGGGCAGCGTGCCGCAAGACGGTGATTATTCGACCGACATCTGATCGGATGATGACACGGGTGCCTGCGCCATTGCCACAAGCTGTGCCAGTTCAGGATCGGCGGTCAGATCGGCCAAGGCATAGACCTGCGTCAGGGTTGCGGGCGACAGCTCGACGTTCTTGATGACCTGTGCGCCGGGGGCCGCCGGACCGTATGTCTGACCGTTGACCGCGAAATACACGGCGCCAGAATTGCCGGTCCGCAGTTTCGGCGCGTCTTCCAGGTTAGGCAGGGTGAAGCGTTCGCCCGCATCCATGATCTTTTCCAACAGCACGGTTCCGTCATTCGCGGTGACGCGCACCCATGCCGGGCGAACCGCCAGCAATTCCAGCGGCGGCGCGTCGGCCGAAACCGTCATGACGCCGGGCTGCGCCGGTGCCTGCGCCTGCGGCAGATGCGGACCAAAGGCGGCTGTCGCAGCAGGCGACGCGTCGGCCACGGCAACCGGGGCAAGCTCGGGTTCACCGGCCGCAATGCCCGGATCAATCGCCGCAATCGGGCCATCGCGCGCGGTCATGACCGGCGCTTCCAGAACCTGCGGGCGATACAACCGGTCCAAGCCTTCGGGCTGCGGCATATTCTGCGCCAGTTCGGCGGTGCCGCTCGTGTCCAGCGCAGGTCCGGCAAGCCCCGCCCCCTCGGTCGGGTCAAGCGCGGTGACGACACCCGGAACCTCATCGCCCGGCGCCAGCGTGACACGCTGAACCTCTTGCAGGACGGTCCAGCCACCATAGCCCAGCCCACAGACCAGCAGCATCAGCACGAAAACCGCACCGATGGCACGTGGCTCAACGCTGGACCAGAAGCTTTCTTGTTGGGGGATGAACAAAGCACGCGGATTTGCCAGCGCCTCGGCAGGGTCGGACGGCCTGCGCACGGGCTTGGGCCCCGATGCCGACGGCGCCATCCCATGGGTTGGCTGAAAGCCCGATTCCAGACAGAACCTCCGGAAGGTCCAATCCGAATCCATACCCAGATATCGCGCGTATGACCTGACATAGCCTGAGATGAAGCTTGGCGTGTCAAATGCGCTGATATCGCAGTTTTCAATTGCGGCAACGTAAGACGCGCGAATGCGCAACTCTCGCTGAACGTCCAGCAGAGACTTGCCAAGCGTCGCCCGCTCGCCCCGCATGATGTCGCCGAGTCGCGTATCTTCGTCGAGGAAATGTTCGACTTCCTCCACCTTCATACTCTCCTCTGCCGGGTAATCAGCCCGCAGCCTGCTCATTCCTGTCTGCCTCATCGCCGAAAAGGGAGGACCGAATCGGACCCTACCCGCATTTATTTAATAAGAGCTTATCACGGAGGCGAGAGGCGTTCACCCGTGGATTGCGTTACGCGCTCAATTCGGCGCGATTCAGCGCGCAATGTGACCACAACAGGTCCATTGCCTTGACCAAATGGTCAATCTGCTTGGGGTCATGAACTGGCGACGGCGTAAAACGCAGCCGTTCGGTGCCACGAGGCACGGTCGGGAAGTTGATCGGCTGCACGTAAATGCCGTGATCGCGCAGCAACATGTCCGACAACATCTTGCAATGCACGGGATGTCCGACATGCACGGGCACGATATGGCTGCCATGATCGATGATCGGCATCCCAAGCGATTTCAGGCGCATTTTAAGAATTCGCGCGTGAAGTTGCTGTTCGTCGCGCAACTTTTGCCCGCCCACACCCTTCAGGAACCGGATCGAGGCCGCTGCCCCCGCTGCAACCGCAGGTGGCAAGGACGTGGTGAAGATAAATCCCGGCGCATAGGACCGGATGGCATCGCACATCTTGACCGATCCGGCGATATAGCCGCCGAAAACGCCGAACGCCTTGCCCAATGTGCCGTTGAAAATGTCGATGCGGTCCGAAAGCCCGTCACGTTCGGCCACCCCACCACCGCGCGGCCCATACATGCCGACGGCATGAACCTCATCCAGATAGGTCAGCGCATTGAATTCATCGGCCAGATCGCAGATCGCCTCGATCGGGCCGAAATCGCCATCCATGGAATAGATCGATTCGAAGGCGATCAGCTTGGGCGCTGCCGGATCGTCGGCGGCCAGCAATTCGCGCAGATGCGCCACATCATTATGGCGGAAAATGCGCTTTACGCCGTCGAACCGCTTGATCCCCTCGATCATCGAGGCGTGGTTCAGCGCGTCGGAATAGATGATCAGCCCCGGAAACAGCTTGCGCAGCGTCGAAAGCGTCGCATCATTGGCGGTATAGGCGCTGGAAAACACAAGCGCGGCGCCTTTGCCATGCAGATCGGCCAGCTCGGCCTCAAGCCGTTTGTGATAGACGGTCGTGCCGGAAATATTGCGCGTCCCGCCCGAGCCTGCGCCAACGCAATCCAGCGCCTCGTGCATGGCCGACAGCACGATCGGATGCTGACCCATGCCCAGATAATCGTTGCCGCACCAGACGGTTATATCCTGCTGCACACCATCGGGGCGCGTCCAGACTGCCTGCGGGAACTGGCCTTTCGTGCGTTCGATGTCGATGAAGGTGCGATAACGACCTTCCTCGTGCAAACGTCCGATAGCCTGATCCAGTGCGGCGTCATAGTTCATCGCGTGCGTCCCTTGCATAGCTGGCTAGGTGCGATCATTGTCTGATCGCGTGCGGCAATACGTTAGATACAGCCCAAATCCCGCAAATAACAGGTCAAAATTGTCGCAGATCGACCAAAGGACCATGCGGAAATCCTATAAAACGACTCAGAAAACAGAGGTTCAGATGGCACAGCAGGTCAATTTGCAGGCAGTTTTGACACAGCTTGACGGCGGCCTTGATGATGCGCTTGCCCGGCTGATGGCATTCCTGCGCATCCCGTCGATCTCGACCGATCCGGCCCATGCGGGCGATGTCCGGGCCGCCGCCGAATGGCTGCAGGATGAACTGGCGGGCCTTGGATTTGCGGTCACGATCCACGACACGCCGGGCCATCCGATGGTCGTGGCCCGTTCACCCAAAGGCGATGCGCGGCCGCTGCTGTTTTACGGCCATTATGATGTGCAGCCGGTCGATCCGCTGGATCTGTGGACCAGCCCGCCGTTTCAGCCCGCGATCGAGGATACCCCCACCGGCAGCGTGATCCGGGGGCGCGGCGCGTCCGATGACAAGGGCCAGCTGATGACCTTTGTCGAGGCGTTCCGGGCGTGGAAAGCCGTCCACGGTGCGATCCCGACCGATCTGATCCTGTTGTTCGAGGGTGAGGAGGAATCCGGTTCCCCCTCGCTTAGGCCGTTTCTGACGGACCATGCCGACGATCTGCGCGCCTCTCTGGCGATCATCTGCGACACGGGCATGTATGCCGATGGCCGGCCCGCGATCACCACGCAATTGCGCGGGCTGGTCGGACAAGAGGTGATCATCCACGCCGCCGACCGCGACCTGCATTCAGGCAGCTTTGGCGGGCTTGCGGCAAATCCGATCATGATTCTGGCGCAGGCGCTGGCCGCGCTGAAAGATGACACCGGGCGCGTCACCCTGCCCGGCTTTTACGATGGCGTCGCGGAACTGACCGACACCCTGCGCGACGATTGGCAGGCGCTTGGCTTTGACGCGGCCGATTTTCTTGGCCGCGTCGGCCTGCGCCACCCGATCGGCGAAACCGGCCGCACGGCGCTGGAGATGGTGTGGAACCAGCCCACCGCCGAAATCAACGGTATCGCGGGGGGCTATGCGGGCGACGGCTTCAAGACTGTCCTGCCGGCCGAGGCGCGCGCCAAGGTAAGCTTCCGCCTGACCGGCACGCAAGATCCGGCCCTGATCCGTGATGCCTTTCAGGACCACATCCGCCGCTTTGTCCCCGACGATTGCGCGGTGGAGTTTCACGATCACGGCGGCAGCCCCGCCAGCGTGATGGACACGTCAGACCCGGCCTTCATGCTGGCGCGGGGCGCGCTTGGTGATGAATGGGGGCGCGAAGCGGCGTTCATCGGCGCGGGCGGATCAATTCCGATTGCGGGCGACTTCAAGCACATCCTTAGCATGGATTCGATGCTGATCGGATTTGCCCGCGATGACGACCGCATCCATTCGCCGAATGAAAAATACGACGTGGACAGCTTTGCCAAAGGCGCGCGGTCATGGGCGCGCATTCTGGCGGCGCTGCGCTAAAAACGACAAAGGGCGGGATCAAACCCGCCCTTATCTTCTTTGTCTAAATATCCCGGGGGTCGCCTGCAAGGCGACGGGGGCAGTGCCCCTTACCCCTTGGCCGAACAATAGCTTTGGCTGCTGGTCCAAGCCGCGATATCGGCCCGTTTTGAGCTGTTGCGCAGCGGCGCCCAATCGCGGGCCACACCGCGCCAGCCGCTGCCATCATGGGCGACGGCATTGTCACGCGCGACCTGCCGCGACATGATCTTGACCGCGCAGGCCATATTGTCGCCGCCGTTCTTGATATTGCCGTTGCAATCATAATTGCGCCATGTCGCGGGCGCGATCTGCATCAGACCCAGCCACTTGCCGCCGCCACCGCTGGCCGCAGGGTTATAGGTGCTTTCGTGCTTTGCCACCGCCGACAGCAGACCGGCCCAGAACGCCTTGCGCCCGGTCGGGTTCAGATGGGCATAGTTGGGGCAGAATGCGTTGATGTCCTGGGGCACCTGCGACAGAATCGTGACCCCCTCGCGGTCCAAGGCGCTTAGCGTTGCCTGCGTCCACTGATCCCCGCCCTGACGTTCGCCCCACCGCATCGGCGGGGTCTGGGCCAGTGCCAGCTGCTGCGCATCTTCGCGCGGCTCGGGCGTGGCGGGCGTGGTGGTGGTCGTTTCGCAGGCCGCCAGAAAGGCAAGCGCGGCAAGGGGCATCAGCGCTGCGCGCATCGGGGCCTCATCAGGTGGTTTCGTCACCCCAGCCCTTAGCCGGGCGGCGAATTCGCGCAAGCTGGACAAATTCGCCTCGGCGGAAATGCGCCATGCGATTCATGGCCAATGGTCGGAAATCCGCCGAAAGCCCTCCATGGCGCCCCGCAAGTCTTAACCGCCCGTTAACACATGCCCGTCACAAAGGCTGCCAGCGCCCCCGTGACATCACCGGCACGCTGTCCTAAAAGACGCGCAGCCCCATAAACAAGCCGAGGTCCAGATGCTTGACCACCTTCCCGCCACCGCTCCTCAGCCCAAGGTCATCGCTGGTGCCAAGGGGGATTGGGAACTGGTCATCGGGCTAGAGGTTCACGCCCAGGTGGCATCCAAGGCCAAGCTGTTTTCCGGCGCCTCGACCGCGTTCGGATCAGAACCCAACAGCAACGTCGCCTTTGTTGACGCCGCAATGCCGGGGATGCTGCCGGTGATCAACGAGTTCTGCGTGGCACAGGCCGTGCGCACCGGACTTGGCATCAAGGCCGCGATCAATCTGCGCAGCGCGTTTGACCGCAAGAACTATTTCTATCCCGACCTGCCGCAGGGCTATCAGATCAGCCAGCTTTACCACCCCATCGTCGGCGAGGGTGAGGTGATCGTGGACATGGCCCCCGGCGTGGCCCGCCGCGTGCGGATCGAACGC
>QIRE01000147.1_pt1 | contig 16845 bp, 15 predicted proteins | sample 2940141 | NCBI WGS metagenome assembly QIRE01 (sample SAMN09273532, study PRJNA473421) | Gut metagenome, whole genome shotgun sequencing project. | isolation source: gut tissue | host: Folsomia candida VU population | place: Netherlands: Amsterdam | collected 2016-03-06
AGGCGCGGGTGGATTGCGCGCGCGGCCCCTCGCTGCCGTCCATATTCCGCGGCAGGCCAAGGATCAGCCCGGTCAGGGCGCGATCCGTGGCGATCTTCAACAGTTCTGCCGCGTCCAGTGTGAATTTCTCGCGCCGGATCACCGTGATCGGCGAGGCGATCTGGCGCAGGCTGTCGCTGATCGCGACGCCGATGGTCTTGGTGCCCAGATCCAGCCCCGCGACCGCGCCCATGCGCGGCAGGGCGGCGGCGAAATCAATCATGTCTTCATAGATCATCGGGTCAGCCCCGCATCTTCTGCGGCCTGTGTCACGGTTTGCAGGGCGGGCGGCGATGCCGCGAATCTGGCGCGGGCTTCTTCCCAGACGGCTGCGGCATGGTCGCGCTTGCCGATCACCACCAGCGATGAGATCAGCCGCGCCCATTCGTCAGGCGTGCCGCCCTGTTCGGCCAAGCGCGCCTCGAGGCCCGCGACCATTCCCTCGACCATCTGCTGGCGTTCGGCGGGGGTCATGTCCTGCGCGGCGGCCATCGCCTCGGCATCCGGTCCGGGCAGGGCGGCGCGCGGTTCGGGCGGGGTATAGGTCGGATGCCCGGCCAGCCACGCCAGATCCGGCATTGCCGCGCGGATCGACACGTTCCATGGCGCATCGTCAGGGCCTTCTTCGATCAGCGCGCGCCAGATCGGGAAGGCGCGGTCGGGGCGGCCGTTCTGCCATTGCAGCATCCCCATCATATACCGCGCCTGCGGCTGTGAAGGGTCGGCCTGCACGGCGCGGGCCAGCACTTGTTCGGCCTCGGGCGTGATGGTGCCGCCTGCGGCCTCGGTCATCATGCCGGCCAGCCGCATCAGATCGCCCGCGCTGGCCTGATCGCCCTTGATGGCGACCAGCCGCGCCTGTGCGTCGCGGGCGGCGGCCAGATTGCCGCTGCGCATTTCATGCGTGGCCAGCAGCGTCAGCCCCTGCACATCGTCGGGGTTCTGCGCCACCGCGTCGCGCAATTGCTGGACCAGTTCGGCGTAATCTTCGGGAAGGTCGATGGGCGTGCGTGCGGGGGCCTGTGCCTCGGCCTGGGACTGGCTGGGGCGGTTGTCGTAATGGGCCTGCGCCTCGGCCAGGCGCAGGGCGATGGGGCGGTCGCCCAGACCGGGCGTGCCCTCGTGCCAGTAAAGCGCAGCTGCCCCCACCAGCAGCAGCGCCAGCACCGCGCCCGCGCCGGTTATCGCGCCGCCCCGCACCGATGCCGCCGATCCAGCCAGCCTGCGATCGGCGTCCAGCACCTTGCGGCCAATTTCGGTGCGCAGGCGCGCCGCGTCATCGGCGCCGATCACGCCGCGTTCCAGATCGCGGTCCACCTCGCGCAGCTGATCGCGATAGACGCGCAGGTCATAGGCGGCCGCAGGCTGGGCCGCGCCTGCATCGCGGGCGCGCCAGATGGGGGCGATGATCGCCGCCGCAACGATGACGACCAGTGCCGCCGAGATGATCCAGAACATCGCATTCCTCCGTCAGCATCTGATCTAGTGCCATTTCGCGAAATCTGAAAGCGTCGTGCTGACGCAGCCGGTAACGGAAACGACAGCGCTTGGGCGGGATGTCGCATTTCTTCGCGATCTGCCGTTTGGCGTCTTGAGCCTTGGCGGGTCAGCCGCCATTCTGACCGCTGATTCACCGCAGGGGTTCGTCATGTCGCAGTCGCGTTCTGGTCGCTATTCGGTCTTTGCCATCGCGCGTGAGGCGTTTCGCCAGCATCAGGGCTGGACCCGCGCATGGGCCGACCCGACGCCGCGCGACCGCTATCAGGTGGTGATCGTGGGTGCGGGCGGGCACGGGCTGGCGACGGCCTATTACCTTGGCAAGAACTTTGGCATCACCGATATCGCGGTGATCGAAAAGGGCTGGCTGGGCGGCGGCAATACGGGGCGCAACACCACGATCATCCGGTCCAACTATCTGCAAGATCCGTCTGCCGCGATCTATGACAAGGCGCTGAAGCTGTATGAGAACCTGTCGCAGGATCTGAATTACAACGTGATGTTCAGCCCGCGCGGGTTGATCATGCTGGCCCAGACCGAACACGAAATTCGCGGCTATAAGCGCACCGTCTATGCCAACAATCTGCAAGGCGTGGCGACCGAATGGGTTGAACCCGCGCGTCTGAAAGAGCTGGTGCCGATCCTGAATATCGACGGGCCGCGCTATCCGGTTCTGGGGGGGCTGTATCAGGCGCGCGGCGGCACCGCCCGGCATGACGCGGTGGCATGGGGATATGCCCGCGCCTGCAGCGAGATGGGGATGCACATCATCCAGAACTGCGAAGTGACCGGGGTTGAAACGGCCAGTGGTCAGGTGCAGGCCGTCAACACCAGCAAGGGCCGCATCGGCTGTGACAAGCTGGCGATGGTCGTCGCGGGCCATTCCAGCCAGCTTGCGGAAATGGCCGGGTTCCGGCTGCCGATCGAAAGCGTCGCCCTGCAGGCGCTGGTCAGCGAGCCGATCAAGCCCTGTCTGGACGTTGTGGTCATGGCGAATACCGTTCACGGCTATCTCTCGCAATCGGACAAGGGCGAAATGGTCATCGGCGGCGGCACCGACGGCTTCAACAACTTTACCCAACGCGGCAGCTGGCACCATGTCGAGGAAACCGTTCGCGCCTTGGTCGAGACATTCCCGATGATTTCCCGTCTGAAAATGCTGCGCCAATGGGGCGGCATCGTCGATATGACGGGCGACCGGTCCCCGATCCTGTCCACCACGCCGGTGGGCGGCATCTTCGTCAACTGTGGCTGGGGGACCGGCGGGTTCAAGGCCATCCCCGGATCGGGCTGGGCGATGGCGGAACTGATCGCCAAGGGCGCGCCCGGACCGCTGGCCGCCGATTTCGGGCTGAACCGTTTCCGCGAGGGGCGGTTCATCGACGAATCCGTCGCCGCCGGTGTGGCGCATTAGGCAAGGTGCCGCCGATGTCCGCCTGTCACGGAACCCCATCCCGGCCCCGCGCATTGGTTCATCATCGTGAACCGAAGCAAGGGGCAAATTCATGGCCGAACCCAACAGCAACCGCACCTATCTTATCATCGGCGCCGTCGTCGTCGTTCTGGCGCTGCTTTTCTTCTTCATGTCCGGGGGCGACGATCCCGCCATTGACGCGACCCCTGCGGGCGACGCTGCGGTCGGCACCACCGCGCCTGCGGCCGATCCGGTCGATGACGCTGTATCGGTTGAACCTGCCGCGCCGGGCACCGCACCTGCGACCCCTGCCGCTCCGGCAAACTGACGCGTATCTGACGTTTGATCTGACAAGCCGGGGGCTGATGGTCCCCGGCTTTCGCATGTCTGCACCTTCGACAAGGGACATCTGAATGCTGATCCTGACCTGCCCCTGCTGCGGCATCGCCGCAGATGAGACCGAGCTGCAACCCGGAGGAGAGGCGCATCTGAAACGCGTCGGCCCCAACGGATCGGATCAGGAATTCGAAGATTACCTATTCGCTCGCCAGAACCGCAAAGGCGTGCATTTCGAACGCTGGCGTCACGCCTATGGCTGCGGCAAGTGGTTTCTGGCCGCGCGCTGCACCGCGACATTGCAGGTGTTCGGCACCTATTCGGCGCAGACGTCCCACCCCACGGATGACGTGGTCGCCGCCATCCGCAAAGCCCGCCCCGATTGGCAACCCGACTGGAGCGTCGCCGAATGACCCATACGCCCCCCTTCCGCCTGCCAAAGGGCGGTCGCCTGATCGACCGCGCCTTTCAGGTTCCGTTCCGGTTCGACGGCCGCCATCTGCGCGGTCTGTCGGGCGATACGCTGGCCTCGGCGATGCTGGCCAGCGGTCAGATGCTGATGGGCCGGTCGTTCAAATACCATCGCCCGCGCGGCCCGGTTGCTTCGGGGGCCGAGGAACCGAACGCCCTGTTCGGTCTGGGTCAGGGCGGGCGGTTCGAACCGAACCAGCGCGCCACGACGACGGCGCTGGTGCCGGGCATGGTGCTGCGCAGCCAGAATTGCTGGCCCTCGCTGGATGCGGATGTGGGGGCGGTCAATGGCTGGCTGTCGCCGATGCTGCCTGCCGGGTTCTACTACAAGACCTTCATCCATCCGCGCCCGTTCTGGAAACATGTGTTCGAACCGATCATCCGGCGCAGCGCGGGTCTGGGCCGTGCGCCCGTCGATCCCGATCCTGATCGCTATGAACAGGCCTATGCCCATGCCGACACCGTGGTCGTCGGCGGCGGTATCGCCGGGCTGACGGCGGCGCGCGATGCCGCCGATGCGGGCGGGCGGGTGCTGGTGCTGGAACAGAACCCCATCTGGGGCGGGCGCACGCCGGTCGATCACGATGGCGGGCAGGCGGCGATTGATGCGCTGCTGGCCGATCTGGCCGCGCGCGCGAATGTGACCCTGCGCCGCAACACCATGGCGACCGGCCTTTATGATCACGGATATCTGCTGGCACGCGAGGCTTTGGCCGATCACGATCCCAATCAGGGCATCCCCCGTCAACGCCTGTGGCGCATTCGCGCGGGTCAGGTCATCACCGCGACCGGCGCGCTGGAACGGCCGCTGTCATTCGCCTGCAACGATGTGCCGGGGGTGATGCTGGCCTCGGCGGTGCGCGATTTCATCACCGATTACGGCGTGGCCCCCGGTCAGCGCATCGTGGTGGTCACGAATAACGATGATGCCTATCGCACGGCGCTGACCGCGCATGATGCGGGGCTTGACGTGGTTGCGGTTATCGACGCCCGCCCGCAGGCATTGGGCGATCTGCCGCAGGCGGTGCGGTTGCTGAACATCCCCGTGATCACCGGCACCGCCATCGCCAAGGTCAAGGGCGGCCGCCATGTCGATGGCGTTGCCCTGTGCGATCAATCGGGGGATGGCAGCCGGATCACCAACAGCATCGACTGTGATGTGGTGGCGATGTCGGGCGGCTGGTCGCCGGTCGTGCATCTCTACAGCCATTGCGGTGGCAAGCTGATCTGGGACGAAGGTGCGGCGATGTTCCGCCCCGATCCAGATCGCCCGCCCTTGGGCGCGGATGGGCAGGGCATGGCCCGCACGGTGGGTGCGGCGAATGGCGATCTGCGCTGTGCCGGGGCGCTGGAACGGGCCGAGGGTGCGACCGTCCCCGTTTGGTGTATGCCCACCGATGCGCCCTACAGGCTGCGGTCCAAAATGTGGCTGGATTTCCAGAACGACGTAAAGGTCAGCGACGTGGAACTGGCCGCCCGCGAAGGTTACGCATCCGTCGAACACACCAAGCGTTATACGACATTGGGCATGGCCACCGATCAGGGCAAGGGCAGCAATATCAACGGTCTGGCGGTTCTGTCCAAGGCGCTGAACCAGCCTATCCCGGCGACAGGCACGACCACCTTCCGCCCGCCCTACACGCCCCTGACCCTTGCCACCATCGCGGCCGAGGCGCGGGGCGAGGCGTTCCAACCCCTGCGCAAGACCCCGATCCACGGCTGGCACGAACAGAACGGCGCGGCCTTTGAACCCGTGGGCCACTGGCGCCGCCCCTATAGCTATCCCCGCGCGTCCGAGGATCGCCATTCCGCCGTCACCCGCGAAATTCTGGCGGTGCGTCAGTCGGTTGGCACGCTGGACGCATCGACCCTTGGCAAGATCGTGGTCAAGGGGCCGGATGCCGGGCGTTTTCTGGACATGCTCTATACCAACATGATGTCCACGCTGCCGGTGGGTAAATGCCGCTACGGGCTGATGTGCAACGAAAACGGCTTCCTGATGGATGATGGCGTGGTCGCGCGCCTGTCGGACGACACATGGCTGTGCCACACGACGACCGGCGGCGCCGACCGTATCCACGGCCATATGGAGGATTGGCTGCAATGCGAATGGTGGGATTGGCAGGTCTATACCGCCAACCTGACCGAACAATACGCGCAAATCGCCGTCGCCGGCCCCAAGGCGCGCGAGCTTTTGCAACGCCTGCCGGGCAGCATCGACCTGTCACAGAACGCGTTGCCCTTCATGCAATGGGCCGAAGGTGACCTGGCAGGCATCCCCGCCCGCATCTACCGGATCAGCTTCTCGGGCGAGCTGTCTTACGAAATCGCCGTCCCCGCCGGGCGCGGTCTTGAGCTGTGGGAAAAGTTGCATGATCTGGGCCGCGATCTGGACATCACCCCCTATGGCACCGAAGCCATGCACGTCATGCGCGCGGAAAAAGGTTTCATCATGATCGGCGATGAAACCGACGGCACGGTGATCCCGCAGGATCTGGGCCTTGGCTGGGCGATCTCGAAGAAAAAAGCCGACTATATCGGCAAGCGGGCGCAGGCGCGCAGCTTCATGAAGGATGGCAGCCGCTGGCAATTGGTCGGGCTGGAAAGCCTTGATAACCGGGTGATCCCGGATGGCGCCTATGCGGTCGATACAGGCACCAATGCCAACGGTCAGCGCAAGGTGCAGGGGCGCGTCACCTCCAGCTATCATTCGCCGACATTGGGCCGCCCGATTGCCATGGCGCTGGTGCGCCACGGCCCGGACCGGATGGGGCAGGTGCTGGATTTCCCGATGCCCTCGGGCGATGTGATGAAAGGCCGCATCTGCGATCCGGTCTTTTTCGATAAGGAAGGGGGGCGCCTGAATGGCTGACGCATTCGCAACCGTGACACGTGTGGCGGGCCTTGGGATGATCACCATCCGCGCCGACCTGACCCGCGCTGGCGACGCCATCGCCGACGCGGCGGGCCTGCCCCTGCCGCAACCGACATGCATCGCCACGGATGGCACCCGCAGCCTTGGCTGGATGTCGCCTGACGAATTGCTGCTGATCCTGCCTGCGCCCGACATCGCGGACGCCGTCGCCATGCTGACACAGGCGCTGACCGGCGAACATGCGCTGGTGGCCGATGTGTCAGACGCCCGCGCGGTCTTTGACGTGGCCGGCCCGAACGCCGCCGATGTGATCGCGAAACTTTGCCCCGCCGATCTGGACAGGCTGCCCGCAGGCGCGCTGCGCCGGTCGCGCATGGGCCAGACAGCGGCGGCCTTCTGGCGCATCGGCCATGGCTACCGGCTGATCGGCTTCCGCTCGACCGCCGATTACCTTGGCCTGATCCTGCAAAACGCGACGCTTCCGGGCAGTCAGCTTGCCCCGCGCTGATCTTCTTCTTCATGAAAATATCCACGGGGGTCCGGGGGCAGTCAGCCCCCGGCCGTCGCGGGACGCAAGGAACCCCCATCACGCCCTTGCGTTGTCCCGGCGAATACGGGACTGTGCGCCCCGAAATAACGTTACGACCTTTTGGAAAGGACAGGAAAATGGCTTTCACGCTTCCCGATCTCCCCTATGCGCATGACGCGCTGGCTGCAGGCGGCATGTCCAAGGAAACGCTGGAATACCACCACGACAAGCACCACAAGGCCTATGTCGACAAGCTGAATGAGCTGGTCGCAGGCACCGAATGGGACGGCAAGTCGCTGGAAGACATCGTCAAGGGCACCTACCAGAAAGGCGCCGTGGCGCAGAATGGCATCTTCAACAATGCCAGCCAGCATTGGAACCACGCCCAGTTCTGGGAATGGATGACGCCGAATCCGACCGCGATCCCGGGCAATCTGGAAGCGGCGCTGACCGAATCCTTCGGTTCGGTCGATGCGTTCAAGAAGAAATTCTCGGAAGCAGGCGTGGGCCAGTTCGGTTCGGGCTGGGCATGGCTGGTCAAAAACGCCGATGGCGGGCTGGAAGTGACCAAGACCGAAAACGGCGTGAACCCGCTGGTCACGGGTCAGACCGCGCTTCTGGGCGTCGATGTGTGGGAACACAGCTACTATATCGACTTCCGCAATGCGCGTCCGAAATACCTGGAAAACTTCCTGGACAAGCTGGTGAACTGGGAAAAGGTCGCCTCGGCGCTGTAAGCGCGGCCGCAGGCAAACCGCCACAGACCCGATGGCCCGCCGGTGACGGCGGGCCATTTGCATCCGCGCGGCGCGCCATTGGCATTTCCAGCCCCTTCGGTATAAGACGGAACCGAAGATTTGCAGCGGAAGACGCCGATGGCCAACCAGAATGACAGCTTCATCGACGAAGTGACCGACGACCTGCGCCGCGACCGGCTGTTCGGGCTGTTCCGGCGGTGGGCGTGGCTGGCGGGGTTGCTGATTCTGGGCGTCGTCGCGGGCGTGATCTGGCGCGAATACAGCCAGTCGCGCCAAAAGGCCGAGGCGCGGTCATGGGGCGACGCCATCCTTGCGGCCGAGGCGTCGGGCGATCCGGCCGCGATCATGCAGGTTGATCCGCAGGGCGCGGAACAGCGCCGCGTGATGGCGGCGCTGCTGGCCGCTGGCAAATGGTCCGAACAGGGCGGCAAGGATGCTGCCGTGCAGGCGCTGCGCGAGGTGGCGGGCGATCCTGCAGCCGATACCGTCCTGCACGATCTGGCCGAATTGAAGCTGGTGATGCTGCAAGGCGCCGACATGGATGCGGCAGAACGCGATGAAATCCTGTCGCGCCTGTCGCGCGCGGGTGGGCCGTTCGAATTGCTGGCATTGGAACAAAAGGCCGTGGCCCTGGTCGAGGCGGACCGCCGCGACGATGCCATCACCCTGATCCAGCAGATTCAACAAAAAGACGGGCTTAGCGAAAGCTTGCGCCGCCGCCTGTCCGAGATGATGATCGCCCTTGGCGTCGACCCTGATCCGCAGCCGGCCAATCCGGCGGCCGCAGGCTGACCCACAAGGCGCCCAGACCGATGAACGACATGAAAGAGGCAAGGATGACCCCAAGGCTGCGACTGACGATGGCCCTGACGGTTGCCGCACTTGGCCTTGCTGCCTGCGGCGAGCGTGAGGTGATCCTGCCCGGTGAACGGCTTGACCCGCTGGCCGTGACCACGCCCGATGGTCCGGCGGTGCAGGGTCCGGCTGGTCCCACCTCGACCGTTCTGTCGCTGGCGGCGCCGCGCACCAATGCCGAATGGACCCATCGTGCGGGCAATGCCCAGCATCAGCCGGGCCATGTCGCGCTTGGCGCGGGCACGTCGCGCATCTGGACCAGCAATATCGGTCAGGGCAATGATCGCCGCCACCGGATCAGCGCCGATCCGATCGTGGGCGGCGGTCTGGTCTATACGCTGGACAGCCGCGCCCGCGTCACCGCCACCACCATGTCGGGCGCCACCGCGTGGAGCAGCGACGTGATCCCGCCGCTGGAAACACCGAACAGTGCCTCGGGCGGGGGGGTGGCCTATGACAATGGCCGCGTTTTCGTGACCACAGGCTTTGGCGAACTGGTTGCGCTGGATGCCCGTTCCGGCGGGATCATCTGGCGGCAACGCATGGCTTCGCCGCTCAGCGGGGGGCCTGCGGTGCAGAACGGCATGGTCTATGTCACCGCGCGCAACAGCGTCGGTTGGGCCGTGCGCGCCGCCGATGGCAAGGTCATGTGGCAGACGAATGGCAACGCATCGCCCGCCGGTGTGATGGGGGTCGCGGTGCCTGCGGTGCAGGGCAATCAGGTGATCTTCCCCTTTGCATCGGGCGAATTGCAGGCGGTCGATGCACAATCGGGCCTGCCCAACTGGACGGGTCAGATCGCGGGCAAGCGCGTCTGGCGCGCGATTGCTAATATCCGCGACGTGACCGGCGATCCGGTGATTTCGGGCGGCAGCGTGATCGGCGGAACCTCATCCGGGCGGATCGCGGCCTTTGATACCGCCACCGGCATTCAGCAATGGTCCAGCAGCGATGGCGCCAACAGCCCGGTCGTTGTGGCCGGTGGGTCGGTCTTTGCCGTTAATGACGAAGCGCAGCTGGTCCGCCTCGATGCCGCGAATGGTGGTGTGATCTGGCGGGTCGAGCTGCCCTATTACACCGATGCCAAGACCAAGCGCCAAGACCGCATCTACGCCCATTTCGGCCCCGTTCTGGCGGGGGGGCGGTTGTTCGTCGCCTCGTCCGATGGGGTGCTGCGCGCGTTTGACCCCGGTTCGGGGCAATTGGTCGGGCAGGGCGCCATTCCGGGCGGCGCCGCCTCCGCTCCCGCTGTTGCGGGCCAGATCCTGTTCGTCGCCTCGCGCGATGGCCAACTTCATGCGTTCAGATGAGCTTTACCCTCGCCATCGTTGGCAGGCCGAATGTCGGCAAATCGACCCTGTTCAACCGCCTTGTCGGTAAAAAGCTGGCGCTGGTCGATGACCAGCCCGGCGTCACCCGCGATCTGCGCGAAGGTGCGGGGCGCCTCGGCGATCTGCGCTTTATCGTGATCGACAGCGCCGGTCTGGAAATCGCCGAGGATGACAGCCTGCAAGGCCGGATGCGCCGGCTGACCGAACGCGCCGTCGATGAGGCTGACATCTGCCTGTTCGTGATCGACGCGCGCGTGGGTGTGACCGCCGCTGACGAATATTTCGCGGACATTCTGCGCAAACGCGCGCGCCATGTCATCGTCGCCGCCAACAAGGCCGAGGGCCGCGCCGGAGAGGCGGGCGCGATGGAGGCCTATGGCCTTGGCCTTGGCGAACCGCTGCGGATCAGCGCCGAACATGGCGAAGGCATGGACGACCTGTATCGCGTCCTGATGCCCCTGTCGGATCAGATAGAGGCGGATCGCCCCGCCCCAATCGAACCCGAATATGATGTCGAACTGTCCGATGCCGATGCCGAATCCGGCGAGGGTGCCGAAGAATGGCGCCCCTCGGCGGATCGTCCGCTGCAACTGGCGGTCATCGGTCGTCCGAATGCCGGGAAATCGACGCTGATCAACAAGATCATCGGCGAAGACCGTCTGTTGACCGGCCCCGAGGCCGGGATCACCCGCGACAGTATCAGCGTCAGCACCGTGTTCATGGACACGCCGATGCGGATTTTTGACACCGCCGGAATGCGCAAGCGCGCCAAGGTCACGGACAAGGTTGAAAAGCTGTCGGTTGCTGACGGTCTGCGCGCCGTCCGCTTTGCCGAGGTTGTCGTGGTGCTGCTGGACGTGGCGATCCCGTTTGAGCAGCAGGATCTGCGCATCGCCGATTTCGCAGAAACCGAAGGTCGCGCCGTTGTCGTGGCTGCGAACAAATGGGATCTGGAAGACGAAAAGCCGCAAAAGCTGAACGAATTGCGGGCGAATTTCGAAAAGCTGCTTCCGCAGTTGAAAGGTGCGCCGCTGGTCACTGTGTCGGCCCGCACCGGCAAGGGGCTGGACAGGCTGCACGCCGCGATTCTGAAGGCGCATGAGGTCTGGAACCGCCGCGTGTCCACCGCGCGCCTGAACCGCTGGCTTGAGGCGATGACCGAAAGCCATCCGCCCCCCGCACCGGGCGGCCGCCGCATCCGGCTGCGCTATATGACGCAGGTCAAGACCCGGCCACCGGCCTTTGTGGTCAAGGCGACGCATACCGACAAGCTGCCCGACAGCTATCAACGCTATCTGGTCAACGGGCTGCGCACCGATTTCGATATGCCCGGCACGCCGATCCGGCTGTTTTTCCGCGATCAGGGGGGCGACAACCCCTATAAGGCCAAGGCGACCAAGATCACCCAATCGGGTGCTTTGTCGAAACACAAGAACCGCCAAAAGCCCAAGGGCAGCTAAAGGCCGCGGTCAGGTCACGGACCGCACCAGCGCCACGGCCATCACCGTGATGGCGGCTATCGCCGTCAGGGTGATGCTGGTGCTGCTGCCCAGCAGGGTGATGATAAGAGCCGACAGCCAGCCGATGATCGCCAGCGGATAGGCGACGCTGTGGCCCAGCCACAGCGTGACGGTCGTGCCGGTCACGGTGCCAATGATGGTCGCCATGATGATTGTTGCAGGCAGGCCCATCCCGATCACGCCGCCCAGCAGCAGGGCCAGCATCGCCGCGGCCAGCATCGTGGCCCATCCCGCCATGAACCCGACCGCAGGGCGCAGATCCCCGCGCGCCAGAACCACCGATAGCACCGCAAAGGTGGCGGATATGACTGCCCCCATCGTGGCCATGCCGGGGGCGGGCAGGATCAGCCATGGCCACACGGCGCCAAAGGCCAGCGCGCCCGCCTGTGTCGTCATCAGGTCGATCTGCATCTGCCCACCCGCCGCAGGTTCGATGATCTGTCCGATGCTGTCCAGCAGCAGCAGCCCCCAGACAATCACCATCAGCAGGGAATAGGCGCCCTGATGGCGCAGCTGCATCAACGGCAACTCGGTCGGGCTGGCCAGTTGCAACATCACATTGCCCGCGCTGCCCAGCAGCCTGTCGGCAGCGGACAGCAGGTTTCTGTCAATGGGGGCAGGGCCATGGAAGAATGCAAAGGCGGCGCCGCAAGCGATAAAGGCCAACGTCAGCCCTAAAAGGGCAATATGCGCACGCCTGTTCATCTCCTCGAACGCGCGAGACGGTTCAGGGTTGCGTCGGTGGCCGGGTTAATGTGGCGCGGGCGCCTTTAGGCAAGGCGCCCTTCGGCCGTCAGCCGGGTCGCGCCGCCCAGATAGGGATGCAGCGCAGCAGGCAGGTCGACCGATCCGTCGGCCTGCTGGCCGTTTTCCAGAACCGCGATCAGCGTGCGCCCCACGGCCAGTCCCGACCCGTTCAGCGTATGGACGAATTCGGGCTTGCCGCCTTCGGTCGGGCGATAGCGGGCGTTCATCCGGCGGGCCTGAAAATCCCCGCAATAGCTGACGCTGCTGATTTCGCGATAGGTGTTCTGACCGGGCAGCCAGACCTCAAGATCATGGGTGATCTGCGCGCCAAAGCCCATATCGCCCGCGCACAGCACGATGGTGCGGTAAGGTAGGGCCAGCGCCTCAAGCACGGCTTCGGCACAGGCGGTCATCCGGGCATGTTCGGCCAGCCCGTTATCTGCATCGGTGATCGAGACCATCTCGACCTTTTCGAACTGATGCTGGCGCAGCATTCCGGTGGTGTCGCGGCCTGCGCTGCCTGCCTCGGACCGGAAACATTGGCTGTGGGCGACCATCCGGCGGGGCAGGCTGGCGTGATCGACCAGATCGCCGTGAACGGTGTTGGTCAGCGTCACCTCGGATGTGGGGATCAGCCAGTAACCTTCGCGGGTCAGGTAGCTGTCCTCACCGAATTTCGGCAACTGGTTGGTGCCATACATCATGTCTTCCAGCACCAGAACCGGGGTCCAGGTTTCTTGCAGATCGTGCCGGTCCACATGCAGATCCAGCATGAATTGCGCCAACGCGCGATGGATGCGCGCCACGCCGCCTTTCAGCACGACAAAGCGGCTGCCCGACAGCTTGGCGGCGGTTTCAAAATCCATGCCTGGCTTGACGCCCGCAATGTCGAAATGTTCCGCCGGGGTGAAATCGAACGCGCGCGGCGTGCCGTTGCGGCGCAGTTCGACGTTATCGGATTCGTCCTTGCCATCAGGGATGCTGTCCAGCGGCAGGTTGGGGATACCCATCAGCAGATCGCGCAGTTGCGTGTCCAGATCGGCGGCCTCGGCCTGCATCCGCGCGACATCGGCCTTTTTGTCGGCGACCAGCGCGCGCAGCCGTTCAAATTCGGCATCATCGCCGCGTGCCTTGGCGGCGCCCACTTCCTTGCTGGCCTTGTTCTGATCAGCCTGCGCGGTTTCGGCGGCGACGATCCGCGCGCGGCGATCGGCGTCGAGTGCCAGAATCTGTGACGACATGCCGACAAGCCCGCGACGCGACAGCGCCGCGTCAAAGGCTTCGGGGGTTTCGCGGATGGCGCGGATGTCATGCATGGCAGTCACCGTTTCTAAGGCTGTGCCCGGCATTTAGCGCAGGACGGCCCGCGACAAAAGCCCAAGGCCGCCCTTTGCATCAGAAAACGGGCGCCCGCCCGCGTCAGTCGTCGCCCGCCGCCTTGGCCGCTGTGGCAAGCATATCGTCGATGGCGGGATAGAACCGCTGTGGTACGGCGTATCCTTCGACGCGCGCCACCTCGACCCCGCGGTCCAGCAGGATGAATGTCGGGGTGACAAAAGGCCTGCGGGCCAGCACCAGCCCGTCGGGCCAAGGGCCGTCCATATCCACGCTTAGCAGCGGTGCGGCTTTGCCCGCGGCTGATGTTGCGTATCCGGGGCCGATCTGTGCGTGCCATGCGCGGCAATAGATGCAGTTGTCGCGTTCGACCATCAACAGCCGCTGTGGCTGTGCGGTCCAGTCGATCTTGACCCGATCTGCCCATGCAATGCCGACAGCAAACGGCGCAAGGGGGGCTGCAACCGACAGCAGGACCAGCAGGCCAAGGATAAGACGCAGCGCGCGCGGCATGAAGGCGTTTCCCGTGTCATTTGCCCGTCACGCGACCCTAGAAAGCCCGCTTGGGTTGCGCAAGCGGTCGTGCGGCTTGGCATTCGGGCCTGTGCATCCTATGCACTATCCGTGTTGTGCGGGATGGGTGACGGCACCGATGGACGATCTTGTTGATCCGCTGATCCGGGGTGATCGCCGCGCCTTGTCGCGCGCCATCACGCTGATCGAATCGACCCGCGCCGATCACCGGGCGCGCGCGGTGTCGCTGTTGGCGGCGTTGCCTGACCGTCAGGCGCTGTGCATCGGCATGTCGGGCACGCCCGGCGTCGGCAAATCCACCTTTATCGAGGCCTTCGGCACCCTATTGACAGAACAGGGCCTGCGCGTGGCGGTGCTGGCGGTTGACCCGTCATCCACCCGGTCGGGCGGGTCCATCCTTGGCGACAAGACCCGGATGGAACTGTTAAGCCGCAATCCGATGGCGTTTATCCGGCCCTCGCCCTCGAACGCGCATCTGGGCGGCGTGGCGCGCCGCACGCGTGAGGCGATCCGCCTGTGCGAGGCTGCGGGCTTTGACGTGGTGCTGATCGAAACCGTGGGCGTGGGGCAATCGGAAACGCTGGTGGCGCAGATGTGCGATCTGTTCGTGCTGCTGCTGGCGCCTGCGGGGGGCGATGAATTGCAGGGCGTCAAGCGCGGCATTATGGAAATGGCCGACCTCATTCTGGTGAACAAAGCCGATGGCGATCTGCTGCCGACGGCGCGGCGCACCGTCGCCGATTACGCGGGCGCGCTGCGCCTGCTGCGCAAGCGGCCGCAAGACCCGGACGGATTTCCCAAGGCGATGCCGGTATCGGCGGCAACGGGCGACGGCCTGGCGGGGGCGTGGGATCAGATGCAGGAGCTGACCGGCTGGCGCCGCGCGCAGGGCCACTTCGACGCGACCCGTGCGGGTCAGGCCCGCGACTGGTTCATGGCCGAATTGCGCGCTGGTCTGCTGGCGCAGCTTGAAACCCCGCTGGCGCGCGCGCATCTGGACCGTGTGGGGGCCGAGGTCGCGGCGGGCAAGGTCGCGCCATCCGACGCGGCGCGGCAGATGCTGGTCTGGCTGGCGGCGAAATAAACGCCCGAATTTGCGGCCCAGGGGCGGGGCGAATCAGGTAAGGACATGGGTCATGACCAAGGATGCCGCCATGTTTGACCTGCCAGATGATGACACGCTGTATGCCGCGCTGATCGCGCGCGACCCTGCCTATGAGGGGCGCGCCTATGTCGGCGTCACCTCGACCGGGATCTTCTGTCGTCTGACCTGTCCGGCGCGCAAGCCGCTGCGCGGCAATTGCCGTTGGTTCACGCGGCCCACTGACGCCGAGGCTGCGGGCTTTCGCCCCTGCCTGCGCTGTCATCCCAAGGGTGCGACGGCGGATGGTGATCCGCTGGTGCAGGATCTGCTGGCGCGGCTGCGCGACGATCCCGCGCGGCGCTGGTCCGAGGCGGATCTGACTGCGATGGGGCTTGATCCATCGACCGTCAGACGCGCCTTCAAGCGTCATTTCGGCCAAAGCTTTCTGGACATGGCGCGCGCGGCCCGCCTGCGCGGGGGCATGGAAACATTGACACAGGGGGCGGCGATGATCGATGCGCAACTGGATGCGGGGTTCGCCTCGGCCTCGGGGTTTCGGGGGGCGTTCGCGCGGCTGTTCGGCCATCCGCCGCACGCGATGCGCGGCGCGTCCGATCTGTTGGCCGATTGGATCGACACGCCTTTGGGCGGGATGATCGCGATTGCCGATGATCGCGCGCTGCATCTGCTGGAATTCACCGAACGCAAGGCGCTGCCCGATGGATTGCGCAAGCTGTCGCAGATTGCGGGCGGGCGGATCGGGCTGGGTCGCACGGCGGTGCATGATCTGGCGGCGGCGCGGCTTACGGCCTATTTCGACGGTCAGGACGGCGCGCTGGCGGTGCCGGTCACGCTGCATGGAACCGATTTTCAACAACGGGTCTGGCGCGAGTTGCAGGCGATCCCGGCGGGGCAGACACGCAGCTATGCGCAACTAGCCGCCCAGATAGGCCAGCCCACGGCCACCCGCGCCGTGGCCCGCGCCAATGCCACGAATCGGCTGGCGGTGGTGGTGCCGTGCCACCGGGTGATCGGGGCCGATGGCACGCTGACAGGCTATGCCGGGGGGCTGTGGCGCAAGGAAAAGCTGATCGCAATTGAACGGAACTATGGCGGGGCCAGCGATTCCCGGCTTGACGCGCAGGCCCGTCTTTTGTAAGCACCCGCGAACGGAATTCCGGGCGCTGTCTTGCGGCGCCCTTGTCATTTTGGTCCGACCCTGCCGCCGGGAACGACCGCATAGCTGAGACGAAGGATTAAAACCATGTCGCGTGTCTGCGAACTGACCGGCAAAGGCCCGATGACTGGCAACAATGTCAGCCATGCCAACAACAAGACCCGTCGCCGTTTTCTGCCGAACCTGAACGAAGTGACCTTGCTGTCCGACAAGCTGGGCCGTGGCTATTCGCTGCGCATCTCGGCTGCGGCGCTGCGTTCGGTCGATCACCGTGGTGGTCTGGACGCATTCCTGGCGAAAGCCAAGGATGTCGAGCTGTCGGACCGCGCGCTGAAGATCAAGC
>QIRE01000148.1_pt1 | contig 16827 bp, 17 predicted proteins | sample 2940141 | NCBI WGS metagenome assembly QIRE01 (sample SAMN09273532, study PRJNA473421) | Gut metagenome, whole genome shotgun sequencing project. | isolation source: gut tissue | host: Folsomia candida VU population | place: Netherlands: Amsterdam | collected 2016-03-06
ATCTAGTCGCGCGCAGGGCCTGCGCCCGGTCTGCAAGGCGGGCCATCCAGGCCAGCTTGTAGTCATATTTCGGCCCCGGCACCGGGTTGCCGTTGGGCAGATACAGGCCTGCGATCCGCACGGCCTGCTGACCGATCACCGTCGCCTCGATATATCGGGCCTGTTCATCCGCATCGTCGCCGGGCAACCCGCGGGTGATATCCTCCAGAGGCAGTTTCGACAGGATCGCAACGCCATTGAAGCCTTTTTGGCCATGGGTGTGGACAGTCCAGCCAAGATCCTCAAAATGGGCGCTCGGAAAGCCTTCGTCCACCGATTTGATTTCCTGCAGGACGACGACATCGGTGTCAGTGGCCCGCAACCATGCGGTCAGCGCCTCGACCCGCGCCTTGACGCCATTTATGTTGAAACTGGCTATTTTCATGCGCACATCTTTAGCAGCGCATCAAGGATTGGCAACTGACATGACAGGGCCACGAAGCAAGGGGCAGACATGAACCGGCGTCACATTCTGACCGCCCTGACGCTGACGGTCATTGCTGGTCCGGCATGGGCGAAGGATCGCCCCCGTGCAGGGCGGATCTTTCATCGCAGCGGCTTGCCAGCAACCTTGCCTCTGGTCGTCAAGACGTTTGCCGGCAAGGACTATGTCATTCTTCTGATGGACCCCGCTGATGATCGCGTCGTGATGGCCGGCTATATCCGCGGCGGAGAGCGTTTTCGCCTTGTGGTGCCGCCCGGACGCTGGCGTGTCCGTTTCGCCTATGGGCAGGAGTGGCAGGGTGAGGACGCGTTATTCGGAGCGGAAACGGAATGGGCCGATTATGATGAGGTGTTGGAATTCGGCGCAGGCAGCCGCAACTATCGCGGGCATGTAATCACCCTGATCGAACAGAACGGCCGGACGATAGTGGCGCAGACTGACCGGCATGAGATCTGCCAGAACGTGCGCTGGACGGGTGATGATCTGCGCCCAAGCTGGCAGGATGAGGAACCGCGACAGTGGCCGTGGCTTGATCAACGCCTGCGCCTGCGAAGCCGCATTTGTGACGATTTGATCTGATCCGACGAAAGAGGGGGCGCTGCCCCCGTCCTTCGGACTCCCCCGGGATATTTTTATAAAGGAGAAGCGGCCGTTCGGGATTTCCTAACGCCCATGACCCGTAGTTCTGCTGCTGGCGCTTACAGCGAAAAAGATGTTCCGCATCCGCAGCTTGAGGTGGCGTTGGGATTTTCGATCACAAAGCGGGCGCCAATCAGTTCGTCGGTAAAGTCGATCACCGCCCCGGCAAGATAGGGCAGCGATACCGGATCGACGACGACGCGCTGGCCCCCACCCTCGAGCACCAGATCGTCAGAGGCAGGGTCGTCAAGCTGGATGTCGTATTGAAAGCCCGAACAGCCGCCACCCAAGACCGCCACCCGCAAGGGGCGTGGATCGGTGCCGTCATTGATCTGGGCAAGTCGCGCAAATGCGCGTTCGGTGACTTTCGGCGGCAGGTTCATGGGGCGTTCCCGTTTTCGTCCTTGAGGACAGAATATAGGCTTGCACAGCAAGTCCCGCAAGGAAGGCCCCGCGTCCCGTGTCATCATTTGCCCCCTATGCCTGCCAGCCCGACGACAGCCGTGGCCGCCTGCATGACGAACGCATGTCAACCTTTCGGTCACCATGGCAGCGCGACCGCGACCGGATCATTCATTCCAGCGCGTTCCGGCGGCTGAAACACAAGACCCAAGTTTTTGTCGAACATGACGGTGACGCCTATCGCGGCGATTATTTCCGCACCCGCCTGACCCACACGATCGAGGTTGCGCAGGTGGCCCGCACCATCGCTGGCGCGCTGCACCTGAACCCCGATCTGGCGGAAACGGTGGCGCTGGCGCATGATCTGGGCCACCCGCCCTTTGGCCATACCGGCGAAGACGCGCTGGCCGCGTTGATGGCGCCCTATGGCGGGTTTGATCACAATGCGCAGGCGCTGCGGATCGTGACCCGGCTGGAACGGCATTACGCCGATTTTGACGGGCTGAACCTGACATGGGAAAGCCTTGAAGGGATCGCCAAGCATAACGGTCGCATTGTCGGGACAAGCCCGACGGTTGGCCCCATTGTCGGGACAAGCCCGACGGGTGGCCAGATGACGGACGATCTGCCCTATGCGCTGGCCGAGGTGAATGCGGCATGGGATCTTGAACTGCACACCAATGCCAGCGCCGAAGCGCAGGTGGCGGCGGTGGCCGATGACGTGGCCTATAACCACCACGATCTGCATGACGGGCTGCGCGCGGGCCTGTTCACCGAAGAAGAGCTGGCCGAACTTCCCGTCGTCGGCCCCGCCTTTGCCGAGGTGGACCGCCTGCATCCCGGCCTTGACCGGATGCGCCGCCGGCATGAGGCGTTGCGCCGGGTCTTTGGCGTCATGGTCGAGGATGTGATCGCCGTCGCCCAGAACCGGCTGACCAGCCTGCAACCCCAAAGCGCGCAGGAAATCCGCGATATGGAGGGGCCGATCATCCGCTTTTCCAAGCCGCTGTATCAGAACATCAAGGCCATCAAGTCATTCCTGTTCACGCGCATGTATCGCGCGCCCTCGGTCGTTGAGGAACGCGTGACAGTGACCCGCATGTTGAATGAGATGTTTCCCCTGTTCCTGCATCAGCCGCAGAACATGCCCGACCACTGGCACCGCGCCGCGCTTGAGGCCCCGGATGAGACCCACCGCGCCCGCATCGTGCTGGATTATGTGGCAGGCATGACCGATCGCTTTGCGATTGCCGAACATCAGCGGCTGTTCCCGCGATGAAACGTTAACATTTGCGCGTGCCGTGAACCGGCACGCGTCCGGTGCGTTACTGATCAGATCGTAGTATTTGACAGGAGGCACGGATGTTCACGCGCAAAGGTTCGGCGAAATGGCAGGGCGGGCTTAAGGACGGCAAGGCGACCGTATCAACCCAATCCGGGGCACTGTCCGATCATCCCTATGGCTTCAACACCCGGTTCGAGGACAAGCCCGGCACCAATCCCGAAGAACTGGTCGGTGCGGCCCATGCGTCCTGTTTTTCCATGGCTTTGGCAAAGATGCTTGAGGAAAACGGGATCAGCGGTGTTAGCATTGAGACGACCTCGGCGGTGACGCTGGAAAAGGACGGCGACGGCTTTACCGTGACCAAGGCGCATCTGACCTCGCGGATCACGGGTGATGGCGACAGCGCCAAGATTGAGGAACTGGCACAGGCTGCCAAGGCAGGTTGCCCGATCTCAAAGCTGCTGAATGCCGAAGTCACGCTTGATGTGACGGTGGCCTAACGTGCTGTTACGGGTCGGTTACGACATCACCATCAGCACCGAAAAGCCCACCCCTCTGATCTGCCTGATGACACCGCACATGTCGCGTCACGGGGACTTTCTTACCCCCGAGGCGGCGGTGACGGTTCCGCAGACACCGGCGCACAGCTATTTCGATCTGTTCGGCAATATCGGGCGCAGGCTGGTCGCGCCCGCCGGATCGCTGACCATGCGCAGCGATCTGATCGTCAATGACAGCGGAGAATTGGACCCCATCGACGAGACCGCCGAGGAATGGCCGGTCGAGGCGCTGCCAGATGATGTGCTGACCTTTCTGGGCGGGTCGCGCTATGTCGAAACCGATCTGATCAGCCAAGAGGCATGGGATCTGTTCGGCAACGTCCCCGCAGGCTGGAGCCGCGTTCAGCGGATCGTGGAACATGTGAACACCCGGACCACGTTTGATTATCAGCAGGCGTCATCGACCCGCACCGCCACGCAGGCGCTGTCTGAACATGTGGGCGTCTGCCGGGACTTTGCGCATATGGCGCTGGCCTATCTGCGGGCGATGAACATCCCGGCGCGCTATGTGAATGGCTATCTGGGCGATATCGGCATTCCGCCCGTCGCCGATCCGATGGATTTCTGCGCCTGGATAGAGGTTTATCTGGGCGGGCGCTGGTGGACCTTTGATCCGCGCAATAATGCCCGCCGGATCGGGCGCGTGGTGATCGCGCGGGGGCGGGACGCGGCGGATGTGCCGCTGATCAACAGCTTTGGCCCGCACCGTCTGGACAGCTTCAAAGTGTGGTGCCACCCGGTCGATGAGGTCGGAAACGAGATCGACGGGATGCAATTCGCCTGAACCAATGCGCCCGCCTGTCACGGGCGGGCGCAATCTGATTAAGCCATCATTTCCTTGGTATTGGTCAGCTTCAGGTCGGGATGATCGCGCTGAATCCGGTCAATGTCCCATTGCAGGCGCGTCAGATAGACCAGATCGCCGTCATGATCCTGCGCCAGATGGCCCTTGTTCGCGTTGGCAAAGGATTCAACCTTGTCCTTTGGCCCCGCAACCCAACGGGCGCTGGTGAATTGCGACCCTTCGAAGCGGACGGGGATGCCGTATTCGATTTCGATCCGGCTGGCCAACACCTCAAATTGCAAGGCGCCGACGACGCCGACGATAAAGCCGGACCCGATCATCGGCTTAAAGACCTTGGCCGCGCCTTCTTCGGCGAATTGCATCAGCGCCTTTTCCAGATGCTTGCCCTTCATCGGGTCGGTTGACCGCACCGATTGCAGCAATTCCGGTGCGAAGGACGGGATGCCGGTAAAGCGCAGCCCCTCACCCTCGGTCAGGGCGTCGCCGATGCGCAGCTGGCCGTGGTTCGGGATGCCGATGATGTCACCGGCCCATGCCTCTTCGGCCAGTTCGCGGTCAGCGGCCAGAAACAGCACCGGGTTGCTGACCGCCATCGGCTTTTTCGTGCGCACATGGGTCAGCTTCATCCCGCGTTCAAAATGGCCGCTGGCCAGACGAACAAAGGCCACGCGGTCGCGGTGCTTGGGGTCCATATTGGCCTGCACTTTGAAGACAAATCCCGTGACCGGGGTTTCTTCGGGCAGAACCTGACGGCCTGCGGTGGGCTGCGGCTGCGGCGCGGGGCCGTATTTGCCGATGCCGTCCATCAGTTCCTTGACCCCGAACGAATTGATCGCGGACCCGAACCAGATTGGCGTCATCGACCCGTTCATCAGCGCCTCGCGGTCCAGCGCGGGCAGCAATTCGCGTGCCATTTCCAATTCGTCGCGCAGCTTGGTCAGCAGATCGGCGGGGATATGTTCGGCCAGCTTGGGATCGTCCAGCCCGTTGATGGCGATGGTTTCGGCGACGCGGTTGCGGTCAGCGCGGTCCATCAGCTCCAGCCGGTCGTTCAGAATGTCATAGCAACCCATGAAATCGCGGCCCGACCCGATGGGCCAGCTTGCAGGCGACACGTCGATGGCCAGGTTTTCCTGAATCTCATCGATGATTTCAAAGGTGTCGCGGGCCTCACGGTCCATCTTGTTACAGAAGGTCATGATCGGCAGATCGCGCAACCGGCACACCTCGAACAGCTTGCGGGTCTGGCTTTCAACGCCCTTTGCCCCGTCGATCACCATGATTGCCGCATCCACGGCGGTCAGCGTGCGATAGGTGTCTTCGGAAAAGTCGCTGTGGCCCGGCGTGTCGACCAGATTGAAGCGGAATTCGCGGAAATCGAACGACATCGCGGATGCGCTGACCGAAATCCCGCGATCCTGTTCCATCTTGATAAAGTCGGACCGGGTGCGGCGCGCCTCGCCCTTGGCACGGACCTGTCCGGCCATCTGGATGGCGCCGCCGAAAAGCAGAAACTTTTCGGTCAGGGTGGTCTTGCCGGCGTCAGGGTGGGCGATGATCGCAAAGGTCCGACGGCGGGCGATTTCGGGCGGAAGATCGGGGCGGTTGCTCATGCCCGCGCGTCTATCCGCGAACGGGCTGCAAGGCAATCGTGCAATGCAGGTGGCCGGGCCATGCACAGGCGTCATGGCGGCAATTCCATTTTGCTGCGTTGCAGAAAACGCGTCACAGGCCCATCTGTATCCCGTCAGCAAGACAAACCACAAAGGCTCCGATCATGACCATCCTTCGCTTCATCCGCACCGCTTTCAGCACGCTTAACGCCGCTGTCGAAGCCGCCGCAGCCGTGGATGCGCACCGCGCCCCGACCGCCGCGACGCTGGAGAAACTGGGCATCTCGCGCAAGGCATTTGCCGCGATCCAAATCTGATCGGTCTACGGGGTGGCGCGGGATCAGCCCTCGCCGCCCCGGAAATCGGCAGGCCGAACCCCGTGGCGGGTCAGCTTGTCGTAAAAGGTTTTGCGCGGCAGACGCAGCCGCGTCATCGCCTGCGTGGCATTGCCGCGCGCCAGCCGCAGGGCGTCGCGGATCAGTTCTGCCTCGTAATCGGCCATCAGATCCGACAGGCCCGGCCCGTCGCCTTGGGCGTCAATCGCATCAAAGGGCGACAAGCCAATCGCGTGGTTTTCCGCAAACCGCTGAAGTTCGCGGACATTTCCCGGCCAGCCATAGCCCGCCAGCCGCGCCTTGACCGCGCCCGTGACCGGCGCGACCGGCACGCCAAGCTGTTGGCACGCCTGCAACAGAAAATGCTGGAACACCACGGATATATCCTCGCGCCGCTGCGACAACAGCGGCATCTGCAAGGTAACGCCCGCGATCCGGTAGAACAGATCGCCGCGAAAACGCCCCTGTTCCACCAGTTGCGCCAGATCGGCCCGGGTCGAGGCGATGATCCGCAGATCCAGCGATCGCGGCGCGGCCGAGCCCGCGGGCCAGACCTCACCCGCCTCGAGTATCGCCTGAAGCCGCGCCTGCAATGGCAGGGACAGCGCCTCTATTTCATCCAGAAACAACGTGCCGCGATGGGCTTTTTCCAGCTTTCCCGGCTGACGCGGCAGGCGGGGATTGGGGTTGTCCGTGCCCATCATCTCGGCCTCGAACCGCGCCTCATCCAGTGCGGCGCATTGGATTCGGATAAAGTCGCGACCGGCGCGCGGGCTTTGGCGGTGCATGGCGCGGGCGGCGGTGCGCTTGCCGCTGCCCTCGGGTCCGACGATCAGAACGTCGCCGCCAAGCTGGGCCACCCGTTCCAGCGTATCGCGCAGATGCACCATGACCGGGCTTTGCCCCATCAGCGCGATTTCAGTCTGGGGTTCCTGATGCGGGCGCTGACGCAGGTCGCGGTTTTCAAGCACCAGCGCGCGCGCCGATGCGGCCCGCGCCACCGCCGCCGCCAAAGGACCGCCGCCAATCGGCTTGGTCAGGAAATCATAAACCCCCTGTTTCAAGGCGGCGACCGCCATCGGCACATCACCATGCCCCGTCAGCAGGATCACCGGCAGTTCCGCATCCAGCGCGTGAATACGCTGAAACAGCTGAAACCCGTCCATGCCCGGCATCCGCACATCCGACAGCACGACGCCCGGCCAGTCAGGCCCAAGCCCGCGCAAAGCCAGCGCCGGGTCTGAAAACGCCTCGGTCCGAAAGCCAGCGATATCAAGCGCCTGCACCTGTGCGTCCAGCAGATCGGCATCATCGTCCACAAGGCGGACCAGCGGGGATTGGGTCATGGCACCCTCAGATCAAGATGAAAGACGGCGCCCTGCCCCGGCTGCGGCGGCTCGGCGATCAGGCTGCCGCCAAAGTCGCGGGCAATATCGCGCGAGATGACCAGCCCAAGGCCAAGCCCCTGCGGTTTCGACGTGGTGAATGGCGTGAACAGATGCGCATGGGCGGCATCCGTCAGCCCCGGCCCGTTATCCGCCACGGTGATCCGCACATCGGGCGCCGTGGCCAGCGTCACCCGGACCCAAGGGTCGGGCTGGCCCGCCACGGCCTCTTGCGCGTTCTGGATCAGGTTCACCAGGATCTGTTCCAGCCGCACGGTTTCGCCAATGACACGCAGTTCTGCGGGCACGTCGGGCAGGATCAGCCGGACATCGCCTGCATGGCGGCGGCTGGCGGCCAGCAGAACGGCGGCGTCCAGCGCCTCGGCCACGGAAATCGGGCCAAGGGTGCCGCTGGCCTTGCGGGCAAAGCTGCGCAATTCGGTGGTGATATGGCCGATCCGGTCAGTCATGCGCCGGATCTGATCCAGATTGCGCGACAGCGCGGGCGCGGCGTCGGGCGGCAGCATCTGCTGCCCGTTATCCGCCAGCAGCCGGATCGTGGCCAAGGGCGTGTTCACCTCATGCGCGACGCCTGCGGTGATCTGGCCAAGGGTCGCCAGCTTATTGGCCTGCACCATCTCGCCCTGCAAGCGGACCAGCCGGTCTTCGGCGGCGCGGCGTTCGCGCATCTCATCTGACAGATCGCGGGTGCGTTCGGCCACCGCGCGTTCCAGATCGGCACGATAGCGACGTTCGGCCACGGCGCGGCTGCGCGCGCGCGATGCCCAGAACCCGCCCGCAAGCAGCAACATCAGCAGAAAACCGACGCTGCCGGTGACGAAGGCCGCCTGCGGCAGCGCATCGCCGGGCGGCGCGCGCATCACCAGACGCCAGTCCGCGCCCGCCACGGTAAGTTCCGCGGTGGGCTGGCGCGGTTGCGACGGCGGCAATGGCTGAAATCGCAGCGCAGGATCGGCCGCCAGAACGACCTGACCCGAAGGATCGGTCACAAACACCTGATCCCGCGTTCTGGACCAGTTGCGTTCGATCCCGTCGAATTCGACCTTGACCACGATCACGCCCACCGCCCGGTCATCCGCGATCACTTCGCGCGACAGATACAGACCCGGCCTGTTGCTGACGGTGCCAAGGGCGAATTGCGTCGCCTCTCCGCGCAGCAGAGCCTCGGTGAAGTAATCGCGAAAGCTGTAGTCAGAGCCGACAAAGCTGACCGCCTCGTCCCAGTTAGAGGCCGAGACCGCGACCCCCTGATCGTTCAGCAGATAGATCACGGAACTGCTGGTCTGATCGCGCAACCGCGCCAGTTTCAGCGACACCCGCGCCAGATTGGCCTTGGACGGCACGACCAGCGCCTGCCTGACAGTGGAATCGTCGGACAGAACGGTTGCAACCGCACGTTGTTTGGCCAGCAGGCTTTCCAGCGTCTGCACCTGCGTGCGTGCAGCACCTTCCAGCCCGCGCGACAGATCGGCCACGGCATCACGCCGCGCCAGATCGAAACTGGCGCCAAGCAACAGCAAAAGCCCCGCAACCAGCAGGGCCGCGCGGGCCAGACGCCGCCCGCGTGCCGTGGTCGAATCAGCCTGCCGTGCCACCTGCGCCCCCATATGTCGATGTGTGGGTTTTCACACTAGCACCAATTCGCTGTGCGGAAAACCACACATGTTCGCCGCCCGTTAGGGCATAAAAAGCCATGAAACCAAAGCATTGCTGTTATGCGCATAGGTTTTGGGAAGGCCCGCCCCACGCTCTATCCTGTGTCACACAACTGCCATTCGCAGGTCGGAGGAGGCCACATGCATATCGACACATCGGCAGCGCCCACCGCGCACGCCCCCAAACCCTTTTACCGCCACCTGTATTTTCAGGTCCTGACTGCGATCGTGATCGGCGCGTTGCTGGGGCATTTCTATCCCCAGACCGGCGAGGCGATGAAGCCCCTTGGCGATGCCTTCATCAAGCTGGTCAAGATGATCATCGCGCCGGTGATCTTTCTGACCATCGTGACCGGGCTTGCCGGAATGGGCACGCTGAAGGGCGTGGGGTCGGTCGTCGGCAAGGCGTTCGCGTATTTCCTGACATTTTCGACGCTGGCGCTGATCGTCGGGCTTGTGACCGCCAATGTCATCAAACCCGGCGCGGGCATGAACATTGACCCGGCCACGCTGGATGCCAGCAAGGTGTCGGATTACGCGGCCAAGGCGCATGAATCGTCGCTGATGGGCTTTGTCATGGACATCATCCCGAACACGCTGGTGTCGGCATTTGTCGAAGGCAACATCCTGCAAGTGCTGTTCATCGCGATTCTGTTCGGCATCGCGCTGATCCTGATCGGCGACAAGGCCAAGCCCGTCGTCACCATTTTCGAGGCGCTAAGCCACGCCATCTTCCGCGTCGTGGACATCCTGATGAAGGCCGCGCCGATCGGGGCATTTGGCGCCTTCGCCTTTACCATCGGCAAATACGGCATCGCGTCGATCATCAATCTGGCGACGCTGGTGGGGACGTTCTACCTGACCTCGGCCATGTTCGTGATCGTGATCCTTGGCACCGTTTGCATGGTCAACGGGTTCTCGATCTTCCGGCTGATTTCCTATCTGAAGGCGGAAATCCTGCTGGTTCTGGGCACATCGTCATCGGAATCGGCGCTGCCCGCGCTGATGGAAAAGATGGAAAAGGCCGGCTGCCGCCGTTCGGTCGTGGGTCTTGTCGTGCCCACCGGCTACAGCTTCAACCTCGACGGCACCAACATCTACATGACGCTGGCGGCGCTGTTCATCGCGCAGGCCACCAATACCGATCTGTCGCTGCAACAACAGGTGCTGCTGCTGCTGGTTGCGATGCTGTCGTCCAAGGGCGCGGCTGGCGTGACCGGCGCTGGCTTCATCACGCTGGCCGCCACGCTGTCGGTCGTGCCGACGGTGCCGGTCGCGGGGATGGCGCTGATCCTTGGGGTGGACCGCTTCATGTCTGAATGCCGTTCGATCACCAACTTCATCGGCAATGCGGTCGCGACCGTTGTGGTCAGCCGTTGGGAAGGCGCGCTGGACCGTGAACAGTTCGACCGCGCCATGAACGGCGATGTGTCGGGCGATGTCCGCCCCGTGGACCAACTGCGCGGCACCCCCGCGGGCCTGCAATTGAACGAGGCGAACGCGGACTGAACCGCCCAGCCTACAAAGGCGCCGCAGGAAATTGCGGCGCCTTTTTCAATCCAGCACGACCGGCAGCATTGAGGCGATCAGCAGCACCGCCATCGTGATGTTGAACACGCGCAGACGCGCCGGTGTCGCCAGAAACCCGCGCAACCCCTCCCCCAAGGCGGCCCAGGCCGCGACCGTCGGCAGGTTGACCAGCGCAAAAACCACCGCCACGACCAGCGCACCACCCACCCCCGCCGCATAGGCAGACAGCGCGCCAAGTGCCATCGCCCAAGCTTTCGGGTTGACCCATTGAAACGCCGCAGCTTGCAGAAAACTAAGCGGTCGCCCGGTTGCCTGCGCCTGTGACGGCGCCGCCGCACGGGAAATTTTCCATGCCAGCCACAGCACATAGGCCAAGCTAAGCCATTTCAGCGCCCCCGCCAGCATCGGGTTGCCCATCACGATCCGGTCCAGCCCAAGCCCCAGCAACCCGACCATTGCGCCAAAGCCCAATGACACGCCCAGCATATGCGGCACCGTCCGGCGCAGCCCGAAATTCGCGCCCGAGGTCATCAGCATCATATTGTTCGGTCCCGGCGTGGCCGAGGTCACAAAGGCAAACCCGGTCAGGGCAATCAGCAAGTCCATCTTCATCGTTCCAAAAATCGCGTTACAACGCAATCATGCACCGAATTTGGCGATCGGGGATTGCAAACACGGCCCTTCAGGTGGAATTATCACAATTCATGAGCGTGGATGATCAGCTGAACGACCGGATATTGCGCGAATTGTCGCGCGACGGGCGCATTCCCAATACGGAACTTGCCGCCCGGATCGGGCTGTCGCCCTCCGCCTGTCTGCGGCGGGTGCAGGATCTGGAACGGCGTGGCATCATTGCGGGCTATCGCGCGGTGATCAGCCCGCGCGCGCGCAATATCGGCTTTGTCGCCTATGTCGCGATTGGCCTGTCGCGCCATTCCATCGACGCGCAGCTGGCGTTTGAACGCGCCTGCCTTGCGGCGCCCGCTGTCAGAGAATGCCATAACATCACGGGAACAAACGAATATCTGCTGCGGGTCGAGGTCGCGGACCTTGCCGCCTATAAGCAGTTTCACGGCGATGTTCTGGGCGCCTTTCCGTGGATCGGCACCATTACGACGCATGTCGTCATGGGCAGCCCCAAGGACGACCGCGCCTAGATCAGGCCCATTTCGCCAGCGGCGGCAGGCTCATCAACACGGCATCGGCGTTATGGCCGGTTTCCAGCCCGAACTTTGTCCCCCGGTCGTAAACGAGGTTATATTCGGCATAAAGGCCGCGATGCACCAGCTGCGCATCCTTGTCGGCATCCGTCCAATCCTGCGTCATCCGCCGTTCCGCCAGTGGCAGAAAGGCAGGCAGAAACGCCGCCCCCACCGCGCGCGTAAAGGCAAAATCGGCCTGCCAGTCGCCGGTGTTCAGGTCGTCATAAAAGATACCGCCCACGCCACGCGCGCGATTGCGATGCGGGATGAAAAAGTATTCATCCGCCCATGATTTGAATTTATCATAGTAATCAAGCCCATGCGGATCACAGGCCGCGCGCAGGGTGTCGTGGAAATGCGCGGTATCTTCGGCATATTCCAGACATGGGTTCAAATCCGATCCGCCGCCAAACCACCATGCTCCGGGGGTCCAGAACATCCGCGTGTTCATATGCACGGCGGGGGCATGGGGGTTCTGCATATGGGCCACAAGGCTGATGCCGCTGGCCCAGAACCGCGGATCGCTGTCCATGCCGGGCACGCCGCGCGCGGCCATCGCGGCCTGTGCACGGGGGGCAAGGGTGCCGTGAACCTCGGACCAGTTGACGCCGACCTTTTCAAAGACGCGCCCACCGCGCATCACCGACATCAGGCCACCGCCGCCCTGTCCGTCATCGCCGCGTTGGGTCGGGGTCACGTCAAATCGGCCCGCCGGACGGTCGCCGGGGCCACGATCTTCCAGCCCCTCGAACGCGGCGACGATGCGGTCACGCAATTCGTGAAACCACGAGGCGGCCTGTTGACGTTCGTGCTGCAAGGGACGGCTCCATTCGTGATTTGCAAGGCAGTCGGGCGACGGCTAAGCTTTGCAAAACCTTGTAAAGATGCCCGCCATGCCCCGCAACACCACACTTGCCACGCTGATCGCCCTGCCTCTGCTGGTCGCCGCCTGCGGCACGCCGCAGGAACGCTGTATCAGCCAGAATACCAGCGAATACCGCACCGTCAGCCGCCTGCTGGCCGAGGTCGAGGGGAACCTGGCCCGCGGCTATGCGTGGGAGGAACGGCAGGTCGTGCGCGACCGGCTGACCACATGTCAGCGCGTCATCCGCGACCGCAAGGGCAATGCCCATGTGGTCAACGAATCCTGCTGGCGCGACTATGTCGATACCGAACGCTATCGCGTGCCGATCGACCCCGCAGCCGAGCAGCGCAAACGCGACAATCTGGCCGCGCGACAGACGGCCTTGTCGGATCGTGCGGGTGCCGTCGTGCAGGCCTGCAAGGCCGCTTATCCGGCCGATCAGGGCTGATTACACCACGCCGATTTTGACCGGATCGGTCAGGCTGCGCCCACCATCAACGGCAATGATCTGTCCGGTCACAAAGCGGGCGCCATCGCTGACCAGATAATGCACAGTCTCGGCCAGTTCGTCGGGGGCGGCGATGCGGCCCATCGGGGTGCCCGCGATGACGCGATCACGCAGGGTTGGATCCTCGCGCAGGCCCAGTTGCAATTCATGCGACATGACGCTGCTGAAGCTGACACCGTTCACGCGGATGCGATGGGGCGCCAAGGCCAGCGCCAGCCCGCGCGTTGCCTGTTCCTGCGCGGCGCAGGCGATGGAATAGCCCAGCAACGCGGGGATCGGACGCTGTGCCGCCAGCGTGGACAGGTTCACGATTGCCCCGGCCTGCGCCTCGGACGGTTCGGTTTCCGCCTGCTTTATCATGCGCTTGGCGACCAGTTGTGACAGGCGCAGACCGGCCAGCATATTCTGGCGCAACATATCCTCAAGCGTGTCCACATCGGTATCCAGTGGGTCGGACGCGCGGACATGGCGATGCGCATTCACCAGAATATCCACCCGGTCAAAGGCATCCAGCGTGGCTGACAGCAGGTTGGCCATGGCCAGCCGCTGCGACATGTCGCCGGAAAAGCTGCGGACCTGCGCGACATCATAATCCGATATCGCCTGTTGCAGCGCGTCCTCATCGCCGTCGGCAAAGACGACATTGGCGCCGCGTTCCGCCAGATGCTGCGCAATGGCAAGGCCGATGCTGCGCCCCGCGCCGGTGACGATGGCGGTCTTGCCCTGAACGGACAGGCTCATCTTTTGGCCCTGCGCGCCTGCGTGCCGCGCCCTGACCCGCTTGCCTCGATCACCTTGAAGCGGCTGTCGCCTGCAATTTCAGTGACTTGTCCAAAGTGAAGCGCCAGCACCTGTTCATAGGGCAAATGACGGTTTGCCACCATCCACAACCGCCCAGCCCCGGTCAGCAGACGCGCCGCCGTCGCAATGAACGCCGCGCCAAGACGCGGATCGGCGCTGCGCCCTTCATGGAAAGGCGGGTTCATGATGATGCCGTTCACCGGTTCCGCCAAGCGGAAATCGCGCCCATCCGCCCAATGGAAACGCGCCCGCGGGTCGGTGATATTGTCGCGCGCCGATTGCAGGGCGGCGTGGTCAGCCTCAACCAGATGCACGACCTCGACCCCCGGTTTTGCAAGGGCCTGCGCCGTCAGCCAGCCCCACCCGGCGCCCAGATCGACCAGCCGCGTGGGCAGCCGGTCGGGCAGATGCTGCGCCAGCATGGCCGAACCGGGGTCGATCCCGTCGGCCGAAAACACGCCCGGACGGGTGACGAAGCCCGGCGCAACCTGCGCGGGTTGCGCAGCCCAACCGGCCGGCAGCCAATCGCCCGCCGGCAGCGTCAGGCGAAAAATCTTGCCATGCGCCTTGCTGTAAACCTCATCCACGGGGGTCAGGCTTCGCACTTCTTTCAGGACCGAATCGACGCCATCGGTTTTTTGGCCGTCGATCCACAGCGACGCCCCCACCGGCAGGCGCGACACGGCGGCGGCGATGCGCGCCCGCGCCTCGGCCTTGGCGCGCGGCAGGAACACCAGCGCGGCATCGGCCCGCCCTGCCTGATCGGGCGCGACATCGAACCCCCGCGCTGCAAGGGCCTGATGATCGGGCAAAAAGCCCTGTTCAATCCGCGTGCGGGACGGGTTCAAGGGCGTCAGATCGTCATCGGCGCGCGCGCCAATGACCAGCAGATCACCCTCCGGTGGGCCGTCCGGGAAGGCCAGTTCAAGTCGGGAAGCGGTCACGAATTACTCTTTTTCCATGGTGCATTGCAGCGGATGCTGCTGCCGGCGGGCCAGTTCCATCACCTGCGCCACCTTGGTTTCCGCCACCTCATGCGAAAAGACGCCGACGACCGCGACCCCCTTGCGATGAACGGTCAGCATGATTTCGATGGCCTGCGCGTGGCTAAGGTTGAACAACCGTTCAAGAACATGCACCACGAATTCCATCGGGGTAAAATCGTCGTTCAGCATCAATACCTTATACAGCGGAGGCCGCTGCGGCTTAAGCTTGGGACGCACCGCAAGATCAGCCTGATCGTCAGGACGTTCGATGTCAGTCATCCAATGGGTCATCGGTGCCTTCGTCCACGCAGCCAAGGCCGGGCACACAAGGTTGCGACCGGCACATTCCGAACAATATAGCCTATTTTTCCACAGAAGAAAGCCCGCACAACCGCCGATCACTAATGCAAATTGGTGCAAATGTGCGGTTTCATGGAAAAGATATGCGTGCTATTATCTAAGTCTTAAGGACGGGTGTGCGATCAATGACACACCTGCAAGAGGCAGAAGAGACCGCGACAGTGACCCGATTCTTCCGGACAGCCCGCCTATGGGCATTCGTTGCCATGGCTGCACTTGCGCCTGCAAGTGTGACGGCCGCACCTTTCGCCGCATATGTCATGGACGCGCGATCTGGCCAGCCCATCTACAAGCAAAACTCGGACACGCGGCTGCATCCGGCCTCGCTGACCAAGATGATGACGCTGTATATGGCCTTCAACGCGATCGAACGCGGGCAGGTGCGGCTTGATTCGCGCTTTACCGTGTCGTCGAACGCGGCTGCGGAACCGCCGTCAAAGCTGGGCCTGAAAGCGGGCCAACAGATCGAACTGCGCTATCTGATCCGCGCCGCCGCGATCAAATCGGCCAATGACGCCGCCACCACCATTGGTGAGGGGTTGGCCGGGTCCGAACAGGCCTTCGCCCAGCAGATGACGCAAATGGCCCGCGCGCTTGGAATGACCAGCTCTAACTTTCGCAACGCGCATGGGCTGACGCAGGAAGGTCACTATTCCACGGCGCATGACATGACAGTTCTGGGGCGCCATCTGTTTTATGATTTCCCCCAATATTACAACATCTTCTCGCGTCGCAGCGCGGATGCGGGGATCACCACCGTTTCATCCACCAACAAGCGGTTTCTGGACGGCTATCAAGGCGCGGACGGCATCAAGACCGGCTATACCCGCGCCGCCGGTTTCAACCTGACCGCCTCGGCACAGCGCGGCAACAAGCGGCTGATCGCCACGGTCATGGGCGGCACCTCGACCGCGCAGCGTAATGACGTGATGGGCCAATTGCTGGACGCCAGCTTCAGCCGCGTCCCCAACCGCGTGCGCGAGGTCAAACCGCAGGCGCCGCAGATGGTCGTTCAGCGCACGGTCCGGCGCGCGCAGGTCGAACCCACGCCGGCGGCCACACAGGCGCAGCCGCAGCAAATGGTGCTGGCGGCGTCGGCCGCCCCGGCCCGTGCGGTGCGGCAATCACGCGCCTCAACCGCTGCAATTGCGGCGGCCCCTGCCCCGGCAGCCCCGCCCGCCGCACCGCAGATGGCCGCGACAGAGCTTGCCCTGAACACCAGCAACCGCCCACGCACACGCCCGGGTGCGGCAGCCCCGTCCGCGCAAGCCGACGCGCTGCACGCCGCGCTGGCCAGCGCGACCAGCAGCGATGCCCCTGCGGCACAAAGCGCCAGCCTTGCTGCCCCGGTTCTGGCGAACTCGAACCGGCCGGTCCCGTCGCCGCGGATC
>QIRE01000149.1_pt1 | contig 16823 bp, 15 predicted proteins | sample 2940141 | NCBI WGS metagenome assembly QIRE01 (sample SAMN09273532, study PRJNA473421) | Gut metagenome, whole genome shotgun sequencing project. | isolation source: gut tissue | host: Folsomia candida VU population | place: Netherlands: Amsterdam | collected 2016-03-06
CGATCTCTCTCACCGTCGGAGTTATTGACGGTGATGCCGCCGGTCGCCTGGTACGGCGCCGAGCTGTAAACCTTCGACAGCGGGATGTCCTGCTGCAGTGCAGCGACCAGCGCGAACACCTTGAACGACGATCCGGTCTGCAGGCCGGCGGCCGCGTGATCCCAACCCTGACCGTCGGTGCCACCGAAATAGCCGCGGATTCCGCCGGTTGCCGGGTCCACCGAGACGATCGCGGTCCGCGTCGTCTTTTGCTCGCCTTCGAGCTTGTTGGTTGCTGCTTCCACAGCTGCGGCTTGCATCTTCGGGTCAATGGTCGTGGTGATCTTCAGGCCTTCGGTGCGAACCTGCTGCTCGGAGATATTGAGCGTCTCGAGCTCCGACAGGACCTGACGCTTGATCAGACCGTTGGGACCCTGGTCGTCATTCGTCGTCGCCTCCCGATACGGCGGCACCTTCGGGTACTTCATCGCGGCGCGCTCCGCCTGCGGGAGGGCGCCAATCGCGACCATGCCGTCGAGCACGTAATTCCATCGGGTCAGCGCTGCTTCGGCGTTGGTGTCAGGGTCGTAGTAGGAAGGCGATCGGATCGACGACGCGAGAACTGCCGACTCTGCGGGCGTCAGTTTGCGGACATCCTTGCGGAAGTACGCCTGGGCAGCGGCGGAGACTCCGTACGCTCCACGGCCGAAGTAGATGGTGTTCAGATAGGCGGCCATGATGTCGTCTTTGGACCACTTGCTCGACATCTTGGTAGCAATCGCAAGCTCTTTGAACTTGCGCGAGTACGAATGCTCGTCACCGACCAACGCGTTCTTGACGTACTGCTGCGTGATCGTCGAACCGCCGCCCGCATCTTCGCGGCCGGTGAACTTACCGAGGACAGCGCGGGACAGGCCACGAACAGAAAACCCCGAGTTGCTGCGGAACTCACGGTCCTCGGCGGCGATCACGGCGTCCTGCATCGACTTGGGAATGTCCGCGATCTTGACGTCGGTGCGGTTACCCTCCGGCGGCACGACCTTGGCGATTGGCTTACCGGCCGTATTGAGGATGAGCGCGACCTGGTTTTGCTTGATGTCGCCGGGACGCGGGACGTCGGTGCTGACGTAGACACCCATGAATGCGACGATCAGCAGCAGGGCCGTCGCGGGGATGCCGATTCCAACGATTCCGACCAGCCATGCCGTCAGTTTTTGACGCTTGCGCACCGACTCAGCCTTGGTCGGCTCTTGCCCATTCTTGGTGGGCGAACCATTTTCGCCTGACATTCTTTCAGTGCCCTTCGTTTACTGCGCCTCGGTCATACCCAGTCGGGATTTCCGCGCGGTCTGGCGACCAGACTACTTGCGAATGCGCTCATCACCCAGTTAATCGCATGGTGAAGCCGCTCGGATAACCCCGACGACCGCAGGGTGATGAACGCCACCGGATGGTTGCATCCGACGATGATTACTTGGCTACTCGACGCGTGCGCGTTCGTGTTGGCCTCCGACCGAGAACGAACGACCGAATCAATTGGTTCCAGTGACACGTGCGACACACCTCGACGACGTGCACCGAAAACTCTTCGTGGTTCGCATCCATTCGATCAAGTTCATCGACCGATCGAGCCGAACCCGACGCCTGGCCGAGCTTCTCGCCGAAGACCCAGGATACGAGGGTGAGATTCTCCTTGCGGCAAATCGGGCACGCGGCGTCCACCGCGACGCCGTGGAACTTCGCCGCCCGCAGGAGGTAGGGACTGGCATCGCACACTTCGCTCATGGCGACGCGACCGGCGTGGACGTCGGCGAGGACCGACTTCCGCGTCAGGGCGTAGTCGATCAACTCCCGTCGCGCCTGGGGCTGTCGCTCTGCGTGCACGTAATCAGCGTAGCCCCGCGCCTCGCCCGACCGGGTCGGCTCTGCGGGCAGCGTCGTGATTGCGGTCACGAACGCGCACCCGGTTATATCGGCGCGATACATTGATGTGTACCATCGAGTTCACCGATTGCGGCGATAGTGCGCGCGCAGTGGTACGTCGATGTTCACCGAAGATGTCCAACCGAAGGAGGGTCGCATGCTGGAAATGGCAGTACTGGGACTCCTCCTCGAGTCGCCAATGCACGGCTATGAGCTGCGTAAACGCCTCACCGGATTGCTCGGCGCCTTCCGTGCCTTCTCCTACGGCTCCCTCTACCCGACGCTGCGTCGCATGCAGACTGACGGCCTGATCGTCGAGGATGACGGCCCACAGGGAGTCAAAGTTCGACGCGGCCGTCGTGTGTACCAACTCACCGATGCCGGACGCGCGCGCTTCGCCGAGCTCGTCGCTGACACCGGTCCGCAGAACTACACCGACGACGGTTTCGGCGTACATCTCGCGTTCTTCAGCCGCACGCCGGCGATCGCACGGATGCGCATCCTGGAAGGTCGTCGACGCCAGGTTGAGGAGCGTCGCGAGGGGTTGCGCGAAATGGTCGGTCAGCTCAAGTCCGACCGCTACACGCGGCAGCTCCATGAACTCAGCCTCGAATCGAGCGAACGCGAAGTGCGCTGGCTCAACGAGTTGATCGCCGAGGAAGCGTCGGGCGAACCGACGGCCCCGATGTCGGTCAACGAGACCACGCTCGACCAAGACTTGGGTGTTGATGCGCCGACCGCTTCCGGTGGCGCAGCCAAACCCGAACAGAAGAAGAAACCGGCATCGCGGCAATCGGCTGCGGCGCCGACAAGAAAAGGAGAACCCGACCATGGGTGAGCCCAATAAGGTGCGCGTTGCCATTGTGGGCGTAGGTAACTGCGCTTCATCCTTGGTACAGGGCGTTGAGTACTACAAGGATGCGAACGAGAACGAGACCGTTCCCGGTCTGATGCATGTGATGTTTGGCAAGTACCACGTCCGCGACGTGGAATTTGTTGCCGCGTTCGACGTCGACGCCAAGAAGGTCGGCTTCGACCTGTCCGACGCGATCGTCGCCAGCGAGAACAACACCATCAAGATCGCCGACGTGCCGCCGACCGGCGTCACCGTCCAGCGCGGTCACACCCTCGACGGCCTCGGCAAGTACTACCGCGAGACCATCACCGAAGCCGACGGCGAGGGCGTCGACGTCGTGCAGACGCTGAAGGACGCGAAGGTCGACGTGCTCGTGTCGTACCTGCCCGTCGGCTCCGACGACGCGGACAAGTTCTACGCGCAGTGCGCGATCGACGCGAAGGTCGCCTTCGTCAACGCGCTGCCGGTGTTCATCGCGTCGGACCCGGAGTGGGCGCAGAAGTTCGTCGACGCCGGTGTGCCGATCGTCGGTGACGACATCAAGAGCCAGGTCGGCGCCACCATCACCCACCGCGTGATGGCGAAGCTGTTCGAGGATCGTGGCGTCGCGCTGGACCGTACATACCAGCTCAACGTCGGCGGCAACATGGACTTCAAGAACATGCTCGAGCGTGAGCGCCTGGAGTCCAAGAAGGTGTCGAAGACGCAGGCGGTGACCTCGAACCTGAAGGGTCAGCTGGCCAACAAGATCTCTGACAAGAACGTCCACATCGGACCGTCGGACCACGTCGAGTGGCTCGATGACCGCAAGTGGGCCTACGTTCGCCTCGAAGGCCGTGCCTTCGGTGACGTGCCGCTAAACCTGGAGTACAAGCTCGAGGTTTGGGATTCGCCCAACTCGGCCGGCATCATCATCGACGCCGTGCGTGCGGCGAAGATCGCCCTCGATCGTGGCCTCGGTGGCCCGATCCTCCCGGCGTCGGCGTACCTGATGAAGTCCCCGCCGGTGCAGGTTGCCGACGACCTGGCGCGCACTCAGCTCGAGGCGTTCATCATCGGCGCGGAGTAATCCGCCGCGGCTACGAGCCGCAAACCCCGCACTATCGATCAACCCCAGCACCATTTCGGTGCTGGGGTTGATTGCTTGTGCAGGGTTTACGGTCGTCGACCGTCACGATGATCGACGTCGCGCCGTCGAAGTTCGGTCCCTGCAGAGCGAACAACTGCCGAAAGCCTTCTGTTTTCGGCACCCAATCGAATATGGCAATACCGTCGACCGGCATCGCGCTCAACCCCGCTGTCCACGGCCCGGTCGAGGGCGCGCCTTCATATAGGCGCACGACGCTCGCGTCATCGACGTTCACGATCACCTGGTAGTGGCACCCGACGCCATAGCTGTTCGTAGACGTCGGCGCGGGGACTTCCCACACCGACGTCGGCTTCACGGCCGCGGCTGGGGATCCTAAGACAGCTCCGCCGACAAGCCCTCCCGCAATCGCGACACCCGCGAGAAATCGGCTCGTATCCCTCATCACGAAACTCCTTGGCTGTGGTCGTACCTATAAACGATCGGCAATAACCCAGCTGCGGACACGAGTAGTGCACCACTCGACTTGTACGATGCAGGCACGTGCCCCGTGACCACCTGAAAGGCCATCGTGGTTTTCCGTATCTTCGGACTGTCCTTCGCCATCACGGCTGTTGCCCTGGTCGTCGCCTATGTTTACGGCGGATGGAAAGCCGTCACGCTGACCGCAATTCTGGCGATCCTCGAGGTGACGCTGTCCTTCGACAATGCCGTCATCAACGCGACGGTCCTCGCTCGGATGAGCGCGTTCTGGCAGAAGATGTTCCTTACCGTCGGCATCGTGATCGCCGTGTTCGGCATGCGAGTCCTGTTCCCCCTCGCCATCGTGTGGATCACCGCTGGACTGAATCCCGTGCAGGCACTCGACCTCGCACTGAACCCACCGGCAGATCCAACCGCTGATTCCTACGAATCCCTCATCACCGCAGCCAACCCGCAGATCGCCTCGTTCGGCGGCATGTTCCTGCTCATGTTGTTCCTTGGCTTTCTATTTGAGGAGAAGGAACACACCTGGCTGACCTGGATCGAGCGGCCGTTGGAACGCATCGGCAAGCTCGACCAACTGTCGGTGGTCGTCGCGATGGTGGTCCTCGTTTGCACTGCTACATTCGTCGCGCCGGAATCCGATCGCACGACCGTGATGGTCGGCGGCGCGCTCGGCATGATCACGTATCTGCTGGTCAACGGGCTCGGCGAACTGTTCAATGTCGAGGAACTCGAGGAAGAGCTCGATGAAGCTGCGGCCACGAGGTCAACGGGTCCAACCGAACTCGCGAAGGCCGCGGGCAAGGCTGGCTTTTTTCTGTTCCTCTATCTCGAGGTGCTCGACGCATCCTTCTCGTTCGACGGCGTGATCGGAGCGTTCGCCATTACGGCGGACCCGATCATCATTGCGCTCGGCCTCGGCTTCATCGGCGCCATGTTTGTGCGGTCGCTCACCGTCTATCTGGTGCGCAAGGGCACCTTGGGCGAGTATGTCTACCTGGAGCACGGCGCCTACTGGGCCATCGGCGCGCTGACGGCAATCCTGTTGTATTCCCTTGGTGGACACCATGTTCCAGAGGTGGTGACCGGTTTGATCGGAGTGGCGCTGATCGCTGCCGCGCTATTGTCAAGCATCATTCGACGACGCGTGCTGGCCAACGAGGCGCCGACGGCCAGCTAAAGCGCGGCGTCCAGCCCGAGCCCCGCCGCGCAGCCCCGCCCCTCCCCGCCCCCGAGCACGCCCCCTAAGCCCGCCCGCCCCTAAAAATCTGTAAACAGCCAGGTCGGGAAGGGCAGTGTGCCCTTCCCGACCCAACCCTCTACAGATTTTCCGAGGGGAGCGCAGGTGGGAGGGAGCGCACGTGGGAGGGAGCGCAGGTGGGAGGGAGCGCCTAAAACCCGCCGTCCAAGAACTCCGCGTAGGCCGGGAGGTCCAGCTGGCCGTGACCGGACAACCCAATCACCACGACCTCGTCCCGATCGCTGTCCGCGACATACGCGGCGCAGGCGGCAATCGCGTGCGTCGACTCCGGCGCGGGCACGATGCCCTGGGTCCGGGCGAACGTCACCCCGGCGCTGAACGCGTCGTGCTGCGTAATTGCCTGTCCTTCAACAAGTCCCAGCTCTACGGTGTGGCTGAGCGCAGGCGCCATGCCGTGGTAACGCAGTCCGCCGGCGTGGATCGGGTCGGGGACAAAGTCCATCCCGAGGGTGTGCATCTTCAACAGCGGGGTTAGGCCCGCGACGTCGCCGTGGTCATATCGGTACTCACCCTGCGTAATCGACGGGCAAGCCGACGGTTCGGCCGCGACGATCCGCGGGTTCGACCGTCCCGCCAACTTCTCCCGCAGGAACGGGAACGACAGTCCGGCAAGGTTGGAACCACCACCGGCGCAACCGAACACGACGTCAGCTCCACCGGATTCGACGGCGTTGAGCTGTGCGACGGCCTCCTGGCCGATCACACTCTGATGCAGCACAACGTGATTGAGAACCGAACCAAGGGCGTAACGCGCATCCGGGTCACCGGCGGCAACTTCCACCGCTTCACTGACCGCCATGCCGAGACTGCCGGTGGTATTTGGGTCCTTGGCGAGCATCGCGCGACCCGACTCGGTGAGATCCGAGGGACTGGGGTGGACGGTTCCACCGTATGTCTTCATGAGGTAGCCGCGGTACGGCTTCGAGTCATACGACGCCCGCACCTGCCACACCTCGACGTCGATGCCGAATTGTGCGCCCGCAAACGACAACGCGCTACCCCACTGCCCGGCGCCGGTTTCCGTGGTCAGCTTGGTGACACCGTCAACCGAGTTGTAATACGCCTGTGCGACAGCCGAATTCGTCTTGTGACTGCCGACCGGACTCACACCCTCGTATTTGACGTAAATGCGAGCCTTCGTGTTGAGCGCCTTTTCAAAGTTGCGGGCGCGGAACAATGGCGATGGCCGCCACATCTGGTAGATCTCGCGGACCGGTTCCGGAATCGCGATGTAGCGCTCGGTGCTGACTTCCTGCGCGATCAACCCCGACGGGAACAGCGCGACAAGATCTTCCGGTCCAACCGGCTCCTTAGTGCCGGGGTGCAGGTGCGGCGGGATCGGTTCCGGCAGGTCCGCGGACAGGTTGTACCAGTGAGTTGGCACGCCGACGGTGACAAGTTCGGGATTGGAGGCGTCCACGGCGGGATCGGCTTGAGTCGTCATGCGATCCACTGTAAGAGACGCAAGTCACACCGATCGCGGCGGCTCTGGCTATCGCACTGCCACACCTCAATCGGGCAGCATCGGCGCATCGGCACCGTGATGTCGCCCGACCAAAACCGCGCGGGTAACCGCGTCGACTCCGAACCGATTGCGGAGATCATCCATTGTCGCGTCGAGGCTCTCCTGGTGATCGTCGTCGAACGGCAGGGCAAGTTGGCCGGTATCCGTGTCGTCAAGATTGGTCAACGACAGCCCGATCAGTGTGCAGCCGCGGTCCGCGATGAGCGGCAACGCGTCATCGAAGAGACCCCGCGCCAAGCGCATGATCAGATCGGTGCGATCCGTCGGGGTCAGGATCGACCGCGACCGCGTCGCGCGAGAAAAGTCGTCGAATCTGAGCCGCAGCACGACGGTCCGCGTCAATCGGTCCGCCTTGCGGAGTCGTCGGGCAAGTCGCTCGACGATCGCGATCAGTGTGGCCTCCAACTCTGCCGGGCTCTTGGGTCGACGACCAAGCGCGCGTTGGGATCCGATGGATCGGCGGCGGCGACCGGTCTCCACCCGCCGCGGATCCTGTGCCATCGCAAGCGAATAGAGGTGTCGTCCGGAGGCTCGGCCCAACACTCCCGACACATGCACTTCGCCAAGAGCCGCCAGATCTCCGACGGTCCGCGCCCCCGCGTCGGCCAGCTTGGCCTCGGTCACCGCGCCGACGCCCCACAGGCGTCGAACGGAAAGAGGGTGCAGAAACTCCAACTCCGCGTCGGGCGGAACTTCCAGCAGCCCATCTGGTTTCCCGACGGCGCTGGCGACTTTTGCGAGGAACTTGCTGCGCGCAACTCCGACGGTGATCGGCAACCCCACCTCGTGTCGGACCCGTGCCCGCAAGACCGTCGCGATCTCGACCGGTGTTCCGGCGATTCGACGCAACCCTCCGACGTCGAGGAACGCCTCATCGACCGAGATGCCTTCGACGATCGGTGTGGTGTCGCGAAAGATCTCGAAGACGTGTTTGCTCGCGGTCATGTATTCGTCGAACCGTGGCCGAGCCATCACCGCGCCGGGGCATAGTGCCATTGCCTCCCGCCCCGACATTGGGCACCGCACCCCGAATGCCTTCGCTTCGTAACTGGCTGCGACCACCACGCCACCCCCGACCAACACCGGTCTGCCCCGCAGCGAGGGGTCGTCGCGCTGCTCGACCGACGCATAGAACGAGTCCAGATCGGCATGCAGAATCGACGCCTGAGTCCGCTCCACGCGTTCGATTCGCACGAACATATGTTCGCATGAGGGGCCGACAACCGCCGCTGACGTGACAGATGCTGCACAATGGCCGCATGAACCTCTCCGACACAACGGCGTCCGCGGGTGCATGGATCCTCGAGAACGGACATCGCATGCTGCTTGCGGTGACCGGCGGGCGCTTCCCGAAGCGGTTGCTCGGCATGCAGACCCTCGAGTTACATACCGTCGGCCGCAGGTCCGGCCAGCGTCGATCCACCCTGCTGACCGCACCCATCTACTCGCCTGAGCAGATCGTTGTCGTCGCATCCAAGGGCGGCCACTCCGACCATCCCGACTGGTTCAAAAACCTCAACGCGAACCCGGCGGTGAGCGTCACCGTCGACGACGCCGAGACGTCGTGGACCGCACACACCGCCGACGCGGCCGAAAAGGCCGCCCTGTGGCCCACCATTGTGAAGGCCAACCCCGGGTATGACGGATATCAGCGACGCACCGACCGAGCCATCCCCGTGGTGATCCTGACCCCTCGCACCTAACGAGTGATGTCGGACTAACTACCGCGCGCACCGTTGTCGAGGGGCAGACTGTCCCACATGGCCTACCCCATTCGAATCGGAGTTCAGCTCCAGCCCCAACACTCGTCGCAGTACTCGCTTATTCGCGATGCCGTGCGTCGCGCAGAGGACACCGGCATCGACATCGCGTTCAACTGGGACCATTTCTTTCCGCTCTACGGTGACCCCGACGGCGCGCATTTCGAATGTTGGACGATGCTCGGCGCGTGGGCCGAGCAGACTACGAACGTTCAGATCGGAGCGCTCGTAACGTGCAACTCGTACCGTAACCCGGAACTTCTGGCCGACATGGCTCGCACCGTCGACCACATGAGCGACGGCCGGCTGATCCTCGGTATCGGTTCCGGGTGGTTCGGGAGGGACTACGCGGAGTACGGCTACGACTTCGGCACCGTCGGTTCACGATTGAACGATTTGGGTGACGCGCTCCCCCGCATCGAAGCACGCTGGGCAAAGCTGAATCCGGCTCCCACGCGGGACATCCCGGTACTCATCGGTGGCAGCGGCGAGAAGAAGACTCTTCGGCTCGTCGCCAAGCACGCGACCATCTGGCATTCATTCCTTGAAGTCGACGACTACAAGAAGCGGTCGGCGATCCTCGCCGAGCACTGCGAAACCATCGGCCGGGACCCGGAAACCATCGAACGATCAACCAGCGCAGGCGTTCACACCAACAGCGTCGACGACGTCCTACGCCGCGCGGACGGGCTCGCCGACGAAGGTGTCTCTCTGCTTACCGTCGGCGTCGGTGGACCCGACTACGACATGACGCTACTCAAGGCGCTCTGCGATTGGCGCGATCAGCGCAATACCTGACGTGCCGCGTTATACCCACCCATCCCGTGCGCGCCACCTCCGGGAGGCGTCGCCGACGAACACAGGTAGATACCCTCCATCGGCGTCGCGTAGGGGTTGATCGACGCCACCGGCCGCGCCAGCAACTGTCCGAGATTACTTGCCCCACAACCGATGTCGCCACCGACGAGGTTCGGGTTGTAACTCGCGAACTCGGCCGCCGTCTTAGTCGACGACCCGACAATTACGTCCCTAAACCCTGGCGCACATAGCTCAATCTCCGCGGTCATCGCATCGGTCATGTCCACGGTTGAGCCGCTGGGCACATGGCAATAGGCCCACGCGATGTGGTGACCGTCGGATGAACGGCTCGGATCGATCCGCGTCGGTTCCCCACCGAGCAGCCACGGACGGGCGGGATGGCGTCCGGCCGCCACATCTGCTTCGACGCCCTTGATGTGGTCATACGACTGCGCGAGATGAAATGTCGCCGTGCGGGCGAGATCCGGGTGGCTAAACGGGATGGGCTCGGTTAGCAGGTAGTCGACTTTGCACACCCCGGGTCCGTAGCGGTACTTGTCGATTCGACGCTGGTACCGCGTCGGCACCCGGTGGCCCATGATTTTGGTCATCGCGTGTGGCGCCGTGTCGAAGAGGACCACCCTCGACGGTGGGATCTCCTCGAATCTCGTTATGTGCCAACCCGTTTCGATCCGGCCGCCAAGACTCGTGAGGTACCCGGCAAGCGCGTCGGCGATTGCTTGAGAGCCACCTCGCGCGATCGGCCACCCGGTGCTCGATGCCACCGATGTCAATAGGAGCCCGGCTGCGGCTGACGCCGGGGAGTCGGTCGGTCGTATCGCGTGCGCCGCGACCGCCGCGAAGAGGGTGCGCGATCGCTCATCAGAGAAGATGCGAGTGAGCATGTCCGTCGACCACAGCGCCCGGGCACCAAACGCGGTCATGCCCACCGGCCGGTGGCTCATCCGCAACGGCTGCAACACGTCGGCAGTCATCGTCGATGAGTGTCGGGTCAGATAGCCGAAGAGTCGATCCCATCGCGAACCGTCGATACCAAGGTTGTCCAACGTTCGTTGCCAAGATCGGTCTATTGCGAGAGCAGCGTCGGCGCTGAAGACATGCGCGAACGACACGTCGGGAGTGACCCAATCGAGACCGAACTCGTGCAGCGGCCATTGCTGCCATGCGGGTGACACTCGGCCCAGCGGATGAACGGCAGCGCACTGGTCATGCATCGACCCGGGGCTCACCAGTTCCGACGATCGGAGACCGCCACCTACCTGCTCCGACCCTTCAATGACCAGCACCGACCAACCCGACCGCGCCAGTTCGACGGCCGCGGTCAGACCGTTTGGCCCTGACCCCACAATGACGGCGTCGTACTCGGTAGTCGGCGTCATTGGACCATCATGCTCGCTACGGTGTGACAGATGCTGCTCGACTGCCGGCCGAACGAGCGCGGAGTGCAGTGCACGCCGATGGCACCCGCTAGATTGGCTACATGGGTTTGCGTACCGTTGGGTCGATCGTGAGCGGACTGCGACGCGTCGTCGCGGCCGTCATGTTGGCGACCATTGCCTCGGCCATTTCATTTCTGGCTTTGACCGTCGCGGCCGCACCGGCGAGCGCCGAGCCACCGACGCGTCTCCCGCAGCAGATTCACGACTCTGCCAACGCCCTCAACGGTGCCCAGCGCGCGGACCTACAACGGGCCATCGATCAGCTCTACACCGACCATCAGGTCCAACTGTGGGTCGTGTACGTGCGTACTTTCGGTGGCCAGTCGGCTGCACAGTGGGCGCAGAAGACCGCCGAGATCAGTGACCTCAGCGACCGCGATGTGCTGCTCACGGTTGCCACCGGCGACCGCGGCTACTATCTGAGCGCACCGGGCCGCGTCGATGGGCTCGATACGTCGGCGCTGAACAAGATCGCCTCCGATAGCCTGCAACCCCAACTGCGCCAAGGTAATTGGGCTCAGGCCGGGTTGGCCACCGCCACCGGAATCTCCGAGCAGCTCGATCCGTCGAACACCGCGTTGATCGTCGGCACGACGGTCGGCGGGATTGCGGTCCTCGGCGGCGGAGGTGCGCTGCTTTATCGCCGACGGAACCGGCGTCGTCGCGACGACGCGGTGGTTGACTCGCTGCGCGAACGCGAAGAAGAGCTGACCGCCGACGAGCTGACCGCACAGCCGCTGACGGTCCTCGACCCGTGGTCGAAGGAAGTCCTGACTGACACCGACAACGCGGTCAAGACCAGCGCGGAAGAGCTGACGCTCGCCGAAAGTGAATTCGGCGAGGCGCAGACCGCTCCGTTCCGGCACGCGGTCGACCAGGCCCGGGCAGGTCTGTCGACGTGCTTCCAGCTTCGTCAGCGCCTCGACGATGCGATCCCCGAAACCGACGACGAGCGTCGGTCCATGCTGGTCCAAATCATCACCACCTGCACCGACGTCGACGCCGCACTCGACGAACAATCGTCGACCTTCGACGAGATGCGCAACTTGCTCATCAACGCCGATACGCGCTTCGCCGAGCTCACCCAGGAGTTGGTGGCCGTCCAGGCGCGCGTCGCCGAGGCCGGCCCGCTGCTCACCAAGCTGACCGAGAAGTACGGCGCCGATGAGCTTTCCTCGATCGCGCACAATGTCGATCTCGCCGCAGCACAGCTCACGTTCGCTCAGGACAGCGCCGATCAGGGCCGCGAGGCTATCTCCGCGCCCGCCGGCCAGCAAGGTCCGGCAGTCGCGGCGATTCGCTCGACCGAAGGCGCGCTCGCGCAGGCGAATCGTCTACTCAACGCAATCACCAACGCGGAGAACAACATTGCCGCTGCCAAGACACAGCTGCCCGCGTTGATCACCGAGGTCGCCGAGGAGATCACCGAAGCACACACGCTGGAGACCACCGGCGATGGCGCTTCCGACCTCACTACGGCGATCGCATCCGCCCAAACGGCGCTCGACGCGGCACGCAATGCTGGCAGCTCTGACCTGCTCGGATCGTTCACTTCGCTCGTCGAAGCCGATACCACGCTCGACGCGGCGCTTGCTTCGGCCCGCGAGCGTTCGTCGGAGCGCTCGCGTCGCGCCGAACTCTTAACGTCGTCGCTGACCTCCGCGACGTCGAAGGTGTCTGCCGCTCGAGACTTCATCGCGACTCGACGCGGTGCCGTGCAGTCGACCGGGCGGACCCGACTATCGGAGGCGGAACGCCTGCTCGGCGACGCTCAGAAGCGCAGCGCGACCGGCAATGTTGCCGACGTCTCCGCCGCCGTCGATCTCGCCCGACAGGCTGGCAGCCTCGCCGACCAGGCGTTGATGGCGGCGCAAGCCGACGTCGTGTCCTGGCAGCGGGCCGAGTCGACCAACCTCTCGAGCAACAACTCGACGGCCGGCGCCGTGCTCACCGGAGTTCTCGTTGACAGCTTCCTGCGCGGCGCCGCGTCGAACGCCCGATACGGCGGCGGTGGGTATGGCGGTGGTTTCGGAAGTGGCGGTCGTTCCCCGGGCTCGTTCGGTGGGTCGGGGACGGCTGGTCGCATCGGCGTTGGTGGGCGTTTCTAAGTTCACAAGCTGTCACGCAGTCGTCGGCGAAGGCGAATAGAGCTTCGACGCCGGGTAGACGAACAAGTTATGCACGCGGGTCTGGTTCGTCACATCGGCTTGATACTTCGAGTCCCTAAGTATTAGGTTATCTAGGTGTCCATCGACAATGCGCAACTGGCAAGCGAGCTCCGGCCAACGCTGACTCGCCTCTACCTCGCGCTTCGACGCCACACCCCGGTTGCCGAGTACACGGCAGCGCAAGCATCGGCTCTAGTCAGTCTTTATGACCACGGCGCTATGCGAATGGGAGAACTTGCCGAACGCGAATCGATTCGTATGCCGTCGGCGACAAGCCTCGTCGACGGCCTCATCAAGTCGGATCTCGTGCGTCGAATCCCCGACTCGACGGACCGTCGCGCCGTGGTCGTCGAATTGACCGAGCACGGTTACGCCGTCCTGAGAAAGGTTCGGGCACAACGCGACGATGCGCTCAGCACCGCGCTGAACAAGCTCAGCGAGTCCCATCGCAGCGCACTAGAGCAGGCCGCCGAGGCCCTTGAAGAATTACGAAACCAGGTCGAGCAGCTTTAGAAGCTCTCGCCGCTTACCGCTGAAAGTAGGAGCGCCGTGTTCAAGACCGACGAACCCGTCGCCGCAGCCTCTGCTGCGACACCACCCGCACACCCCGACAATCACCCATCGTTGATGGACAGCTTCCGCGAGCAGCCCCGCACGGTGTGGGTCACCGCGTTTGCCGCGGTCATCGCCTTCATGGGCATCGGCCTGGTGGACCCGATCCTCAAGTCCATCGCGGAAGCGCTCAACGCCCCGCCGAGCAAGTTGACGCTGCTCTTCGGCGTCTACATGGGCGTTCAGGTTGTCGCGATGCTGCTGACTGGTTGGTCGGCGGCGCGGTTCGGTCCCAAGCGAACGCTGACAACGGGTCTGGTGCTCATCGTCGTAGCAGCGGGCGTCTCCGCACTTGCTGGCGACATCAACACGTTGATCGCATTGCGCGTCCTGTGGGGGCTAGGCAACGCACTGTTCATGGCGACGGCGCTGGCTTTCATCGTCGGTGCGGCCAAGGGCAGCCAGCAAGGCGCGATCCTGCTGTACGAGGCCGCCCTCGGCGCAGGTCTCGCGATCGGCCCGCTGTTGGGCGCAGTACTCGGCGAGTGGACCTGGCGCGCACCCTTTGCGGGCACCGCGATCCTAATGCTGATCGGCGCAATCCTCTGTGCTGCAATGCTTCCCAAGGATGGGCCGCGCGAGACCCGGGTCCCGGTCCGGATTGTCGACCCGTTGAAGGCGCTACGCAATCGCACTCTGCTGCTGACATCGATCGGCGCGGCTTTCTACACCGGCGCGCTCTTCACCGTGATCGCGTGGTCGCCATTCGCGATGAATCTGCGGCCGATCTACGCCGGCTTGATCTTCTTCGGCTGGGGTCTGCTGACCGCACTGTCGGGAGTGTTCCTGGCACCGCGCGCCGCCGACAAGATCGGCCAGAAGGGTGGCGTGATGGTAGCGATCGGCGGCTACGCCGTCGTGATGGTCATCGCTGCCATCGGAGTGCTGGCCCACTCGGTCCCGCTGATCGGGTTCGCCGTCATCGTGTCCGGCATCCCGTCGGGCGTGCTGAACACCCTGTTCACCAGCGTTGCGATGGCTAGCGGCGACACACCTCGGTCGGTGGCCAGCGCCGGGTACAGCTTCCTGCGCTGGATGGGCGCGGCCGTCGCGGCCGTGCTGGTCTCCTACCTCGCCGAATGGTTCGGTACCGCGGCCGCACCGTTCTGGTTCGCCGCCGCATACTGCGTCATAGCCGTCGGGGCGGTCAGCCTGGTCCGCGGTGCCGCCGCGCAGACGCACGACGTCGAACCGGAAGCGGCGCTGGTTGGCGCCGAAGAGTACTGATCGGGACGCGGCGGTAGGCTCACTCGCATGCCCACCGCGTTGATCACCGGAGCAAGCAGGGGCCTGGGCGCGGCAATCGCCCGGGCTCTTGCCCCTACCCACGACCTGTTGCTCGGGGGTCGCCCCTCCGCCGAATTGGATGCTCTCGCAATGGAATTAGACGGCGCGAGTACCTTCGCCGTCGAGCTCACCGACTACGACGACGTGGCGGCGGCCGCCGAAGCCATCACCTCGCTCGACGTCCTCGTGCACAACGCCGGCGTCGCGAGCAGCTTGGAGACCGTCGCCGACACCCCGATCGAGGAGTGGCAGCACGTGCTGCAGGTGAACCTCATTGCCGCGGCCGAGCTCACACGCGTGCTCCTCCCGGCGCTGCGCGCGGCCACCGGGCAGATCGTCTTCATCAATTCCGGGGCGGGCCGCCGAGCAAATGCCGGCTGGGCGCCGTACGCGGCGAGCAAGTTCGGACTCAAGGCACTCGCCGACGCCGTGCGCGCCGAGGAACCGACGTTGCGGGTGACGTCGGTGTTCCCCGGCCGAATCGATACTGAAATGCAGCAGGACATCATCGCCATCGAGGGTCGCGAATACGTTGCGGGCCATCACCTTCGGCCTCAAACGGTGGCCGCTGCCGTGGCGAACGCGATCAATACTCCGGGTGACGCGCACGTCGAAGAGATCGTGTTGCGCCCGACGGGCCGCGGCTAGATCGGCTTCAGATCCTCCTGCGCCCACACGGCGCGCATCGATACGATCTTGCCTTCGTCGTTGAAGACCATGATGTCGACGGGCGTGATCTCGAATGCCATTCCGGCGGTGTGCGTCACGAGGGTGAACTCGAAGACCGCGGTGTCACCGGCAACCTTCTTCCACTTCAACGTCGCTTTGCGGTCGTCGAGATTTTGGATGATCGTGTAGAACTCGAGCAGTTGTTCGCGAGTGGTGCGCTGCTCAGTACCGATCGGATCTTCGACGGTCGCGCCGTCGGCGTACAGCTCGACGATGCGTTCCGCGTTGCCGTCGGTCAGTCGTTCGATGTACGCGTCAACGGCCGCGCTCATCTTCTCGCTCAGGTTTGTCTGTTCGACTGTCATCTGCGTATTTACCTTCCGTGACCGCACCTTCGCGCGGAGTATTAGAACGTGTTCTAGTTCGAGATTAGCAGGCGTCGGCGCTGATTTTGATAGGTTCGCTCTTGTCAGTTCGTTCACCGTTGCGAGGCCCACCGCCTCCCTTCAGACAGGGGCATCCCATGGCCGATGCCGACCCGTCGCCATCCGAAGGCGCGCCCGCCAACCCGGACTGGGTAGCCCCCAACGTTGCGGCGCCAACCCCCGACGCCGACCCGAACGCGGTGCCGACCGGCTGGACTTCCGTTGATCAGCCCCCTGGCCCCGACATTCCGCGCATCCCCGACTCTCCGGCCGCCGCGGTTTATGGATACCAACCGCCCCCGACGTACGCGAATCCGCTTAGCGCGCACAAGCCGGGAATCATCCCGCTGCGCCCACTCGGCATGGGTGACATCCTGACCGGAGCCGTCAGTGCTATTCGCACCAATCCAGGTGCCATTCTCGGAATCACTGCGATCTTCGCCGTCGTCGCTGGCGGCCTCACGCTGATCTTCGAGCTGATGAGCACGGCCATCGAGGATTCGTCGGACATCACCGCGTCGATAGAT
>QIRE01000150.1_pt1 | contig 16786 bp, 21 predicted proteins | sample 2940141 | NCBI WGS metagenome assembly QIRE01 (sample SAMN09273532, study PRJNA473421) | Gut metagenome, whole genome shotgun sequencing project. | isolation source: gut tissue | host: Folsomia candida VU population | place: Netherlands: Amsterdam | collected 2016-03-06
ATCGATGATGTAAATGCCGTTGCGGTCGGTGAAGATGAATCGCTTCATCTTCGGGTTCCACCGGCGGGTCTGGTGACCGAAGTGTGCGCCGCTATCAAGCAGCTGCTTCATTGTTACGACAGCCATGTCGAAACATCCTTAATATCGCAGTTGTCCCCGACGACGGGTTGCCGTCGAGCCTGGCGCCTAGCCACGACGTAGAACCCGTGAACGGGACTGCCTACGGCGGTGAAGCATGAAAGGCGCGCGAAGTCACTCCACCTGGGCGGAGTGCATCGACTAGCGTACGCCGCCACGCCACCTGGGCAAAATTGCTCACCATCTGCGAAACCTCGGCCCCGAGTAGGCTCTGGCGGATGTGGATCGGCTGGATAGAATTCGACGTCCTGCTAGGAGACGTGCACTCACTAAAAGAGAAGCGGTCGGTGATCCGACCGATCATCGCCGACATCAAGCGCAAGTTTGCCGTTTCAGCTGCCGAGGTAGATCACCACGACCTGCATCGACGCAGCTCAATCGGCGCGGGAGTCGTCGGCTCCGATCAGCGTCACGTCGCCGACGTTCTGGATTCCGTTGAGCGCCTGGTTTCGAATCGGCCGGAAATCGAAGTCAATTCCGTCCGACGCCGAGTGGTGGCCTCCGACGACTTCTAACGTCCGCGGATCCTGGCACTGCGCTGCCGCGTCTTACACATATGCGCTTGCTGCACCGAACCGCCGTCGTGCTCTTCGCGACGATTGTCTTCGCCCCAACACCGTTGGCCCGCGCCGACGTCGCCTATCAGTGGCCGCTGCGTCCTCGACCACCCGTCGTGACACCGTATGACCCTCCAACGCGCCGCTGGGAACCCGGACACCGCGGCGTGGACCTCGGGGCTTCAGCTGGCGTGGCGGTCCTGGCCGCGGCAAGTGGCACCGTGTGGTTTGCCGGCAAGGTCGCCGACAAGCCGGTCGTCTCGATCCGACACGCGGATGGTCTGCTCACGACGTACGAGCCGGTGGTCGCTTCGGTCCGCAAGGGTGATGTCGTTGTGCGCGGCCAGATCATTGGCACATTGGGTACCGGCCACCCCGATTGCCAAACCTCAACGTGCCTGCATTGGGGAGCTCGACGCGGAGCCGGATCGACGGCCGCGTACCTGAATCCGCTGTCGCTCGTCGGCGCGGTTCGCGTCCGACTCAAACCGCTTAGTTGAGGCCCGCCTGCAGGATCGGACGCTCGACGCCCGCTCCCGGTCCGTCGAAATGCCACCACTCCCCTGAGTACTGCGACAGGCCGCCAGCCTGCATCGCAGAGCGGAGTCCTGAGCGGTTGGCGACTGCCACTGCGCTAATCCCATCGGTGGCGTAGGCATGCGCGCGGGCAGAGAAGTCGTCGAACTTGGTACCCATGTCGAGCCGACGCCCGTCGGAGGAAGCCAGAGTCACGTCCACCGAGCGGCCAGCCTCATGGCTGCGCGCGTACGACGTCGGCTTCGCCACCCAATTCGGGTCTGGCACAACCTGATACATCCGCACCTGCACCGAGTGCGGTCGGTAGCAGTCCCACATCACGAGGCGATAGCCGGCCGACCGCAGCCGGTCCCCGGCAGTACGCAGTCCATTGACCATCGATGAATGGACGAGGCATCGCGCATTCGTCGGGTACAGCCGTTGTTTGACGAAGTTGTCCGACGTCGCGTAGCGCAGGTCGACGATTGCATCGGGAACGACGGATCGGATGTCGACGAGACCTTCAGCCGCAGCCGTCGCCGATACCGACGGGACCGGCGACGCTACCGCGGCCGTCGGAGTAGCGACGACGAGGGCGGCGAGGGGCAGTACGGCACGGACCAGGATTCGACGAACCATGCAGCAAGCCTAGCGGGGTCGCTCACGCGCGCGGATGCGCTTGCGCGTGCACCGCGCGCAGTCGTTCGACGCTGACGTGGGTATAGAGCTGTGTGGTCGCCAACGACGAATGCCCCAATAACTCCTGCACAACGCGCAGGTCGGCGCCACCCTCAAGGAGATGCGTCGCCGCGCTATGCCGTAATCCGTGCGGCCCCATATGCGGACCACCCGCCCGTTCGACGGCGGCGGTTACCACCGACCGAGCCATTCGCTGATCGAGCCGCCCGCCGCGGGCGCCGAGCAGTAGCGCATCACCGGACCCGCTGCGCGCCAGCGCTGGCCGTCCGCGAGCCAGCCAGTCGGACAACGCCGATGCCGCAGGAGTGCCGTACGGGACGGTCCGCTCCTTGTCGCCTTTGCCAATAACTCGAAGGATCATGCGCTGCGCGTCGACGTCACCGATGTCGAGGCCACACAGTTCTCCAACGCGGATGCCGCTCGCGTACAGCAATTCGAGGATCAGCCTGTCGCGCAACACAATCGGGTCGTTCTCGTCGCGCGAATCGTCAGCCGGTTCCGGAGCCATCACCGCGACCACCTGTTCCGGCGCTAGAACCGCGGGCAATGTTCGACGCGCCTTCGGGGCCACCAACCGCTGGGCCGGATCGATCTCGAAGACCCCTTCGCGAGTTGCCCAGGCGCAGAAACGTCGGGCCGCCGAGACCTGCCGTGCGATCGAGGTTCGAGCAGACCCGCGTCGAGTGTTGTCGGCAAGCCAACTGCGCAGCAACGCCAAATCGATATCGGCGACTTCAACGCCGCGCGCACCCGCGAACGACACCAACGCTCGCGCATCACCGAGATACGCGCGAATGGTGTGTTCGCTGTGCGCCTTCTCCCACCGCAGGTGATCGGCGTAGTCGGCAAGCAGGTCTGCCATCAGTTCAGCGTAACCGCACGGTATGGGGTCAGACGCTCTCCGCCACGCGGAGTTCGGCCTTCCATTCGCGGAAACCTTCTTCGGTCCGACCGCGGCGCCAGTAGCCCGAGATCGATGCGTTAGCGGCGCTGACTCCGCGGTCCTTACGGATGTAGCCGCGCAGATTCTTCATGACCGCCTGCGCTTCGCCGTGGATGAACACCTGCGGCTCACCGTCGAGCCAATCAGCGTTGCGGACTGCCGCGATGAGCGGAGCGTTGTCGCCCGATGAATCGTCACCGACTTCATTCGCGCCGCCACCGCGATGCACCCACGTGATGTCCAGACCAGCGGGCGCGGCGAGGTCGAGCTCGTCGTCGGGGCCGGCAACTTCGAGAAATGCTTTCCCAATCGCATTCGCTGGCAACGCTTCCAGCGCCGCTGCGACAGCTGGAAGGCCGGCTTCGTCGGCGGCAAAGAGATGCCACGGAGCGTCGAAACGCGGGCGATAGCCGCTGCCTGGTCCGAGGAAGCGCACGGTCTCACCGGGTCGAACGCTCGCCGCCCACGGACCGGCGATGCCCTCGTCACCGTGTACGACGAAGTCGATCGCGATCTCTCGCTTGGCGGCGTCGTACCGGCGGACCGTGTACGTCCGCAGGACCGGCTGACTCTCTGGCGTGAAGCCATCCCGAATCGACGCGGGTGAGAAGTCTCCGGGAAGCTCTATTCCGGGCGGTGTGAAGATGATCTTCACGTACATGTCGGTGTCCCAGGTGGTGCCGTCATCCGATAGTTCGGCTGGCACAAACGCGTCGAATCCGTCGCCACCGAGGTAGACGCGCACCATATGCGAACCAACCGGCTCGCTGCGCAGCACCGTCATCGTATTGAGTGTTCTGGCCATTAAGGGGCCTCCCTTCCACAACCAGAGTACACGTGACTTAGGTCTACCTAACTTCGGAAGTAGGCCCGCACGGTGTCGATCGTCGCGTCGTTGGAGCGCCCGAGGACCGACATGTGGTCCGCACCGGGGTACGCCGCGAGGTTGACGTCGGTGCCAGCCAGTCGCATATCAGCGACCAGCTTCAACGTCATCGGCGCGATGACGACCATGTCAGACGTGCCCTGGTTGATGCGCACCGGCGATCCATAACCGGCCGTCGGGACGGCAAGGTATTGCTTGAAAGCCGCGGCTATCTTCGGTTCCGACAGCGACCGGGAGAACAATGCTCCCACCGGCGTATTGGTGAAGAGCGGCACGGTGTCGAAGACACACATCGTCTTAACCCGTTGTGCCAGCTCACGACCGCGCGGCGACAGATAGTCGAGGACGTGCAATTCGGGACGCGCGACGTTGAGGCCGTCGACGCCGTACAACGCCATCCCTCCCAGGGCATTGCCCTGCTTATTGCTCGGGAACCCCGGACCGAACAGTGAGAACAACATTTCGATATTCGACGCGGGCGCGAAGACCGCGGTGCCGTGCAGTCGGAAGTTCGGTAGATATCCAGCTGCCAACCACGACGCCCACAGCGCGGCGTGTCCACCTTGCGAATGCCCCGACGACACCCAGTCAGTCGAAATCTGTCGGTCGTTGGCGCGCGCGGCACGCAGCATGTCCAGCACGGATTGTCCTTCGGAACGTCCGCCCAGATACTCGGCTTGATCGCCGCCACCAAGACCAATGTAGTCCGACGACGTCACGACGTATCCGGCGCGTAACGCCTTGTTGATGGTCGGTTCCAGGCGATCACGCTCTGAACCAGCGGAACGGCTTGGCGCGCAGTTCTCCGAGATGCCGCTGGTGCCGTGTGCCCACGAGAAGATCTTCCAGCCTCCCGCGGGGGCCTTGCCCGCCGGATAGTAGACGGCGCCATAGCTCTTCGCGGGGCGCCCCGACTGGCTGCGCGTGGTGTACAGGATTCGAACGCCATGCGCTGCGGCACTTGGTAATTGGGCCTTCGGCAGCGTCTGGGTGGACACCACCGAACCGACTGGCTGAGCGGACGCTGCGGGTGCTATCAGACCTGCCCCGCCGACCATGAGTAGAAACGCCGCACACATCGTTGAAATCCGTCGCATTTGGCTACCGTATCAATCGCCAACCTCCGTCACTCGCCTTCACGAGTCCTGCGACGTCCATCGCTGCCAACGCCGACCGGACCGCCCCCATTCCAACGCCTGCGGAGAACGAAATCTGCTCCACCGTCGCCGTAGAGCGGCCCGGGATCGCGTCATGGACGCGCTTCTGCACCGACGTCAGCGCGTCCGTCGAACGCGTGGCGCCTCGATTCGGACCACCGCCACCATCAGGGTTGGCCAGGGACTCGATGTCTTCTGCATTAGTCACAAGCGTCGCCAAACCGTCGGCGATCATGCGATGGCACCCCACCGACATTGCCGAGGTCACCGGCCCCGGAACCGCGCCAAGGGGCCGGCCCAGCTTCCGTGCCCAGGCCGCGGTGTTTGCGGCCCCGCTCCGACGCCCCGCTTCCACTACAACGGTCGCCACCGACAACGCGGCAACCAACCGATTGCGGGTCAAGAAGCGATGCTTCGCCGCAGTCGTGCCCGGCGGGTACTCGCTGATCACCAGCCCCGACATCGCGATCTGTCCGAGGAGTTGGGCATGTCCGGCGGGGTAGTCGCGGTCGATGCCACACGCGAGAACGGCGGCGGTGACACCTCCCGACGCCAGCGCCGACCGGTGCGCGACGCCATCGATGCCATACGCGCCACCGGACAGCACCGCCCGCCCGTCAACCACGACGCCCGCGCTGAGCATCGATCCGACGTGTTCGCCGTAGCTGGTTGCCGCGCGCGCCCCGACGAGCGCCACCGCAGTCGACGACACGTCGTCAAGTTTCGCCGGCCCACGCGCCCACAGAGCCAACGGCGGCCCTCCCCGAAACGCAGTGTCTGCCTGACCGAGCGAAAGGAGCGACCACCCCGGCCACTCGTCGTCATCGGGCGTCACGAGCCGCGCGCCGATTCGTGCGGCAGCGTCGAGATCGGCTGTCGCGGTGTCTCTTTCGTATCGTGGCTCGGTGTCGGCGAGGAGACCCTCAAAACCGGTCGGAACAGATCGAGTGCGGATTGCCCGGGCCGCTTCGACGACACCAACCACGTCGACCAATGCTCGTACCGATCCGCATGGCGGTTCGGCGACTCCCGAGAGGTAAGCCCACGCTCGACGTTCCGGACTGTGCGTGTTGGTCATCGGTATCCCCCACGATCACGAAATAGCAGCGCCTGTGCGACGTGATCTTCGGTCGGCTCAAGAGCGCCCGCCAAGTCCGCCAGGGTCCAAGCGAGTCGTATTGCGCGATCGGCGCCGCGCGCTGTAACCCGACCGTCGCGGAGAAATAGCTCCACCGGTCGTAACACCGTGGGCGGCAATCGAAACCGCTGTCGCAACGCCGACCCTGGAACTTCGGCGTTGGTCCGCCAACCGCCGTCGACCCACCGCGCTGCCGCAGCCTCCCGTGCAGCTATGACACGTGAGCGGACGGCCTCGCTCGACTCGGCGGACTCGTACACCATCGCGACGTTGCCCGGCGGCTCCATGCGAACCCGAATATCGACGCGGTCCAGGAGCGGGCCCGAGAGCTTTCCGAGGTATCGGCGCCGACTAATTGCCGAGCACACGCAGTCGACGTCGTGGGCAGGCGCACACGCGCACGGATTCGCGGCCAGTACGAGCTGGAAGCGAGCGGGATAGTTTGCCTCGCCGTCGCGACGAGAAACCCGCACCTCTCCCTCTTCGAGCGGTTGTCGAAGTGAGTCAAGGACTTTCGCGCCCATCTCGGCGCACTCGTCGAGGAACAACACTCCCCGATGTGCCCGCGATACCGCACCCGGCGACGCCATCCCGGTCCCACCACCCAGCAGTGCCGTGATGCCGGTCGAGTGGTGGGGTGCGATAAACGGCGGATCGACGATCAGCGGATGGCTGGGCGACAGGGTTCCCGCGATCGAGTGGATTGCGGTGACTTCCAGCGACTCCTCGGTACCAAGCGCCGGCAGAATGCTCGGCAGCCGCCGCGCCAACATCGTTTTCCCGATGCCCGGTGGTCCAGTCATCAGTAGGTGATGTGCACCGGCTGCCGCAATCTCCAATGCGAACCGCGCCTCCGACTGCCCCACGACGTCGGTGAGGTCCGGCGGCGGCTCCACTTCGACGACACTGGTCGTCGGATCAACGGTGTCTAACACCCGATCGCCAGCAAGCCACGCAACGACGTCGGACAGCGAATCGGCTCCACCGACATCGATATCGGTGACCAGCGCCGCCTCAGCAACGTTTGCCCGCGGCACCACAACGCGACGAAACCCCGCCTTACGTGCCGCAATCACCGACGGCAGCACGCCGTGCACCGGACGCACCCGACCGTCTAGCGCGAGCTCGCCGATGTAGCACGCCGACGCCAGTCTCTCGTTGTCGATCGGTTCACCGGCGGCGATGATCGCCAACGCCATCGCGAGGTCAAACCGCGACCCCGACTTTGGCAGATCAGCCGGAAACATCATGGCGGTCACCTTCTTGTCGGTGAACCGATGCCCCGAGTTGGTGATCGCCGCCCGTATCCGGTCCCGCGATTCGCGGATCGACGAGTCAACATTGCCGCCGACCGTGAACCCGGGCAGCCCCGAACCAAAGTTGGCCTGCACCTCCACCACCGTCGCGGAGAACGAGTTGATTCCGACGGCGCTTGCTTTTCCCAAAGACATTGCGGCGCCTACACATACACGCCGCGGTGGTGGCGGATCTCGACCGGATAGCCGTCAGATGGCGCCATCAGATCGACCTTGATCGAGATGACGTCGAAGCGGATGTCGGGCCAGAACTCGTCTTGTTCGGCCAGCCACATCCTGGTGAGGTTGCGCATCCGCGTCAGCTTGGTCGGGGTGACGGCTTGCGCCGGATCGTCATACATGTCGGTCGATCGCGTCTTCACCTCGACGATGATCAACGTCGACCCATCGGCGACGATCAGGTCTAGCTCGCCATACCGATTTCGCCAATTGCGTTGCAATACATGCCAACCCAACTGTTGAACGTGAGTGGCGGCGATGTCCTCGCCAAGTTTGCCAAGCTGCGCGCGGTGATTTGTCGACGGTGTCTTGTTGCTCCCCATGCGACGAGAGTGCCCGTCACCCGCGACACCGTCGGGGCCCCGACGCGATCACCGAAGCATTCCCTGTGCACAACGACAGTCGGTGGATAACCGACGAGACTTTAGTTCTCCGGCAAGCGGAGCTCTGGCTGTTCCAACTCCTCGATGTTGACATCCTTGAACGTCAGAACCCGCACCTGCTTCACAAAACGCGCCGGCCGGTACATGTCCCACACCCACGCGTCGCTCATCCGAAGCTCGAAATACACCTCGCCATCGGCATTGCGCGGCACCAGATCGACCGAGTTGGCCAGGTAGAACCGACGCTCAGTTTCGACGACGTAGGTGAACTGTCCGACGATGTCCTTGTACTCGCGATACAGCGAGAGTTCCATCTCGGTTTCGTACTTTTCGAGGTCCTCAGCGCTCAATTCACATCTCCCTGGTTGTCGTCCACCCTACTGCCCCCGCCGACGGCTCGTGCCGCGACGTTCCGATACGACATGCGGTGTTCCGGGCAGGGACCGAGACGGTCCAAATTGTCCATGTGCAACCCGGTGCTATACCCCTTATGCACTGCGAACGCGTAGCCCGGGTAGTCGTTGTCCATAGCTGTCATGATGCGGTCACGGGTGACCTTGGCGATGATGCTCGCCCCGGCGATACAGGCCGCGGCTCCGTCGCCGCCGATCACCGGCAACGACGGTGCGGTCAGACCGGGCACGGCAAAACCGTCCGAAAGGACGTACCCGGGCGTGAGATCCAGCCCGCTAATTGCTCGACGCATCCCCTCGATGTTGGCGACGTGGATTCCGATCCGGTCGATCTCAGCGGCCGGAATCACTACTGCGGCAAACGCGTCGGCATACTTCGTCACCGACCGGTACAGCCGCTCACGGGTGCGCTCGGTGAGCTTCTTGGAGTCGTCGAGATCCTTCAGCGACGCCAACTGCGTCGGCTTCAGAACACACGCCGCGACGACCAGAGGCCCGGCACACGCGCCGCGACCCGCCTCATCGACACCCGCGACCGGCCCCAAGCCGTTGCGGTACAACGCGAATTCAAACGTCCGCAAGCTCGCCGCGCGACGCAGCGGAGGACGAGGAGGCCACCGATAGGTCACTGCTGTGGATTGATCGAGCCGACTCCGCCCAGACGCGAGAACGGGAAGATGACGGTGCGAACCTTGCCGCGAATATTGCTCACCGGAACGTAGCCACCGGCCTTGTACTCGGGAACACCGGATTGTGGATTGACCGCCATGTGATAGCGCGAGTCTGCCGAACGGGTGCGGTTGTCGCCCATCACCCACACATTGTCGGCGGGGATCGTGACCGGACCGAAGTCGGGCCCGAGGCAGCTATTGAGCTGATTGTCGTCGGTACCAGCGTCGGACGCGATCTGCTGGTCGAAGTTGCGCTTCTGCAACGCCTTGTCGACGTACGGCTCGTTGAGGACCTTGCCGTTGACCTTGACACCAACGCCGTCAGCGTTGCGGCATTCGACGGTTTGCCCGCCGACGGCGATCACGCGTTTGACGTAATCATTCTCGTCGGGTGGCGCGAAGCCGAACATCGACAGCACGTCCTGCAAGCGATGAATCACGGCGTTCGACGACCGAGATGACATCCATGAGTCATCCCAGCCGTCGGGAACCTTGAAGACAACGACGTCGCCCGGCTTCGGCTCACCGAACCGATAGGCCAGCTTGTCGGTCAGGATCCGGTCGTTGGAACAACCGTCGCAGCCAATCAGAGTGCTTTCCATCGATTCCGACGGGATGACGTACTGACGACCGATGAAGGTGGTCAGCACGAACATCACCACGAGCACCGAACCGATGATGATGGCGGATTCGCGAAGGAATGAGCCACCCTTGTTCGACCCCGACTTGGCCTTCTTCGACGATTTCTCGTCGAGGGTATGCCAGGGGCGGTCCGCCCCGTCGTCGGTTACATCGTCCGAAAAGTCCGCGTGCTTGCCGCCAGAATTCGCCACGACTTCAGCGTAGTCGGGTCAGCGCTTTTCTTTGATCTTGGCTGCCTTGCCGCGCAGATCGCGGACGTAGTAGAGCTTCGCGCGACGCACGTCGCCGCGGCTCAGCACGTCGATCTTGGCGATGTTGGGGCTGTGCACCGGGAAAGTACGCTCGACGCCGACGCCGAAAGAAACCTTACGAACGGTGAACGTTTCGCGCACGCCGCCGCCCTGGCGACGGATAACGAGACCCTTGAAGACCTGGACGCGCTCTTTCGAGCCTTCGATCACCTTGACGTGAACGTCAAGGGTGTCGCCGGCTGCGAAATCCGGAATGTCGTCACGGAGAGACTGCTTGTCGAGAAAGTCGAGAGTGTTCATCGTTGTTGATCCTTTTGGCGTAAAACATCGAGTAGAGGAACCTGGCGTATCCGTCCGCGTTCGCGGTGGTCATCGACCGGTTCATACTCCTTCAGGCGTCACATCCGAGCACCAGCGCGCAACGCGACCGGTTCGGGCAACCCGTCTATTGTGCCAGAGGTACCCCCGGTCAGTGAAATCGGCGACGCGGCGTCGGTTGTGCCAATCGACAGGACGGTCATCGACCGCTGTTTCGCTGCTCTCACCAGCGCCGATCGAGGTTCGCCGCGACCTCCGACCAACAGTTCGCCAGGTTCTGGTCCGACGCCGGGTCGCAAGTACCCCCGCCGCTCCGACGTCGCGAGAAGCGTCATGACCTCCCCGTTGGGTGCGCGGACGCGAGCCACCGCCATTCGCGTCGTCGGATGGTCCGCAATCGCGGCGTTGAGCGCGGCGACACGGCGTCGGACGTGCACCGCATCGTCGCGCCTATCCGGAGGAGCTGGCGCTGGACGGCGTCGAATCCGTAGCGAACCGGCCGCGCCCACTCCGCCGAGCACGCCAAGTCCGAGCGGTGCAGCCAACGCCGTAGTCGGCGAATCGTGATGGCGGCCCACTAACTCTCGCACTCGACCCCGGTATTCGTCGCCCGCGGATGCCAACGCTGTCGCACCGGCAAAAGCTGGCCGCACTAACGGAGGTTCGCCGATCAGCTCCAGCACGCGGGCTGTGACGCGATCACGCTCCACGCGCGCGACGATGACCCGCATCCGCTCACGCGTCTCGTCCGCAGCGTCGGCGACCCCGCTCAACATCGTCGACGTCGATTGAACACTCGTTATCAGCCGAGCTATCGATGATCGGTCGGACGTGAGCAGATCAGTCAGCCGCGCATTCATCGCGTCGAATGCGTACCCCGTGTCGTCGGGCATCGACGATCCGACCTGCCGGCACAGTGACGTGAGTTCACCGCGATGCCGCGCCAATGCGGCGGCCGCATGTCGGAGGCCGTCGACGTCAGCGCGTGGCCAATGACTCGCTCCTAACTCACTCACGGCGTCGGGCATCGGCACCTCGACGCCGCGCGCGAACGTCGGCGGCGCGGCTTCGCGAGCTGCTGACGCTGGACCAGCCACGCCACCATCGACGGTCACCAGCGACGCTGAAGTAGCATGTACCGCCGCGTGGCACGCTTCGACATCACGGGCCGCAACATCCGCCACACCGCGAGCGCCGGCGAGAAACTCGCCGAATCTGTCGTCGAGGTCACCCGCGTCGAGGCCATCCAACGCGCCGACCGCAGCACCCAGCTGGCCGACACACACCCCGACGTCGACGATCCGGTCCCCTACCGTCGCCCACCTGGCAGGGTCATGAAGTACCCGCACCGACCGTCCCCCAACCGTCGTCGCTACCTATGCCATCGCTATCTATATGGACGACAGCCGACGCAATTCGGTTCCGCATTTCTTGCAGGCGTCCATCGGCGGTTGCGACGAGGTCAGCGATTTCGGCCGCCAGTTGTTCGGCTCGATAGCGTCGCAGCGCCGCCGGATCGATCCGCAGACCGGTCAGGAGTCCGCGTGCGTTGATGGTTACCCCGACGAGCCGGTCGTGACTCTGGACCTGCACAGTTACCTGGCTGAGGGCGCTCGCCGTCTGCTCCAATTGCTCACGCTGACGCTGCAGCCGTGCACGTTCCGATACCCGCACCGGTGATTCCCCCACCCGTGCAGTGTGACTGGTTCAGAGGAGATCTGGTCGCCGTTCGCGGGTACGTTCCACAGATTGTTCGCGACGCCACGCCGCGACCTTCGCGTGGTCGCCCGACAGCAGCACCGGCGGAACCGGGCGCTCCCGCCATACTTCGGGGCGCGTATACGACGGCCCTTCGAGCAAACCGTCGGAGAACGAGTCATCTTGGTGCGACAGCGGATTTCCCAACACCCCGGGCATCAGTCGGACCGTCGCTTCAACCATCGCCAACACCGCAACCTCGCCCCCGATCAGGACAAAATCGCCGATCGACACTTCTTCGACGCGCACCCGCGTCGCCGCATCGTCGAAGACGCGCTGGTCGATACCTTCGTAGCGCCCACATGCGAAGACGAGGTGACACTCGCTGCTCCAGCGCTGCGCGGTTGTCTGGGTGAACGGCACCCCAGCCGGCGTCGGCACAATGAGCAGCGCGTCGTCGGGGCAGACGTCGTCGAGGCACGGCCCCCACACGTCGGGTTTCATGACCATGCCGGGCCCGCCGCCGTAGGGAGAATCGTCGACGCTGCGGTGAATGTCGGTCGCCCAATTACGGAGGTCGTGAACCCCGACCTCGAGGAGTCCACGATCAATTGCCTTGCCCAGCAATGCAACTCGCAGCGGTTCGAGGTATTCAGGAAAGATCGAGACGACGTCGATGCGCATCGAAGTCACCACAGTTCGGGATTGAGCAGCCCGTCGGGCGGGTCGATGACGATGCGCTCGGTGGATACTTCCGGGACGATTTCGGCGACGAACGGAATCAACAGTTCCCGACCGTCGGTGCTGCGAACCGACAGCAAATCGGTCGATCCCATATGGACTACCGACTCCAGCGTTCCAACGGGCTCGTCGGACACGGTGACCACCGTCGCACCTTCGAGTTCATGGTCGTAGAACTCGTCGGGGTCGTCACCGGAGGACACCTCGGTGGTATCGACAAGGAACAGCACACCGCGCATCGCGTCGGCGGCATCGCGGCTGGAGATCTCATCGAGAGACAGCAACAGCCGCCCGGAGTGGTTCCGGGCGGCTGCCACCGTATAGGTGCTTTCGCCGCCACCCTTGGGTGCGCGGCCGCGCAGGGTTACGCCCGATGCGAATCGTGCGTCAGGATCGTCGGTGCGAACATCGACCACCAACTCGCCCCGAACTCCGTGCGACTTAACAACACGGCCGACGACGAGATCCATTGCGCCCCTGCTGGTTTCTGGGACTAGCGGTCGGTGTCGACGATGTCGACCCGAACGCCGCGTCCGCCGATTCCACCGACAAGCGTGCGCAGGGCAGTCGCGGTACGACCGTTGCGACCGATGACCTTGCCGAGATCGTCGGGGTGCACGTGCACCTCGACCATCCGGCCACGACGGCCGGTGATCATTTCGACACGCACGTTGTCGGGGTTGGACACGATGCCGCGAACCAGGTGTTCTACGGCGTCAGCGACGACAGCGCTCACGCGTCGGCCTTGTCACCCTCGGCAGCTTCTGCGGCGGGCTCTGCAGCGGCAGGCTCTGCGGCAGCTTCCTCAGCCTTAGGCTCGTCGGCCGGAGCCTCGTCTTTCTTGGCTTCGTCCTTCTTGGCCGCGTCCTTCTTAGGAGCGGCCTTCTTCTTCGCGGTGGTGGCCTCGGCAACCGGCTCGCTGTCGGCGGCCGCGAGTGCGGCGTTGAACAGGTCCAGCTTGCTGGTCTTGGGCTCAGCAACCTTCAGGGTGCCCTCGGCGCCCGGGAGGCCCTTGTACTTCTGCCAGTCACCGGTGACCTTCAGGATCGCTGCAACAGGCTCGGTCGGCTGTGCGCCGACGCTCAGCCAGTACTGTGCGCGCTCGGAGTCGACCTCGATCAGGCTCGGCTCTTCCTTCGGGTGGTACTTGCCAATGGTCTCGATGGCGCGGCCGTTACGGCGGGTGCGCGCGTCAGCAACGACGATGCGGTACTGGGGGTTGCGAATCTTGCCCAAGCGGGTGAGCTTGATCTTGACAGCCATGGTGAATCCTCAATCTATGGTCACGACGCAATTCAGCGACGCCGCCAAGGTCTGGCGAGCCCGGTTTTGCGATTTCTCTGGTGTGACCGTCGGGCGGTACGTAACCGCTACCGACGAACCAGCATCACATTCTGCCAGATCACGCCACACATGCGAAATCCGAACGGGAGGTCGGGCCGTCGACGCCTGCACCTCGCCCCCGCCTGAAAATCTGTAAGTGAGCGGGGCGTGAAGGGCAAGTTGCCCTTCGCGCCCCCACTGTCGTCAGATTTTCAGCGGTTGCGGCGGCCGGCGGCTGCGACCCCGACGAAGCTGTGCGTGTGGTTACCCCACCCCGCGAAGGGGTAACCACACACCAACGTTGACGCTGACTGCTATGCGACGACCCCCAACAATTCACACCGGGTCGCGCAACGTTGGACAGACCTTACCAAGCGGTAAGGTCATTTGTACAAAATCAGAAATTGCGGTGAAAGTTCTAGGCCAGAACCTTGCCGCCAACCACAACAGATGTGGGTCGGCGCAGCGCCGACGGATCGACGAGTGGGTCGGAATCAAGCACTAGGAAATCGGCCGGGTCACCGTCGTCGAGGAGGCCGGCACCCAGCCATCGACGCGGCGCGACGGTCGCCTGCCACAGCGCATCTCGAAGGCCGAATCCCGACGCTGCCATGGCATCAATCTCGTCGACGATTCGCCCGTGTTCGACGAAGCCGCCCGCGTCGGTACCGGCAAACATCGTGACGCCAGCCTCGCGTGCCGCGGCGAACGTCGTTGGAGCGTTCTCGTACAGCGACCGCATGTTCGCCTGATAGGTCGGAAATCGGTCGGCCCCGGAAGCGATCTCCGGAAAATTCTCGACTTGAATCATGGTCGGCACCAACGCAATCGACTTCTCGATCAGCCGATCGATGTGATCTGCGGTCAGTCCGGTGCCATGCTCGATGCAGTCGACGCCCGCATCGATGAGGTCATCGAGGGCTGCGGTACCGAAAACGTGCGCGGTGATGCGAGCACCAGCGTCGTGTGCGGCGGCCACGGCGTCGCGCAGTTGCGTCGACGTCCACAGCGGCGCCAAATCACCGATGTCGCGGTCGATCCAGTCGCCGACGATCTTTACCCAGCCATCGCCGTCGGCCGCCTGCCGCGCTACTTCGGCCGCCAACTCGTCGGGGTCGGCGAGGTCGATGCCGTAGTCACGTAGATACCGCTTGGTACGAGCAATATGCTTGCCCGCCCGAATGAATTTGGGACACAACGGATCGTCATCGAGCGGATGAGTATCCAGCGGCGACCCGACCTCGCGAATGAGCAGTGCCCCGGCACGCGCGTCGGCGTACGCATAGCCACGCGCCCGCTCGATGGTGACGCCCAATCCCGGTGCGATACCAACGTGGTTGTGTGCGTCAACCAGGCCGGGGATGAGCCACGCGTCGTCGACGACGGTCACCGCCGTGGCGACCGGCTCCCGCGACAACACGCCGTCGTGCACCCACAGGTCGAGGCGCTCCCCGGTGAATGGGTCGGTGCCTCCGTAGTGACGGACAGCGGTGTCTACGGCGATCATTTCTTCTTTTGCTGACCGAGCCCCTGCTGGCCGAATTTCGAAACGTCGAGGTCGTTGAGATCGATTCCGGCAAGACCGGGCGGCAATTCGTCGAGTCCGGCGGGCATATTCGACAGGTCGGGGAATCCCGCTGGCATTCCAGGCATGCCCGGGAAGCCGCCGCGCGCCTTGGGTGGCGTAGGTCCGCGATTCTTGCCGCGCCCCTTCTTCCCCTTGCCGCCCTTGCCTTTTCGGTTCGACTTGCGGTTGACCGCGCCCATACCCATTCGACCCGACATCTGCGACATCATCTTGCGTGCCTCAAAGAAGCGGTCCACCAGCTGGTTGACGTCGGTGACGGTGACACCGGAACCATTCGCGATGCGCAGGCGACGCGATGCGTTGATCATCTTGGGGTTGGCGCGTTCGGCGGGGGTCATACCGCGAATGATTGCCTGGACCCGGTCCAGTTGCTTGTCGTCGACGGCGGCCAGCGCATCCTTCATCTGCCCGGCGCCGGGCAGCATGCCGAGAATGTTGCCGATCGGACCCATCTTGCGAATCATCAGCATCTGCTCGAGGAAGTCTTCGAGGGTTAGTTCTCCCCCGACGATCTTCTGCGCCGCTTCTTCAGCTTGCTGTGCGTCCCAATGGGTTTCGGCCTGCTCGATGAGCGAGAGCACGTCACCCATACCGAGGATGCGGCTCGCCATGCGGTCGGGGTGGAAGACGTCGAAGTCGTCGAGCTTCTCACCCGACGACGCGAACATGATCGGCTGACCGGTCACTTCACGCACCGACAGTGCCGCACCGCCGCGAGCGTCGCCGTCGAGCTTGGTGAGGACGACGCCGGTGAAACCGACACCGTCGGCGAAGGCCTGCGCGGTGGTGACCGCGTCCTGACCGATCATCGCGTCCACCACAAACAGTACTTCGTCGGGATTGGTGGCCGTACGAATGTCGGACGCCTGGGTCATCAGCTCGTCGTCGACGCCGAGTCGGCCCGCCGTGTCGATGATGACCACGTCGCGCTGCTCGCTGCGCGCTTGCTCAACACCGGCCTTGGCGACGGCGACCGGGTCACCGGAGCTGACGCCAAGCTCGCCTTCGCCTCCGACGCTGGTACCGGGATGCGGAGCGAACACGGGAACTCCCGCGCGCTCACCGACAATCTGCAGCTGCGAGACAGCACCCGGACGCTGCAGGTCACAGGCGACGAGTAGCGGCGTATGTCCCTGCTTGACCAGCCAATTGCTCAGCTTGCCCGCGAGGGTCGTCTTACCGGCTCAGA
>QIRE01000151.1_pt1 | contig 16651 bp, 12 predicted proteins | sample 2940141 | NCBI WGS metagenome assembly QIRE01 (sample SAMN09273532, study PRJNA473421) | Gut metagenome, whole genome shotgun sequencing project. | isolation source: gut tissue | host: Folsomia candida VU population | place: Netherlands: Amsterdam | collected 2016-03-06
CCGACGGCGGCGTCGGCGAAGGCCGACGTCAGGTGCGTACGGTCAGTGACCAGGAGGCCGAGTCCGCTGTGCACCCCATGCGTCGGCAAATCAGTGGGGAGCCCCGGGTAGTTCGGGAGTGCGGTGGTGCCGAGGCGGACGGCCATGCCGATTCCGTTGCCGACGACGATCTCACGTCGCCACCGGGCGGCGTCGGCGCCGAGGACGGGCGTCAGCAAATCGAGGGTAGTGCCGATGTGACAGGCGCTGACTATTCGGCGAGTGCGCCGAATTGTGCCGTCGGACAGTGTGATTCGCCAACCGGCTGAGCCGTCGCGCAGCACCGACGTTGCGGCACAACCTGTTTCGATCACCGCGCCGTCGGCCACCAAGCGAGCCGCGAGTGCGGTGGTCAACGCGCCACTGCCACCAATCGCGCGGCCCGGTGGAATCTGATGCATGAGCGCAGCGAAACCGATCATCGGCGCGGTCCCGGGCGAGCTCATCGGTGGCCCCGACTGCGCGCCAAACCACGCCAGTGCGGCCTTCAATCGTTCCGAGTCGAACCAACGGTCGAGAAGAGCATCGCCGGAACTCATCATGTCGTGCGCCGCGTTCGTCATCGCACCGGCACGATGTCCGATGAATCCGGTCCGCACCGACGTCGCGGTCGCATGCAGTCCGGCGAACGCACGCCCGAAGCCGCCGACGGTCGCGGGTGCGCAGAAAGCACGCATCATCGCGTCGGCACGAGGTGTCCACACTCGAACGAACTCGCGGTACGCCGCCGCGTCAGATTGCCCGCATACCCGCTCGATCGACGCACACGTGCGGTCGAGGTCGGTGAAAAAGACCAGCGCCGGGCCGCCGTCGGGGTCGGGGGCGAACGCCCATGGGTCGCAGTCGAGGTAGCGAAGCCCGAATCGAGAGAGTTCGAGCTCATCGAGGATTGGAGTGTGACGAATCATCAAATGCGCCGACGATCCGCGGTCGACGAGATAGCCCGGAAATCGCTCGACCGTGGATACCGCACCCCCGAGCACGGTGTCGCGTTCGATGACTCGGACGCGGCGTCCGGCCTGCGCGAGATAGGCGGCAGCGATCAGTCCGTTGTGTCCGCCGCCGATCACGACGACGTCGTCCACGCCGCTCATTGGTCCGCGGCTGTCGGGGTGGGTGGATTGGCGGGCAGAGGCAGCGTTCTGCCGAGGAAGGCGAACGGCCGAGGATCGCCGGCAAAGGTGAAGCCGCGCAACACATCGACGAATCCGAGCCGTCGGTATAGGGCCCAGGCCCGGTTATCTTCACCACTGACCTCGGGGGTGGATAAGAGCACTCGACGCTCGGTGCAGTCGGCTACGAGCCTTGTTAGTAGCCACTGTCCGATGCCGAATCCCTGTGCGGCCGGGTGCACGTGCAGTTCGGTCAACTCGAAGTAGTCAGCCAGGACGTCGTTGACGGCGACCGGAGACAAACCAGAGCGCCTCAGGCCCGCCCGCAGCTGTTGGTTCCACCACTGATCTCCGGCGCCGCGGTAGCCATAGGCGATGCCGACCATGACTTCATCGTCGTGGAGGGCGAGGGGAGCGCGCATTCGCAGTCGTTGGTAGGGCGGTCGCCCGAAACGGCCGGTGAGACCCCGGTCTGCGGGGAGGTCGTCGATCGATGCGATGGCGCCGAATGCCTGCCACCCCGGGCGTGCGATGTGCTCGCGCCACAGCGGCGCGCGATGCGCTTCGGTGCCGCGCGGATAACCCATTGCCGTGACATAGATATGCAAGGCGGGGTCAAGCCAGAGGTGAGAGTCCTGGCCGGTCAACCGCACTACTCGCATACTCATCGCGCGCTACCCAACGCGTAGGTACAACGAACTGCGCACAGCGGAATGCCACTCGATGAATTAGGCGGCAACGGCCTTGTTAGGTGGCGGGGCACAAGCTATATTGAATCTGTCGAACGAGTGTTCGAGTACTCAGCCTCCGCAAGCTGCGTCAGATACCTCGCCAGACATTCGACGCCCCGGTGGCGAGCGACGAGGGAAGCGTCCTTGTCACTGGGGCGTTGTACAACTACAGCAAGTACTTGTGCAGAGGTTTCGCCGAAGGGAGTGGTTGGACGTGAAGGCATCGATATCCGCACCGGTTGACCCGATTGTCGTGCGCCGTGCACGCGATCTCCTGGAGCGTGCCGATCTGCTGCTCGACAACGCCGATGGGGTACCGGATCTGCCGGAGCGCTTTCGGCAGTACTACCTCGCCGCCCTGCGGGGAGCGGGAAGCATCCTGGCGGTATTCGAGCCGACGCCGCCAACCGCTCGACGTCGGGGGAGTCGGAGCGCGTGGTCTCGGTTGAGCCGGGTGCTGCCCGGCTGGGCGCCCGTCGCCGAGCGCTTGGCGAGTCTGTCCGACGTTCGGCTGAATATCGAGAGCGGCCACACCCGAACCGTCGATCCGGCGATGGTTGCGCGGCTGCGTCGTGACGCGGTGGCGTTACTTGATGAAGCTGATGCAACGATTACGGCCTACGAGCAAGGGAAGTCGACCAATAGTGGTCGCCCGGAGATTCACCTCGTATCATGAAAGGCGGGACACGTTATCGCGTGTCCGATGATGTTCCGTCGCCGTGCGGTTCATCGGGCCACAGCATGGTTGAAGGAGGGTCGGTGCCACTCTCGGAGCACGAGCAGCGGATGCTCGAACAGATCGAAAGTGCTCTGTACGCCGAAGACCCCAAGTTCGCGTCGAGCGTTAAGCGTCGCCGCATCGGTCCGGGCGGCGGACGGCGACGCCTGCAGGCTGTCGCGATTTTCGTGGTTGGCTTGGCGTTGCTGGTTGGTGGAATCGCCGTCGACGTCAACGTCGGTGGCTTTCCGATTCTGAGCCTCGTTGGATTCCTAGTGATGTTTGGCGCGTGCCTCCTCGCTCTCTGGGGCGGCGGCGATCCCTCCGCGGGCAAGTCGTCGTCGGGGCAAGCGCGTGGCGGGCGCTCGTCGTCGAATGCGCCGCGCCGTAAACTCGCGGATCGGATGGAAGAGCGCTTTAACCGTCGGTTCGACTCCGAGGAGTAGTTCGCTCTCGTCGACCCGCTAGCGCTGGCTTAACGACAAGCCGCACATGGATCCCCATGTGCGGCTTTTTTGTGCATCCAACACAAATCCCCACTCTCCACCACGATTGGCGATCAATGATGGCCTAGATGCCTCAACCATGCTGTTTTGCCTCATGAGCAACACGATTCGGCCCGAATTGACACGCCGAGAGGCGATCCCGCCCCACTCAATTTCTAATGGTTGAACTGGGAATTTACGATCGCCCGACCCGAGAGAGGGGGTATTGGGGTGGAAAGTGGTGGAAAGTGGGGTACTGTGGCAGCACTGGGTAAGCAAGTGGAAGTTCAGTCCACTGGCAGAACCAGGGGCAGGAGGTACGTGACATGGCTGTGCGCTTTGTCGGTACCTACACGCCCAAATTGGATGACAAAGGCCGACTGACGTTGCCGGCGAAGTTCCGCGATGTGCTGGCAGGAGGCGTGATGGTGACACGAAGCCAAGACCGCAGCCTCGCCGTTTACCGCATCGAGGAGTTCGACGCGATTGCCGAGCGCACCATGGCGGCGTCGAGCAACGACCCCGAAGCTCGTGCCTACCAGCGGTACTTCTTTGCCGGCACCGACGAGCAGCGTCCGGACGGGCAGGGACGCATCACGTTGTCGGCGGAGCATCGGCGCTACGCCGGGCTGTCGAAAGAGTGTGTGGTGATCGGCAGCTTCAACCACCTGGAGATCTGGGATGCGCAGGCGTGGAGCGACTACCAGGACCACCACGAAGACGACTTCTCCGCTGCCGGATCAGCAGCGCTGGATTCGGTTCTGTAAGAAGCATGTCCACTTTGGCCGCGGCTGGTGAGCCTTTGGCCCCGGCCCGATCCGACCCTGACGCACTTCCCCAGCGCCAGGTGCGGATCGGACCGGGACCAATCGCTCACCACCGGTGACGCGACGGTGAGGGGGTTCCCAGCGCTATGACCGACGAAACCCCGAACCCCGACTCCGGGCAGCGAAGGTCGGGCACCTACGGCCACGTGCCGGTCATGGGCCCACGGATCATCGAACTTCTGACGCCCGCGATAGCCGGGCCATCGGCAACCGACGTCCCCGTCATCGTCGACGCGACGTTGGGTGCGGGGGGTCACAGCGAACTGCTGCTGGAGACGTTTCCGCAGGTCCGGATAATCGGGATCGACCGCGACGAGACCGCGCTCACCATTGCCGGACAACGACTTTCGCGGTTTGGTGACCGAATCAGCTTCCATCGCGCGCGGTACGACGAGCTGTCGGCGATCGTCGCCGACGTCGGGTCGGCGGGACGTATCGACGGCGCACTTTTCGACCTGGGTGTCTCGTCGATGCAACTCGATCAGGCTGACCGCGGCTTCGCGTACGCGGTCGATGCGCCGCTGGATATGCGGATGAACGCCGACGATCCACTGACCGCCGCGGACATCCTCAATACCTATGAGCACGGTGAGCTGGCACGCGTCCTGAGTGAGTTTGGTGAGGAACGCTTCGCCGGCAAGATCGCCTCGGCTGTTCTGCGGGAGCGGGAACGTGAGCCGTTCACAACGAGCGCTCGGTTCGTCGAACTGCTCTATGCGGCGATTCCGGCCGCGACCCGACGTACCGGGGGACATCCGGCGAAGCGCAGTTTCCAGGCGTTGCGGATTGAGGTCAATCACGAGCTTGATTCGCTGCGCCACGCACTCCCGGCGTCGCTGGCGGCGTTGCGGGTCGGCGGCCGCGTGGTGGTGATGAGCTACCAGTCGCTGGAGGACCGGATCGTCAAGAAGGAGTTCGCGCAGCGGATTGCGTCGCGCACACCCCCCGGGTTGCCGATGGATCTGCCCGACACCGCGCCACGGTTCTCGCTCATCACCCGAGGTGCCGAACGGGCCGACAGCGTCGAACTGGAAACAAACCCCCGATCCGCCCCGGTGCGGGTCCGTGCAATCGAACGAATCGCAGAGGAGACCACGAGATGACGTCCCTGCTTGGCGCTGGTCCCATGCAGCGCTCGCGCCCGTCGGACGCGCCGACGCACTCACGGCGGTCGACCGCCGGGCAGAAGGCACTTGACCGTCGAGCCAAGCGCAGCGGAGTTTCCTCCGACAGCCAACAGTCGTGGTCGCGGCGCTCGGCGTCGAGGAAGGCCACCGAAGCGTCGGCCCCGGTTGTCGCTCGCCCGACGCTGCGAGAGCGCATCGCCGACGTCCCGTTCGTGGTTCCGGTGGTGGCACTGATTGTCGCGGGAATGGCAGCGACGCTGTGGTTGTCGACCAAGTCGGCGCAGGACTCGTACGACCTCAGCGCCGCTCGGGCGCAGAACCAGACCCTCGTCGATCAGCGCGATGCGTTGAAGAAGCGATTTGAATCCGCCGATGCCGCACCGGATCTGTCGGACAAGGCGGCCCAGCTCGGCATGGTTCCGGCGCGCAATCCAGCGCGCATGGTCGTTGGAGCCGATGGTCGACCGCATGTTCTTGGCACTCCGACCGCAGTAACCGGACGCGCACCCGGCTCAATCAATCCTCCGCAGCGCGATGATCCGACGGCGAAGATCGACGTGTCCAAGGTCGACGACTCCAAGGGTCTTCCGGGCAGTGATGAGGACGGAGCCGCGCAGGGTTCGGCGCAACAGGGTTCGGTACCGACACCCACCGACGGCTCCGCGACCTTGACCCCGGCGCCAACTGCGCCGGGTGACGCCCCGCCGACCAACGTTTTGCCGAATGGCGGCGCGCCGACGGCAAATTCCGTGCCGAACCGGTAGCCCAGGGGACAATCAGAGATCATGACGCGCACAAGTTTGTTTCCGTTGCGCTCGGAAAGCCAGTCCGGTCAGCAGAAACCAGACCGACCAACCGCGCGCCGACCGCAGCCACGCGGCAAGCAGCCGGACAAGTCTGTCTTTCGTGGCCGGATCGCCGGCGTGCTGGTGATCCTGGCGGTTCTCATCGTCGCGCTCAAGATGGTTCTGGTGCACGCCGTCGACGCTCGGTCGCTCTCGGAGGAGGCCGCGCAGCAGCGCGAGTACACCCAGGTGCTGACCGCCAAGCGCGGCTCGATTGTCGATCGCAACGGGCGCCCGCTCGCCTACACCGACGAAGCTCGCTCGTTGACGTTCCTCCCGCAGGCAGTCCGCAAGCAGATTGAAGCCGCACATACGGCCGATCCCGCGGTACCGGACGTCAAGGCGCGACTAGCGGCGATCGCTAAGGGCGTGTCGAGTGCTTTGGGCGGGTCGATCAGCGAATCCGACCTTGCCGCCAAGCTCAACAGCTCCGACAGTTTCGTCTACCTCGCACGGTCGGTGTCAACGGAGGTAGCGAACAAAATTGTCAGCGACTACCCCGAGGTCGGTGCCGACCCGCAGAACATCCGGTTGTATCCGGGCGGATCGTTGGCCGCCAACGTCGTGGGTGACGTCAATTACGACGGCAATGGTCTGATTGGCCTCGAGTCATCGATGGATGCGACGCTCGCTGGCACCAATGGTTCGACGACATTCGACCGCGGTTCCGATGGCGCCATCATCCCGGGCAGCTCGCGCAACGTGCATCCCGCGATCAATGGTGCGGCCGTCCAGCTCACGCTCGACTCCGATGTTCAGTGGTTTGTGCAGAGCCAGGTAGCCGCGGCAAAGGCGGCGTCGGGCGCGAAGAGCGTCTCGGCGGTCGTGATGGATTCCAAGACCGGCGAAGTGCTGGCGATGGCAAACGACGGCACGTTCAACGCATCGCGCCCGCTGTCTGAGCAGAAGGGCGCCGACCTTGGCAATCCGTCGGTCACCACACCCTTTGAACCGGGATCGGTGAACAAGGTCATCACGGCTTCCGGAGCGATCGAATACGGCGTCGCTACGCCGGACACCATCTTGAACGTGCCCGGCAGCATCTCCATGGGTGGCGTCGTCGTCAAGGACGCGTGGGTGCACGGTCCGCAGCATTTCACGGCAACCGGTGTGTTCGGTAAGTCGTCGAACGTCGGAACGCTGATGTTGGCCAAGCGGATCGGCGACAAGCGCTACGCCGACCTGCTGACCGCATTCGGCCTCGGCCAGCGGACCGGAATTGAGTTGCCCGCAGAGTCGTCGGGTGACGTTCCGGCACTGAGCCAATGGTCGGGTTCGACGTTCGCCAACCTTCCGATCGGGCAGGGGCTGCTGATGACGCTGCTCCAGATGACGGGCATTTACCAGACCATCGCCAATGACGGCGTGCGTATCCCGCCGCGCATCCTGATGTCAGAGACGCGCAGCGGACACAATGCGACGAAACCGCAAGCGCCGCAGTCGGTTCGGGTGGTCAGCCCGGAGACAGCCAAGACCGTGCGCGACATGTTCCGGGCCGTGGTGCAGAAGGACCCGACCGGAACGCAGCAGGGTACCGGCGCCAAGGCGGCCATTCCCGGCTACCAGATTTCCGGTAAGACGGGCACCGCCCAGCAAGTCGATCCGGCGACCGGACGCTACTCGAACTCGAGCTACAACATCACGTTTGCGGGCATCGCACCTGCGGACAATCCGCGCTACGTCGTCGGCATCATGATGGACAATCCGCCGCGTAGCTCCGACGGCTCCGGCGGCCAATCGGCAGCGCCGTTGTTCGGCACCATCGCATCGTGGCTGTTGCAGCGCGACCGAGTGCCGTTCTCGCCGACTGCCGCACCCCGACTGACCCTGACCACCGACTGACCCTGGCTGACCCTCACGGATTCCGTCGGGGCGTTGGTTGGGCGGTATGTTGTTGTGCGGTGAAAGGAGCCCGACGTTGACTTCGAGTCCATCGACCCGACCGATTCGCCCGCAACGAACCGACCCGACCGCGGTCGTCGACCTCGCCGGGTTGATCGACGCGCAGTTGCTCGGTGACTCGTCGGCGTCGGTCACCGGAGTTACGTTGCGCGCGCAGGACGTTCGCCCCGGTGATCTGTTCGCCGCGCTGGCCGGCACCCGCGTCCACGGCGCACAATTCGCCGCGGATGCGGTCGCCGCCGGTGCTACGGCGATTCTCACCGATGAGGCAGGCGTCGAGATCCTGTCCAGAGCCGATCTTGGCGACGTAGCGATCCTGCGGCACGCCGCACCCCGACAGGTTCTCGGCACTCTCAGCGCTCACGTCTACGACAATCCCAGCGCCAAACTGACCCTGATTGGAATCACCGGGACGTCGGGCAAGACGACGACCGCATTCATGGTTGAGTCGATCCTCCTCGCCGCTGGCCGCTCGGTGGGACTGCTCGGCACCGTGGAATCCCGCATCAATGGTGTGGCCCAACCGAGTTCGTTGACCACTCCCGAAGCTCCCGATCTGCAGGCGCTGTTCGCCGCGATGGTGGAACAGGGTGTCGATGCCGTGGTGATGGAAGTGTCCAGCCACGCGTTGTCACTGGGCCGCGTCGCGGGCTCGGTATTCGACATTGGCGCGTTCACCAACTTGTCGCAAGATCACCTCGATTTCCATCCGACGATGGATGACTACTTCGACGCCAAGGCCTTGCTGTTCGCGCAGCGATCGCCGATGCGGGCCCGGACGTCGGTGGTCTGTATCGACGACGATTGGGGAACCAAGATGGCGGCTATCGCCCCGACTCCGGTGACCGTGTCGTCGACGTCGGATCGCGGGCAATGGCACGCCGGTGACTCCGATGTCGCTGGTGACGGGTCGCAGACGGTGTCCGTGGTCGGCGTCGACCCGGCTGGCGCCGCCGTGCAAACCACGCTGACCCTCCCGCTGCCCGGGCGCTTCAACGTCGCGAATGCGCTTGTCGCACTTGCTATCGCGCAGGCCGCGGGCGCTGGTATCGACGCCGTCCGGACCGGCTTGGCACGAGTATCGGTGCCCGGGCGGCTGCAGCGGATCACCGAAGGACAGGATTTCCTGGCCGTCGTCGACTACGCCCACAAACCCGCGGCGGTCGAAGCGGTCATCGCGACGCTGCGCGGACAGGTAGCCGGGCGGATCGGTGTAGTACTCGGAGCAGGTGGCGACCGCGACACGGGCAAGCGTGCGCAGATGGGTGCGGCCGCGGCGCGCGGAGCCGAACTGGTGGTCGTCACCGACGACAATCCGCGCACCGAGGACCCCGCCGCAATCCGTGCGGCAGTGCTTGCCGGTGCCGTCGACGTTGCGCAGGCCAATCGTCCGGGCGGCGCCGAGGAGATCCGCAACGTCGGAGATAGGGCCGCGGCCATCGCGACCGCCGTCGAGTGGGCGCGCGCGGGCGACGTGATTCTGGTTGCCGGCAAAGGGCATGAAGCGGGGCAGGAGATCAACGGGGTCAAGCACCCCTTCGACGATCGCGTCGTGCTGGCCGAGGCACTGCGGGCGCGTGCAACGTCGAGGGCACCCAGCGTCGAGGACGGGCGGGCACTGGTTCGTCGCTTGGTTGCTCAGGCCGCCGACGACGGGATCGGCAGTGCACACCGCGACAGCGGCAATCGGACGTGGCTGATCGTTGGGGAGTTGACCCCCGACGCGGGCGCCGATGAGCAGCAGACCGTCGTCGATCACGATCGCCTCGGCCGACTCGCCGTCCGGCTTGCCGTCGACAAAGTTATCTGTGTCGGGACCTCGCGGGCGGTGCGCGCCATGCACCAAGGGGCGGTTATGGAAGGATCCTGGGGCGACGAGGTCGCCGTAGTCGACTCGGCCGACGCGGCCACGGCATTAATGGCGTCGGATCCGCGATGGCTCCCGACTCCAGGAGACCTGGTGGCCGTCGCCGGACCACCCGATGTGACCCGACTCACCGATGGGTTAAGTGGCCGGGGGCTGACCGTATTAACACCCTGACGCCAGGGTTTGATAGACAAACATATTGCGCTGATCCGAATTTCACAGGTAGTTCATTACAGGTAAGGGACCGAAGTTGTGACGCAGATCCTGATTGCGGGAGGTATCTCGCTGGCGGTCGCGATTCTGTTGACCCCCGTGTTGATCAAGGTGTTCTCCCGCCAGGGCTTCGGCCAGGAGATCCGGGTCGAGGGGCCAGAGAGTCACCAGACCAAGCGCGGTACCCCGTCGATGGGTGGCGTCGCGATCATCTGCGCTCTCGTCGTCGGCTACTTCGGCGCGCACGTCGCGGGATTCATCATGGACGGCAGCGGCCCGACGGCGTCGGGCCTATTGGTGCTCGGTTTGGCCGTCTCACTGGGCATCGTCGGCTTCCTCGACGACTTCATCAAGATTCGTAAGCACCGCAATCTTGGCCTGAACAAGACCGCCAAGTCGGTTGGCCAGTTCGTCGCCGCGATTTTGTTCGGCGTCTTGGTGATTCAGTTTCGCAACGGTGCGGGTAGCTCACCGGCAAGCACCAACCTGTCGTATGTACGCGACATTGTCGCGATCTCGATGGGATCGATCGTCTTCGTCATCTTCTGCTGGTTGGTCGTGGCCGCCTGGTCAAACGCGGTCAACTTCACCGACGGTCTCGACGGACTGGCAGCCGGATCGATGGCGATGGTCCTCGGCTCCTACGTTCTGGTTACCTTCTGGCAGTACCGCAACGCGTGCAGCCCGACGTCATTCTCCGCCGACCATCCGCGCGTTATCACCGGCGGCTGCTACCAGGTGCGCGATCCGCTCGACCTCGCGTTGATCGCCGTCGCTGGCGGCGGCGCCTGCCTCGGATTCCTGTGGTGGAATGCGGCTCCCGCCAAGATTTTCATGGGCGACACCGGTTCGCTCGCGCTCGGCGGCTTGCTCGCCGGACTGTCGATCACCACTCGCACCGAGTTGCTGGCAGTCATCCTGGGTGCGCTGTTCGTCGCGGAAATCGTGTCGGTGGTCATTCAGATCTTGTTCTTCCGCACAACTGGCCGACGCGTCTTCCGCATGGCGCCCTTCCATCACCACTTCGAGTTGGCTGGATGGGCGGAAACCACCGTAATTATCAGATTCTGGCTGCTCACCGCGATTGCGTGTGCGCTCGGCCTGTCGCTGTTCTACAGCGAATTCCTCACTGCCAGTGGCTAACCGCACGCAGCCGTCACCCGAGTCCGTGGAGGTCACCGACCTTGCCGGTCGTCGAGTTTGGGTAGCCGGCGCGGGTGCCGCGGGACGTTCTGCCGGCGAGTACCTGACGACACTCGGGGCGCTCGTCAGCTACGTCGACGATCGCACCGACGACGGTCAGACGATCGACGAAGCGCTCGCCGCAGGGTTTGACGCCCTCGACCTCCTCATTGTTTCGCCGGGTTTCGCTCCGACGCATCAATTGATCGTCGCCGCCCAGGACGCCGGAGTCGCCTGCTGGGGCGAGGTGGAACTAGCGTGGCGCGTCGATCGCGCTGCACTATTGGGCGAACCGCGAACCTGGTTGGTTATCACCGGCACCAACGGCAAAACCACCACCACCGGCATGGTCGAAGCGATCATGACCAGCGCGGGCTATGTGGCAAAAGCGTGCGGCAACTACGGTCTCACCGTGCTCGATGCATTGCGCTCCGACCCGCGCGTCGAGATGCTGTGCGTTGAGCTCTCCTCGTTTCAACTTCATTGGGCGCCTTCGGTTTCCGCTGACGCCGCCGTGGTCCTCAATATCGCCGAGGATCACCTGGACTGGCACGGTTCGTTCGATGCGTACGCCCAGGCGAAGGGTCGGGCACTCGCCGCAGACGTCGCGGTAGTCAACGTCGACGATCCGGTGACCGCCGCACTTGCGGTTGGTGTCGATAGCCGGCGGGTCGGTTTCACCGCGGGCCATCCGCAGGCCGGACAATTGGGTGTTGTGGACGGTCAACTGGTCGATGCCGCGTTCGTCGACGCAGGTCGCGAGTCGCTCATCAGCGTCGAGGAGATACGCCCCGGTGGACCGTCGGGGGTGGCCGACGCACTGGCCGCGGCGGCGCTTGCGCGAGCCGTCGGGGTGAGTCCGGGGCAGATCGCCGAAGGACTGCGCACGTACTCTCCGGCTGCGCATCGCGGCGACGTTGTGGCCACGATCGGCGGTGTCAGGTTCGTCGACGACTCGAAGGCCACAAATCCGCACGCCGCTGTCGCTGCGTTGGCGGCGCATCGACGCGTCGTGCTTGTCGCGGGTGGTCTTCTCAAGGGCGCGTCGGTTGATGACCTTATTGCGGGCAACGCGGAGCGTCTTGCGGCCGTAGTTGCGATCGGCCGCGACCGCGAGTTAATCGTCGATGCCATTGTGCGACACGCCCCTCACGTCCCAACAGTCACAGTGTTCACAGGCGACGATGGACAGGTGACTGTTATCGAGGCAACCGCTGCAGCAGCTAGCTTGGGCATTTCGTCTGCCATTTCGTCGGACTTTTCGTCGTCGCGACCCCACCCTGAGTTGGGAGCAGCCGACGCGGTGATGACGGTGGCTGTGCAGGCCGCGTGGAAGCTGGGGGACGCGTCGACTGATCCGATCGACGCGGTTCTGCTCGCTCCCGCCGCCGCGTCGCTCGACATGTTTGTGAGCTACTCGGCGCGAGGAGACGCTTTCGCCGACGCGTCCCGGAAACTAGCCGCGTCGATCCAGGACGCGTCGTGACCGCGGGCGCCACCGACACCGAACCGACCAGTTGGCCGGCGGCCATCGTCGGTGCCGTTCGCAACATCCTTGGTCGGCCACTCGCCTCATTTCACCTCGTTCTGGCGATGGCGTTCTTCCTGACCGTCTTCGGTTTGGTGATGGTGCTTTCGGCGTCGTCGGTCGAGGGGTATTCCAAAGACGGTTCGGCCTACGGCCTGTTTGCGACGCAGCTGACGTTCGCGCTGCTTGGACTGGTCGGCTTCTACGTAATGCTGCGGCTGCCGATTCGTCTCATTCGACGCATCGCCGGACCGGCGATCGTCATTACGACATTCCTGCTCGCGCTCGTCTTGATTCCCGGCATCGGCACGTTGAGTCAGGGTGCTCGCCGCTGGTTCATCGTCGGCGGTCTGTCGGTTCAGCCGTCGGAGCTGGTCAAGGTCGCACTCTGCGTGTGGGGTGCACACCTGTTGGCGTCGCGACGTCGGGAGAATGCCTCACTGCGCGAACTTCTGGTTCCGTTGCTACCAGCGTCGGTCTTGATTTGTGTGCTGATCATTCTCGAACCAAACCTTTCCACGACGATCACGGTCGCGATCATCGTGGGAGCGTTGCTGTGGTTCGCTGGCCTCCCGCTCCGCGTGTTTGGCGCCTTTGTCGTTACCGGCGTTGGGCTGGCGGTCATCCTGGCGCTGGCCGAGGGCTACCGATCCGAGCGAGTGCGTAGCTTCTTCGGCGCGATCAATGACCCCCAGGGCGCCGGATATCAGGCGCGCCAAGCGACGTACGCGTTGGCCAACGGTGGAATCTTTGGCGTCGGACTCGGTCAGAGTCGGGCGAAATGGAACTATCTGCCAAACGCGCACAATGACTTCATCTTCGCGATCATCGGCGAGGAGTTGGGTCTGATTGGCGGTCTATTGGTCGTTGGACTCTTCGCCCTACTGGCGTTCCTCGGACTGCGCATCGCAGCGCGGTCGGTCGACCCGTTCCTCAAGCTCATGACAGCGACAATCACCGTATTGATCACGGCCCAAGCCTTCATCAACATTGGTTACGTCGTCGGATTGCTTCCGGTCACGGGTATCCAGCTGCCGCTGCTATCGGCGGGCGGAACGTCGACGCTGACGGTCCTTGCGATGCTCGGGCTCCTGGCCAATGCCGCGCGGCATGAACCGGAGGCCGTCGCGGCGCTCACGGCGGCGCGTCCAACGCGGGGCAACCGCCTGCTGCGTCTGCCGACGCCGGTCCCGTACCACCCATCGCGGGTCGACCGGCTCCGTGAACGCCTGGATAAGCGACCATCGCAACCGAAGGGGCAGACGATCCAATCGGCCGCCACACGCTGGCGTCACCCGCGCGATAAAGCAGTGCGCCGACGCTCGGCACCCGAGGTTGGCCGGACCGCGCGTCGGAGTTCGTCGTATGACCTGCTCACATCGGGTGCGAGACGAGCGTCACCGTCCTCCCGCTCAGCGCGTGGCAGCGGCGCAAGAGACAATGGCGCGAGAGATAGGGAAAGGCGGACACAACGGAAGCAGGAATGGCGGTGGCGTTAGTGACCGGGTCGAATCGCGCCGGGAGCGCATCGGTCGTCGTGGCAGGTGGTGGCACGGCGGGGCATATTGAACCCGCGCTCGCCGTCGCCGACGCCGTGGCGCTGTTGGCGCCCGATGCGCGGATCACCGCACTGGGCACCAGTCGAGGTCTGGAAACCCGAATCGTGCCTGAACGCGGCTACCCGCTCGAGCTCATCCCGCCGGTTCCATTGCCGCGCAAGGTCAATGCCGATCTGTTCAAAGTTCCGTTCCGTCTCACTCGATCTGTCCTCGCGGCACGACGCGTCTTGCGCAACGTCGGTGCCGACGTCGTCATCGGATTCGGTGGCTATGTGGCGTTGCCGGCCTATTTTGCGGCGCGCGGTCGAATTCGACCCAGCCGTCGGATTCCGGTGGTCATTCACGAGGCGAATGCGAGCGCGGGTATCGCGAACAAAGTTGGCGCGCGGTACGCGGCGAAGGTGTTAGCCGCGGTCGATTCGTCGGGGCTGGCCGGCGCCGAGGTTGTTGGTATGCCGGTCCGCGGATCGCTCGCCGGTCTTGATCGAAAAGCGTTGCGCGACAAAGCTCGCCACTACTTCGGCCTGGATCCGAAGGCTCCGACACTGCTGGTCTTCGGTGGCTCCCAGGGAGCTGCCCGACTGAACGATGCCGTGTCCGGCGCTGCGGTAGAGCTCGCGGAGGCCGGCATCGGGGTGCTGCACGCCTACGGCCCCAAGAACACCATCGACGTACCGACACGTGACAAAGACTCCGACACCCCGCCGTACATCGGCGTCGCCTACCTCAAGCGGATGGACTTGGCTTATGCCGCAGCGGATCTCGTGATCTGCCGGTCCGGTGCTATGACCGTCGCCGAGGTTTCGGCAACCGGGCTACCCGCCGTGTACGTGCCACTGCCGCACGGCAACGGCGAACAACGCCTCAACGCGCTTCCGGTCGTCGAAGCAGGGGGCGGAGTCCTCATTGACGACGCTGAACTCACCCCCGAATGGGTGCGGACGCAAGTGCCCGCACTTCTCGCGGATACCGCTCGACTTGACGCGATGTCGCAGGCAGCCGCATCCGGCGGTCACCGTGATGCCGCGCAGATTGTCGCGGCGGACGCGCTCGAACTGGCCGCGAAGTTCCGCGGCGCCCCGACCGTTGGGTCAGGGGAGGAGACATCGAAATGACTGACGAACATCGGTTGCCAGCCGAGTTGGCGCGGGTCCACATGGTTGGCATCGGCGGCGCCGGCATGTCGGGTCTTGCTCGAATTCTGTTGGCCCGAGGTGGCCAAGTGTCGGGCTCCGACGCCAAGGATGGCCGTGGGATTCTCGCACTGCGCACCCGCGGCGCACGGGTGAAGATTGGCCACGATCCGGCGGCGCTGGACCAGATTCCCGGCGGACCGACCGTCGTCGTGACGACGCATGCCGCGATTCCGAAGACGAATCCCGAGCTGGTCGCCGCCCGCGAGCGCGGCATCCCGGTGATCTTGCGCCCGGCGGTCCTAGCCACGCTGATGGAGGGCTACTCGACGCTGCTGGTTGCAGGTACGCATGGCAAGACGTCCACCACGTCGATGGCCGTCGTCGCACTGCAGCAGAGTGGTTCCGACCCGTCATTTGCCATTGGCGGCGAGCTCAACGAGTCGGGGACTAACGCGCATCATGGCACCGGCAATGTGTTTGTCGCGGAGGCCGACGAGAGCGACGGCTCACTACTGGAGTACCGGCCCAATGTCATTGTCGTGACGAACATTGAGGCAGACCACCTGGATTTCTTCGGCAGTGAGGCAGCCTACGTCGATGTGTTCGACCAGTTCTGCGACCGAGTGGTAGCTGGCGGTGCCGTGGTGGCGTGTGCCGACGACGCTGGCTCGGCGGCGCTGCTGGAGCGGGCGTCGAATGGTCTTGCCGCGCGCAACGTCGACGTGCTCAGCTACGGACGTTCCGGAGAAGCGGCGCAACTGATTTCCTGGGAGCCATCGGCGGTCGGCGGCCGAATGGTCGCTCGCTTCGCGTCGTCGGTGACCGGTGGCGAACCGGCGGAACGATCGGTGAAGCTGACTGTTCCGGGTGAACACATGGCACTGAACGCGCTCGGAGCCATCCTCGGCTGCGTGCGTTCGGGAGGCGACCTGGATTCGGTCATCGCTGGGATCGAAGCATTCGGCGGGGTACATCGGCGGTTCGAGTTCCGCGGCGAAGTACGCGGTGTCCGGGTATTCGACGATTACGCCCATCACCCGACCGAGGTGTCGGCTGTACTTGCTGCCGCACGGTCGATGGCGGGCGAGGGGCGCGTGATCGCGGTCTTCCAGCCGCATTTGTATTCGCGCACTCGTGAGTTCGCGGCCGAGTTCGCGGCGGCGTTGTCGGTGGCCGACCATGTCGTCGTCGCCGACGTGTACGGCGCCCGGGAAGAGCCGCTGCCCGGGGTGAGTGGTCGCAGTATCTCCGACTTGGTGACCGCGCCCGCGACGTTCGCCCCCGACCTCTCGGCGTTGCCCGCGCTGGTGTCCGGATTGGCGACGTCGGGCGATGTGATCCTGACGCTCGGGGCTGGCGACATCACCATGCAGGGGCCGG
>QIRE01000152.1_pt1 | contig 16576 bp, 14 predicted proteins | sample 2940141 | NCBI WGS metagenome assembly QIRE01 (sample SAMN09273532, study PRJNA473421) | Gut metagenome, whole genome shotgun sequencing project. | isolation source: gut tissue | host: Folsomia candida VU population | place: Netherlands: Amsterdam | collected 2016-03-06
CTAGCTGTGCAGCGTCGTCGCCGCCGGCAACCGGAATGCCCGGCGGGAGTTTGGCGACGATCGGCGCATCGACCTTGGTGGTTGGTACACCCTTGAGGATGTTGAGACGACGCTGTGCGACGTTGCGGTTGTTGACCAGTTCGGTCCGACGGCTGTGCTCACTGGCGACGGCGGTGCGCGCCGACACAATTGCGTCGAGCGCGTCAGTGCGTCGCGTCGCCGCTCCCCGGGTGGCCGCCACGGACTGGCGTCGGGCGGCCTCGACTGCCGCGACGCGATTGGCCTTCTGGTTTCGTGCGATACGCAGCTTCTGAATGGTCCCCTGCTGTTGCTGGGTCACCTGCTGCGAGACGTTCGCTCGATCGAGGACACGCTGCGGATCGTCGCCGGAGACATAGCTCGACAGCGCACTAGGGCTTCCGCCCCTTCGATACACCGAGCGTGCCATCTGATTGAACTTCTTCTGGGCCGACGCAACGGCGACGTCGGCATCACTCAACGACTTCTTGGCACCTTTCGCCGCGATCGTCGCCAAGCGTTGTGCCGCGACGGCATTCTGAAAATCAACGAGCGCACGGTTGACGTCCTGCTGCTTGATTGCCACGTTCGCATCGAGGTCGACAAGGTTCTGATTGGCCTGGGCAATCTGGTTGACCAAGCCGGACACCGAGTTCGGATCGTTCTTCTTGGGCGCGGCATCTGCCTGCGCGGCACCGACGACAATCGTCAGCACCAAGATTCCGAGGGTGCCCAGCCGTGTCGCCCACGACAGAGGCCGGCCGGTGCGTCGAGCACTGACTCGCTTCACTGGGTACTCCCTTGCAGGTTGCGTCGCACAAAGATCCGTATCTCTGAGCCACATGAATCACATGTGTCTCTTCCATCCCAGAGATGACAACAGAACCGTACGTCACATGAGCACCATTGGGAAACACGCGAAACAGAATTACAAGTGTGTGACTACCTGCAACGATGCTGTGAACAGCGAGGAAGCGAGCCGACGGCCAGATGTATCAAATTGGCAACATGTCGACGTGGCGCGTTTATGCGCGTAGATGCCGCGCGAACCTGCCCGTCGGAGCGGAAATCAGGGCGTTGAATCCGCTTCCGATTTGGCGTTCTTGTCGGCGTTCGTGTCGAGCACCGTGTCCGCGTTGTCCGCTTCAAGGTCAGCCTTAATTACGTCGGCTTCGGCTACGACATTCCGGCGCTTGCCGCGCACGCGAGCGACCACAGCCCCGACGAAGACCACCGCGATCAGGACGAGAGTGATCGCCGTCCAGTTCATTCCAGGGGTAATCAGGTCGTCGACCATCTGCCGAGCAGCCTGCGGCGGGTTGGTCAACGTCAGATTGTTGGCCGCTGCTTCTTCCTGGTCAACGCGCGAAAAGTCGGGGCCTTGGCTACCGACCGAGTCGGGACCGAGCACGATGACGTTGCCCCCGGTCGTCGACTGCAAGTCGATCGCGACGTCGCGGTAGTAGGTGAACTTCGGCTGCTGACCTACAACAACGAACTTGATGTCGTGCCCTTGCGACTTGGCGTACGCGACAACTTCTCTCAGCGGGCCAACCTGGTCGGCGGGCGCGGAGACGCCAGTCTCGACCAGATCCTTGCGAATCTGCTCGATGTTGATGTTCTTCGGCACGCTCGCGCCGTACGGAATCGCCGGATTGTTGTACGCGTTGAACGAGTCACCGGACTTGGCGCCGCCCGGAATCGACGGATCGGAAGGATCGGCGCCCGGCTCGGCGAGGTAAATCATCGGAGCCGCGAGCGGACCCACGGAGATGGGGTCTGGACTCATCGATGACACCTTTCATTCGCGGTTGCTAACGGTTCACCGTTGCGACCGGGAGAGTTCTCGTTGTTGGCCAACCTAATGCAGCACATTACGACACAATGATGTCGACACAACGCAAGCCCCAGCGGTGGTAACAGTACGCGCGTACTGTTAGAGTTAATTGTTGTAGCGTCATGAGCGGTTTTCGATGCGACAGCTTTTCGATGCGACAGCAACGTCGGCACAGCCCCCGCCGACGCAGCAAGCCAGTCACCGGTAGCAGAAGGTAAACGCCGACACTCAGCCCGTCGGCGAGAGGAGATGAATACACGTGAGTATTGATTCATTCGGCGCAAAGGGTCAGCTGGAAGTAGGTGCGGACTCTTATGAGATCTTCCGCCTGAGCTCCGTTCCCGGCACCGAGAAGCTGCCCTACTCCCTGAAGGTGCTCGCCGAAAACCTGCTGCGCACCGAAGACGGCGCCAACATCACCAAGGCGCACATCGAGGCTCTGGCCAATTGGGATCCGACTGCCGACCCGAGCGTCGAGATCCAGTTCACCCCGGCCCGCGTGATCATGCAGGACTTCACCGGCGTCCCATGCATCGTCGACCTGGCAACCATGCGCGAAGCCGTCACGACACTTGGCGGCGACCCAAACAAGGTCAACCCCCTTTCACCAGCCGAGATGGTCATCGACCACTCGGTCATCCTCGACGTCTTCGGCACGTCGGACGCATTCGCTCGCAACGTCGAGCTCGAGTACGAGCGCAATGGCGAGCGCTACCAGTTCCTGCGTTGGGGCCAGGGCGCGTTCGACGACTTCAAGGTTGTTCCGCCGGGCACCGGCATCGTCCACCAGGTGAACATCGAGTACTTGGCGCGCACGGTCATGGTTCGCAACGGCCAGGCTTACCCGGACACCTGCGTGGGTACCGATTCGCACACGACGATGGAGAACGGTCTGGGCGTTCTTGGCTGGGGCGTCGGCGGTATTGAGGCCGAGGCCGCGATGCTGGGCCAGCCGGTGTCGATGCTGATCCCGCGCGTGGTCGGCTTCAAGCTGACCGGCGAAATCAACCCGGGCGTCACCGCGACCGACGTGGTCCTGACCGTGACCGACATGCTGCGTCAGCACGGCGTGGTCGGCAAGTTCGTCGAGTTCTACGGCAAGGGTGTTGCTGAGGTGCCCCTGGCCAACCGCGCCACCCTGGGCAACATGAGCCCAGAGTTCGGCTCCACCTGTGCGATCTTCCCGATCGACGGCGAGACCATCAACTACCTGCGCATGACCGGCCGCACCGATGAGCAGCTCGCGCTCGTCGAGGCGTACGCAAAAGAGCAGGGTATGTGGCACGACGCCGACCGCGAGCCGGCGTTCTCGGAGTACCTCGAGCTGGACCTGTCAACGGTCGTGCCCTCGATCGCCGGACCGAAGCGTCCGCAAGACCGAATCCTGTTGTCGGAGAGCAAGACTGCATTCCGCAAGGACATCCACAACTACGTGGAAGAGAACCACCCGGCCGCCCACACTCAGCTCGACGAGGCGGTCGAAGAGTCCTTCCCCGCGTCGGATCCCGCGGCACTGTCCTTTGCCGACGACGGCGCAGTGAGGGTCGAGTCGGCCGCCAACGGCGCCGAGGGCCGCCCGAGCAAGCCAATTCACGTGAAGAGCGAGCGCGGCGAGTTCATCCTCGACCACGGCGCGGTCGCGGTTGCTGGCATCACGTCCTGCACCAATACGTCCAACCCGTCGGTGATGATCGGAGCGGCGCTGCTGGCCCGCAACGCCGTCGAGAAGGGTCTGACCTCCAAGCCATGGGTGAAGACCAATATGGCTCCCGGTTCGCAGGTGGTCACCGACTACTACGAGAAGGCCGGCCTGTGGCCGTACCTGGAGAAGCTCGGTTACTACCTGGGCGGCTACGGCTGCACCACGTGTATCGGAAACACCGGCCCGCTGGAGGAAGAGATCTCCAAGGCCGTCAACGACAATGACCTGACCGTCACCGCCGTTCTCTCCGGTAACCGCAACTTCGAGGGTCGTATCTCCCCTGACGTCAAGATGAACTACCTGGCCTCGCCGCCGCTGGTCATCGCATACGGTCTCGCCGGCACCATGGACTTCGACTTCGAAACCGATGCCCTTGGTCAGGACACCGACGGCAACGACGTGTTCCTCAAGGACATCTGGCCGTCGGCGCAGGAAATCGACGACACCATCAAGAGCTCGATCAGCCAGGACATGTTCCGCGATTCCTACGCCGACGTGTTCAAGGGTGACGAGAACTGGCGGAACCTGCCTACCCCCGATGGCGACACCTTCGCCTGGAGCGACGACTCGACGTACGTCCGCAAGGCGCCGTACTTCGACGGTATGGGTTTGGAGCCGCAGCCGGTGTCGGACATCAAGGGTGCGCGCGTGATGGCACTGCTGGGCGACTCGGTCACCACCGACCACATCTCGCCTGCCGGTCCAATCAAGCCGGGCACTCCAGCCGCGCAGTACCTCGACTCGCACGGCGTGGCCCGCAAGGACTACAACTCGCTTGGCAGCCGTCGCGGCAACCACGAGGTCATGGTTCGTGGCACCTTCGCGAACATCCGCCTGCAGAACCGCCTGCTCGACACCATCGGGCTGGAAGGTACCCAGGGCGGTTACACCCGCGACTTCACTCAGGACGGTGGCCCGCAGTCGTTCATCTACGACGCTTGCCAGAACTACGAGAAGGCTGGCATCCCGCTGGTCGTCCTCGGTGGTAAGGAGTACGGCTCCGGGTCGTCGCGTGACTGGGCCGCCAAGGGCACCCGCCTGCTGGGCGTCAAGGCCGTCATCACCGAATCGTTCGAGCGGATCCACCGCTCCAACCTCATCGGCATGGGCGTGATCCCGCTGCAGTTCCCCACCGGCGAGAGCGCCAAGACGCTGGGCCTGGACGGCACCGAGACCTTCGACATCTCGGGCATCGAGAAGCTCAACGAGGGTGTCACCCCGAAGACGGTTCACGTCACCGCCACCAAGGTGAGCGGCGAGAAGGTCGAGTTCGACGCGGATGTCCGCATCGACACGCCCGGTGAAGCCGATTACTACCGCAACGATGGCATCTTGCAGTACGTGCTGCGGAACATGCTGAAGGGCTAACCCTTTCGCGATGCCCAAGGTCTCTGAAGACCATCTTGCCGCGCGCCGTCGTCAAATCCTCGACGGCGCGCGGCATTGTTTCGCGGAGTTCGGCTACGACGGCGCGACCGTCAAACGGCTCGAATCCGCGACCGCGTTGTCGCGCGGCGCGATCTTCCATCACTTCCGCGACAAGGAAGCACTATTTCTAGCGCTTGCGAATGAAGATGCGCAGCGTATGGGTGACGTCGCGGCCGAAGAAGGACTCGTGCAGGTGATGCGGAACATGCTCGCCCGCCCACAGGAGTTCGACTGGCTCGGTACCCGACTAGAGATCGCGCGAAAGATTCGCACCGACGTCTCGTTCCGCGACGAGTGGCAGGCACGCTCCGCCGAGCTCGACTCGGTCACACTGTCGCGCCTCGAACGTCAGCGCACCGCGGGCCGGTTGCGCGACGACATCCCCACCGAAGTACTCCTCACCTACCTCGATGTGGTGATGGACGGACTCATCACTCGGCTTGCCACCGGCCAACCAACCGACGACCTCGACGCGGTGCTCGATCTCGTCGAAGCATCGGTGCGGCAACAGCGATAGCCGCGACGCAAACCCTGCACAACCGATCAAACCCAGCACTCCTGAAGTGCTGGGTTTGATCCTTTAGGTGGGGTTTGCGCGAAGGGGCCCCGACCGAACGCACGCTCGGGTACGTTCGAGTGAATCTCACCCCTCACAAGGAGTTCACACAGCGTGTTTCCCGGAACTTTCGCCGCAACCACACCCAACAAGCCGGCGGTCATCCGTCCGTCAACCGGCGATCAAATCACCTATAAGCAGCTCGACGAGAATTCGCTGCGGATCGCGAATCACCTGCGCGACATGGGAATCAAGGTCGGCGAATCCATTGCCGTCGTCTCCGACAACGACATTCGCGTCTTCGACGTCTACTGGGCCGCACTCCGCTCCGGGCTGTACGTCACCGTCATCAACAATCACCTCACCGCCGACGAGGTGAACTACATCCTCTCCGACTGCGGCGCACGCGTCCTGCTCGCGTCCGGCAACGTCGCCGACGCCGTGTCGATGGCCGCTGAGATCGACGCTCTCGCCGCCGATGGCCATCGAATCGCTTGGGGCCCAGGCATTTCGGGGTTCAGTGACTACGCCGACGTTTTGGCCAACGCATCCACCAAACCCCTCGACGACCAGCCGCGCGGCACCGACATGTTGTACTCGTCGGGTACAACGGGCCGCCCCAAGGGAATCAAAATTCCGCCACCCGAGGGTCAGATCACCGACGTCCCTGACCAGTACACCGCGATCTTCGCGGGTCTCTACGGTTTCGACGAAGACACCGTCTATCTCTCCCCCGCGCCGGTGTATCACGCTGCGCCCCTTCGCTATTGCGGTGTCACCAACTCCGTCGGCGGCACTATCGTGATGATGGATCATTTCGATCCGGAAGAGGCTCTCGCCCTCATTGACAAGTACAAGGTGACCCATAGCCAGTGGGTGCCGACCATGTTCATCCGCATGCTTAAACTCCCCGACGACGTGCGAGCCAAGTACGACGTCAGCAGCATGAAGGTGGCCGTTCATGCCGCCGCACCGTGTCCCATCGAGGTCAAGCGCGCCATGATTGAGTGGTGGGGACCGGTGATCCACGAGTACTACGCCTCCACCGAGGCCGCCGGTGCAACATTCATCGGCCCGCAGGAAGCCCTCGAGCGACCCGGTTCGGTCGGCAAGCCGCTGCTCGGCGTCGCCCACGTCGTTGACGACGACGGCGCTGACCTTCCCGTGGGCGAAGTCGGGGTGATCTACTTCGAGCGCGACGACGTCCCGTTCCGCTATCACAACGATGAAGCGAAAACCCTTGCAGCACAACACCCGCAGCATTCAAACTGGGCTACGACGGGCGACATGGGGTACCTCGACGACGACGGCTATCTGTACCTCACCGACCGCAAGGCGTTCATGATCATCTCCGGTGGTGTCAACATCTATCCCCAGGAAGCCGAGAACGTTCTGGTCAACCATCCGGCCGTCTACGACGTCGCGGTCATCGGAGTTCCCGATCCAGAGATGGGCGAACAGGTGAAGGCCTGCGTTCAATTAGCGGACGGATACTCCGGCACCGACCAACTCGCGACCGAACTCATCGAGTTCACCAAAGAGCGCCTGGCTCACTACAAGGCGCCGCGCACAGTCGATTTCCTCGACGACCTTCCTCGCACACCGACGGGCAAGCTCGTGAAAGGCGAACTGCGCAAACAATATTGGCCAGCTCAGGCTGGCTGAGCCTGCGCGTTCACCACTGCACACCGCCCGCGTCCGTCGACGGCAACCTCGCCGGCAGCGACGCGGGACTCTGCCTCCGACCTTCGCAGTTCATGCGTCTTCACCGCCCAGTACGCGGCAAACGCGACGATTGCTCCGGTCTCCAGGCCGAGCAGTCGTGAGCCCGGTCCGACGGCCGCGGCGACGACCGCTGCTGCCAGCGGCAATACGACAAGGCAGGCACACAGACCCACGTAGACGGCGTGGTACGCGCGGGCTTGCGCTGGCGGAAGAAGCGGGAGCGTACTGCGCGAGTACAAAATTATGGCCAGTGCGACCAGTCCAAAGAAAGCGATCGCCGAGCCGATATGAATCCAATTCACCGGAGAATTCTGCGGTTTGCCGGGCGCCGCCGTCGGAAACACGGCCAGCGCGATGGCGCAGATCCCCGCGGCGTTCAGGACGCGGTTCTCTCCCGTCGAATAGCCGCGATACGCGATCAGACATACTCCGACGCCGACGATCGCTCCAACGACCAGATTGCGCGCCGGAGTGTGATAGTAGGCGCTGAGTGAACCACCAAGCGGCACACGGGAATCCAATGCGGTCCACAGCAGGCACCCGATCGGCACGGCCATCGCTGCAACGACGATCAGGATTCGCAGCGCGAAGTATGTCGCGACTATATGCCGCAACAGAGGGACGTTTCGACGCTGGCCCACCATGATTTCAGTGTAGGTTCGCCGACCTCGAGACGCTCCCCCTCCGCACCGCACTACGCCAGTTCGATGAGTTCCTGATATTCGTCCGACCAGTGATCCTCAGTGCCGTCGGGCAGCAGGATGACGCGTTCGGGTTCCAGGGCGGCCGCGGCGCCCGGGTCGTGCGTGACCAGCACGACCGCGCCGGTGTACGACCGCAATGCGTCCAACACCTGCTCACGGGACACCGGGTCCAGGTTGTTCGTCGGCTCGTCGAGCAATAGAACGTTCGCTGCCGACGACACCAATCCGGCCAGCGTCAACCGGGTCTTCTCACCGCCCGAGAGTGTTCCCGCGGGCTGGTCGAGCTGAGCGCCGGAGAACATGAATGCGCCGAGTAGTCCGCGAAGGTCTTGCTCGCCAGCGTCGGGCGCAGCGTGGCGAATGTTCTCCCACACCGATGCCGCGTCGTCGAGTGTGTCGTGCTCCTGCGCGAAGTAGCCAATCTTCAACCCGTATCCAGGTTCAAGCGAGCCGGTATCCGATTTCTCCACTCCGGCAAGAAGTTTCAACAGGGTGGTCTTACCCGCACCGTTCAGGCCGAGCACCACCACGCGACTGCCCTTGTCGATCGCCAGATCTACGCCAGCGAAAATCTCAAGCGAGCCATACATCTTGGTCAGATTTGACGCCATCAGCGGCGTCTTGCCACAGACCGCGGGTTCTGGGAAACGAATGCGTGCGGTGCGGTCAGCCACGACCTCGTCGTCGAGCGCATCGATCATCCGCTCCGCGCGCTTGAGCATCTGTTGCGCGGCAGTCGCTTTGGTTGCCTTCGCGCCGAGCTTGGCGGCTTGGGTGCGCAACGCGCTTGCCTTCTTCTCGGCGTTGGCTCGTTCCCGCTTTCGACGTTGCTCGTCCGTCGCACGCGCGTCGAGGTAGCGCTTCCACCCCATGTTGTAGACATCTGCTTCGCCACGAACGGCGTCGAGGAACCACACGCGGTTCACCACGTCGGCGAGCAGATCGACGTCGTGGCTAATGACGACCAGTCCACCCTCGTGGTTCTGCAGGAAGCCGCGCAGCCACGTGATGGAGTCCGCGTCGAGGTGGTTGGTCGGTTCGTCGAGCAGCAGCGTCGTGTCGGATTTTCCCGAGCCGTCGGAGGCAGCGAACAGAATGCGTGCCAACTCGATTCGACGCCGCTGACCACCCGACAATGTCTGTAAGGACTGCCCGAGCACGCGATCGGGCAATCCGAGGCTCGTGCAGATGCGGGCCGCCTCGGACTCCGCGAAGTAGCCGCCCAGTGACGCGAACCGCTCCTCCAACTGCCCATACTTACGGATCGCCTTATCGAGGACCTTATCGTCGGCGGTCTCAGCCATCAGCGCCTGCTGCTTTTCCATATTGCGCAGGATGGAGTCGAGGCCGCGCGCCGACAGCACGCGATCCTTCGCCAGGACCGTCAGATCGCCTTCTTTGGGGTCCTGCGGTAGGTAGCCGAGTTCGCCGCTGCGCAGAATTGTTCCGGCGTAGGGTTCCGTTTCGCCAGCCAGGATTCGGAGGGTTGTGGTCTTGCCCGCACCGTTACGTCCAACGAGGCCGATTCGGTCGCCGGGAGCAATACGCAGCGCGGAATCGGGCGCCGACAACAAGGTGCGGGCGCCCGCGCGCACTTCGAGGTCAGTCGCGGTAATCACGGCCACCTATCCTACCTGTGAACAGCGGAAATACTCGATTCGTGCAGGCAGGTAGGCTGACCGACATGCCCGATGCCCGCGATCTCCTCATCGTCGGCGCCGGGCCGGCGGGGCGGGCGCTGAGTAAACGCGCCGCTGACGCGGGACTGGATGTCTTGGTTGTTGACGCAGCGCCGACGGCCCGCTGGAAGGCGACATACGGCGCGTGGGCCGATGAGCTACCCAGCTGGCTCCCATCGGATTGCATTGCCGCGCAATCGGACTACGCAGTAGTTTTCACGCCCACACGTCGAATTGTCCACCGCCCCTACGTGATTCTCGATACCCCGACGTTGCAGGACGCCGTCACCTCGGACCGGGTGACCGTGAAGGTCGGTCGTGCCACGACGATCGCACGCAACGCCGTTCTCCTCGACTCGGGCGAAAGATTGCGCGCCACAACGGTTATCGATATCCGGGGAACCCAATCCCCTGGTGCCGGTGCACGACAAACCGCAGTCGGGGTCCGCCGCCCATCACCTCAGGATCACGGCGACACGATGGTCATCATGGATTGGCGCCAAAGTGGTACCGCCGGTGTCGCCCCGACCTTCAACTACCGCGTGCGCCTTGATCCGACGACCACCCTCGTCGAAGAAACGTCGTTGGCAGCCCTCCCGCCAATCCCGTTCGATGTACTCGCTGCCCGGTTGGCGACTCGGTGTGATCTGCCTCTCCCAGACATCTCAGGATCCGATCCGACGGTCGAGTTGGTTGATTTCGCCATGCTGCCCACTGGCCAGCCATGGAAATCCTCCGACGGCCCCTTCCGGTTCGGTGCCGCCGGAGGATTCATGCATCCCGCAACCGGATTCAGCGTCGCCACGACGCTGACCGCCGTCGACGAGGTGGTGTTTGCCCTGACGTCGCATCGAGATCTGCACGACGTCCTCTGGCCGCCCCGCGCGAAACTGGTGTACCGACTCCGACGCGCAGGACTGCACGTGCTCCTCGGTTTCGACGCCGACCAGCTCACCACATTCTTCGACGCATTCTTCTCACTCGACGTCGGCCTGCAACGCGCCTATCTGTCCGATCGACACAACCTCGCTGGGCATCTGCGCGCGATGTCCGCGGTCTTTCATGAGCTACCGATGGGGTTGCGTCTCGTTCTCGCTCAGCGGTTCATCCGCGCGCTCGCGACAGCGTGACTGCCACACCCACCGAACAGTGCCCTAAATCCGACGGCAAACCATCGCACCGTGTGCTCGAGCTCCAATCGCAGCACGGCGATGCACCTCGATTACCTCAAATCCGTTGTGCTCCAAGAGTTTCTGCAGTTCCGATGCCGACCAGCGGTACGCGGTTGTCACCGCATGGTCGAAAGGTTCAACCAACTCACCATCGAAGTAGCCAAGGATGAGAGTGCCACCGACCGCGAGGACCCTGGCGAATTCGGCCACCGGGGTCGCCAGATCGGACGGGTGGTGATGGATGGTCGAGTACCACGACAACACCACGCTGACCGATCCGGTCGGCGCGGAGATGTCATCAATGCTGCCGTAGTCAAACCGCACGCCTGGGTACGACGCTCGCGCGTGCTCGATGAACGGTTCAACACGATCGATGCCGCGGACGTCGAGGCCTCGCGTATTCAGGTAGTGGGTCCAATGCCCTGGGCCGCAGCCCGCGTCGAGCACGGTGCCCGCTACCGCATCGGTCCAGGTGTCGACGAGTTGTCGATCTGACGGATGAACGGCATCCATCGACGCGAGCAGGTCGATGTACTCCGCCGAACGCCCCGCGTACGCGTCAGTCACCGTCACCATGACGACATTGTTTCACTCAGGCACTGGTCCACACACACCTCAAGGACATCCCCTTGGTTCGAATTGCAGCGGATCGCGGTCGTCGATCCGCGCTGAAAATCTGTAAATAGTTCACCCTCGAAGGGCGATATGCCCTTCGGGTGTGAACCCTCTACTGAACTTTTGGGGACGGCGCGACGAGGCTCAGGGTTGTCGCAGTGAGGGCTGGACAGCGCATCGAGAGTCGACGGCCGCCCGATCGCTGGCCCGAGTTGCAGCGGCTCGCCACCGCGGCGTACGTGCCCGAAGGTCTGCACTGACCGCCAACAATATCCACTCAGGCACCGGCAAGACGTGACGCCAAATTCTCCATGACAAGATCTCCATTCAGCGCGGCACCGGCCATCACTCCCGCGCCCGCCGACGCCGACACCATTGCGCTCAGGTCGGAGATATTGCCGGCCGCCGAAACTCCCGGAATTGACGTCTTGCCGGCCAGATCGGTCTCCACCATCCGACCCATCGGATGGTCAACTAATTCTCCGCCCAGAGCCTCGAAGATAGTCGCGTTTGCCTCGAACCGGGGACCAACGACGACGGCATCAACTCGATGCTCCGAACCGTCAGCCAACACGACGCCCTGGACCTGCTTACCGTCGCGTGTCAATTTCACAACCTCGCCCTCGACGACCGGAATCGCCAGCGCAGCAAACTGTTTGCGCGCTTCGTCGTCGAGGTCGACGGTGTGCGCGAAGACCGTGACGTGCTCGCTCAGTTGGTTGAACAACAACGCTTGATGAACCACCATGGGGCCGGTAGCAAGGACACCGATCCGCTGACCGCGAACCTCATAGCCGTGGCAGAAAGGACAGTGCAGGACGCTGGTTCCCCAGCATTCTTTGACGCCCTCGACGTCCGGTAGGACATCGGTGAGTCCAGTCGCTAGGACAATCCGTCGAGCTGCAACGGTGCGCCCAGCGGCCTGCAACGTGAACTGGCCGATGCTGCCGGACACGTCGTCGACCACTGCATCGAGAAACTCGACGCCGTAGGCCCGCGCCTCTTCGCGACCCGCAGCAACCAGGTCGAGTGGTGAAATACCCTCTCGCCCTAGGAGATTGTGTGCGTGCGCGGCTGGCGCATTGCGCGGATGTCCGGCATCGATGACCAGAACCGACCGCAAGGACCTGCCAAGCGCAATCGCCGCGGCAAGGCCCGCGGAGCCAGCACCGACTACAACGACGTCATAGGAGGAAGTGATTGTCTGGGAGTTATTGGAAGTCATACCCAATATGGTAGCGATAAAATGCCCAGTCGGCATATACTCTTGCGTATGAAGCAAGAACAGACCGGACAAGCCGACATCGATCTCGACGTCGTGGTGCGCCAGCGCATCCGCAGCCTGCGAATCGCGAAGGGTTGGTCTCTCGACACCCTGGCCGCGCGCTGCTACTTAAGCCCATCAACGCTGTCGCGCCTTGAAACCGGCCACCGCAGGATGGCGCTTGACCAGCTGGTTCCCCTCGCCAGAGCGCTCGGCACCACGCTCGACCAACTGGTCGAACCAATCGACGATTCGGACGTCGTCATTCGGCCGGAACCACAAATGATGCCGGGCCGCACCACGTGGATCCTGTCCCGGGATCGAATGGTGAACGGGGTAACGGTCGCCAAAATGCGCATCGACGCCACGCCGCCGGACAGCGATCGCACCCGCGTCCATCCGGGTCACGACTGGCTCACCGTCCTAAGCGGAACCTTGCGCCTACGACTCGGTGACCGCACCATCTTCGTCGAGGCAGGCGACGCCGCCGAGTTCTCGACGATGGTCCCGCATTGCCTGTCGGCACACGAAACCACCGCTGAGATACTCACTATTTTCGATCACGATGGCGAGCAGGCCCACCTGCATGCGCCGCAGGATTCGGGCGACCAGTAACCCAATTAGACGGTGGTGCTGCCGCCGGCTTCCTGGTCGGCGACCGCCTTCTCGATGTCCAGTTCAACGACCTGCGACACCAGCGACTCCAGCGCCTGCGGAGGCAGCGCGCCAGCCTCGTTGAACACGAGATAGCCGTTCTTGAACACCATCAGCGTCGGAATCGAGCGAATGTTCGCGGCGGCCGCAAGCTGCTGCTCAGCCTCGGTATCCACCTTGCCGAACACGAGGTCGGGATACTTCTCCGACACCCGCTCGTATACCGGTCCAAACTGCTTGCACGGTCCGCACCACTCGGCCCAGAAGTCAACGAGCACGATGTCGTTGTCCTGGACGGTCGCGTCGAACTGCTCGCCTGTCAAATCAACTGTTGCCATGCCACCCTCAACGTCACCGAGGCCAGATTTGTTTCAGAAGTGCTGTGACACCGGTCGCTACACGGTAAAGCCGAGCGCACGAAGCTGCTCACGGCCGTCATCAGTGATCTTGTCCGGTCCCCACGGCGGCATCCACACCCAGTTGATGTCCAACTCGGTGCATAGGCCACTGGAAACAAGCGCTGCCCGCGACTGGTCTTCAATCACATCGGTCAGCGGACATGCTGCCGACGTCAAGGTCATGTCGATCTTGGCAACAGCGTCGTCGGTCACCTCAATGCCATAGACAAGGCCGAGATCAACGACGTTGATGCCCAGTTCGGGGTCAACTACGTCCCGCATTGCCTCTTCAACGTCGTCGACGAGCGGCAGCGACGTCGCGACGGGCGCGGGCACCGGGGTCGTCACATCTGCGGTGCTAGTCACAGCTTCGGTGCTAGTTACAGTTTCTTCAGTCATGCCGATTCCTCGTTCATTCGGTCTGCTACGTCGTCCGTTACTGCCTGACTCAACGCATCTTTAAACGCCATCCATCCCAGCAGTGCGCATTTCACACGCGCCGGGTATTTACTCACTCCGGCAAACGCAACACCGTCGCCGATGACCTCGTCGTCACCCTCGTCGCTGCCGCGTGAGGTCATCATCGCGCTGAACGAGTCGAGCGTGGCGAGTGCCTTGTCGATCGGTAGTCCGACAATCTGATCATGCAGCACCGACGTCGACGCTTGGGAAATTGAGCACCCCTGACCGTCGTAGGAGATGTCGGCGACGGAAGAACCGTCGTCCGACAGCGCGACGCGCAAGGTTACTTCGTCACCACACGTCGGGTTGACGTGATGCACCTCGGTCGCAAATGGGTCACGCAATCCCCGACCATGCGGATGCTTGTAGTGATCAAGGATCACCTCCTGATACATCTGCTCCATGCGCATCGGTTAAACCACTCCAAAGAACTTCTGCGCCTTGACGATTGCGGCGGCAAGGGCGTCCACCTCGGCAAGGGTGTTGTACGCGGCGAACGACGCTCGCGCCGTCGCGGCGATGCCGAAGCGTCGGTGCAGCGGCCATGCGCAATGGTGCCCGACACGGATCGCGACACCTTCATCGTCGAGGATCTGTCCGAGGTCGTGCGCATGAATGCCGTCGACGACGAAAGCCACTGCCCCACCGCGATTCTCAGTGGTGCGCGGTCCGACGATCCGTAGGCCGTCGATCTCCGACAGTGCCGATAGCGCCCGCGCGGTCAGCGAATGCTCATGGGCCGCAATGGCTTCCATACCGAACGACTCGAGGTATTCGACGGCCGCACCCAGCCCAACGACCTGCGAGGTCATGGGAACACCCGCTTCGAATCGCTGTGGCGGTGGCGCATAGGTCGATGCTTCCATCGTGACGGTCTCGATCATTGATCCGCCGGTGATGAACGGTGGAAGTTGTTCCAGCAGAGCCGATTTGCCGTACAGCACGCCGACGCCCGACGGTCCGAACATCTTGTGACCCGAGAAAGCCGCGAAGTCGACGTCGAGCGCGGAGAAATCGACCGCCATGTGCGGCACCGACTGGCACGCATCCAGCACAATGAGTGCCCCAACGGCGCGAGCGCGTCGAACCAACTCGGGAACATCTGCCACCGCACCGGTCACATTCGACTGATGCGTAAACGACACGACCTTGACCGTCTCATCTAGGTCAAGCGAGTCGAAATCGATGCGGCCGTCATCGGTAACCCCGAACCACTTCAGCGTCGCGCCAGTCCGACGGCAAAGCTCTTGCCACGGAACAAGATTCGCGTGGTGCTCCAGTTCGGTGATGACGACAGAGTCGCCGACGCCCAGCGGCTTTCCACCGAAGATCGGCGCACTGCGGTCATCACCGAGCGTGAAGGTAACCAGGTTCAGCGATTCAGTGGCGTTCTTGGTGAATGCCAACTCATTCGCGGTCGCGCCGACAAAGGAAGCGATCGCTTCCCTGGCGTGTTCATACGCGTCCGTTGCCTCTTCAGCGAGTTGATGTGCACCACGATGTACGGCGGCATTGTGCGTGACGAGGAAATTCCGCTCGGCGTCGAGAACCTGCACCGGACGCTGGGATGTCGCACCAGAATCCAGGTAAACGAGCGGCTTGTCGTCGCGGACGGTACGAGAAAGGATCGGGAAGTCCGCACGCAGGGCCGCGACATCAAGGGTGGGTACGTCAGTGACGATGCTCATTCGTGTGCCTCCCGATTCGATTCGTCGCCCTACTTGGTAGCGGCCTTGATCGGATCGCCGGCGCCGGTGAAGCGCACATAGCCGTTCTCTTCCAGCTCGTCGGCAAGCTCGGGGCCAGCTGATTCGACGATTCGACCGTTGACGAAGACGTGGACGAAGTCAGGCTTGATGTAGCGCAGGATGCGCGTGTAGTGGGTGATCAACAGAACGCCACCGTTTTCGCGCTCCTTGTAGCGGTTGACGCCTTCGGAGACGACGCGAAGCGCATCCACGTCGAGGCCCGAGTCGGTCTCGTCGAGGATCGCGATCTTTGGCTTCAGCAGATCGAGCTGCAAGATTTCATGTCGCTTCTTCTCGCCGCCGGAGAAGCCCTCGTTTACGCTGCGCTCGGAGAACGACGGATCGATCTCCAGCGCGGTCATGGCTTCCTTTGCTTCCTTGACCCAGTGGCGCAGCTTCGGTGCCTCGCCCCGGATCGCGGTGGCAGCGGTGCGCAGAAAGTTGCTCATCGAAACGCCGGGCACCTCAATTGGGTACTGCATCGCGAGGAACAGCCCTGCACGCGCGCGCTCATCGACGCTCATCGACAGCACATCCTCGCCGTCGAGCGTGATCGAGCCCTGCGTGACTTCGTACTTCGGGTGGCCTGCGATCGCGTACGACAGCGTCGATTT
>QIRE01000153.1_pt1 | contig 16551 bp, 16 predicted proteins | sample 2940141 | NCBI WGS metagenome assembly QIRE01 (sample SAMN09273532, study PRJNA473421) | Gut metagenome, whole genome shotgun sequencing project. | isolation source: gut tissue | host: Folsomia candida VU population | place: Netherlands: Amsterdam | collected 2016-03-06
GGCCCGCGCGCCCCGGGTGATGCTTGGGTCGTGGCACCGACAGGCGAGCGATATTGGGGGCGCTTCGGTGCTGCCGGGCTGCTTGCCTATGACCCGCACAAGGGTGTGCTGTTGCAGCACCGTGTTGCCTGGAGCCACCACGGGGGAACCTGGGGTCTGCCGGGTGGTGCGCTCATGCAGGGTGAGACGGCTATCGATGGCGCGTTGCGCGAGGCGAACGAGGAAGCTGGCGTGCCATTCGACGCCGTCGTTCCACGGTTCACCTCTGTGCTTGACCTCAGTATCTGGACGTATACGACCGTTGTCGCCGACGTCGTAACGCCCTTTGATCCCGTGATCAGCGACCCCGAGAGCGTTGCCCTGGCATGGGTGCCTCTCGACGAGGTCGAGCAGCACCCCCTACATCCCGGATTTGCCGATTCGTGGCCGGCGCTGCGCGAGCGCCTTTAGTAGCCGCGCAGTTTCTCGATGTCGCGCCGCTCGCGCTTTGTCGGCCGGCCCGCGCCGCGATCGCGAACTGCGACCTTTGCGACGGGTTCCCGCACGGGTGTGCGATCGACGTAGGCCGCTTGTGCGAGGGGAGCGCCGACGCGCTTGGTGAGCAGCTGTTGGACAATGAGAATGCGGTCGAAGCCTTCCTGTCGCACGCGAACTTCGTCCCCAACGCGCACGGATTGTGCAGCTTTGACCTTGTCGCCATTGAGGCGCACGTGGCCCGCACGGCAGGCGCTCGTCGCGGCTGAACGCGTCTTATACATGCGGACAGCCCACAACCAGGAGTCAAGTCGTACGGATGCTGCCTCATTCACCTTTCCACCGTACCCGTCGGTTCGCGCACGCCCGTGAAACCCGGTAGACTGTAACGGTTGTCGCCGCTCGCGGGGGCAATCGGGATGTGGCGCAGCTTGGTAGCGCACTTCGCTGGGGGTGAAGGGGCCGCAGGTTCAAATCCTGTCATCCCGACAAAGAAAGAGACCCGCTTACGCGGGTCTCTTTCTTTGTTTGGCGGTATTGACGCGGGATTTGGGAGGAAGGAGCCCGATGGGCTCCGACGGCTCCTGTCATCCCGTTGATTTTGCGTCGCGAGATCAACAACGACGCACCGGAAACGCCCGCGGTATGGACCAAAGAGTTGTTCCAATGACGACTCGCACCCCGCTACCATGACGACCATGGCAACTTCACCCGATCGCCCGAAGTCGCACGGCAAGCTTGCGCTCGCCCTCGGCCGCCTCTCCATTTCAGCGCTCGTTGTGACGCTCATCCTGGCCGTCCTGGCGCTCCTCATCAACAATGAAACGTTCTCGATGGAGACGGCGCTCATCTTCATGCCCATCCTGACGATCATTGCGATTGCTGCGGGGCTGCTCGCCGTTGTGTTTTCGGTTCTCACGCGCATCCGTTTTGGGCATCGTGATCCGCACTGGCTCAAGGCGATGATCCTGGGCATTGTGGGTGCGGTCGCCATGCCGCTCATCTTCTGGGCGCTCGCGAGCCTTTCGTAGGCTGTTCGCGCTGCCCTACTCCCACCAGGGGTAGAAGGGCGGCATGACGGAGGCCCTTCCCGTGAATTCGGGGATTCGCTTTTCGAGGAATGCTTTGACACCTTCTTTCCCGTCCGTGCGGCTTTGGTAGAAGATTGCGAGGGAATCCGATTGATGGGCAATAAGCGGGTGTTCTGCGGCCATATTGCGATAGATGAGCTGGCGTGCGAGCCCCGTTGCGACGGGTGAACGATTCTTGGTGAACTTTTGGGCGAGCTCGTAGGCTGCAGGTAAGAGGTCGTCGGCGGCGTAAACGGTGCGCACGAGCCCAGCATCGTACGCGGTTTCTGCGTCCATAACCTCTGCCGTGTAGAGCATCTCGAGAGCGCGTGAGGGGCCAACGATGCGGGGGAGAAACCACGAAGAGCACGCTTCTGGGGTGATGCCAATTTTTCCGAAGACGAACCCGATACGAGCCCCCTCCGAAGCCAGACGAATATCCATGGCGCATGTCATGGTCGCGCCGATGCCAACGGCTGGGCCGTTGATTGCCGCAATGACTGGTTTGAGGCAGTCGTAGATCGCGAGGGTGAGCATGCCACCCGAGTCGCGCACTCCCGCGATGAAATCTGGGTCATCGAGCTTCTCATGCATATCGCTGTAGCTCGGCTCTTGCGTCTCATCGAGCCCAAAGACATTGCCCTCGCTCGTGAGCTCCATTCCGGCGCAAAATGCCCGCCCGGCGCCCGTCACGACGATCGCACGCACGTCATCATCGGTGTTGACGTAGCGGAATGCGTGGGTGAGCTCATCGCCCATCTGTCGCGTGAACGAATTCAGGTGGTCTGGTCTGTTGAGCGTGAGGGTGAGGATGCCGTCGGTCACCTCGTAGGTGATTGTTTCGTAGTCAGCGGGTGTCATGCCCCGATCGTATCGACCACCCGCACCCACGTGGCATGTGTGAGGATGATGCACATGCCCCGACTGTTGCTTGTGCACCATTCGCCGACGGACCTGACGCGTCAGATTGCTCGGGCTGTCTTGGCGGGCACACAGTTCGAGGGGCTTGGAGGCGTCGAGGTTCTGGAGAAACCGGCGCTTGAAGCGACATCCGACGATGTGCTCGGGGCTGATGGCTATATTCTGGGCACGACCGCGAACTTTGGTTACATCTCGGGCGCGCTCAAGCACTTCTTCGACTCGACGTACAACGACACGCGCGAAGCAACGGCGAAACGTCCGTTTTCGTACTGGATTCATGGCGGCTACGACACAACGGGCGCCGAGAACGCTATGAAGGCCATTACGACGGGGTACGGGTGGTCACTCGTTGCGGCGCCGCTCGTTTTCACGGGCGCCGTCGATGGAGCACATCTTGAGACCGCTCAAGAACTCGGTGCGACCGTGGCCGCCGCGCTCCTGTCGAATTAACCGTCAGCGTTACTGGGCAGACCGTAGTTCTTGCGGAAGTTCTCGTACTCGTACTTCGTGCGGTAGCGGCCGCGGTTCTGCAGCTCGGTAATGACGTCTTTGAAACGCTCAAGCCCGTCGAACTCAACATCGACGTTGACGTTGAAGCCATCGCCCACGCCCGTGTCAATCCACTCAATGATCTTGTCGGCAACCTGCTCGGGGGTGCCAAACAGCGCGCGCTGGCCACGTGTGAGGTTGTGATGCACAAGCTCTTTCACCGTGAACTGGTGGGCCTTCGAGACAGCGCCGATGTCGCCTCGACGGTAGAGGATAACTTCGTCTTCCGTCGGGTTCTCGTCAAACAGCGCGTATGGCAGCTCTTTATTGGCATCGAGTTTCTCGACGGGGATGCCGAGCGATTTGGCGAGGTTGTTCATGAGGAAGTTCAGATCCATGAGGTCATCGAACTTTGCCTTGCGCTTGCGTGCCTCGGCCTCGGTGTCGCCAACAACTGCGTACAGCCCCGGCAGCACAACGAGATCGTCGGGGTTCCGGCCAAAGCCCTCGGCGTAGCCCTTGGCTTCTTTGTAGAACGCGCGATCGTGGTCGATGTCGGGCTGCGAAGTGAACAGCGCATCCGCATACTTCGCGCCGAACTTGCGGCTCTGCGGCGAGACGCCCGCCTGGAAGATGACCGGGCGGTCGCCCTTGTACTGGCCGCTGAGTTGCATAACGCCCTGAGACTTGAAGAACTTGCCCTCGTAGTCGACGGGCTTTGTCAGCGCGTGGTCGATGTACATGTCGTGATCTTTGTCGGCCACGATCGCCTCACGCGGCAGCGAATCCCAGTGTGCACGCACAATCTCAACAAACTCGGCGGCTTTCTCGTACCGGGTTGCGCGGTCGAGCTTGTCGACCGGCAGGCCGAACGCCTGGAAGGTTTCGAGGTCTTGGCTCGTGACAACGTTCCAGCCCGCACGCCCCTTGCTGACCTGCTGCAGCGTCGCAATCTGGCGGGCTACGACATAGGGCGAACCGAACAGCGAGAGTGCCGTCGAGATAAGCCCGAGGTACTTCGTCTCGCGCGCGATCGCTGAGAGCAGGACGACAGGGTCGAGACCACGGCGTGGCTTGCGCAGGAAGTTTGAGGCGAGCACCTGCGGGGTATCGGGCAGGAAGATCGCGTCAAAGAGTGCTTCTTCCGCACGCTTCGCGAGTTCAATTTGGTGGTCGATGTCGTCGACGAGAACCGTCGGATCGTCGAATGACTTCCAGCCAGCGTCGTGACGACCCGAGGTGTGGAAGATCAGATTCAAACGGATTTGCTTCGGTATGCGCAATTGACCCACTCTTTGTAGTACAGACCGCCCTCTAGCCTACGCGAACGCCCTGACTTCCCCCTGTTTGTGGGCCGGGTTTTCTGAGGTTCAGCGATAGTCCCGGGAGCGGTGTGCTGCCGGTGAGGCAAGTGCTTCGAAACCATCCGCGATGATGTTCGTGACGCCCTCTGCTGAACGCTCGATTGTGCCGCGCACGATGAGGGCCCCGGCGCTTCGTACCGTGCGCAGGTGCCGACTCCACACCCCGGGTGAACACACAACATTGATTTGCCCGTGCTCGTCTTCGATATTCATGAACGTGATGCCAGACGCTGTATAGGGTCGCTGACGGTGGGTCACAAGGCCGGCAACCTTGACGCGCCGCCCTGCTTCGAAGGTGCGTACTTCGTTCGAGGTCAGCACTCCACGCGCATCAAGCCCAGAACGCAGGTGCGCGAACGGATGATCATCGACAGAAATGCCGGTGGCCCACAGGTCGGCGGTGAGTCGTTCCCGTGCACTTTGATCGGTAAATAGTGGTGGTTGCACATGCATGGCGGTTCCCTCCAAGTACTCAGGGCGGTCAGTCGCGGCGGCGCCGGCAAGCCACACCGCTTGCCGGCGTGAGATACCGAAACACTCCAGTGCTCCCGCAGTTGCCAGGCTTTCGAGCTGCGCCTGGGTGAGATTGACCCGTCGTGCAAGATCGTGCGCATCGCGGTACGGGCCGTGGGCGTTTCGTTCGGCGACGATACGTTCCGCAACGCCTTGCCCAATTCCTCGGACGGCAGCAAGCCCCAAGCGGACGGCAAAGTTCCCGTCGCGGCGGTGCTCAGGGGTCGGGTCAGGGCAGCCGGCGACAAACGGTGGAACCGTGCCAGAGAACGACGCTGTACATGCCTTCAAGCCGGTGGGGGCGTAGCTCGCTGCCTCGTTCATGGGTTCTAGTGTGTCGAGTGCCTCTGACACAGCGAGATCGGGTCGGCGAATCTGCACACCGTGGCGACGCGCATCGGCTGTGAGGCTCGCTGGGGAGTAGAACCCCATGGGTTGCGCGCGCAAAAGCCCGGCCAAAAATGCGCCGGGGTAATGCAGCTTGAGCCATGAAGAGACGTACACAAGCCGGGCAAAGGCAAGCGAGTGTGCTTCGGCAAACCCAAAGTGCGCAAACGCCTGAATCTGTGCGTAAATCCGATCGGATTCCTCTGGCGTCAAGCCATGACGTGCCATACCGGCGTACAACTGGGCCCGAATGCTGTCGATCCGTTCCAAGCCACGCTTCGACCCCATTGCACGGCGCAAGGTATCGGCTTCATCAGCTGTGCAATCACCCAGGACCGTTGCCATCTGGATGAGCTGCTCTTGGAAGATCGGAATGCCCTTCGTGCGGCGCAGTACGGGCTCGAGAACGGGATGCGCATATGTGACAGCCTCTTGCCCCATTTTTCGACGCACGAAGGGGTGCACCGCGCCACCCTGAATGGGCCCGGGGCGAATCAGCGCGATCTGAATCGCGAGATCGTAGAACTCACGCGGCTGGAGCCGGGGGAGCAGCCCCATCTGGGCGCGTGACTCCACCTGAAAAACACCAATCGAATCGGCACGGCAGAGCATGTCGTAGACGGCGGGCTCTTCATTGGGGATCGTTTCAAGCCGCCACACCTCACCCGTGCTCTGCGCAATGAGGTCAAAGGTGTGTTGTAGGGCAGAGAGCATGCCGAGCCCCAGCAGATCGAACTTCACCAGCCCCATCCAGGCCGCGTCGTCTTTATCCCACTGAATAACGGTGCGGCCCGGCATCCGAGCGTGTTCGATCGGTACAACCTCACCAACGGGTTGCCGGGTCAGCACCATGCCGCCCGAGTGAATCCCCAGATGCCTCGGTGCGCCGAGGAGTTCTTCGGCGTGCTCGAGCACCGTTGGTGGGATGTCGTGTTGACCCGGGCGAAGCTCGCCACGGTCAACCTGTTTCGACCAGGCATCTTGCTGCCCGGGTGAGTACCCGAGCGCTCGGGCCATATCGCGAATCGCGTTCTTCGGGCGGTACTGAATGACGTTCGCGACCTGAGCTGCATTCTCGCGCCCGTACTCGTTGTATACCCACTGGATGATCTCTTCGCGCCGGCGCGAATCGAAATCGACATCGATATCGGGTTCTTCATCACGTGTTGTCGCGAGAAAACGCTCGAACGGCAAGCGGTAGAAGATGGCATCAACCGAGGTGATCCCCAGCAGATAGCAGACAGCGCTCGCAGCAGCCGAACCACGCCCTTGGCAGAGAATCCCACGCCGTTTTGCCTCGCTCACGATGCCGTGCACGATCAAGAAGTACCCAGGAAAATCTTTCTCTTCGATCACGTCAAGCTCACGGTTGATGCGATCACGCCCGGCAGTATCGAGATTGGGGTACTTGTCTGGCACCGCCTGCCACACGAGGTGGCGTAGCCATGACGTGGGCGTGTGGCCCTCGGGAACTCGCATGGTGGGGAGCGCGGGTTTTGCGCGCCGCAGTTCGAAGGCACATTCCTCGGCGATGCGGACTGATTGCTCAACAGCACCCGGGTAGCGAAGAAACCGGGTGTGCATTTCAGCACCCGGGCGCAGAAAGGCAGCGCCGTGCGCGGGGAGCCAGCCATCAAGATCAGCCATGCTGCTGCGCGCCCGCACGGCACTTATGGCTTGTGCGAGCTGGGCTCGATCGGGTGTCGCGTAATGCACCTGGTTCGTTGCAACGATGGGGAGTGCGAAGTCGGCAGCGAGTTGGGCAAGCTCGTCATTGCGCAGCGACCTCGCGGGGTCACCGTGATCGGTCAGCTCGATTGCAATGTTGCTCGTACCGAAGAGATCAACGAGTTCGCGGAGCGCTTGTTCTCCCGCCTGGCGATCAAGCGCGCGATTGACCAGGCTCTTGCGGCATCCGCTCAAAATCTGCAGGTGCCCATCGGATGCTTCGGCGATCTCTTCGAGCGTGTAGACAGGCCGCCCTTTCTGCCCGCCGCGTAGGTGCCCCGTTGTCATGATGCCTGAGAGCCTGCGGTACCCCTCAAGCCCGCGCGCGAGGACGAGCAGGTGTTCACCCGTGGGATCTGGCTGTGGTGTGTTTCGGGCGGGGAGACCGAGGGAAAGTTCGGCACCGAAGACCGTGCGCACACGAGTCTTCTCGGCTGCTTCAGCAAAACGCGCAACCCCGTAAAACCCGTCATGGTCGGTCAGAGCGAGTGCGTTAAGACCGAGCCGCTCAGCCTCATATACAAGTTCTTCGGGAGATGAAGCCCCATCGAGAAATGAGAAATTCGAGTGCGCGTGCAACTCGGCGTAGGGCACGCGCGCAGTGGGTGGCTCGGGGCGATCCCTTTTTCGGCTCAGTGGTGATTCGAACCAGACAGGGTCTACCCCGTGGCGTACGCCCCCGCTCAAGGTGCGTTCAATCTCAGACCAGGGAACTGCAGGATTATGCCAACCCATTAGCAAAACCGCCCTTCTGCCCACCACGAATCAGCCTCGAGGTAGACCAACCAGGCGCGGTGCTGCTCATCAACAACCTCAAAGCGATGTGCATGTCGAGCTCGTGCGCGATCCCAGAGTTTTTCGTGCACGGGCCAGGGGCCACTCCAGGCAACAATTGGCACACCGTTGATCTGTTCCGGAGCCGTATTGAGGTTCCCACGTTCGTCAACACGCACGGGCGACCCTTCCGTGCCCATGATCTGCACGTGTAGGGCGGGGGAGTAGATCTCGCTCGGAACGGCTGTCTTGAGCTGCCCGGGCCAGGGCTGTTGAGCGAGTGTGGTGGTTGCTGGCGCACGCTCGCCCCACGGAACAAGCGCGAGTGCGCCGTGCACCCAGCGAGAACCGGTCGGGTGTGCCGTGAGCACCTCGGTATACCCGAGCATCGTCTGTACCCGGGTCAGCGTGTGGTGCAAACGTTGATCGGACCCATGACCAAAAAGCCCTACCTGATGTCCGCGAACATCATCGACAGTTGTCGGGGCAAAAATAACGCCGACGACGGGGGCGGCGCCCACCTGTTCTGTCGTTTCCGAGTCATTTGATTCGAGGGCACGTGCATCGCGAATCGTCTCGAGTTGCCACCGCACTCGGTGGACGAGTTCAGTGGCCGTGAAACGCGTGGGGTGCAGCCACTGCTGTGTGTGCTGGGTGCCGTTATCGAACTGCAGCGTGATTTGTACGCCGGTGCAGATGAGCTGCGCCTCGGCACACGCTTCGAGAACAGCATCCGTTGTTTGCCGCACCGAGAATGCAAGTTGATCAGCACCCGCCAGTGGCATCTCAAACTCGATTGTGCGGGTGAGCTGAGGATCCGGCTTGTCGTTGTGAAACAGGCGAGTATCGCGCCCTTGGGCACGTGCATGAAGATGTGCTCGATCGGGCCCGAACCGTGTTCGAACATCGTGCTCGTCAAGGTCTGCGAACTGCCCAAGGGTTCGAACGCCGAGCCGCATGAGCAGACTCGTGAGCTCTTCGTCACCCAGAACGCTTACGGGCAGTGGGCGTAAGAAGGCCGCGCTCGCGGCGGGAGCAACGATATGCGATTGCTTCCCGAGCCCGCGAGCCACCCGCGCGGCAAGCTCAGCGCTGAACATATCGTCGGCGAACCCCACATAGGCCTCCTCATACCCCAACTCACTCAATGCGCGACTGAGTGCCACGGCAGCGTTGTGCTCGTTGCCATAGAAGCGTGCGAGGCCGCGAGCACGCGCCACAACAAGCCCCGGTCGCAAGAGCTGCACTTCGGGAACAAGTTCGCGAACGCGATTGAGCACACCCCGAAACGCTCGTTCATCCCGATCAAGATCAACGGGGAACAAGCGGATGCCCGGCGCTAAACCCTGCGCTTCGCGGCGGCTCTGCCCGCGCCGAACCCCCGCTTCGGTTGCCGCCGCGGTGCAAGACAGCACGCGATTCGCATGCAAAACCGCGGCGACGACTGTTTCGACCTCTTCGCCAACGAGTGCTGCATGGAGGGGCCAATTGGGAACCCACAGTGCGGCAAGCCGATCGTGAACGGATGGGCTCTTCATCGGGAGGCCGCCATCCGTTGCGGGAACATATGCACTTCTGCAACACCCGCAGGAGCCGCTTCGAGCGTGCCTGATCTACCGGGGAGAAGAACAGCTGCTGTTCGCCGCTCGCCCGTGCGGTTATGGACGGTAACTGTGACCGCCTGCTCGGTGATTGCGCCCCACCCTTTGCCGATGCCAACCGGGCGCGGGTCACGGCATTCGATGCTTGCGTATGCCTGAGACCATGTGCCTGTCGTGAGAAATGTGCATGCTCGATCACGGAAACGTGAGGCGAGGCGGGCGGTCTCTTTTTCGCTCACGCGCGTTGGTGTGGCACACAAGACGAGCGGAACGACCTCTGAAACCGCGCTCACGATATCGACGAGGCGCCTGCCGGGGCGAGGAATCAAGATGAGGTGTTCCAGATCAGCGCCCAGCCGTCGAGTGAATTCAAGCCCCAGGGTTGGCATACCAAGAACAACGCAGCGAACCCCCTGCTTTGTCGCCTCTGCGACGATGGCGCTGAAGAGTGCTGGGGTATGAGAGATGCGATAGCTTGCCCCGACGCGTAAACCGCCATCGGGGAAAAGCGGGCTGAGGACTGTGCCGAGTTCGAGCACGGGGGAGTGCGCAACAGGGTTCTCACGAGCGTGGATCTCACGCCGCAAACGCACGATATTGGCGTACCGCGGGTCATCCGCGAGGCGCATATCGACTGCAGTGCTCATACGTTCCATTCTCGAAAATATCTTCGAATAAATCAACCAATGAAGCGATGTTATTTCGAACCTCTGACGCGGGCGCGTGTTATCCACAGGGTGCTCACGCGGGCGGGCGAGATTGCCTACCCTCGAAGCATGACGATGGCCGAACCTGCAGTTCCCACGGTCGCTCTTGCTGCCGTATATGGCGGGTTACTCCTCATCGCACTCGCGCTCACAGCGATCGATGCTCGAGAGCACCGGCTCCCGAATCGGATCGTCATCCCGACAGCAATTGGGGTCGTGGTTCTCTGTGTTGTTGACGCGATCTGGCGCCGTGACACAGAAACGCTGACCCGCGCCCTGCTTGGCGGGGGCGTGCTCATGGGTGGCTATTTCTTGCTGTACCGCGGGCCCGCCGTGCGTGTTGAAGCTGGGGGGATGAGCGCGAGCGGAATGGGTGCGGGCGATGTCAAACTCGCCTTCCCCCTCGGAGTTGTTCTTGCCTGGCACGGGTGGGTGCCGCTTATGATTGCAACCGTCAGCGCTTTCCTCCTCGCGGGGGCGACCGTCGCGGTGTCGCTTGTGCGCGGCCGGGCGCATGCCAAGAGCCTCATTGCCTTTGGGCCATTCATGCTCATGGGGGCTGTGCTCGGGGTGGCATCAACACACGAGACGATCGCAGCGACTATCGTTGGGGTATGACACTCGCACGTTTCCACGGTGGTCCGCTTGACGGCCAGATTCTGCCCCTCGAAAACGAGAACGAAGACAAAGTCATCGTTCCCTACAGCGAGACGCAGGTTGTTTACAACCGCAAGGGCGGGCCAGAAAACACGGGTCCCAATGATGGCCCGACCGAGATTCACTTCTGGTTCGAGGAATCAGAAGATCCCATCAACCCGAGCGACGACTAAGTAGCCCGAGTGTCTCTGGCGCCGAAAAGCTCGATGGAAATCGAGCGCAAGTACGACGTCGGCGTAGATACCGCTTTACCTGATTGGGGTCGCGTCCCCGGCTTGCAGGTTTCCGAGCCCGAAGTTCGTGAGCTTGATGCCACCTACTTCGATACGCCGGATGTTGTGCTCGCACGCACCGGCATCGCGGTTCGTCGCCGCCAGGGTGGCAATGATGCTGGCTGGCACATCAAGGGGCCACGCACTCCGCAGGGTCGGCTTGAGCTGCAGTGGCCCGACAGCGAGGTTCCACCACAAGAGCTCGGGCAGGCCATCATTCAGTTGCTGGTAGCACTGCAATCGGATGCCACTGGCGAGCTCAATCTTGCCCCACTCGCGCGCATCCGTAACCGCCGCATCGCGTATCAGTTGACCCTCGCGGATGGCTCCTCGGCCGAGTTCGTTGATGACAACGTCATCGGCGGCGACACCCGCACGGGTATTGATCGCGAGTGGCGTGAGTGGGAACTTGAACTCCACGCCGATCTCAGCGCGGAAGCGGGCGAAGCACTGTTCCACCAGTTGGAAGACGTCATCACGGCAACCGATGCGGTTCCCTCGATGGGATCAAAACTTGGCCGGGCGCTGGGTGCCCAGCCCTTGCCGTTCGGAGGCGAATAGCGAAACGCAAAAGCGGGCCGATTCGAAAGAACCGGCCCGCTTTTGCGTATTGCTTAGAAGTTGATCATGTGCCCGACGAGGCCGTGGAATGCCTCCTGCTGGGCCTCCGAGAGCGTCGGGTGCGTGTGCACGTTGCGAGCGAGCTCGTGAGCAGTCAGATCCCACTTCTGCGCGAGCGTGAACTCAGGCAGCAGCTCTGAGGCGTCCGGGCCAATGAGGTGCGCGCCGAGCAGTTCGAGGTGCTCGCCATCCGCGATGACCTTGACGAAACCGACGGGCTCGCCAATACCGTGTGCCTTGCCGTTTGCCATGAAGGGGAAGGTTGCGACCTTGACGTCGTAACCCTCGTCGCGAGCCTGCTGTTCAGTCAGACCGAACGAGCCAACCTGTGGGCTGCAGAAGGTGGCGCGCGGCATCATGCGGTAGTCGCCGAGCGTCTGGGTCTCAGCGCCACCGATTGTCTCGGCAGCAACAACGCCCTGCGCCTCTGCGACGTGTGCAAGCTGGAGCTTCGCGGTCACGTCACCGATTGCGTAGATGTTCGGAACGTTCGTGCGCATGTAGTCATCGATGTCGATTGCGCCACGGTCGGTGAGCTTGACACCCGTGTTCTCGAGACCGAAGCCCTCAACGTTCGGCGCAAAACCGACCGACATGAGCACGCGGTCTGCCGTGATGGAACCGGTCGAACCGTCTTTTGCGGTGTAGCTCACGGTGACATCCGTGCCGTTATCGACAACCGACTCAACCTTGGTTGAGGTGAGGATGTTGACACCGAGGTTCTTGTACTGCTTTGCGAGTTCTTTCGAGACATCCGCATCTTCGTTGGGCAGTACGCGGTCGAGGTATTCGATGATCGTGACGTCAACGCCGTAATTCTTCAGGACGTAGGCGAACTCAATACCGATTGCGCCGGCACCGATGATGACGATCGAGCCCGGCAGCTCACGCGAGAGAATCTGCTCTTCGTAGGTGACAACGTTCTTGCTGAGTGTGACACCCGGCAGTAGGCGCACGTTCGAGCCCGTCGCGATGATGGCGTTGTTGAACGTCACACGCTCAACCGTGCCGTCGGCCTTCGTGACGTCGATCGTGTTTGCGTCAACGAACGAACCGCGGCCTTCATATTCCTGAATCTTGTTCTTCTTCATCAGGAAGTGGATGCCCTTGACGCGACCGTCGGCAACCTCACGGCTGCGGTCGTATGCCTTGCCGAAATCCATCGAGATGTTCTCACCCGTGATGCCGAAGAAATCGGCCTTGTGGCTCAGGGTGTGAGCAAGCTCAGCATTCGCAAGAAGTGCCTTCGAGGGGATGCAGCCAACGTTGAGGCACACACCGCCCCAGTACTTCTCTTCGATGATTGCGGTGCTGAGGCCCAGCTGTGCAGAACGGATAGCTGCGACGTAGCCACCAGGGCCCGCGCCGAGAACAATGACGTCGTAGTGAGGCATGCGTTAAGCCTATCGCCGTTCGGTTCGAAGCGATCGAAAATCATCGAAATCGGGGATGCCATCGTTCGATCGAATCGACTAGTGTGGAAGGTCAGGAAAGGGGGCTGAAGTGACTCAGAACAACGAACACGCATCAACTGACACGTCGATGCACGAACTGAACGACACCGGTACCGGTTTTGGTGCATTGAGTGGCGATGCAGATCTTTCGTTCGTCCCTTTCGGTGCTGATCTGACGGCGGCTGAGCTTGATGCAATCAACGCCTTGCCCAGCGGCGCAGCGTTGCTCTTGGTTCGTTCGGGTCCGCTCGCGGGTGCGCGTTACCTTGTTGACCACGACGTCACAACGATCGGTCGTCACCCCGAAGCCGACATCTTCTTCGATGACGTTACGGTCTCGCGTCGTCACGCACAGATCGTGCGTTCGGACGACGACGCCCGCGTCTTCAATGTTGTTGATCAGCGCTCGCTTAACGGCACATATGTCAACGGCGAACCCATCGATTCTGCTCAGTTGACGGATGGTGCTGAGCTGCGTGTTGGCAAGTTCCGGCTCAACTACTTCGTTTCGCCGCTCGACCGGTCCGACGATGCCGGGGTCGATGCCTGATGGCGCTGGCGCACGCCGCAGGCGAATCGCACGCCCTCAGTATTGGCCAGGTCATCGCAAAGCTGCACAACGAGTTCCCTGATCTCACGGCAAGCAAGCTTCGCTATCTCGAGACAGAAGGCATCATCGCTCCGGCGCGCACGCCGAGTGGCTACCGCAAGTTTTCGATGCGTGACGTTGAGCGTCTGCGTGTCGGTCTTGCCATGCAGCGTGATGTCGGTATCTCATGGGAGCGCATTCGTGCACAGCTCGACGCACACAGCGATGAAGAACTCGCAGAGGCTGTTCCTGCGCGTCTTCGCCCCACAACGCAGGGCTACTCGCGTGCCCAGCTGCTGAGTGAAGCTGCTGCTCGGCCCAAGCTGCTCGACGAAGCAATTTCAATCGGGCTCTTGGAACCGCGCGAACGGTACCGTGCGCAGGATCTTGAGGTTCTGCAGGTGCTTGTTGCGCTCGAGAGCCATGGGCTTGAGCCGCGTCACTTGCGCGTCGTGCAGCAGCACGCTGAGCGTGATGCACAGCTCGTGCGCGCCGCAATCGCTCCGCTCCTCGGCAAGCAAGATGCCCTTTCGCGCTCGCGTGCTGCCGAACGTGCGGGGGAGTTGCGGGCTCGTGTCGACGATCTTCGTCGGGCATTGCTGACAGATGCCATCGGGCGTCTGCTGGCATAGCCAACAATTTTCGACACTCACAAAATGAGGTCGCCGGTAGAGCCGAGATGTTCTACCGTTGAGGAATTACCAATTCGGGAGGTGCCATGCAGGTAGAACCAGTCGTTCCGTCACAGGGCGAGATGTTGTTCACCGACGGGCTCCTCACAGAAGACGCAGCGGGCTACCGCGGTGCCGTTGCCGCGAAGGCAGCGGGCATCACCTACCGCCAGCTCGACTACTGGGCTCGTACGGGCCTCGTTGAGCCGACCGTTCGCAACGCGACGGGCTCGGGTAGCCAGCGTCTGTATGGTTTTGGCGACATCCTCGTTCTCAAGCTCGTCAAGCGACTGCTTGACGCTGGTGTCTCGTTGCAGCAGATTCGTGTTGCGATCGACCAGTTGCGTGTTCACGGCATCCGTGATCTTGCCGGCACAACGCTCATGAGCGATGGCGCATCCGTTTATCTCTGCACATCAAACGATGAGGTTATCGACCTGCTCCAGCAGGGGCAGGGTGTTTTCGGCATCGCTGTCGGGAGCGTGTGGCGTGAGGTCGAGACGACCCTCATTGAGTTTGTGCAAGAAGAGCTTGCGGGCGAACAGGTCGACGAACTCGCGCAGTTGCGCGCACGTCGCCAGGCCTAAGGTTTCTAGGACTTTCAACCCTCTCAGACTTCGGGGCTCTGAGGCTTCCTAGGCTTCGACTTCGCGCGGTTCGTTCGCGGCGTCGTCGATCTCGCCCAGAACAGGCAACTGGGCTGCACGTGCAACACGGTCAAGCAGCGCGTCAAAGTCGGCGGCTAGCTCCTGTGCCGACTCGCCGGGCCACACGTGTAGCGGGCGCGCGGCCCCCTGGGCTTGCTGCAGCGAGGTGCGCTCGGGAAGCTGGGGTGAAAGCACAAGCGGGCCGAACATTTCGCGCAGCTCGTCAATGCGGAACTGGTGTTCGATGGACTGTGGGCGCACACGGTTCACAACAATGCCGAGTGGCTGCAGGCGTGACGACAGCCCGCGGCGAATCTCTTCGATGGCACGCAGGGCGCGGTCAGCAGCAGCAACAGAGAACAGGCCTGGCTCAGTCACGACGATGACGCGGTCACTTGCTGCCCATGCTGTGCGGGTCAGCGCGTTGAGCGATGGCGCAGAGTCGATGAGCACGAAGTCGTAGTCGTCTTCGACCGAGGCGAGTGCTTCTTCAAGCTTCCAGACGTCGCGCACGCTGGGGTGCGGGCCGTCAAAGTTAATGGCGGAGGGGCTCCCGATGAGAACGTCGAGTGTTCCCTCGTGCGACTTCGTCCACCCCGACGGGGCGATTGCCTGGCGGACGGTCTTCTCTTTCGGGTTCTCAAGCACATCGGCGATGTTGAGATGCCCAGCATTGCTCACGTCGAGACCCGTCGAGACGTCTGACTGCGGGTCGAGATCTACCACGAGGGTGCGGATGCCGCGAGCGAAGGCGGCTGACGCGAGACCGAGAGTGACGGTGGTTTTGCCAACCCCGCCTTTGAGGGAGCTAATGCTGAGAACGTGCACCTACCAACGTTACCGCTTCGCGACATGACAATCGCTGAATGTCGCCAGTGGAGTGGCTCTTAAGATTGAACAATGGCCGTTCGCGAGATTCGTATTTATCCAGACCCCGTTTTGCGCACGGTGTGTGCACCCATCGAAACGATTGACGAGGGCACGCGGGCGCTCGTGACCGACCTCCTCGATACGACACAGCTACCCGGTCGTGCCGGGGTTGCAGCCCCGCAGATTGGCGTTGGTGTGCGTGCCTTCAGCTACAACGTCGACGGCCAGATCGGGTACCTCATCAACCCCGCGGTCACCGAGGTGCGTGGCGAGCCGCGTCTCATTGACGAGGGCTGCCTTTCGGTGCCCAGCTTGTGGCATCAGACGATGCGTTACCCCTGGGCGCGTTGCGAGGGCATCGATCTTGATGGCAACCCCGTCGTGCTTGAGGGGGAAGGTGTGCTCGCGCAGGCCTTCCAGCACGAGTGCGATCACCTCGACGGCATCCTCTACATCAATCGACTTGATCCTGAGCGCAAGAAGGTCGCAATGCGCGAAATCCGCGAGAGTGACTGGTTTTAGCCAGCCGCTCTCGCGGATTTCGTGAGGCCAGGCTCCTCGACAGGTTCAGGGACCGGGGTGTTTGCGCTTACTTGAGCGAAACGCCCGTCGTGCTGTCTTTCGGGCCAGCGTAGATCTCTTCGATCTGCGGCGCGAAGTCCTTGAGGATCTCACCACGCTTGATCGACATCTTGGGCGTCAGGTGGCCGCTTGCTTCCGTCCACTGCGTCGGCAGAATAGA
>QIRE01000154.1_pt1 | contig 16535 bp, 13 predicted proteins | sample 2940141 | NCBI WGS metagenome assembly QIRE01 (sample SAMN09273532, study PRJNA473421) | Gut metagenome, whole genome shotgun sequencing project. | isolation source: gut tissue | host: Folsomia candida VU population | place: Netherlands: Amsterdam | collected 2016-03-06
TCTAACTGGACGGTCGTGACGTCGGATCGCAAGTGGACGGCCCAGTTCGAGCACACCCTGGTCATCACCGAGGACGGGCCAGAAATCCTCACACTGCCCGACGCGGTGTGAGTTTCGTGGTCCCACGCGACCTGCGGGGCGCATTGCTCGTCGGCGGGACCTCGTCGGATGCCGGAAAGTCGTTGCTGGTTGCCGGGCTGTGTCGGCTTCTGGCCCGTGAAGGTGTGCGCGTAGCGCCATTCAAGGCGCAGAACATGTCCAACAATTCGGTAGTCACTCTCGACGGCGGTGAAATCGGTCGGGCGCAGTCGATGCAGGCAGTCGCGTGCGGGTTAGAGCCGTCAGTTCGTTTCAACCCGGTGCTACTCAAACCGGGCAGCGATCGTCGTTCCCATGTCGTCGTGTCCGGGCAGACCGTTGGCGAGGTAGGTGCCGCGGACTACGCCTCGTGGCGAGAACGCTTGCGCGGCATTGTTGTTGAGGAACTGACCGCGCTACGACGTGACTTCGACGTCGTGCTGTGCGAGGGCGCCGGCTCGGTGGCCGAAATCAATCTCCGCGGCTCCGACATCGCGAATATGGGTTTGGCGCAGGCTGCGGAACTGCCGGTCGTGCTGGTATCCGACATTGATCGGGGCGGGTCACTGGCACATCTCTTTGGGACGACGGCCATCCTCGACCCCGACGATCAGCGGCTCATCGCGGGTTACCTCGTCAACAAGTTTCGCGGGGATCCGACCCTACTTGCGCCCGGACTGGATTCGCTGGCGTCGTTAACAGGGCGGCCGACGTTTGGCGTGATCCCGTTCGCGCACGACCTATGGCTCGACGCGGAGGACTCGCTCGGTGTGGCGGTTGGGCGGCAGGTTGGTGGTGCGGACGGGGATTCGACCGTGCCTCGACTTCGGGTGGCGGCAATCCGGCTGCCCCGCGTGTCGAACACCACCGACGTCGAGGCGTTGGCCTGTGAGCCCGGCGTCGACGTCGTGTGGGTTGACGATGCCGCGTCGGTCGAGTCTGCGGATCTTGTGGTGCTACCCGGTACCCGCGCCACCGTCAGTGATTTGGCCTGGCTGCGTGGTCGGGGCATCGACGCAGCACTGTTGGAACGGGCCCGACGCGGCGCGCCTGTGCTGGCCATTTGCGGTGGCTACCAAATGCTTTCGCGGCGCATCGTCGACGACGTCGAGTCAGGTCTGGGCGGCGTCGACGGGCTCGGCATCCTGGATGAAGACATTGAGTTCGCATCGGAGAAGGTCCTGCGCCAAGTGTCGGGTACGGCCATCGAATCGCGAATTCCGGTGCGCGGGTATGAGATTCACCATGGTCGCGTAGTGCGGACAACGGAGTCGGCGTGGCTGGTCGACGATCAGTCGAAGCCGGACGGCGTGCGTCGGGATGCCGTATGGGGTACCCACTGGCACGGTGTCCTGGCGAACGATGAGTTTCGTCGACGCTGGCTCTCCGACGTTGCGGCGGCGTGTGGTCGACGCGACTTCGTCGTTTCGGCGAATACCAGCTACGACGGGATGCGCGTGCGGCAGTTGGATGCGATCGCGGACCTCATCGCGTCGTCCATCGACGCCCGCGCACTGTGCGGAGTCATTGCCGAGGCAGGCCGACCAGGCGGTGTCGGCCAGCGACCGGTCCTGACGACCCAGCTGGGGTGAACACGGGGCGCGGTATGCCGGGCACTAGCTAAGGTGGGTCGGGTGAGCATTGAGGAGCGGCAGATCGCCGTCGGTGATTTGACCTTCGACGTCCGTCTCGGACGACCCGACACACCCGGCAAGGGAAGCAAGGCGAAGAATCGGTACATTCCGACCGTACTGTTGTTGCACGGATTTCCGCATAACAGCGAGTGCTACGACGAGGTGGTGCCGCGGCTACACGAAGCGGGCCTGGCGACGGTGACGTTTAACCAACGCGGTTACAGCCCGGGCGCTCGCCCAACCGACGTCGATGACTACCTGATCCCGCATCTCGTATCGGATGTGATTGCGGTACTGGATGCGCTCGAGCTGACTCACGTGCTGCTCGTCGGACACGACTGGGGTGGGATCGTGGCATGGCATGTCGCGGCGAAACATCCCAACCGGCTCACCGGATTGGTCGCGGTGAGTACCGGACATCCGCAGGCCATCAGCGATTCGCTGCGCGATAGCGACGACCAGCGGAAGAAGTCGTCGTACATCCCGTTTTTCATCGAAGAGGGAGCGGAGGACAAACTGCTCGCACGCGATGCTGTTCTGCTGCGTCGCATGGTGCCCGCGAACGCGATACCGCCGCTCAAAGATCCGGGTGCGCTGACCGCCGCACTCAATTGGTACCGCGCGAACTTCACCGGCGACATCGCCGGAAAGTTGGCGTGCGGCCCGATTGAGGTACCGACCACGATGCTGTGGAGTGACGGCGACGCCGCGTTGGGCCGAGCGCAAGCCGAACTGAGCGGCCGCTACGTGTACTCCGACTACCGATACTCGGAGCTGGCCGGCGTCGACCATTGGGTGCCGGAGAACGCGCCTGCCGCTGTCGCGAGTGAAATCGCGCTGCGCTCGTCCCCCTTCTGATCAACCCCCGACCCCCAAAACCGCACCGGAGCGCGGCCAAATCCACCTATGCGCGGCAGACCCCGCTCACGGGCGGTTTTGGGGTTAGGTCAGGTCAAGACCGAGCAGCGCATTCTCCAACACCTCGGGCAGCGCCGGATGAATCCAGTACTGCCCGCGCGCCATCTCGTGGACGCCGAGTCCAAACGACATGGCTTGTATCGCCGGTTGAATAACGGTCGATGCTTGCGGCCCCATGACGTGCGCCCCGATGAGTTTTCCGGTTGCACGATCGGCGAGCACCTTGCAGAAGCTCGTCGTATCTTCCATTGCCCAGCCGTACGCGACGTCGCCGTAGGACTGAACCTTCACGGCGTAGTCGATCCCCGCGGCGTCGGCCTGCGCCTGCGTCATGCCGACGGACGCGACCTGTGGGTGACTGAATACCGCGGCCGGCACGAACCGATGGTCGAAGGCGGTGAGATCCGTTGCATCCCAATCTTTTTTGATGTTCGCCTGCACCACGCGCGTCTCATGATTTGCGACGTGCCGCAGTTGATGTTCGGTTGCGACGTCACCGATCGTCCACACGCCGCGAGCGCTGGTCCGGCCGAACTCATCTCGTTCGACTCGGCCTGCGTGATCCAGTCCGACGTCGATCGTGTCCAGCTTCAATCGATCGCCATTGGGTTGGCGCCCGGTCGCGACGAGAAGGACATCGGAGTCCACGTACGAACCGTCGTCGAACCGTAGGCGTACACCGCCGTCGAGTTCTTCCGCAGTCGAAAGGGCGCTGTTCCAACGCGCCGACCACCGTTGTTCGGCGAGCTCGCTGAACCGTTGAGACACTTCCGCGTCGTGATGACGCAGCATGATGTCGCCGCGCGCCACGATCGTGACCTCGGTGCCGAGCGCGGAAAATACATGCGCGAACTCAGCGGCGATATAACCGCTCCCGACGATGGTCATCCGCGCAGGCAGTTCGGCCAATCGCATCACATCGGAGTTCGTGTAGTACCGGACTCCGCTGGTAGCTATCGCATCCGGGATGATCGGGCGGGAACCTGCGGCGATCACGACCTGCTCGGCCAGCACCACATCGCCAGCGTCGGTCAGCAACCGGTACCGGCCATCCTCGACGCCGTCGAAGACGACGTGCGACTCGTACAACGTGACGTTTGGCGACCGGTGTAACCGGTACTCCCGACCACCCGACGACTGCGGATCGATGCGGTCAAACACCCGCTTGACGATCGACGGCCAGTCGGCCCCGCGCAGCACCCCGTCGACGCCGTAACGCTGCGACTCGGTGACGATGTCGGCAACGTCGGAGGCGTAGACGAACATTTTCGTCGGAATGCACCCGACGTTCAGGCAGGTGCCGCCGAAGGTACCTTCCTCAAACAGGGCGAACGTGCGGTCGTGGAACTCGCGGTTGGCGAAGGTGTTTCCGCTACCCGATCCGATGAGGGCGATGTCGACGTTCTGGGTGGTCATGGCTATTTGGCTGAGTCGACGGCCAGCGAATCAAGCCACGCGCCGACCTCGCGATAAGCCAGTTCGCGGGCGTGCGGGACCGACAGGAACACGTCGTGGCGAGCGTCGGGGATCGGCTTGGCGGTAACCGAATCACCGAGCGAATTGGTCCACTGGGCGATCTGCTCGACGTCGAGAACAGCATCCGCGGCGTCGGTTCGTGCGCTGTAGGTGCCGCTGAAATGTGTCTTGTCCGACCGCAGCACCAACGCCGGCACTCCGACGTCGACACCGCGATGCAGCGCGGCGTGCCCCCTGCGGATCGCGGCAAGCCAACCGAACGTGACCGGGAATCCGCCGAGCGGCTTGCGATCGAGGTTGTATGCCCACTCGCCGTGCGCACTTTCATGCAAGCTTTCGCCATAGGCGGGGGAGAGTTCCTGCGGCAGAACCATTTTGGGGCGAACTGCCCCGACGGCCTTGATCACCAACGTCGTGACCGGATTGCGCAGAATGGGTTTGCCCTGCAGGTCGAACCACGGGCTATTGAGTAGGAGGCCACAGATGCGACGATGCCGGTCCTGGTCCGACGCGCGTAACCGGTCGAGCCACAGGGGAGTGATCAGTCCACCGGTCGAATGGGCAGCGACGATTACCGGCGCGCCGGGAATCTCGGCGGTAATTCGGTCGAGGGCCAAATTCAACTCGACGTCGTAATCCACCAGATCGGTGATGAAATGCGGCGTGTGCTGCGATTGCAGCGAACGCCCACATTTGCGTAGGTCGAGGGCGTAGAACTCGTAGCCGCGGTCCGCGAAGAACTCGGCGAGCGGCTCTTGGAAGAAGTAGTCGGTGAAGCCGTGAACGTAGAGAACGGCGCCTACCGGTGCCGCGACGCGCGCGGCTCGGCGAACCAGGGTGGCGGTGATGGGGTCTTCACCGTCGGGATCCTTGCCGAGACCAAAGGTCAGGACCTGGTAATTATCGAGAAGATGGTCAGATTCCCATGCGTCGGTGCCCGACGATACGTCCCTAGATGAGCTCACGCGACAAATGGTACGGCGCCCACACCGACGGCGTTGAAGATGTCACGGTGTCGCCTAGCGCACAATCTGACCAACCCGTGTCGGGGTTGGGAGTGCGATGGGGAACAATGATTGGTGAATCTCGAATCAGCCCGGTCAGAAATGGGAGCACAAGGGTGAGCCAATCGGTGATGAAGTCAGACGTGGTGTTGGTGGGCGCAGGCATCATGAGCGCCACCCTGGGCGCACTTCTGCGGCAACTGCAGCCTGAGTGGTCCATCAGCCTGTTCGAATCCCTCGACGCCGCGGCGGCCGAGAGTAGCGATCCGTGGAACAACGCGGGTACCGGACACTCTGCTCTCTGCGAGTTGAATTACACGCCGCAGGACGCCAACGGGGATGTGAACGTCGACAAGGCGATCACGATCAACGAACAGTTCCAGGTTTCTCGCCAGTTCTGGGCGCACGCGGTGGATAACGGAATCCTCGGCGATCCCACCGAGTTCATCAATCCCATTCCGCACGTGAGCTTCACCCACGGTGAGGCCGGCCTGTCGTACCTACGCAAGCGCTACGACAAGCTGTCGCGTCACCCGCTGTTCGAAGGTATTGAGTACATCACCGACCCTGGCGAATTTTCCGAGCGCCTGCCGTTGATGGCGCAGGAACGTGACTTCTCCAACCCGGTGGCCCTCAACTGGTTCACCGACGGCACCGACGTCGACTTTGGCGCGCTTACCCAGCAGTTGCTCAACTACGTCGGGCAGGAAGCCAACATCAACTTCGGACACGAAGTGACCAACCTGTCGAAGCAGTCCGACGGTAGTTGGATCGTGAAGGTCACTAACCGTCGTACCGGCGAGAAGCACAAGGTCCACGCGGGATTCGTGTTCGTCGGTGCCGGTGGTGGCGCGCTGCGATTGCTTCAAAAGTCGGGCATTTCCGAAGCCAAGGGCTTCGGCGGATTCCCGGTGTCGGGTGAGTTCATTCGCTGCACCAACCCCGATCTGATCAGCCAGCACCAGGCAAAGGTGTATGGCCAGGCAGCTGTCGGCGCGCCCCCAATGTCGGTGCCGCACCTGGACACCCGCGTGATCAACCATCAGCCGGGTCTTCTGTTCGGTCCGTACGCGGGCTGGTCGCCGAAGTTCCTCAAGAACGGCAAGATGACGGACCTGATCAACTCCGTTCGCCCAAACAACATCATTCCGATGATGTCGATCGCGCCGCAGGAGTTCGGCCTCCTCAAGTACCTGATCAGCGAGCTTGCGGCTAGTACCGCTGATCGCATCGCCACCCTGAACGACTTCGCTCCGACCGCCGTCGCAGGCGATTGGGAGTTTGTCACCGCGGGTCAGCGTGTGCAGGTCATCCGCAAGACCGGTGTCGGCGGTTCACTCGAGTTCGGCACCGCGGTCGTTGCGGCGCAGGACGGCACCATCGCCGGTCTGCTCGGCGCGTCGCCGGGTGCGTCGACCGCGGTTCCGGCCATGCTCGACGTTCTGTCGAAGTGTTTCCCGGGCAGCTTCGAAGGCTGGCGTCCCAAGCTCGTCGAAATGATTCCGTCATTCGGCCAGAACCTGTCCGACAACACCTCGCTATTCCACGAGGTATGGGACTGGTCGAGCAAGAGCCTGCAGCTCACCAACAACTTGCCGTCGGCGTAGTTCGATGTCAGGTGCGCCAGCTCGGATCACCTACCCGTTTAGTGCGGTCGTCGGTCAACACCGCCTGAAGCTTGCGCTCATTCTGTGTGCCATCGCGCCTGGTATCGGCGGTGTGCTGATTCGTGGTGAAAAGGGCACGGCGAAGTCGACGATCGTGCGCGGCTTAGGTCCCCTTCTGGGCGATCGGCAGGCACCGAGCCCGGTTGTTGAACTGCCCATCGGTGCTACCGAGGACCGCGTCGTCGGATCGCTCGACGTCACGCGGGCACTGCGGGACGGTGAAGCGGTGTTCACGCCCGGATTGCTGGCCCGGGCCGACCACGGCGTCCTGTACATCGACGAGGTCAATCTGCTTGCCGACCATCTCGTCGACGTTCTGCTCGACGCTGCGGCGAGCGGGCAGGTCACCGTCGAGCGGGACGGGATCTCACACACGTCAGACGCCGACTTCATGCTCGTGGGCACGATGAACCCCGAGGAGGGTGAGCTGCGTCCGCAGCTGCTGGACCGGTTCGGTCTGGCCGTCGACATTGTCGCGGCGCGTGATGTTGACGAGCGCGTTTCCGTCGTGACGTCACGGATGGCGTTCGACACCGACCCGGCCGGATTTGCCGCGCGGCATGCCGACGAGGAAGCGCAGCTCTGTGAACGAATCCACCAGGCGCGTGAGCGCGTCGCCGAAGTAGAACTTCCGCTGACCGAGCTTCGACGCGTTGCCGCGATCTGCGCGCACCTCAACGTCGACGGCATGCGCGGGGACATCGTGGTGGCGCGGACCGCTGCCGCGCACGCGGCGTGGCGCGGATCGGCCAGCGTCGAAGAGCAGGATGTGCGCGTAGCCGTTGAATTGGCGCTGCCGCATCGGAGACGTCGGGACCCGTTCGATGAGTCAGGGCTCAGTGATCAAGCCTTGGACGATGCTCTAGAGGCTGGGGACGCGGCGGCGCAGCCGCCGACGGATGGACCAGAGCCCGACGGTCCCGACTCGGGTGACTCAGGTCCGGACGGACCCGATGATGGCGGACCCGATGATGATGGCGGACCTGACGGTGGTGGTGACGCACCTGAGCCGGACGGCTCATCGGAAAAATCGACACGGTCAGAGGCAGCCGACCAGCAGTTCTCCCTCCCGACGTCGAAGCCGACGCCGGTCCGGAACCTCACTGTTGCAGGGATCGGCGCGGGATCGTCGGGTCGCCGGTCGAAAGCGTTCAGCGAGCGTGGAATGACCACGCGGGCAATCGATTTCACACCGGGCCAGGCGATTCACGTCGTTGGCACCGCCATGGCGGCGATCGAACGGACCGTGCAGACCGGTCGGTCTGACGTCGCGGTGACCGGCCCCGACCTTCGGGGTGCGCAACGCATCGGCGCAGAGGGCAATCTCGTTGTATTTCTGCTCGACCTGTCGGGTTCGATGACCGCGCGCAAGCGGTTAGACGCCGTGACCCGCGCCTGTGTGGACCTTCTGCGCGACTCGTACACCCGGCGTGACCGCGTTGCCGTCGTCGTTGCGCGGGGTTCGAGAGCTGAAGTGGTTGTGCCGCCGACGCGTTCGGTCGATCTGGCCGTCGCGCGGTTGAGCCGGATCCGGGTCGGGGGACGCACCCCGCTCGCCGAGGGGCTTACCGAATCAGTGGCCGTGATTTCCGCTGCCGCGCAGCGTGATCCGGCTCGACGCCCACTGCTAGTGGTGCTCACTGACGGTCGGGCGACGTCGGGGCCCGACGCCCTGCCGCGTGCGCGGGCAGTCGCGTCGGCGATTGCCAAACGCAGCATCGATACGGTCGTCATCGACTGCGAGCAGGGCATGATCCGACTCGGACTCGCCTCCGACCTCGCACGTCACCTACGGGCGTCGTGTGTCCCGATGACAGACTTAACCCAGTCGACCATTGTCGCCGCGGTTCGCGCCGCAGCCTGACATCGCCATTCAAGGAGTATCGCTGTGCCGCAAGGGGTTCCGGAGAACGTTCCGAATGACGGCCTGACGACGCGCCAGCGCCGCAACACCCCGGTCCTCGGAGTCCATACGGGCGACGGCAAAGGTAAATCGACAGCGGCATTCGGCATGGCCATGCGTGCGTGGAACGCGGGTCTGTCGGTGGCGGTCTTCCAATTCGTCAAGAGCGCGAAATGGCGTGTCGGCGAGGAGTCCGCACTCGAGGCGCTCGGAGAGTTGCACTCCCAGACCGGCGTCGGCGGGCCGGTGCAATGGCACAAGATGGGGCAGGGGTGGTCGTGGCTGCGGTCAAGCGCCGACCATTCCGCCGACCATGCGGCGGCGGCCCAGGCTGGCTGGGCGGAAATCAGTCGACGCCTCGCGGCACAAGAGCACGACTTCTACGTTCTCGATGAGTTCACCTATCCGCTCGACTGGGGATGGATCGACGTCGACGAGGTGGTCGACACGCTACGGGCACGGCCGGGACGTCAGCACGTCATCATCACCGGCCGCCGGGCACCGCAGGCCCTGATCGACGCGGCCGATTTGGTCACGGAGATGCGAAAGGTCGCCCATCCGATGGATCAGGGTCGCAAGGGTCAAAAGGGCATCGAGTGGTAATGAGGCCGCGGTGGTAGCAACTCCGACCATAGTCATCGCCGCGCCGGCGTCGGGAAGCGGAAAGACCACTGTCACAACCGGATTGATCGGAGCGTTACGCGCAGCGGGGCGCACGGTTGCCCCGTTTAAGGTCGGTCCCGACTTCATCGACCCCGGCTACCACACGGTCGCCGCGGGCCGCCCCGGACGCAATCTCGACCCGAATCTCGTGGGCACAGACTTGGTCGCACCGCTTTTCGCGGCCGGCTGTCGGGGAGCTGACATCGCCGTCGTCGAGGGCGTGATGGGGCTGTTCGACGGCCGGATCGCGGGTGACGCCGCAGCGACCGCGGGCGGCTACGGTTCGACCGCGCATGTCGCATCGATCCTGGGCGCGCCGGTCGTTCTGGTCGTCGACGGCTCGGGTCACAGCCAGTCATTGGCTGCACTACTGCACGGATTCGCTACCTACGATTCGACGGTCAGCATCGCCGGGGTGATCCTCAACCGCGTCGGGTCCGACCGTCACGAGCAGGTGCTCCGCGCCGCATGTGCGCAGGTCGGTCTGCCGGTGTTCGGAGCGCTGCGTCGCGACGCGAGTCTCACGGTGCCGTCGCGACACCTTGGACTGATTCCGGCGGCCGAGCGCGCGCCGGAGGCCGCGGCGGCGGTTGATGCGATGACCCAGATTGTCGGTGCCGCAGTGGATCTCGCCGCAATCGAGGCTGCCGCGAGCGCCCGCTCAGTTGACGACGGCCCGGCATGGTCGCCGGACGACGCGCTCGGAGGTCTAGCCGCACCCTCGACGAGGCCGACCATCGCCATTGCGGGTGGACCCGCCTTCACCTTTGGGTATGCCGAACACGCCGAGCTTCTTAACGCAGCCGGCGCGCAGGTGGTGGCGTTTGATCCATTGACCGACCGATTGCCCGAAGACACCGCAGGTGTGGTGCTCGGCGGCGGCTTTCCGGAGGAGCACGCTCGCGCGTTGTCGGCGAACGTTGCATTACGCGATGATCTTCGACGCCACGCGGGTGGGGGAGCACCGATCCACGCAGAGTGCGCCGGGTACCTCTATTTGTGTCGGACACTCGACGACGCCCCGATGTCGGGGGTTCTGGCGGCGGAGGCATCGTTCACCGCGTCATTGACGCTCGGCTACCGCGACGCGGTGAGTCTGACCGACAATCTGTTGTACCGGGCGGGTGAGCGGGTCACCGGCCACGAGTTCCATCGGTCTGCGGTGACCGGTGGCGACCAGGCGGCGTGGGGCTGGCGCACCGATGGCCGGACGGTGAGCGACGGCGTGGTAACGGCTGGAGTCCACGCTTCGTTCCTGCACATTCATCCGGCGGGTGCACCGCATACGGTCGCTCGGTTGGTTGCCGCGGCCTTGCGCGCGCGCCGATTTGAAACCTAGCCGCACGCTGTCGGCACCCCTACGATGTGGGGATGACTGAGGCCGCCATCATCATCGACGGCACGCACGCACTCGATATCGCGCGCCAACTGGCGTTGGAGCTGGAAGTCGGTGCGGCACAGCGTGATTTTGACGGGGCGACCCCGTACGAAGAACTGGAGAAGATACGACGATCCGGCCTGTTGGCGATCGGAGTGCCACCCGACCTCGGTGGTCCCGGCCTATCGACAACCGTGCTCGTCGACGTGATCGAAACGTTGGCGGCAGCCGACGCATCCGTGGCCCAGGTCCTCCAGAATCACTACGTTTTCCTTCGGCACGTCCTGACCTATGGTGATCGGCGCCAACGCGAATTCTTTGCGACGACGGTCCTCGCCGGAGCCCGACTCGGCAATGCGCAGGCCGAGCGGAATCCTGGTTCAACGTCGAACGGACCGCAGGAATGGACGACGCGCCTGCACGGCACCGATGATCCGGCGGTCTACACACTGACCGGTACGAAGTACTACAGCACCGGCGCCTATACGGCGCAATGGATTCCGGTCAATGCGTCGGTCGACGGGACGTCGGCGATAGCGTATGTACCCCGCGACGCCGAGGGCGTGTCGGTGACCGACGACTGGAACGGCTTTGGGCAACGGGGAACACATAGTGGCACAACGACATTGAACGACGTGCGGGTGGAATCCTGGCAGATCGTCGGATCACGCGACCTCGCCGAGATCAATGTCGACGGCGCATACGGCCAAATCATTCACGCCGCGCTGGATGTCGGGATTGGCGCTGGTGCCCTCGCCCGTCTCGTCGAGTTCCTCCGGACACGCACGCGGGTCTACCGGGACAGTCCCGCGCCGACGGCGGCGCTCGATCCGCATCTGCTGTACGAGACTGGCAAGCTGGCGGTGTCCCTGCGGGCAGCACGCGCACTGCTGCGCGAAGGGGCACGCTCCATCGACGATGCCGGGCCGACGCCGACCCGCGAGACTTCGACCGAAGCGTCGCTGGCAGTGGCGTCGGCTCGCGCGGTTGCCGCAGAGACCGCGGTGACGATCGCCAACGAACTGTTCGAAATTGCCGGGACGTCGGCGACCGACCGCAAGCATGGCCTGGATCGTTACTGGCGGGACGCCCGAACGCACACGCTGCATGATCCGACGCGGTGGAAGTATATTCACGTCGGAAACGAGCTGGTTAACAAGGTGGCGCCGAGCGGACCGCTACTGTAGGTGCATGTCCAATTTCACCCTGGAAAAGTCGGTCGCGACCGGATATGACGACACCGTGGGGCGTGTCCGTGCCGCCCTGGCAGACGCGGGATTCGGGGTGTTGACCGAGATCGACATCGCGGCGACATTGAAGGCGAAGCTCGACGTCGACGTCGCACCGAAGATCATCCTCGGCGCCTGTCGACCGCAGCTCGCACATCAAGCGCTGCAGATCGATCCGCGGGTGGCGTCGCTTCTGCCCTGCAACGTAGTGGTTTCTGCGGTCGATGGCGGCACCCTAATCGAGGTACTGGACCCCAACGTGATGCCGGAGTTCACCGGTACCGCCGATTTGGCAGAAGTCGCCGCCGACGCGCGCGAACGATTGTCGGGCATGCTCGATGCGGTGGCCGGGTAGGCCACCGCATCGGCAGCTCGGGTCTACCGAAGCGGATCGCCCCAGACCACCGAGTCGCGAATTCGTCCCTTTACGATCTTTCCGCCCGGATTACGTGGTAGCGGCTCCGCAATGACCGAAACATACTGCGGCACTTTGAAGTCCGCGATCGCCTCACGGACCTTTTCGATGACCGCGGCTACATCGACATCGGCACCGCCGCCATAGATCACCGCGCCGACCTTTTCGCCGAGGACGTCGTCGGGGACGGCGAGAACCGCGGCCTCGGCAACACCGGGTGCCGCAAGTAAAGCCGACTCGACCTCGATACTCGACACGTTTTCGCCACCGCGATTGATGATGTCCTTCATGCGGTCGACGATGTGAACACGACCAGCGTCGTCGATGCGAGCGATGTCACCGGTGTGCAGCCAACCGTCGATGATGGTTTCGGCGGTGGTGTCGGGGCGTTGCCAATATCCGTTCGCGACGTTGCCGCCACGTGCCACGAGTTCTCCTAGTGACGGGTCGCTGTCGTCGAATGGCTCGATGCCCAGCTCCACCGACGGCACCGCATAGCCGACGGAATCTGCGTGGTCGACGGCGTCCTCGTGGGGGAGGACCGTCATCAACGATGCCGTTTCGGTCATCCCATACCCGTTGGATACGCGAGCATTCGGGAACGCGCCCTTGAGCGCGGCTACCAACGTCGGGGCGATGGGCGCGCCGCCGTAGGCGACCCAGCCGATGCCCGAGGTGTCGATTTTCTCGAATTCCGGGTTGCGCAGTAGGAGCGCATAGATCGCGGGAACGGTGACCATGAAGGTGATTCGCTCCGCGACGAGGGTGTCGAGGAGCAACTGCTGATCCAGCGCCGGCATGATGATCGCCGTTCCGCCGTAATAGGCGGCAACGAGCAATTGCGAGTTGCATCCGGTGACGTGGAAGAGCGGGACACTTATCAGTGTGCGGAGATCCTGACCAATATTTGACGGGATCGCAAAACATGCGGCGACGTTGGCGGTGTTGGTGAGGAACGCCTCATGTGTGGTCGGCACACCCTTCGGACTGCCTGTCGTTCCCGACGTGTAGAAGAACGCGGCGGTATCGGCCAGCGACAGTCCTTCCTCGACGTAGGGATCACCGTCGGGGAGTGGGGTGTCGGCGGACAGGTCGATCGTGGTGCCCGAGTCCGACAGAATGAAGTCGACCTCGGGTTGCGTCGATCGTGTGTTCACCGCGACGACGACGCCGCCGGCGAGCAGAACACCCCAGAACGCCAATACCCAGGTATTGCCGGCCGGATAACGCACGGCGACGCGATCACCTCGGGACAGCCCTTGTGCGCGAAGGCCTCCGGCCACTCGTGCTGACCGATCCCACAACTCGCGGTAGGTGAGTCGTTCGCCGCCGAGCTCGACGAGCGCTTCGGCGTCGGGATGTTCGTCCGTCCGCGCACGCAGCATGGCTACGAGCGACGGCGGCAGATTGTCAAAATGCGGTGCTCCGTCGGCGTCGACGCTGATGTTGGCGGTCGCAAATGGGTTGTGCTCCCGCGAGATCGGGATGATGGTGCGGGTACCCATTACGCGCCCGTCGCCGCTGCCGTCGAACCGGAGAAGTACGACTTCGGATTGTCGACGAGCATCGTGGTGATTTGTTCCTCGGTGACGCCGCGTTCGCGCAAGGCAGGCAGCACGTCGTCGAAGATGTGGGTGTACTTCCAGTTGGGAAGTGCGACGCCGATTGCTTCCTCGGGATAGAAGTCGCTGTAGCACGACGCGTCGTGTGCCAAGACCATCTGGCCTGCGTAGCCAGCGTTCGCCATTGCGGCGACGGTGTTGACGCGATCCTCGAAGGGCGAGAAGACATCGATGCCAAAGCGATCCATACCGAGGATGGCGCCGGTCGCGGCAAGTTCCTTGAGGTAGTCGAGGTCGGTCGAGTCGCCACTGTGGCCGATGACCACTCTTGACATGTCGACGCCTTCCTCGGCGAAGACCTTGGCTGCGATGAGGCCCGTCTTGTCTGCCGCATGGGTGTGCACGGTGATCGGCGTACCGGTGGCGACATGTGCTTGACCGACTGCCCGCATCACCCGCTCGACACCTGACGTGAGGCCGTGTTCGTCGATCGCACATTTGAGCAGTCCAGCCTTGATGCCGGTGTCGGCGATGCCGTTGCGAATGTCACCGATGAAGAGATCGGTCATCGGGTCGACGCCGAAGTCGAAGATCTTGCCGGGACCGGTGAAATGAAATTGAACCGGCTCCTCGTGGTAGGTGTAGATGCCCGTCGCGACCACGATGTTTAGATCGACCTGCTCGTTGATCTTCTGAATACGCGGGATGTAGCGACCGAGTCCAATGACCGTGGGATCGACGATGGTCGTCACGCCGCGGGTGGTTGCCTCGGTCAACTTGGCGACCGCATCGGCGATGCGGTGTTCCTCGTCCCACGGATCGGGGTAATTGGGGTAGTTCTGCCGGATCTCCGTACCGATCGTGAACACGTGCTCGTGCATCAGCACAGTGCCCAAATCGTTTGTGTCGACCGGGCCCTTAACTGTCTCCACAACCGCCATGTGTCCTCCTTAATTCGCGTCGGCCGATCTGGCCGAGTTCCACGTGACGGGTGTCACTGTATGACACAATCCCGAGTTGAACCTAGTTTCAGGTTCAATTCTTAGAAATTGGTTGTGAGCAGTCCTGTCGCCTACGTTGGTTAGCGAGAATTGGAGGTCTGACATGACGGTCGAATCGGACACCGATGCCCAGTCGGGCGTCGGCAAGGATCCCGCCACGGCGCGTGGTGAACGGACGCGTGCCAACCTTGTCGCCGCCGCCCGCAAGGTCTTCGAGAAGCGGGGATACCTCGACACAAAGCTGAGCGACATCACCGCGGCCGCCAAGTGTTCGACCGGCACGTTCTATACCTACTTCACCGACAAAGCCGACATTCTGCGCGTGGTGCTCGAGCAGGTCGCCGACGATATGTTGCACCCGGAAGTACCCGCCCACGATGGCGATACGTCGCTGCGCGGACACCTCGAAGCAAGTAACCGTGCGTACCTCCAGTCATATCGACGCAATGCGGGGATGATGAAGCTGCTCGACCAGATTGCCGCCATCGACCCCGATTTCCGCGAGGTTCGCCGTCGACGCAGCAACGCGTTTATCGCGCGCAACGCACGTGCGATTGAAGCACTGCAGGCCAAAGGCCTGGCCGACCCGACGCTCGACGCCGCAATGTCGGCGACGGCCTTGTCCGCGATGGTGTCGCGGATGGCATTCCACATCTTCTGCTTCGACGAGGACGTTGATCTCAATCGCATGGTCGACACATGCACCGACCTCTGGATGAACGCATTGCGGTTGCCGCGCACAGTGTGATCGGCACCTCGTCGGTAGGATGACCAGCCATGCCCGATCCGACGCCTCCCGGCGCCCCAGCCTCCAGTTCGCACTACCTCGCCGGGCTCGACCTTGCCGGTCGCAAGGTGGTCCTCGTCGGCGGCGGATCGGTTGCGCAACGTCGGCTACCGAACCTCCTTGCCGCGGGCGCCGACGTTCACGTGATTGCCGTCGATCCCACGCCGGCCGTCGAATCAAATACCGCGGTAACCCTTCACCGGCGGGCATATGCGGACGGAGATCTCGCCGACGCGTGGTACGCGATGGCGTGCACCGACGATCCCGAGGTCAATGCAACGGTTGTCGCGGAGGCACAGCGGTCGCGGATCTTCTGCGTTCGCGCCGACGATGCGCAGTTCGGCACCGCGGTTACTCCGGCGAGCGGACGTCATGGTCGGGTCACCTACGGTGTGCTCGCCGCGGGGGATCATCGACAGTCGGCTCGAGTTCGTGACGCTATCGCTGGGGTCGTCGACGGTTCCGCGATCGCTCCGCTCGCAGACGAGCCCCACGCGGCGGGTGTCGCGCTCGTTGGCGGCGGCCCCGGTGACCCTGACCTGATTACCGTTCGCGGGCGCGCGCTGCTCGCCCAGGCCGACGTCGTGGTGGCGGATCGGCTGGCGCCGGCCGAACTACTCGCCGGACTTGGCCCCGACGTCGAGGTCATCGACGCGGCGAAGGTTCCGTATGGCCGCGCAATGAAACAGGAAGCCATCAATGCCGTCCTCGTTGAGCGCGCGCAGGCCGGCAAGTTTGTCGTACGCCTCAAGGGCGGTGATCCCTACGTCTATGGTCGCGGCTTCGAGGAACTGCAGGCATGCGTCGATGCCGGCGTAGA
>QIRE01000155.1_pt1 | contig 16500 bp, 11 predicted proteins | sample 2940141 | NCBI WGS metagenome assembly QIRE01 (sample SAMN09273532, study PRJNA473421) | Gut metagenome, whole genome shotgun sequencing project. | isolation source: gut tissue | host: Folsomia candida VU population | place: Netherlands: Amsterdam | collected 2016-03-06
TCTGCCGTGTCTGTGATCTGATGCCGCTGGTCAGCCTGCCGGACGGGCCGGGGCATCATGCGCCGGCCATCGTGCTGTCGGCGGTGGCAAGCCGGATCGGAGACACGGTGCACCTGCTGCTGAAGCTGAACCACCGGCCAAGCGGGCGGCTGTTCTGGTCGCAGAAATTCGAGCTGGACCGCGCCAATCTGGCACAGGCGATGGCCGCCTGTTCGGCGCAGACCTGCGTCGGCATCATGCGCGTCATAGAGGCCGTGCGCACCATCGACGCGGCCCTTGGCGTGTCATTCGCCGATGTGTTCAGCTTCAGTCACGACCGGCTGACCCGTGCCGATCAGGCGCTGGCCGCGCTTGACGGTGGCGTCAATGCGGCGCTGACGATGGCGCTGCGGGCATGGGTGCGCACGACGCTGGTGTTTGAACGGCTGGTGCCGGACCCGGACAGCGCCATCCTTGAGGCGCGCGAATTCGCCATCAGGGCGCGCGAGGCCGACCCCTACAGCGCCACCGCGCTGGCCGTGGGGTCGATGGTCGAAGGCTATCTGAACCAAGGGCAGGTCAGCTTCTTTCTGGCCCAACAGGCGGTGCGCGTCGATGAACGCAACCCCATCGCGCGCTATGCCTATTCGCAGGCGCTGACCGATCTGGGCCAGCACGAAAAAGCGCGGTCCGAGGCCGAGGCAGGTTTGGCCGAAACCCTGTCGGTGCTGAACCCGGCGACCTGGCAATTGCGGATCGGGGTGGCGATGACCCGTCTGGGCCGCTTTGCCGATGCCGAACGCCATTTCGATGCGGTGCAGCAATTCGCGCCGGAAAACCGGCCCTCGCTGCGGTTTCTGGCCGCGCTGCGCTTTCGGCGCGGGGACGAAGACGGCGCGCTGACCGCCTTGACCCATCTGCGCCGGATCGAACCGGGGTTTTCGCTGGACCTGATGGGGTCCGATCACTACCCCGTCGCCACGCTGCGACAGGGGGGGTTGCTGGGCGTGACCAGATCGCGCCTGATCTAGATCATCGCCGCCTGCAATTCGCCGTGCAGGCGCGGACCGGCGACGATCATCCCGTCGATCAGCGCGCGGGGGCTGTTAAAGCGCATCGGCTCGCCCGATTTGTCGGTGATGCGGGCGCCGGCGCGTTGGGCGATCAGGCTGCCTGCGGCGATGTCCCATTCCCAGACCGGGCGCGGCGACAGCGCGGCATCAAACCGGCCTTCGGCCACAAGGCACAGCCGCCATGCCAGCGACGGGCGGAATTCGCGCTGAAACCCCGGCACCACGCCGTCGCGCCAATGCACAGGCTCGGTCGCGGCGCGATAGGTTAGCACCGTGGCGCCGTCGATGCCCGCATCGCTGGGCCGGATGGCCACGCCATTGCGCAATGCGGGGCCATCCGCAAAAGCGGTATAGGTCACGTCGCGCACGGGCAGATGCACCACGGCGGCGACGATCCGGTCACCTTGCGCCACGGCCAGCGAATGCGAAAACCCCTCTTGCCCGGCGATAAAGGCGCGGGTGCCATCGATCGGGTCAATGATAAAGGTGTGGCTGGCATCCAGACGTGAGGGATCAGCCTCACTTTCCTCGGACAGCCATCCATAGCCGGGGCGCGCGCCTGTCAGCATCTGATGCAGGGCGTCATTGACGGCCAGATCAGCCTCGGTCACGGGGCCGGCCTCATCGGCCTTTTCCCATGCGCGCGGGTCTTGCTGCCAATAGCTCAGCGCGATCCGCCCGGCTTCGCGCGCGGCGCGGACCAGCAGGTCCAGATCGGTTTCAGGCGCCTGCAACGGTCATCCCTTCGACCAGCAGGCTTGGCACCTCGGACCCGCGCCACGGCAGCGCGTCATTGGCGGCGATCAGGGTCATCAACATCTCACGCAGGTTTCCGGCAATGGTGCATTCGTTGACGGGCCATGCGATCTGGCCGTTTTCCACCCAGAACCCGGCCGCGCCGCGTGAATAGTCGCCAGTGCTGCCATTGACCGATGCGCCCAGCATGGATGTGACGACCAGGCCGCGCCCCATCTGCGCGATCAACTGATCCTGGCTATAGGCCCCCGGCGTCAGGATCACATTGCTGCTGGTGGGGGATGGCGCGGTGGCCATGCCCCGCGCGGCGGATGCGGTGCTGTCCATCCCCAGCTTGCGCCCGGTGGCCAGATCCAGCGTCCATCCCTGCAAGACGCCGTCCGTGATGATGTTGCGGCGGCGGGTCGCCAAGCCTTCGACATCGAAGGCGCGCGACGACGGATAGCGCGGGCGCAGCGGGTCTTCGATCAGGTCCATGCCAGCGGGCAGCACAGTTTCGCCCAAGGCCTTGCGCAGCCAGCTTGCGCCGCTGGCGATTGCGCTGCCATTGACCGCAGACAGCAGGTGCCCGATCAGCGACGCCGCGACGCGCTGATCATAGAGGATCGGAAACGCCCCGGTCGGCGGCTTTTTCGCGCCCGCCCGCGCCAATGTGCGGTCCGCAGCCAGCAGGCCGATCTGTTCGGGGTCGGGCAGATCATCCGCAAACGCACGCGATTCCCCGGCATAATCGCGTTCCATCGCCAGCCCTTCGCCGGTGATCGCCACCGCCGAAATCGCGTTGGTGGTGCGCCCGTAGCCCGCCGACAAACCGTTGCTGGCGGCGATCCACAGATGGCGGCGCATGAAACCTGCGGTCGCGGCCTCGACCTGTGCGATGCCGGGACGGGACAGGGCCGCGGCCTCGGCCCGCAGGGCAAGGTCTTGCAGATGCGCGGGCGTGGGATCGGGCCGGTCGTCGCAGATATGCAGATCGGGCAGGGTGGCGGCGTCGATCAGGTCCGAGGCATCGGCAAGGCCAAGCGAATCGTCCACCGGCGCTTCGCGCGCCATGGCGACGGCGCGTTCGGCCATGCGCAGAATAGTGTCGGGGCTGTATTCGGATGCGGACACACAGGCCTGACGCCCACCGACCAGCACGCGCAGGCCGATATCGGTGCCCTCGGCGCTGTCGGCATGTTCCAGCGCACCGCCGCGCACGTCGATCCCGACCGAATGTCCGCGCATCGCCAGCGCATCTGCCTGATCGGCCCCCGCGCGGCGTGCGGCGGCGACCAGATCTTCGGCCAGACGTTTCAGCCTGCCTGCGGTTTCCGCCTCGGTGTTCATCCAGATCTCCTTGCTTGCGGTCCTTTGTCACGCGCCAAGGCCGCGTCTGCAAATGAAAAAGGCCGGGACAACCGTCCCGGCCCCCATGCTGTGGCGTGTCGATTACTTGATCTGCTGACCATTCGCAAAGATAGAGCCACCTTCGCGGAATTCGATCTGCGTCTGCATCTGGTCGCCCGCGCCCTCGACGGGCTTGGCGAACATGGCCAGCATCATGCGCATTCCCATCATCTGATCCTGCGGGACCAGGCCGATGGCGACGACCTTGTCCAGCAGACCGTTCACGCCGCTGAACTGACCGTCGATGGTGCCGACAGGCTCTTGCAGGTTCTTCGAAAGGTCCAGCGCGCCTTTCAGATCAGCCTTGGCACCAGCGGCGTCCAGCGCGACCCGGTTGATCGTCAGGTTCTGCGGCGTAAAGGGCATCTCTGGCGGTTCGGTGGTGGGTTGGGCCGTGGTGGGATCGAACAGATCGGCGGTGACCAACGCATTGCCCGCCACATCCACCACAAGTGTCGCCGGATCGCGCGGCAACTGCGTGGTCGGATCGAACAGGTTCCAGATTTCGTCGCCCATCGACAGACCTTCCAGCGTATAGGCCAGCTTGAAGGGTTGCGCGGTGTCGGATTTCGCCGCCGGGATCTGAATATCGGCCGAGGTCTTGGCGGCCGCAAGGCTGATCGGGAAGTCAAGGTCACTGACGGTCAGGTTGAACTTGCCGTCAGCGGTGCTTCCGCCATAGCTGATGCCGCTTTTGTCCAGCGCAAAGGCAATGTCGGCGGCAGCGGACGAAAACTCTCCGGCGCCGGTTTTCTCAACGCCGGTTGCGGGATCGGTCTCGCCAAAGCTGAACGTGCCAAGCATCGTTTCATAGGCCATCGTGCCATCGAAAGACATTCCAGCCTGAATCGCCTGCGCCATCTGGGTGCCCAGATCAAAGCTTTGGGTCGGGGCCTTGGCGGTGCCTTTGGTGGTCAGCGCGGTGATGGCCATGTCGAACGCCATCTTGCCGGCACCCCTGTCGTCAGTTGCCGGAATATCCGCGTCCGAGGCCAGCGTGACCGTATCGGCCTTCACGTCAAAGGCGGTCTCGGTCGCGTCCGTGCCGGTGTTGCGCTGCGTCCCGGTCAGGTTGGTCGCGGTTCCCGTCAGCGGCGTGGTCACGCGGGTCTGCGGATCGACCGGAATTTCCATCGCAAAATTGATCGAGGGATAGCTGAATTCATACAGAATATCTTCGGGCGTGCCCGAAATCAGCATTTCGTTGCCCGGCATGGTCATGGTGCCGGTGGTGGTCAGGGTCACGGTTTCAGCCTGTGCGGCGGCGTCCGGGGCGGCATCGGGGGTCGCGTCGGGCGTTTCCGGTGCGGTGGTCATGTCCCCGGCTGCGGGTTCTTCGGCCGGCACCGGCGCCTCAAAGCTGCTGCTGAAGGCGACTTCGCCATCGATGACCGTGCGGACCTTGGCGTCGCCGGTTTCCTGAAACGTCATCTTCGGGATTGTGATGGTGGTTTTGCCACCCTCTGTCTGCATGGCCAGAACCGTGTCGGTCACGGTCAGCGTGTTGCCCGCATCCTCGGTGTTGCCGGTCGTCACCTCATAGCCGTATTTCTGATAATACTGGCTAAGACTTTCCCAGGCCTGCACCGGGGTGACATCTGCCAACACAGGCGCCGCGCCAGCGATCATCGCAAGGGCCGAGGTTGCAAGTGAGCGGATCATGCCGGATACCTTCCAACGTAAAACTTCATGTCTGCAAAACATCTGACACAGGCGCAGCACGAACGAAAGGGAACATTCCGTGATTGGCAGCGATCTGCACAACGGCATCGCGGTGTTGACCATCAACCGGCCCGACAAGGCGAATTCCTTGACCGCGGCGATGCTGGCCGATCTGATCGCGCATCTGGACCGCATTGCCGCGACCCGGACACAGGCGGTGATCCTGACCGGGGCGGGGTCGGTCTTTTCCGCCGGTGCCGATCTGGCCGAGGCGCATGAGGGGCTGGCGACATCCCCCCTGTGGGAGGAACTGTCGGCCCGTATCGCCGCGATGCCTTGCCTGACGATCGCGGCGCTGAACGGCACGCTGGCGGGCGGCGCGTTCGGGATGGCGCTTGCCTGCGATCTGCGGCTGGCGGTGGCGCGGGCGCGTTTCTTTTATCCGGTGATGAAGCTGGGCTTTCTGCCGCAGCCAAGCGATCCGGCGCGCCTGACGCGTCTGGTCGGACCATCGCGCGCCAAGATGATCCTGATGGCCGGCCAAAAGATCGACGCGGCCGAGGCCCTGTCATGGGGGCTGATCGACCGGATCGCCGATGATGGCGCGCTGATGGAGGACGCGGTGGCATTGGCGGCCGATTGTCTGGCCGCCGCGCCGGATCATGTCGCCGCGATCAAGCGGATGGTCGATCAGGCGTAAACCGACGCTTTGTTGAAATGCTGGCACAGCAGATAATAGACGACCGCGCGATATTTGTTGCGGTTGGCGGTGCCGTATTGCTGGATCACCGCGTGGATGCCGTCCATCAGGTCCGGCCCATCGGCAAGGCCCAGCTTTTTCACCAGATAATTCGCGCGCACGCGCTCAAGTTCCTGTGGGTCGCCGGCGGCGACGGTTTCTGAATCGGCATTATAAATCGACGGGCCGCAGCCGATCGTGACCTTTGTCAGCAAATCAATATCGGCTGCCACGCCCAGTTTATCCTGAATATCGGCGGCATATTTCGCAATCAATTCGTCACGCTTGCTCATGTCCCTTGGTCCCTGAAAAGGTTCTGCGGGGGCAAGAATGCTGGCAGGGTTGCTGAATATCAAGTCTTTCGGCCTCTCGCGCGGTTAACGCGAGAAGCCGCTGATCTGCGGCAGCCATGTCGACAGGGCCGGGACAAAGGTCAGGATGATCAGCGACACCAGCGCCGCCAGAAAGAACGGAGGCAATTCGCTGATCAGCGCCGATGGCCTTTGTTTCGTCGCCGATGCCACCACGAAGATCAGCCCGCCGACGGGTGGCGTCATCAGGCCGAAGGTCAGGTTGACGATGACCACGATGGCGAAATGATCCGGCGCGATCCCAAGGTTGTAGGCGATGGGCGCAAGGATCGGCACAAGGATCATCACCCCGGGCAGCGGGTCCATGAACATGCCAAAGAACAGCAGCAGGACGTTGACCATCAGAAGGAAGGCAATCGGTGACAGGTCCATCGCGATGACGTAATCGGCCATGGTCTGCGGCACGCCCTCGATGATCAGCACCCATGCAAAGGCGCGGGCGGCGGCAAGGATCATCAGCACCGCGACCGACATGATGGCCGAGCGCAGGAACGCGCCCCACAGATCGGCCAGCGTAAAGCCGCGATAGACAAAGGCGCTGACGATGATGGCGTAGAACACGGCCACGACCGACGCCTCGGTCGGCGTAAACAGCCCGCCCCGGATGCCGCCGACGATCAGCACGATCAGCAGCAGCGCGGGCAGCGCCTTGATGGTGTTGCTGACCATCTCGGCCGCCAGCGGGCGCGCATCTTCGCTGCGATAGCCGCGCTTTCGGCTGATGTGCCAATTGACGAAGGCCAGCATCGCCGCGATCAGCAGCCCCGGCAGAATGCCCGCCATGAACAGCGATCCGACCGAGACGTTACGATCCTGCAGCGCATAGATGATCATGGTGATCGACGGCGGGATGATGGGGTCGATCACCGCGACGGAAATCGTCAGCGCCCCGGCATAGCCCTTGGAATAGCCGCTGCGCTCCATCATCCGGGCCATCATCGCGCCCGGTCCGGCCGCCGATGCCAGCGCCGATCCGGAAATCCCCGCGAACAACGTCCCGGTCAGGATATTGGCATAGCCAAGCCCGCCGCGCATATGTCCCACGAATTGCGAGGCGAAACGCAGCAGCATCCGCGAAATCGCGCCGGTGGACATGATTTCGGCGGCAAGGATGAAGAACGGCACCGCCAGCAGCGGAAAACTGTCCAGCCCGGTGAACATTTCCTTGACCACCACGACCAGCGGATAGCGCCCCGACAGACCGACAGCGGCAAAGGCCGACATCGCCAGCGCAAAGGCGATGGGCACGCCCATCACCATCAGGATCAGGAATGCGGCGATCAGAATCTCAACCAATGGCGGCCTCGTCGGAATGTTCCAGCCCGGCGCGCAGGTAACGCGGTGCGATCAGGGCCAGATGGGCGATCATCAGCAGAAAACCAACCGGCATCGCCGCATAGATCCAATACATCGGCACCCGCAGCGCCGCTGATTTCTGAACCGCCATCCGGTTCATATAGTCAAAGCCAACCCACACCATAAAGGCGAAAAAGCCGAACATCACCAACAGGATAAGCCCACGCAGGACGCGTTGACCCTTGGTCGGCAACGCGTCCTGTGCATTGGTGATGGCAGCATGTGCCCCCTCGCGCAGCGCAAGACCGCTGCCCAGAAAGGTCAGCCAGATCATCGAATAGCGCGCGACTTCATCTGCCCAGGTCAGTGAATTTCCGGTCAGATATCTGCCTGCCACATTCCAGCCCAGCACGATGGCCATGGCCGCCAAAATGACGACCAGCACCGCACCATTCAGGGTGACGAACGCGCTTTCGATCCGGCGCATGGGTTACTGAACCGCCTGAATACGGTCCAGCAGCTCTTTGCCGAATTGCTGTTCGTAGGCTTTGTAGGGTTCATCCAGTGCGGCGCGGAATGCGGCTTTTTGATCGGCCGACAGTTCGTTCACTTCCATCCCGGCAGCTTTCAGTTCTTCCACGCCCGATGCTTCGACCTCATCGACATAGCCGCGCATGGCGGTGACGGCATCCGTTGCCGCGGCATCAAAGGCGGCTTTCTGTTCGTCCGACAGATTGCCCCAGAACGAGGGCGAGATCAGGATGATTGCGGGCGAATAGACATGGCTGTCCAGCGTCAGGTATTTCTGCACCTCGGCCAGATTGGCGGACACGATCACAGCCAGCGGGTTTTCCTGACCGTCGATGGCGCCCTGTTCCAGCGCGCCGATCACCTCGGGCCATGCCATGGGCGTGGGGGCGGCACCAAGGGCGCGGAACGCCTCGATGTGAACCGGGTTTTCCATGGTGCGGATCTTCAGACCGGCCATGTCGGCGGGGGTGTTGATGGCGCCGCGATTGCTGGTGACGTGGCGAAAGCCCTGTTCGCCCCATGCCATCGCATGAATGCCAACGTCATCGAACTTGGCCAGGATTTCGTCGCCGATCTCACCGTCCAGCACGGTGCGGGCATGGGTCAGGTCGCGCATCAGGAAGGGCACGTCGAACACGCCGGCTTCGGGCACGAAATTCGACAATGTGCCGCTGGACACGATGGTCATTTCGACGGTGCCAAGTTGCAGCCCCTCGATCACCTCGCGTTCGCCGCCCAGACCCGATGACGGGAAATGGCGGAACGAGAACTGATCACCCAGACTGGATTTGATCGACGCCTCGAACGCCTTGGCGGCGGCGCCATAATGGCTGTCCTCGGCCAGAGCATAGCCGATCTTGATTTCCTGCGCGGAGGCAGGTGCGACAAATGCCGCGCCAAACAGCGCGGCAGTCAGGATATGTTTCATGACGGTTCCTCCCAGAGTTCGCAAAGATTTATCGCGACACGGCAGGAAAGTGCAACGTCTGTATACGATAGACGCGCAGCTTATCACATCAATTCAGACCGGCGGTGGTGTAATAGACATCCACATTTTGCGCGGTGTCAAAGCCGATGCCCGATGCAATGATGCAGCTGGTCTGGTCGTCGCGCGGGGCCACAAGCGTCCATGTGCCCAGCTGAGCAGACCCCCACAGTTGCGTATGTGCGTGGTGGCGGCTGTCCACGGGATGTTCATTAAAGTCGTGCTGCAAGGTCTGATGAATCTCGGCATCGGCGGCGCAATAGGGCTGATCGCCCACGGCCATATCGGATGTCGGCATGTCTTGCGCCTGCTCCAGCAGGGTCTGAACCGGAACACCCGCCATGGCCGACCATGCCTGCACGGGCTGATCGGGGCGGGTAGCAGAAATCGCGGGCATGGCGGTCAGCAGCGCGACGCTGCCGGCCATGGTCAGGCGGGCGATGCGGGTGGCGGTGCGTGTCATTCCAAAAGCCTTTCGTCCTTTGCTTGCCGAATAAAAACGCATCATCAGGGCCACGGGTTCCTGAAACAGGTCGGTGCGGGCGCAATCCACCCCTCGCAACGAGGGCCGTGCTGGCCTATCAAGGGCGGCAAGACGGGACGTGCAAACAGGACGCAGGGGTGGATCATGGCGATGCTTTTGGGGGATGTGGGCGGCACCAATGCGCGGCTGGCGATTGCACGGAACGGGGCAATCGATACCGCGACCGTCACCCGCTTTCGCGGCGATGATTTCGCCACATTCGACGATGTGGTGCGCCTGTTTCTGCAACAGCAGGGCCAGCCGCGCATCACATCCGCCTGCGTCGCCGCCGCCGGTCCGGTCAGCGGCGGTCGCGCGCGGCTGACCAATCGCGATTGGGACATGTCCGAAGACGGGCTGGCGCGGCTGACCGATGCCGATCACGTCCGCATCATCAACGACCTGACCGCTTTGGGCTATGCAACCCCTGCTCTGCATGGCGACGGGCTGTCGGTGCTGCGTCAGGCGCCTGCCGACCGGGCGCGCAACGGGCAGGCGCTGATCGTGGGGCTTGGCACCGGCTTTAACGTCTGCGCGGTCCGCAGCCTGAATGGCGGCGCCATCACCGCGATGGAGGCCGAGGAAGGCCACACCCACCTGCCCGCCAATATCTATCTGCGTCTGGTCGATCTGGTCGGGGCTGAGGGCGCGCGCCAGTTCACCTCGGTCGAAGAAACCTTTGCCGGGCGCGGTCTGTCGCGTTTCCACGCCGCCCGCACCGGCACCGCGCCCGTGCGCAGCGAACAGATCGCGGCTGCCGTTGCGGCGGGCGACGGGCAAGCCATCGAAACCTATGACATCTTCGCCGAACTGGTGGGCCTGCTGTGCCGCGAACTGGCGCTGCATTTCATGCCGCTTGAGGGGATGTTTCTGGCAGGCAGCGTCGGGCGCAGCATTGCCGACCGAATGGCCCGGTTCGAGGCCGGGTTTCTGGCCGAACCCTATATGCGCCACATCCCCGAAGCGACGCCCGTGCTGCTGATCCGCGACGATATGGCGGCCCTGCATGGCTGTCTTGGCGCGCTGACCTAAAGGCTGCGCGATACCAACCTTTGACGCAGCGCGCAGGAATTGCTGGATTCCTGCGGCCGTTCCTGTTGTGATGCAGCCAACAAGAATAACGGGCAGGACTTCGATGCGGGCATTTTTGCGGGCAGCCATCATTGCGACCACCTCTGCGATTTGTGCCGGGGTGGCGTTCGGGCAATCCTCGTCGCCCTTTTCGGGCCTGTTCGGTGGCGGCAGTCAGGCGGACAGCCCGGTGTCGCTGACCGTGACCGCTCCCGGGAATTCCGATCTTGAAGAGGATATCCGCCGCAGCTCGTTGATCTCGGGTGCGCTGGCCGAGGATCGGACCACCGGACAGGACGTGCTGGCTGCCGCCCGGGCCGATTACGCCCGCATTCTGGGCGAGATGTATGACAAGGGTTATTATTCGACCCAGATCTTCATCACGCTGGACGGGGTCGAGGCGGCCGAGATCGCGCCGCTGGACGCGCCCGCCGTCGTGCGCAATGTGCTGGTGACGGTCGATACCGGGCCGCAGTTCCGCTTTTCCCGCGCGGCCATCGCGCCGGTCGCGCCGCAGACCGATCTGCCTGATGGTTATCGTCAGGGCGAACCCGCCGGGTCGGGCACCATCAAGCAAACAGCCGCAGCCGCCCTGACCGGCTGGCGTGAGGCCAGCCACGCCAAGGCCGCTGTCGCCAGCCAGCAGATCACCGCCGATCACCCGCGCGCCGCCGTGGACAGCCAGATCGGGATCAACCCCGGCCCCGCCGTCACCTTTGGCAAGCTGAACATGCGCGGCTATGAACGGATGTCGCCGCGCCGGTTGCACAAGATCGCAGGCCTGCCCGAAGGCGCCCGCTTTGACCCCGAAGAGGTCGAGGATGTGCGCAAGCGTCTGCGCCGCAGCGGCGTCTTTTCCGCGATCACCTTGGACGAGGCCGAAACACTGAACCCCGACAACAGCATGGATATCAACCTGACGGTTGTTGAACAAAAGCTGCGCCGGATCGGGGCAGGGTTTGAGATTTCGACAACGGATGGAGCGCAGGTGTCAGCCTATTGGATGCACCGCAACCTTTTGGGTGGTGGCGAACGGCTGCGCATCGACGGGCGCGTCAAGGATATCGGCTCCGACACCAGCGGCAAGGACGAAGAACTGACCCTGCGCATCGACCGGCCCGCGACGGTAACGCCCGACACCACCGCCTATATCGAAACCGGCGTGTCGCGGATGCGGGAAGAGGATTACGACGCCGATATCGGGCGCATCGCGTTGGGCTTCAACCAGATTTTCAGCGAACGCCTGACCACTGATATCGCGGTGCAGTATCAGTTTTCGCGCGTCTATGACGATCTGGGCGAAACCGACTTCGAGGTCGTGGCCCTGCCGATGAACGTCATGTGGGATCGGCGCGACGATATGAACGACGCCAAAAGCGGATATTACCTGAATGCGGGCGCCACCCCCTTCAAGGGGTTCGACAACACCGATTCCGGTATCCGTATCGCCGGTGAGGCGCGCGGATATTACTCGCTGGGCGAGGATGACCGCATCACACTTGCAGGCCGCGCCCGCATCGGCAGCGTGCTGGGCGCCGACATCCAGAACACGCCGCGCGATTACCTGTTCTTTTCGGGCGGCGGCGGCACCGTGCGCGGCCAGCCTTATCAATCCCTAGGGGTTGAGGAAATCACCGGCCCCAACGGCCCGATCAAGACCGGCGGGATGAGTGTGGCGAACCTGAACGCGGAACTGCGTTGGCAGGTGCGCGAAAATATCGGCGTGGTGGCATTTGCCGACTGGGGACAGGTCTGGACCGACAGCAGCTGGGCCGGCAACAGCGGATCACATGCGGGCGCAGGCCTTGGCATCCGCTATCGCACCCCCATCGGGCCGCTGCGTTTTGACGTGGCGGGCCCGGTCAGCGGCGACACCGGCGAAGGTGTGCAGCTTTATCTTGGATTGGGACAGGCATTCTGATGCGCAAGATCTGGCTTCTCATCTTTGCGATTCTGTTCCCGCTTTCGGTCATGGCGCAAAGCGTGGCCGAGATTTCGGCCCAAGAAGACAGCGATGCGGGCTTTCTGACGCGCCTGTTGCAGAACAACCTGTCGGGCGCGGGCAGGCAGGTGACGATCACCGGCTTTAACGGCGCAATGTCATCGCGCGCGACGTTTCAACGGATCACGATTGCCGATGACGCTGGCGTCTGGCTGACGCTGAATGACGGCGCGATTCAGTGGACGCGCTCGGCCCTGCTGCGCGGCCGGGTGCAGATTGCGGAACTGACCGCCAAGGAAATCCTGCTGCCGCGCCTGCCTAAGGGCGAAGCTGCCGCACCCCAGGCCGAGGCCCGTGAATTCGCGCTGCCCGAACTGCCGGTGTCGCTGAACATCGACCAGATCCGGGCCGAGCGGGTGGAGCTGGGCGAACCCGTGATCGGACTTGCTGCGGCGATCTCATTGGATGGCAGCATGAATCTGGACGGTGGCGAAGGCGCCGCCAAGCTGAACGTGCATCGCCTTGATGGCCCGCGCGGGGATTTCATTCTGGATGCGGGCTATGCCAATGAAACCAAAATCCTGCGCCTGAACCTGTCCGTGGATGAGGCCGCGAACGGGCTGCTGGTCAATCTGGTGAACCTCTATGACCGCCCCTCGGTCAATGCTCAGATCAGTGGCGAAGGCCGGGTCAATGATTTCATGGCCGATATCCGTCTGGCCACCGATGGCCAGCCGCGCGTGACCGGGCAGGTCAGCGCGAATGCCGGTTCGGGACCGGATGGCAGCGCGGGCACCGTCTTCCGGCTGAACCTTGGCGGCGATATCGCGACCCTGCTGCGTCCACAGGACCGCGCCTTTTTCGGCCCCGACACCCAATTGCAGGCCGAAGGCTGGCGCGGAGACGATGGCCGCCTGAATGTGCCGTTGCTGAAAATCGACACCGATGCGCTGACGGTTGACGGTCAGTTGGCGACAACGGCACAGGGCGCGCCTGAAACCGCGCGCCTGAACATCGCCCTGGGCCGCGATGCGGGCGCCACGCAGGTTCCCGCGCCTTTGCCCTTTGCGGGCGAAGGCGCGACCGTGGAATCGGGACGGATCACGCTTGATTTCAACGCAGCCCAGGGTCAGGGCTGGACGCTGGAGGGCGCCATCGGTCAGCTGCACACGCCGGGCGCCGATATTGGCGAGTTGACGCTGAACGGGGGCGGCACGATCACGCAGGATGGCGGCGCGCTGTCGGCGATCACCGGCAATCTGCGGTTCGGCGGCACGCAAATGGCCTTTGCCGATCCCGGTCTGGCGCAGGCGATCGGTGACGCAATAACCGGCGCTACCGACTTCAACTTTACCCCCGGCAATGCCGTCGAATTCACCAACCTGTCGATTGACGGCGCGGATTACGGGCTGTCAGGCTATTTTCTGGTGTCGGGCCTGTCCAGCGGCATCACGCTGTCGGTTGATGCAGATGCGCGTTACGAAGATCTGGCCCGCATCTCGACCATTGCGGGGCGGCCTCTGTCGGGTCGGGCGGATGTGTCGATGAACGGCTACTACGTTGTTCTGACACGCGCATTCGATCTGGATGCGGTGGTGACGGGCAACGACATCACGATTGATCAGGAACAAGCCGACCGTCTGCTGGCGGGCCGTTCCACCATCGCGCTGCGAGGGCGGCGGGATTTCACCGGGATCGAACTGGACAATTTCAGCGTCAATGCCCAACGCCTGACGGCTGAGATGCGCGGCTATCTGAACAGCTATTCCAGTGATGTGACGGCGCAGATTTCCATGCCCTCGCTGGCCGATGCAGACCCGGATTTTTCGGGCGAATTGCAGGCGCAGGCAAAGCTGACCGGGCCTGACGGCGCGCGCAAGCTGACCGTTGACGGGCAGGCGATCGACCTGCGCGTGGGGATCGAGGCGCTGGACAACGCGCTGCAAGGCCGGACCCAGCTGGACATTGCCGCGACGCAGGCGGCGGACGGGTTTCAGTTGCAGACATTCGATCTGTCCAATCCGCAACTGCGCGCCACCGGGCAGGGCAGCTTTGTGGCCGGGGCGCTGGACGCGACCGCCGATCTTGCGCTGCCGGACCTTGGCGCGCTGCGCCCCGGTTGGGCGGGCGGGTTTACAGCGCAGGCCAAGCTTGGCGAACGCGACGGCGCGCGGATCATCGACGTGACCGGGACCGGGCAGGATCTTGGCCTTGGCCAGCAGGGCGTCGATGGCGCGCTGACCGGCACCACAGACCTGAAAATCCTGGCCGAGGAAAAGGCCGGCGTCATCACCCTGCGCGATGTGCGGCTGACCAACCAGCAGATGAACGTGACCGCGCGCGGCACCTATGGCCAGGGGGTGACCGATGTGACCGCCGATGCCGATATCCGCTCGCTTGCGTCATTCGGGCCGGGATGGCGGGGCGCGCTGCGCGCCAATGGCAGCTTCCGCGAGGCTGGCGACGGTCTGCGCCGCCTTGAGGTAACGGGCACGGGCCGCGATCTGTCCTTTGGGCAGGCTCAGGTCGATGGCGCGCTGTCGGGTGAAACCCGGCTGGCGGTGCGGGGCACCGAGCGCGGCGGCGTGTTCACGATTGAACAGGCGCAGGTGGAAAATCCGCGCCTGTCCGTGACTGCGACCGGCAAGGTCGGCGCGGGGCAAAGCGATGTCAGTGCGCGCATCAACGCGGGCGATCTGCGCTTTGTCGGCAATGGCGTTGCCGGGTCGCTGACGGCGGATGCGCGTCTGGTTGAACAGGGCGGCGCAAGGCGCATTAGCGCGACCGGAACCGCAAACAGCCTTCGCGTCGGGCAGGACAGGGTCGATCCGCTGTTGGCGGGACAGACCAGCTTTGACATGGCCGTGACGCAATCCACCGCCGGTCTGGCGTTTCAGAGGGTCGTGCTGCGCAACCCACAGGTGCAGATTGAGGCCGATGGGGATACCGCCAGCGGCATGAATATTCAGGCCCGTCTTGCTGATCTTGGTCTGGTTCAGCCTGAATTCCCCGGCCCGGTCGTGGTGGACGGCTCCCTGCGCGAAGATGGTGCGCGCTTTGCCATGGACCTTGCAGTGACCGCGCCCGGCGATACCCGGCTGCGCATCGCGGGGACGGCGGCGCGCGATTTCGCGACCACCGATCTGGCGGTGACGGGAACCAGCAACGCCTCGCTTGCAAACGCATTCATCCGCACCCGGAATATCGAAGGTCCGCTGTCGCTGGACCTGCGGATTGCGGGGGCGCCATCGCTGAACGCGATCAGCGGGCGGGTTCAACTGTCGGGAGGCCATGTGGCCGACCCCGGCGTGGGGATGCGGATCGACGATCTGGGCGTGACCGCGGACCTGAACAACGGCCGGATCATGATCGACGCGGGCGGAAATGTCGCCGCCGGAGGGCGGCTGACGGTAACCGGGCCGGTTGATCTGAATGCGCGGGCGCTGGATCTGGTGATCGTGCTGGACCGTGTGATCGCGCGCGATCCGAACCTGTATCAGACCGAAATCAACGGGCGCCTGACCATGACCGGCGCGATTCAGGCCGGGCCGTTGATTGCGGGCCGGATCGAGCTGGGCGAAACGGAAATCCGCATTCCGTCAACCGGGCTGGGCGGCGCCAAGGAAATTCTGGACATCATCCATGTCGGCGATACCCGGCCCGTTCGCGCCACGCGGGCCAAGGCGGGGCTGGAACCCTACCCCTCGCAGGCGTCCAGCGATGCGGGCATGGCGGGACCGCCTTCGACGCCGCCAGCCAGCCCGCCCCGGCTGGATCTGGTGATCGAGGCGCCCAACAAGGTCTTTGTGCGCGGGCGCGGTGTCGATGCCGAGCTGGGCGGTGGCTTTCAGGTGCAGGGCACCACGCGAAACGCGATCCCCATCGGCCATCTGGAACTGATCCGGGGGCGCGTCGATCTGCTGGGCAAGCGGTTCGACCTGACCGAGGGTCTGGTCGAATTGCAGGGCAGCCTGATCCCGGTTCTGCGGCTGGTCGCGCAGGCCGAACAGGGCGGCATAACCACCCGCATCATCATCGACGGAGAGGTGCGTGACCCCGATATCACCTTCGAATCCTCGCCCGATTTGCCGCAGGAAGAGGTGCTGTCACAGCTGCTGTTCGGCAGGGGGCTGGACAATATCACGCCGTTGCAGGCCGCCCAGCTTGCCAATGCGGTAGATCG
>QIRE01000156.1_pt1 | contig 16497 bp, 16 predicted proteins | sample 2940141 | NCBI WGS metagenome assembly QIRE01 (sample SAMN09273532, study PRJNA473421) | Gut metagenome, whole genome shotgun sequencing project. | isolation source: gut tissue | host: Folsomia candida VU population | place: Netherlands: Amsterdam | collected 2016-03-06
GCGTTGCTGGCCCGTGACAAAGGGTGTGCCCACCCCGGCTGCGGACGACCCGGCGCCTGGTGCCACGCGCATCACATCCAGCATTGGGCCGACGGCGGGCAAACGACACTGAACAACGGGGTCATGTTGTGCCAGAAACACCACACCCAAATCCACCACACCGGATGGAAAGTCGAGGTCAAAAACGACGGACATCCGTGGTTCTCGCCACCTGCCAGCGAAGGCAGACAACGACACTGGATCCGATCACATGCCAGGCGAACCATGACGATTAGCGCGACAGCCGCTGCCTAATCCAAGACAGTCGGCCTAACGTCGGCGCCCGTACCTTGACAACTCCATAGAGAACGCGGGGCTCGCGTCCTCTCCCTGCGCAAACTGTCTCCTCCTGCGTGCGCGAATGCAGGACGAACAAGTCGGTGCAGGTGGACCCGGTAGTTCTTCTAGAAGAAGGTTCCCGCAAGTGGCAGCCGGTCGGTAGCGAAGGCCGCGTCGAAGGCGGCCAACGCTTCCGCACTCCCGACGATGCGGGCTGCGCGTGCCAATTCGGTCGCGGTCATGCCGCCAAAGTAGAGGCTGCTCAGCGTTGCGACGGTCATGTCGAGGTCAGCGTCCGCCTCGGTTGGGCGGACCGACGCGACGCCACCGTTGATCGCGACGGCGAATCGTCCACCGGCGCTTCCGAACTCGTCGGCGACATTGAGGACGAAGTTGGCATCGGCTGCATATCGCCGCATCGGCAGCGTCTTCGCGACGTCGAGGATCCGAACCCATACGGTGTCGTCGAAGCCGGTGCGCCGTACAGCTCGACTGTCGGTGAGTAGCCAACGCAGCGGATCGTCGGGGGCGAGGTCGGCGACAATAGAGGCGGTCCGGTCGAGGCTGGTGAGAATGCGCCACAACGCCGAATGTGCCTGTGGTGTCACGGCAACCAACTCAACAACCTCCACTTCGGGCAGGGAATCTTCGCGATTGCGCAACCGATACATCGCGTAGCCGTCGTCGTGGACAAGGTAGAACAGTTGCGTGTAACCGGGGCGGCGCTCGATGAGGCGATCGGCAAAGATGGGTGTCCACCAATCGTCGACGCGGGTAATGGCACCTGGGTATGACGCCGCCCAGCGAGCGTGAATCGGCGGAATGAGTTGTGCCGCTTGGGTACCGGAGACAATGCGGGTTGACCCGGCCGTTGTGTCGGGTGCTCGCCACGCGGGACCGTGTTCGAGCCGGACACGGTCGGTGAACATGGCCACGCCGAATCCGAATCGTTCATAAATTGTCGCTTCGGTCGCGGTCAGGATCGCGAATGGAAACTGTTCGGCTTCCCACTGGACGTTGAGGTCGGTGAGCATCCGTCGTAGCAGGCCGCGGCGTCGGTGCGTTGCGGCCACCGACACCCACGTCAGCCCTGCGGCAGGAGCGGGCACACCGCCGGGCGGGGTGATCTTCATCCGATAGAACGCCGACAAGCCAACCAGGGATGGAGGCGAGACCGACGTATCGCGCGCAACGAGGATGGCGTCGTTCGGCAGCACCTTCAAGGTGTCCCGAAGAGTCACCTCGTCGAAGGGTTCGGTCACCGCAAACGCGCGAGCGTCGGCGTCGGCAATGTCGGGCCAATCAGCGTCTACGGCACGACGCAGCTCTACAGAATCCACGCCATCCACCGTTGCACACGACGACACCGTGCGCATCCGACTTTCCGCTCGGCGGTAGGTTCTCCTCCTATGAGCAGTCTGGAGCCGTTGGCGGTCAGAGTCGTCGACATCACTGATCCCGACGACCCGCGCGTCGACGACTTCCGTGACCTCAACTCTGTTGATCGACGCCCCGACCTCCCGGCGCTGCCCGGCGGGCGGATCGGCAAGGGGCTGGTGATCGCTGAAGGCGTCCTCGTCGCCCAACGAATGATCGCGTCACGATTTGAGCCGCACGCGTTTCTCGGCGTCGAGAAGCGTCTCACCGAAATGTCGGAGCTAGCAATGTCGGAGCTAGCAATGTCAGAGCCGGGCGGGATCAAGATAGTCGACGACGAGTCGGCAGTTCCGTTTTATCGTGCTGACGCCAAGGTCATGGCCGACATCGTCGGCTTCCACCTCAATCGAGGTGTACTCGGCGTAGCGCGTCGCCCAGCATCGCTGGAACCACGCGAGGTCATTCGCAACGCGCGCACCATCGCCGTGCTGGAAGGTGTCAACGACCACGAGAACATCGGCAGCATCTTCCGCAACGCCGCCGGCCTTGGAGTCGACGCGGTGCTGTTCGGCGCGGGTACGGCGGATCCACTGTATCGGCGCAGTGTTCGCGTATCGATGGGACACGTCCTCCTGGTTCCGTTTGCGATGCTGCCGGATTGGCCGCATGAATTGGACCTGTTGCGCGACAATGGGTTCCGCATCATTTCGCTCACCCCCGACCCTGCGGCGATCCCACTGGCCGATGCCGTGGCGACCGAACGGGTCGCGTTTCTTGTCGGGGCAGAAGGTCCGGGACTGAGCGAGACCGCAATGCGAGCCAGCGACCTTCGCGCGCGCATCCCGATGAGTCGCGGCACCGACTCGCTCAATGTTGCGACGGCAGCGGCGATTTCCTTCTACGAGCGGGTGCGATCGGGTTTGACGCAGCGGTGACTGAAAGTCGGCTTGCAGACACCAAAGCCGTTAGGGTCTCTACCTATGGCTATTCGTGCACGCCGACGTTTGCCGGTCGTCGCCGCCATCGCGGCGATGATCGCGATGCTTCTCGTTGGCTGCGGCTCCGACAGTTCCTCGCACTCTGACCTGTGCGCCCCGCCTGGGGTGGGCACGGCATCGGCCGCGCCGGTCAACCTCGACGTCGCGTCGGGTGAGGCAGCTGAAGACCGCTATACAACGCCGTCGACCCTCCCGCTGGATCAGATCGATGTCAACACACTCGGTCTGCTGACTCCGGGGAAACTGTCCGTCGGAACGCTTTCCGACGCGCCGCCGAGCATCTGCGTTGACTCGTCGGGCAAGTTCACCGGCTTTGACAATGAGTTGCTGAAAGCGGTCGGGGCGAAACTTGGTCTGCGCGTTGAGTTCTCCGGAACCGAGTTCGCGGGACTTCTGTCGCAAGTTGCCAATAAGCGGTTCGACGTCGGGTCATCATCGATTACCACCACCGATGATCGCCGTAAGACAGTTGGCTTCACCAATGGCTACGACTTCGGCTATTTCTCGCTCGTTGCGCCCAAAGATGGAGCTATCAAGGGCTTTGGTGATCTCAAGCCGAGCGTCCGAATCGGCGTGGTGCAAGGCACCGTCCAAGATGATTACGTTGCCAACACCCTGCACCTGTCGGCGGTGAAGTTCCCCGACTATGCGACCGCGTACGCGAATCTCAAGAGTGGGCAGATCGACGCGTGGGTAGCCCCGTCGCAGCAGGCTGAGGGGGCGATCAAACCGGGCGACGCGACGTCGATTGTGCAAAACACCTTCAGCGTCAACAACTTTGTCGGTTGGGCTGTCAACAAAGACAATCGTGCGCTGACCGACGCCCTCAACTCCGGCCTCGACGCTGTGATCGCCGACGGAACCTACGCAAAGCTGTATTCCAACTGGGTTCCGCGCGCGCTGCCGACGGGATGGAAACCGGGGTCCAAGGCGGCCGCCGCGCCGACACTTCCAGACTTCGCGGCCATCGCGCAGGCCAACGCAGCCAAAAAGCCGGAGGCCGTCGCGGCGCCGAAGTCGACATTGCAGCAACTCGGCGACACCTTTTTCAACTGGGAGTTGTATCGCAAGGCACTGCCCGATCTACTCAAGACTGGCCTGCCCAACACGCTGATTCTCGCGCTGGTGTCCGGCATCCTCGGTACCGTGCTCGGCATGCTGTTGGCGGTGGCTGGAATATCTCGCACCCGCTGGTTACGTTGGCCTGCAAGGATTTACACCGATATCTTCCGAGGGCTACCCGCCGTCGTGATCATCTTGATCGTCGGCCTCGGTGTTGGTCCGCTGGTGAAGAATTTGACCGGCAACAATCCGTATTGGCTTGGCGCGGTGGCCCTTGCCTTGATGGCCGCCGCGTATATCGGTGAGATCTTCCGATCCGGCATCCAAAGCGTCGACACCGGCCAGTTGGAAGCCTCGCGCGCCATTGGGTTCAGCTACCGGCAGTCGATGTCACTCGTCGTCATCCCGCAGGGCGTACGTCGGGTATTGCCGGCGTTGATGAATCAGTTCATCGCGTTGATCAAAGACTCGTCGCTGATCTACTTCCTCGGACTACTCGTCACCCAGCGTGAGCTATTCGCCGTCGGCCGAGATTTGAATGCGCAGACCGGAAACCTGTCGCCGCTCGTCGCCGCCGGTCTGATGTATCTGATCTTGACCATCCCGTTGACTCATCTGGTCAACTACATCGACAAGCGCCTGCGCACCGGCAAGCCGGAGAAGGGATAGTGCCGATGACGACCTTGACTGTCGCTAGTGAACCAGTCTCCTTGCAGGGCAAGGACCTTCACCTGTCATTTGGCTCCAACCATGTCCTGCGGGGGGTCGACATCAACGTCGACGCGGGCAAGACCACAACGGTGATCGGACCGTCGGGGTCAGGTAAGTCGACGCTGCTGCGCGTACTCAATCGTCTACACGAACCTCAGCAGGGCGACATCATCGTCGACGGACGTTCAGTCCTCAAGGACAATCCCGACGAACTGCGACAGCGCATCGGCATGGTGTTCCAGCAGTTCAATCTGTTCCCGCATCGCACCGTCGCGGAGAACATCGCGCTCGGGCCACGGAAACTGCGCGGCCTCTCCAAGGACGCGGCGCGTGCCCTCGCGATCGAGCAGCTCGAGGCCGTTGGCCTTGCCGCAAAAGCGGATTCGCGGCCGGGCACCCTGTCGGGCGGCCAACAGCAGCGCGTCGCCATCGCACGCGCATTGGCAATGGAACCGCAGGTGATGTTCTTCGATGAGGCGACGTCGGCGCTCGACCCCGAACTCGTCAAAGGCGTGCTGTCACTGATGAGCGAACTGGCCACCGACGGAATGTCGATGATTGTCGTGACCCATGAAATGGGTTTTGCGCGAACAGTTTCCGACAACGTTGTGTTCATGGATCACGGTCAGGTCGTCGAGGCCGGATCACCCGACGCCCTATTTGACGCACCGGAGAGCGAACGTCTGCAACAGTTCCTGTCGCAGGTCTTGTAGAACCAGGTAGTTCAGAAACCAGGTAGATCAGAAACCGAAGTAGCGTTTCACCCGACCGCCGCGCGACGGTGTCGGTGGCTCTACTGGTGGTGCTGGTGGCTCCACCGGCTCCACCGGCATTGGTGGTGCCACCGGTGCTTGGATGACGTTGTCGGTGTAAGACTGTTGCTCATCCTCGGCGGGCTCGTATCCCGCGGGGTGAATTGCGAAGGCGGCGACGGGGATTCGCGTCGGATCAATATCGGCGGCCGCCGCGGGCGGGGTGAACCGAAAGCCCAACCACGACCGATTTGATTCCTCGGCCAGATGCGCCGGGTGGAAGGGGAGTGCGAGGGGTTCCGGTGTCACACCGGGCTGGTACCGCAGCGGATGGTCGCCACCCCAGAATGGTGACTCGAAGATGTACGGGACGCCGTCATCCTCGTAGATGTCGACGGGATTCGCGGAGAAGCTGCGACGTAGTTCGCCCTTCTCCCAGCGCGCGAAGGCGCCGACCGCGGAGCCCGGATCGGCGTGCAGCAGCGTCGCGGATTGGGTTGGCGCCAATTCGGCGACGGTGTCCGTCAGCTCCGACGGACGCACCGTCGCGAACGCCGCGCTGGCTAGGACCGACACCGAACCGTAGGAGCCGGCGTAGGCATAGGGCGCATCGGTGGCCATAGCCACGGCAAGGCTGGTTACCGCAACCGGCACGACGACGTTGTCGGGATAAACGCGTTCGAGGAGTGTCGTGGCCGCACCGAGGTCGTTGTTCAAGGGCCCGTTGAGACGTTGGATCGGGTCCTCATCGTCGATAATCCACAGGGTCAGGGCACGGTTGGACACGGGTAACACTTTCCTCAGCTATTCGGGGTGCTGCGGACTCCGAGAAGGACGTCTTCCCAGGCCGGAACGGCTGGCTTACGTTGCTTGCGGCGACGTGGCTTGGGATCTGACTCGGGGGCCGGCTCTGGGTCCGAGTCGGAATCCGGTTCGGGGACGACCGAAAAATCGTGCGGCGTCACGAGGCTCGCAGCATCGACGGTGACTGTCGTTGCAGTTGCGTCTACCGGGGCAAGGCGTCGGCGCATCACGCCTGCTTCGGGGTCGGTCAGTTCATCGGCCAGGTCATCGAGCGGGTCGGTGGTTCCGCCGTGGGCACCCGGATGGAATCGCCAGTGCGCGTAACTGTCGGAGCGTCCCACGGTCCAGCGAACCTGGACAACCCAGAATCCGTCGTCGCCCTTCCAGGCATCCCAGTCCGCTGACGCGGGGGAGAAACCGCGAACGGCGAGGGCCTTGTCGACGATGGTGCCGAGTGTCTCGACCGCAGGGCCGTCTTCTCGAATTGGGTGAGCCTGTGCGGCGAGTTCTGCCGCCCGAGCCCGCTCGAGGAGCACCGGGTGCGCGAACCGTTCGACCTTCTCTGCCGGGACTCCGGCTAGCTGTGCGACTTCGTCGACGGTCGCACCGCTGCGAATCTTGGCCTGGATCTCTCGTGGGCGTAGTGCTGATTCCATTTCGATCTGAATCTGACCTAGACGCGACACGTCACCCCGTGCGGCGGCGCGCAGGCTATCGTCGGCGCGAATGCGGAACTTCTCTTTGGTCTCGTCGTCTTGTACTACGACATGACTGCCGTCTGCTTCGACGCTGATGACGCGAAGTTCACGCATCTGCTCCTCCTGGAGGTGTCGGTCGAGGCATTGTGGTCAGACTAATGCACAACAGGCAAACAATGGGGTGCCGACACGCGGATAACCGCAGTTCAGGGTGGTGTGCGAGTTACAGGGCGGCAACGACGTAGTCGATGCAGGCGGTCAGTGCGGTCACATCGTCGGGCTCGATAGCCGGGAACATGCCGACGCGCAGCTGGTTGCGACCGAGCTTGCGGTACGGCTCGGTGTCCACAACGCCGTTGGCGCGCAGTACCTTTGCGACGGTGGCGGCGTCAACGTCATCGTTGAAGTCGATGGTGCCGACCACCTGGCTGCGATGAGCCTCGTCGACGAATGGCGTCGCGAATTCGCTCGCCTGCGCCCAGTTGTACAGACGTGAGCTGGAGTCAGCGGTACGCGCAGTGCACCAGTCGAGGCCACCGTTGCTGTTCATCCACTGGATCTGGTTGGCGAACAGCAGCAGCGACGCGACGGCCGGGGTGTTGTAGGTCTGGTTCTTGCTGCTGTTGTCGACGGCGGTCGGCAGCGACAGAAACTCTGGGCACCAGCGATCGGTCGCGGCGATCTCTTCGACTCGCGCCAGGGCCTTGGGGCTCATGAGGGCAACCCAGATCCCGCCGTCGGAGGCGAAGCACTTCTGGGGAGCGAAGTAGTAGACGTCGGAGTCGGCGACGTTGACAGGCAAGCCACCCGCGCCCGACGTTGCGTCGATCGCGACAAGCGCATTGTCCGACGCCGCGGGGCGAACGACCGGTACGGCGGCGCCGGTCGACGTCTCGTTGTGTGCCCACCCGATCAGGTCGACGCCGTCGAGTTGGTCGGCGGTGATTGCCGCCGGATCGGGGGCGGTGCCCGGGTCGGTGGAGATCACCGTCGGGTCACCGAGGAACGGTGCCTTCTTCGCGACGCTGGCGAATTTCGACGAGAACTCGCCGTACGTCAGGTGCAGCGAGCGCTCTTTGATCAGGCCGAACGCCGCTGCATCCCAGAAGGCGGTGGTGCCGCCGTTGGACAGCACGACCTCGTAGCCCTCGGGCAACGAGAAGAGGTCGGCTAGGCCCGAACGAATATCGCCGACGACGTTCTTGACCGGCGCCTGACGGTGGCTGGTGCCGAAAACCGAAGCGCCAGTGTCAACGAGCGACTGCAGTTGCTCGGGGCGAACCTTCGACGGTCCGCAACCGAAACGTCCGTCGGAGGGAAGTAGGTCAGCGGGGATGGTGATCGCGGCGTCGCTCATGACTGTCGATTCTAGTGTTGTGCGGTGCGCCACTGTTCATCGCGGTCGGTTCACTGCGGTCGGTCAGCGAACCACGCCTTGGGGGACTGCTCTCGGGCACGCGTTCGCGGCAGCGGCCGTTCAGATCCCCGCGGTCCTGGTTCTCGCGGCGGTGGCGCTGACACTCTATGGGCACCGGCCCAATTGGACGGTGGCCGCCTGGGCAATGATCGTCGCCGCGTTTCTGGTCGGACCGCTGGGCGCGCTGTTCAACCTGCCGCAGTGGCTGCGGGACATCTCGCCACTGACACATGTGCCGCTGGTGCCGGCCGAACCGATGCGCTGGGCGTCGACGGTCGTGTTGCTGGTAATCGCGGTGGCGATCGTTGGCGTGGGGTGGGTGCGATTTACCCGACGCGACGTTGGGAATTAGCCCAACCCTCGACGTCTTCGGGACGTCGTGGTGCGGCGCCGGTATAGATGGCGGCCGGACGAACGAGTTTGCCAAGACGCTTCTGCTCGAGAATGTGGGCGCACCAGCCGGCGGTGCGGCCACAGGTGAACATCGCGGGCATCATATGCGGCGGAACTTCGGCGAAGTCGAGTATCACGGCGGCCCAGAACTCGACGTTTGTCTCAATCGCACGATCGGGGCGTCGTTCACGCAGCTCGGTGAGTGCAGCTTGCTCAAGTGCTGCGGCGGCCTCATACCGCGGGATGCCAAGTTCGGCGGCAGTACGCCGGAGGACGCGCGCGCGTGGGTCTTCGGCGCGGTAGACCCGGTGGCCAAATCCCATCAGCTTCTCTTTGCGATCAAGGATGCCCTTGACCAGTCCGCGTGGATCCTCGGTCCGCTCAACCTCCGCGATCATCGGCAACACACGCGCCGGCGCACCGCCGTGCAGCGGTCCCGACATCGCACCGATCGCCCCCGACAGTGACGCGGCGACGTCGGCGCCGGTCGACGCGATCACCCGCGCGGTGAAGGTCGAGGCATTGAGACCGTGCTCGGCAGCGCTGACCCAGTAGGCGTCGATGGCAGCGATGTGTCGCGGATCGGGATCACCCTTCCAGCGCGTCATGAAGCGTGCGGTGACGGTGTCGCACTCGTCGACGATGTGTTGCGGCACGGCTGCCTGGTGAATGCCTCGCGCCGACTGCGCGACATAGGACAGCGCCATCACCGACGCTCGCGCAAGATTCTCGCGGGCCGTCGCATCGTCGATGTCCAGAAGTGGTTCAAATCCCCAAATGGGCGCCAACATCGCCAGCGCGGCCTGAACGTCGACGCGAACGTCGCCCGAGTGGATCGGAAGAGGGAATGGTTCCGCGGGTGGCAGTCCGTCGCCGAACTTGCCGTCGACCAGCAGTGCCCACACATCGGCGAAGGTCACCTTGTTCTCGACGAGGTCCTCAATGTCGACGCCGCGGTAGCGAAGGTTGCCGCCGTTCTTGTCAGGTTCGGCGATGTCGGTCGTGAACGCGACTACGCCTTCCAAGCCGGGGACAAAGTCATCGGGAATCGAAGCAGGCATCAAATGGCTCCATCGCTTTAAGGGACGAGTCAACTGTAGTCCGGCCGCTCCGCCGCCGACGTTGGGCCGGGGTACCGTATCGGGGTGCACCAAGATTCATCCGATGATTCGATCGATTTGGCTGGCATGCGCGTCGGATACGGCGTGAGTGCGCATCTGGATGTGTCCTGGCTGACCGGAGACCCGCCCTGGCTTTCGTTGTTTCAAACCTGGCTCTCCGACGCTGTGTCCGACGGTGGGCCGATCGAAGCCAACGCGATGGTTCTCGGCACCGTCGACGAAGCGGGTCGCCCGCAAACACGAACCGTGCTCTGCAAGGGCGTCGATGCGCGTGGCGTGGTGTTCTTCACCGGCTATGAGTCGGACAAAGGCCGTGCGCTACACACCAATCCGTATGCGTCGGTGACGTTCCCGTGGATCACGATGGAACGACAGGTGCATTTCCGTGGGCCGGTGACCAAGGCGAGTGCCGCGGAAACGCTTGCGTACTGGCAGTCGCGGCCGCGCGGATCGCAGCTGTCGGCGTACGCGTCGGCACAGTCGGAGCCCATCGACTCGCGCGACGCCCTTGAAGCGCGCGCGGCGAAAATCGCCGAGCAGTTTGGCGGCGTCGACGGCAGCGAACCGGTCCCGGTTCCGCCCGCCTGGGGTGGCTTTCGCATCTCGCCGGAAGTCGTTGAGTTCTGGCAGGGGCGCGCGGACCGACTGCATAACCGGGTGCGCGCGACGCTGGTCGATGATCACTGGCAGCTCGGACGTCTCCAACCCTGATGGCACGTCTTCTCGCCGACACCACACCGCTTCGCAACGACCACTTCCGACGCTTGTGGGTGGCAAACATTGTCACGGTTATCGGCGCGCAGCTGACGGTGGTGGCAGTTCCGTCGCAGATCTATCAGATCACCGGAAGTTCCGCGTACGTCGGTCTGACGGGACTGTTCGGGCTGGTACCGCTGATCGTGTTCGGCCTCTGGGGCGGTGCCCTGGCCGATGCTTTCGACCGTCGGGTGATCCTGGTGGTCACCACCGTCGGGTTGATCGGTTCAAGCGCCCTGTTCTGGGTTCAGGCAGTTCTCGGGCTGAACAACGTGTGGCTTCTGCTCGGCATCTTCTCGGTGCAGCAGGCGTTCTTCGCGGTCAACCAACCGACCCGGTCCGCGGTGCTGCCACGCCTGCTGCCGGCGCGTGAGCTACCGGCGGCCAACTCGCTGAACATGACGGTGATGCAGGCGGGCGCGATCGCCGGGCCGCTCGTGGGCGGCATTCTCATCCCGATCCTTGGTTATTCGCTGTTGTATCTCCTCGACACGCTGTCGCTGCTGACCACACTGTGGGCGGTGCTGAAATTGCCGGCGCTGCAACCGATTTCCGCTGCATCCGGTTCCGACGACGGGGACGCTCGTCGGGCCGTGGGCGTGCGCTCGGTGCTCGACGGCCTCGGCTATCTGCGTGGACATCCGGTACTGCTGATGTCGTTCGTCGTTGACCTGATCGCGATGATCTTTGGTATGCCGCGTGCACTGTTCCCACAGATGGCGCACGAGAGTTTTGGTGACCGTCCCGAAGGTGGTCTCGCCTATGCGCTGCTGTTCGCGGCGATACCGATCGGCGCCGTGGTTGGTGGCGTGTTCTCCGGGTGGGTGTCACGGGTACAACGCCAGGGTTTCGCCGTCGTGGTGTGCATCGTGGTGTGGGGTGCGTCGATCGCCGTCGCCGGGTTCGCGTTGTTCTTCGCGCACGGCTCCGCGCTGCCGATCCTGCCAATTGTCGCGGTGGCGTTGATGATTGGCGGTGCCGCGGATATGGCGTCGGCCGCGTTTAGGCAGTCGATGCTGCAGTCGGCGGCCAGTGACGACGTCCGCGGTCGGCTGCAGGGTGTCTTCATCGTGGTGGTCGCGGGCGGACCGCGTATCGCCGACGTCGCGCACGGCGTTTCCGCCGCGGCGGTAGGAACCGCGGTCGCGACATCCGGTGGTGGTATCGCGGTTGTGGTGCTGACAGTCGTTGCGGCGCTAGCGGTTCCAGCTTTTGTGAAGTACCGGTTGGCGAGCTAGGGCTCAGCCGGCGATCTCATTGCTCTGCCACGGCAGATTGGCCCGACGTTGTGCGTGGACGGGGCAATAGTGCATCGGATTGTCCCGCTCCGACACCGGCGGGAGGTTGCGCGCGGGCGTCTCAAGGATGGGGGCATCCATCGGGATTCGTCCCGACGCGCGATCGTCGGCGTCGCGGGCGCGTGGATGACGCCGATAGCGTCGGGGGACCAACTTCATGGCAGTTCCGACACTGCGCCCGAACCGGCGGAATCGACGTTCGTCGGCGTCGGTCCAGGTCAAGCCGAGCATCTCGCGCACCGGGGCGTCGTAGAGTCCCGTGGTGATCCACGTGAACAGGCGCTGGACTACACCAATCTGCTTGCGCCACAACCACTGCGGTACCGGCGGCATCCACGGCGGGGGAGGGAGTGTGGTGATGTCGAGGACGGTCCGAACGGCAGGATGATCACGTAACACGTTGCGGCACATGTCTTCCCAATAGGCCAGGAACTCCTCGTAGGTGTCCGGGCAGGGTCGCATGCTCACGCCGTACATCGCATACCACGTCTTCGACTCCTCGAAGAGCTGACGCTTGGCGGCCTCATCGATCGGCGGTCCGAACACTTCGGCACAGCGGACATTGCCGTACCAGAACGTCGCGTGCGCCCAATAGAAGACGTCGGGGTCGAGGGCGTGGTACCGACCGCCGTCGTCCATCGTGCCCTTGATGGCCAGGTGATAGTCGCGCACCTGCTGGCCGGTTTCCGGAGTCATGTCAAACACCACGCCGCCGATTGGATAGATCGACCGTAGGAGTCGCTGCCATCGTTCGCCGAAGAAGTCCGAGTGGTCCCACACGCCCGCGGCCAGCTTCGGATGCATGTTCTGCATTGATCCCGACCAGAGGCCCATCAGCATCCCGCGCCAGTCGCCGAAGTAGCGCCACGTCGCGGAGTCCGGGCCAAGCGGCGTGACCTCTGTCATGAGACGGAACTCTATATTCGTCTCAGGCAGGTGTCAATGGAGTAGCTCAACGGCGTCGAAGCCGTACCCGCTGCCCAGGCGTTAGCTGTCCAACGCGATCCAGCCCAGCCGCGGTAACCACGGCGACCACCGGATAGCCGCCGGTGACCGGATGATCGGCGAGGAAGATCACTGGTTGACCGCTCGGCGGCACCTGAACCGAGCCGTGCGCGATTCCTTCCGATGCCAACTCTCCGACGTCGGTGCGCAACGCCACCGGCGGCCCCGCGGCGTTGAGCCGCACACCAACGCGGTTGCTCGACGTATCCACTGTCCACTCCGTCGCGTAGAGCGCTCCGACGTCGGCGAGCCGGTCGACGCGCGGTCCGTCGTCGCAGTCGATGTCGACGATGCGTGGGATCCGATCATCGCTGGGCGCTTCACCGACGATTGGCCAGTCACCAGCGTCGGCCCCGACGTCGAGCCGCGACCCGACGCTCAGCGGCGATGGCCCGATCGTCGATAGCGTGTCGGTCGAGCGTGACCCGAGCACGGGCGCGACATTGATGCCGCCACGGACCGCAACGTAGTTGCGCAGGCCGAAAGTGGTTGTGCCAACGGAAAGTTCATCACCGTCGCGCAATCCGACAGCGGCGTTGGCGCCGCATGGCACTCCGTTCCGTGAAACCGTGACGATCGCTCCGGTCACGGCCACCACGACGTCGCCGACAGCTCGTAGTCGCAAACCGCCGAGCGTCGATTCGATGCAGGCGCTGCTTTCGGGATTGCCGACGAGGCGGTTGGCGAGGCGCAGCGACGATCGGTCGGCGGCACCCGACCGCGGCACTCCGAGATGCGCGAATCCGCTGCGCCCAAGGTCTTGCACCGTGGCCAACGGACCGGGTGCGACGACCTCTAGTGCCTTGCTCACGGCTCTACACCCACAAAGCGCACCCAGGTGCCGGGCTCAAGCAGCGCCGGTGGTGTTGCGTCGAGCTGCCACAGCCGTGCGTCGGTGTGGCCGAGTAGGAACCATCCACCCGGACTGTCGGTGGGGTAGACCGCGCTGTAGCCGGCGGCGATGGCAACCGAACCGGCGTCGACGCGTGGACGAGATTGCGCGCGACGTCCCAGCGTCGTGAGTGGGGTAGCGGCGTCGGGGACCAGGTAACCAAACCCGGGCGCGAATCCCATGAATGCGACTCGCCACCGCGTATCGCTATGTGCCGCAACCACTTCGGCGACGCTCATGCCAAGTCGATCGGCAACTTCGGCAAGGTCCGGGCCGTCGTAGGTAACCGAAATCTCGACGCTGCGTTCGTCCACCGGTGTCGTCGACGCTTGGCTACCGGCCCGCGCCACACGTCGAACACCCAGGACGTCGAGCGGGCCGTCGGCCTGCACCAAGATGGTCGACTCGGTTGGCACGATGTCGCTCACTCCGGTCAATTGCCCCAGGTCGAGGGCGCTGCGTAGTGCGGCCGCGACGCCTGCGACGGCGTCGAGCGGACGGACGTGGCCGTCGAAGTCCAGGAGCACGGCAGTTGGGCCGGCGGGGCGCTCACGCACGAGCACCAATCTAGTCTCCATCAACGGTCGTGATCACGTAATGCCTGGTCACGTCGTCGCGTCGGTCACGCGGAGGTCACGCTGGCGACCCTGTTTGGGCGGGTGCCCGGTTGAACGGCTAGTTTGTACCTTGCAACTCTCACCTGAGTAAAGGGGTTCGTGTGTCCGCTGAAACAGTCCCAGCTGACCAGGCTTCCGCGTCGTTCACCTACCCCGGTGGACAGCTGGAACTGCCGATTCTGAAGGCCACCGAAGGCAGCGACTCTGTCGCCTTGGGCAACCTGCTGTCGAAGACCGGTTTGACCACGTTTGACGGCGGCTTCGTCAACACGGCGGCCACCAAGTCGGCCATCACCTACATCGACGGCGACGCCGGTATCTTGCGGTACCGCGGCATCCCGATCGATCAGCTCGCCCAGCGCTCGACGTTTATCGAGGTCAGCTACCTGCTGATCTACGGTGAGCTGCCGTCGCAGTCCGAGCTCGACGACTTCACCGAGAAGATCCAGCGGCACACGCTGCTGCACGAAGACCTCAAGCGCTTCTTCGACGGCTTCCCGCGCAACGCGCACCCGATGCCGGTGCTGTCGAGCGCGGTGAACGCGCTGAGCGCCTACTACCAGGATTCGTTGGATCCGAAGGTGCCCGAGCAGGTTGAGCTGTCGACGATTCGGTTGCTCGCTAAGCTCCCGACGATCGCGGCGTACGCGTACAAGAAGTCGGTTGGTCAGCCGTTCCTCTACCCGGACAACCAGTTCAACCTGGTGGAGAACTTCCTGCGGATGACCTTCGGTTTCCCAGCGGAGCCGTACGAGGTCAACCCGGAGGTCGCCAAGGCCCTGGACATGCTGTTCATCTTGCACGCCGACCACGAGCAGAACTGTTCGACGTCGACGGTCCGCCTCGTCGGATCGAGCCAGGCCAACCTGTTCACCTCGATCTCGGGTGGCATCAACGCACTCTGGGGACCGCTGCATGGCGGCGCGAACCAAGCCGTGCTGGAAATGCTCGACGAGATCAAGGCTTCGGGCGGCGACACCAAGTCGTTCATGAACAAGGTCAAGAACAAAGAAGACGGCGTGAAGCTCATGGGCTTCGGGCACCGCGTGTACAAGAATTACGACCCGCGTGCCGCCATCGTCAAGGAAACCGCCGATCAGATCCTCGCGTCGCTTGGCGTCCAGGACGATTTGCTCGACATCGCCAAGGGCCTCGAAGAGGTTGCGCTACACGATGATTACTTCATCGAGCGAAAGCTGTACCCGAATGTCGACTTCTACACCGGCGTGATCTACCGCGCGATGGGCTTCCCGACCCGCATGTTCACCGTGCTGTTCGCGCTCGGTCGCCTGCCCGGTTGGATTGCCCACTGGCGCGAAATGCACAACGACCCGACAACCAAAATCGGCCGTCCGCGCCAGCTGTACACCGGCTACACCGAGCGCGACTACCACGCGATGGGGGAGCGGTAATCATGAGTAGTCAGAAGCCAGAAGTTGAGTTCCCGGAGGGCCCAGCCCCCGTCGAGCTACAGATTGTTGACCTGATCGAGGGCGACGGCGAGCAGGCGCAGCCTGGCGGCGTCGTGGACGTGCACTACGTCGGCGTCGAGTACGAGACCGGCGAAGAATTCGATTCTTCGTGGGATCGCGGTCAGTCGGCGAACTTCCCACTCAACCGCCTGATCCCAGGCTGGCAGGAAGGTATCCCCGGCATGAAGGTTGGCGGCCGTCGTCGCTTGACCGTTCCGCCGGAGCTGGCTTACGGCCCCGCCGGAGCCGGCCACCGACTGTCGGGCAAGACGCTCGTTTTCGTGATCGACCTGCTGGGCGTCAGCTAGACCTGTCCCGTTCTTTACCCGTCCCTTTCTGACCCCGTTCCTTTCTGAAAATCTGTAAATAGTTAAGGCGCGAAGGGCATGGTGCCCTTCGCGCCTTAACTATTTACAGAATTTCAGGGGTGGGGCGCGGCCCTAACCCACTACGTGCACAGCGCCGCTGCCCGGAAGCCGTGCGCGACGCCCCGGCTGTGCACCCGTCCGTTCACTTTGATCTCGCACTTCGCGGTAGCTCCCTCGACCTGCATCCGGACGGCAAGGATCTGCTGCGGCACCGCGCTACGGAACGTGACTGTGCGGTGGTAGAGGCCGTCGGCCCCCTTCTCGGTCAGCTTGAAGTCGTGCTGCTGGCGCAGGATATTGCCACCGTTGTAGTACGAGACCGTCCCCCACGACGTGTCGGACGCGACGTCAAAGGTGAGTACGTCTCCTCGTCGGGCCGCCGACGCGGTCGCATCGGCAAAGCACGTGCCAGTCACGGCCAACGCCAGGGCAGCTGCG
>QIRE01000157.1_pt1 | contig 16389 bp, 17 predicted proteins | sample 2940141 | NCBI WGS metagenome assembly QIRE01 (sample SAMN09273532, study PRJNA473421) | Gut metagenome, whole genome shotgun sequencing project. | isolation source: gut tissue | host: Folsomia candida VU population | place: Netherlands: Amsterdam | collected 2016-03-06
GTCCAAACCCCCAGCGTCCAAACCCCCAGCGTCCAATCCCCCAGCGTCCAATTCCCCAGGGGCAACCACCCCGGGGACGACCGCCCCAGTCCGGCGTGCCCCAGCCCGGCGCGCCCCGTGACGCTCGCCCACGCACCTATGCGCCAACCCAACAGCCCGAGCCGATTCCCAGTGCATCCCGCCGCAGCACACCGCAGCAGTCGCGACGCCGGCCCAACGATCCCGCAGCCGCCCCCCGGCGAGGCCGCCCGTCGGCGAAGCCGGCCGCTAAGGCTCCGGCACCGCGTCCGAGCAAAGCGCCCAAGCTAAAGCGCAAGCGGCGCATGCCAATTGGCAAGATCGCGTTGCTCGTGGTCGCCGCGTTACTGGTCGGGCCCATCGGACTTGTCTTCTATTACGACAGTCAGCTGCATCGGGTCGACGCACTGAAGGCGTACGCCGGTCGAGTGGCCGATACCCCAGGAACCAACTGGCTAATCGTCGGCACCGACTCGCGAGCGGACCTGTCTCAGGCCGACAAGGACAAGCTCGCTACCGGCGATAGCGACGGCTCGCGCACCGACACAATCATGTTGGTACACAAGCCATCTAGTGGTTCGGCGATGATCATCAGCATCCCACGCGATCTCTACGTCCCGATCCCGGGCCAGGGTAGCCACAAGATCAACTCGGCCTTCAACTTCGGCGGGCCGCAGCTGCTGGTGCAGACTTTCGAGAACATGTCTGGCGTGCACATCGACCACTACGGCGAGATCGGGTTCGGTGGTTTCGACCGACTCGTCGACGCCGTCGGTGGCGTGCATATGTGTCTCAACCAGGCGTTGAATGATCCGAAGGCCGGACTACGACTCAAAGCTGGCTGCCAGGACCTCAACGGCAAGCAGGCGCTCGGCCTAGTTCGTACTCGCGCCTTCCCCAACGCCGACCTCGAGCGCGTCGTCAATCAGCGAAAGTTCCTGAGCGCCTTAATGTCCAAGGCGACGAGCCCGGGCGTGCTACTCAATCCGTTCCAGCTCTTCGGGTTCATCAACGGCGCAGTTGATTCACTGACCGTCGACGAGAAGGACCACATCTGGAACATCATCGGACTGGCGTTTGCGCTACGCGGAGGTCCGGTGACGACGACGGTGCCCACCGGCGGATCGGTGCAGACCGACGACGGTGACTCGCTCGCTGTCGGCAACAACACCAAGCGGTTCTTCACCGCGATTTCCTCCGGGCAATCGGTGCCGGCCGATCTACTCAGTGACCAGGGCGGAGCGGTGAAGTAGTCGGCTCCGACTACAGGTTTCCGCCCGCGGCGGCCGGGGCCGATGCATCGGCTCCGTCGCCACCGTTGAGCTCACGCTCGACGAAGTTCTCCAGATCGAACAGGTTGCCCTTGGCGCGCTCGGCAATCGTCTGCAGAGTCGTCATCGTGGCGACTTCCTCGACCTGCTCCTTGAGGAACCACTGCATGAACTGCTCGCCCAGGTAGTCACCCTCATCGCGTGCGGCCTTCGCGAGGTTGATGATCTGCTGCGTCACGGTCTGTTCCTGCTCGAGGGCAAGGTCGATCGGCTCCATGTAACCGCCGAAACTGTTGAGCGGAGCGTCGACGCCGGGGATCTGCACAGCGATGTCCCGGTCGAGGAAGTACTGCACGATCATCATCGCGTGGTTGCGTTCTTCGACGGCCTGGGCATAGAAGTGCTGTGCGAGCTGCGGCATGTCGTGGTTGTCGTAGTACACGGCAATGCCGATGTACTGCTGGGACGACGAGAACTCGTTGGTGATCTGATCGAGCAGTAGCTGTTGGAAGTTCGTCAGGTCCGTCATGGTTCCTATCCTACGAGTCAGGTTTATCTAGCGCAGCGTCACTTGGCGTCCGCGGATTCCATCGCGCGAGCGTCGCTGCTGTGCCGTCAGCTCCGACGTATCGGCGATCGCCTCGGTCAGCTTCTCATCAAACGCGTCGAGTCCGTCGTACCACTCCTCGTGGTGCTTCTCGTTGTCGAGATCAAAGACCGGGACCAGCAGTCCGTGGGTTCGGAACGAGCCAGCGAATCGCGATCCCTCCCCAAGAGTCAGTCCGTCTGCGGCGTGCACCCGGGCCAGCGCATCCATCAGCAAGTCTTCACTCTCCGGACGAACCCAGCGCAGGTGTGCGCGGTCGCCGGCGTCGACCCACCACGGGGCGCCGACGCCGCTACGCGGCTTGAGTCGGGCCGTCGGCATGATGGTGTCGTTGGCCCGCTCGAGCATCGCGGCGATTTCCGGCGAGACGTTGGCGTTCGAGTCAAACCACCACGAAAAGTCGTCGTGCACAATGATTTTCAGCGGCTCGTCCGCTTTCAGCACCGACGACAACTCAATATTCTCCGACGCCCCCGGGTACTCGGATCCCGCTGCGGCATCCCGCGCCCAGGTGATGGCGTTGGCGAGCATCGTGCCAGCATCGGCGATATTGAGTTCACCGGCTGTCTGGGTGGCAACCAAACCTTCAACGGTCCGCCCCTGTGCGTCGGACGCGGCATCAATCTCACGCGCGATGGCCCCGACCGCACCCGGCAGGATCGTCGCGAGTGTTACTCGATTCGTGGACTCCGACACGAGATCCAATTCCGCGGTTCCCGACGCGACGAAGGCGCGGAAGGCCACGAGGTCACATTCGGCTTCAAACCCGGCGAACGGCCGGGGTGGCAGTGCGACGGCCGACAGCTGGCGGGTCTTGCGGGCTGCAACGCGCTCCGCACGATTGCTTCCCGGACGTGGTCCGCTGCCGCGTTTGCTCTTCTTCGCCATGGCTACAGCTTCTCACGTGAACTCATCACGAGGGCGCAGAGCCGCGAGTCGGCGCGAACTAATCGACGGTGACAAGCCAGTCGCGCAGGCGCGACGGATAGTTGGTTGCTAGCCAACGCACGCCAAGGTCGGCGCACAATTGCATGTCTGGCTGCTCATCGACGGTCCAGCAGTACGTCACCCGTCCGGCTGCCGCCGCCTTGTCGACAAGTTCCGGGTGCATCCGCAACGTCTCGACCGACGGCCCGATTCCGGTGGCGCCCACCGCCGTCGCGGCACTTCCGCCGAGAACTCGGGCGGTGTCTCCGAGCAGGATCGTCGGAAGCAGCGGTGCGTTGCGTCGAATCCGCCATACCGCCGACGACGAGAACGAGATCACCACCGCCCTGCTGTGATCCGCCGACGGCGGATTGGCAACCGAAAAGCGCTGCAGCTCTTCCAGCAGTAGCGTTTCCACGACGCCGCCGAACCGGACGGGATGCTTGGTTTCGATAAAGAGTCGGACCGGCCGACGCCAGTCCAGCGTCAGTGTCAGCAGTTCCTCGAGCGTGAGCACGCTCGCCGCCTTGCCGCTGGCGTGCCACGACCCAAAGTCCAGTTCTCGCAGCTGCGCGAGGGTCATCTCACTGACCACCCCAACGCCATTCGACGTCCGCTCGACGGTGCGGTCATGAATACACACGAGCTTGTGGTCAGCGGTAAGGCGAACGTCGCATTCCAGACCATCAGCCCCCTGCGACAGGGCGAGTTCGTATGCGGCCAACGTATGTTCGGCGAGTTCTCCAGATGCGCCACGATGCGCGACGACGGCCGGCTTACCTGAGCGGGAGATCCGGTCGTCGTTGATCATTGCGTGATCACCCATCGTGTAGACGGCAATTCCGGCGCCTGTTCGGAGTCAAAGAGTCGCCGCAGACGGCATCGAATCCACCAGGCGAACACGGCCGACACACCTGCGCTGACGATGGTGATGAAGAGACCGTCGGCCTGCTGCTGAATTGATTCGGCGAGGAAGCGATAGGCAATGGCAAGCGCCGCAAGCACATTCACGATGCCCCAGGCCGTCCACATGACACGCAAGCGTCGGGCGCGGAGGTGGCGCGTCGGTTCGTCGTCGAGGCGGATGACTTCGTACAGCAACCATGCGGGGCCGACCAGATTCACCAGCGGAATCAACGTGACCAACAAAATGACCAGGCCGCGTCGCGGATCAGTTCGACCAATCGCGCGGTAGCTGTCGGCGCGAACCACCTGAATCCAGCGAGCTACCGCGATCGCGGTAGCGACCACAACGAAGATCGCCAAGACGCCAGTGAGGTTCACGGCGGCGATGGTCAGCCAGTCACTCCAGCCGGGAATGACGACGGTCCGGTTCACCGATAGCAGTAGGTAGCGTGCAAGGTGCGCGATGGCGGTGACGCCGAGGACAATCGCGGTGCTGGTGAACCACCGAGTGAGGTTGTGGTCCACCGACTTTCGCTCGATCACGGTTGGTGACTCAGTGAGCCGTGGCAAATTCCCCAGACCCCACCGAGGCGGGCTGAGGTACCGGGGCGTCGGAGTGCGGCCGGGACCGGTTGGTGCGTACTCGTTCCGGGGCGTCGGGCGTGCCTCCGGTGGGCGCCGGGCAATCCACCGAAGGTGCGGGTTGTGAAAGACACGCGGTGCGCGACGCTGCGCGGGTGGGGGCGGGATCGCGGGCGCTGCCTGCCGCATGGGCGCGGCTGGCGTCGCCGACACGACGTCGAGTGGACCGTGGCAGCGCGGACAACCGTCACGTCCAGGTTTATGGGGCGCCTGGATTCGACAGCGAGGACAGAAGTCCAGGAGCCCTCGGGGATCGGTCACTCGGCGGTTCCCGTCTCGACCGGTTTGCCGTTCGACAGCCACGCAACCATGCCGCCTTTGACGCAACGCCCCTCATAGCCGACGTGCTCCAGATACTGCAGGATACGAAACGAGCGACCACTGGTGCGACACACGACGAGGAGTTCACGGTCGGGGTCGATCTCGTCGAGACGGGCCGGAACCTCATCGAGTGGAATATGGAGAGCTCCGCGCACATGGCCGAGCTCCCATTCGTCGTCCTCCCGAACGTCGAGCAAAATAGGCTCGGCGAGGTCGGTGAAATCATCCGGGAGCTCAGTGACCGGCACCTGCTCGACTGCCACGCTGCTCACCCCTTCGTAAATGCGAAATCCATGCGAACCGTATGTGAGAGCGTCGGCCATTCGACGCTGCTAATCCATGGTGGCACAGGGGCGCGGCGATGCGGTGTCCACCGCGACATTGGATCGATCAGGTTGGACACTTCGACGGAATATGATGGTCGTCATAGCTGTATCCACATGCGCTTTTGGTTGTCCACCGAGGTGAGCGGCAATCGAGGGTGATCCACGGACCTCAACCACACATCCTGTGGTGTCCCTCACACGAATGATGGCCACATTGTGATCGGGCCACTAACCTGGCACCTCAGCTACCAATTCCCCACACTATGGCGAATCTCGGCCGCCAAGCCGAAATGCACATTCATTGGACCCCGTCCTGTGGATAACTTGTGGAGAACGTTCGCACAGCCGCCTTAAACCCATCAGACCAGCGCGTTTATCCACAGCGTCGACGGTGCACCCAGATCGGCACGATTAGACTTCCCTTCAATGCGGATTCGATGGCTCAGTGCGTTCTTTGACTTCCCCGCCGAACAGTTCGGCGACGAGGTCACCTTTTGGCGAGCCATCGCGGGCAGCACGGTCTCACCGCCACGCGGCGAACACCAAGAATTCGCATCGCTCGAGCCGTTCAACGGTGACGCCCATTTACGCGTGCAGCGCGTCGACGACGGCCCCGGCGGACTCCATTTGGACATGCATCTGACCGACCGTCGCGCAGCCACCAAAGCAGCAGTCGCCGCCGGCGCGCGGATCGTCGACGATTCGCCGGAGACCTACACCGTGATCGCGTCCCCGGCGGGCTTCGTCTTCTGCATCAACCAGTGGGACGGGGAAAGCGAACGCTCCCGTCCGATCCGCTGGCCGGGCGCATCGATCTCAATCATCGACGAGGTACTGGTCACCGTGCCGGCACACGCGTTCGACGACGAGGTCGCGTTCTGGTCGTCCTTCACCGGGTGGCCGGTGGAACAGACGCCGCCGAAATCCGACGATCCGGCGTCAGTTCGATTCGTCCGCGTCGAACCCCTCCCGCTGTCGGTGGTGTTGACACCTGTCTCTGACACCGCCGTCGGCGCCCAGGTCGCGTTGGCCGCGACGTCGGTCGCAGACGAAGTCGCGCGGCACGAAGATTGGGGCGCAACGGTGGTCGCAGACACAACGACGAGCGTGCTGATGGCCGACCCGGTCGGACGCCCCTACCGCATCACGAATCGAAATCCACGTAGTGGCCGATAAGCGTGACGTCGTCATCCCCGACAGATTGGCGTCCGGGGCCGGAGCACACTGGCCGAATTGGCTTGCGGCACTGCCAGATCGAATTGCTGAGATTGCCCAGCAGTGGGATGTTCACTGCGCCGCGCCGTTCTTGCCCGGCGGGGAGACCGCCTGGGTCGCTCCCGGCGTTGACGGGCGAGGGCGCGATGTCGTGGTCAAGATTGCGCCGCGGTTGATCGAGAGTCGAGACGAGGCGGTCGGCCTCAGGGCACTCGGCACCAATTGGGCGACAACTGTGTTCGCCGAGTTGACCGACGGGCCGCTGATGACCGAAGACGACGTCGACGGCACCGCTCTTCAGGCGCTACTCGTGGAGCGAATACTGCCCGGGACCTCATTGGCGGAATGTCTACCGGAGCCCGAGCGAGATGAAGTAGTCGCGACGTTTCTCCGTGCAACATGGTCAGTGGAGCCGCCAAAGGTGTTGCGACCCTTGGTCGAACTAACCGAACTGTGGTCCGCTGAGTTCGACGCGGCGCTAGCGGCGTCGAAATCTGGTCTCGGCATACTCGAGTCGGGCGTCGCGCGCGCGGGCGTCGAACTATTTCGCGAACTCGGGCGCTGCACCGATGATCCCGCCATGCTGTGCACGGACCTCCACGCGGAGAACGTCCTCGCCGACAGTTCGCACCCTCGGGCGTGGCGCCTGATCGACCCGAAACCCTATGTCGGCGATCGCTGCTACGACGCTTTGCAGCACATGTTGAATTGCGAACGGCTGCACCAGGATCCGGTCGGTCTTATCGATCGCCTTGCGTCGATGCTCGATCTTGACCCGCGGCGGCTGCGGCAGTGGATGTTCGCTCGCGGAGTGATCGAGTCGCAATGGTCGGATCGGTATGTCGGGGTTGTCGAGACGTTGGCGGAGACGGTGTAGCCACTGAAGCAGTCACGAATTCAGCAACGCCTCTGCCATTTCCACTTCCTCTTCGACACCGCGACGCGCATCGGGGCCGGTCTCCACCAGGTACGTGAGTTCCACACGAGTGCCGTCGACGACTGTCCACGTGCCTGCCAACCTGCCGTCGACGAAGACGAACCCCGGCGATCGGCCGTTGGGCGTCACGGTCTTCCGGTACACGTCGACGTCGGCAACGCGGATCCGATCCGCTTGTGCCATCAGAATGTTGTCAAACGGTGCGACCAGCCGCGGGGGCGCTGGGTGCTCGGCGTCGATGATGTCCAGACCGTCGAGGTCATAGAGGATCGCACCGTCGGGGCCACGGTACGAGACGAGTTCCCAGTCCTTGAGCATCGCTTCGAGGTGTCGCTTGAGGCCAGTCATCGCCGCCCATGACTGCACGCCTTTGACGGTCGCTGGCCCGAAGCCACGTAGATACAGCCGGATCAGATCGCGGATCGCGTCCTCGCCGACAACGGCGGGCTCCCCGGCTCCGATCCAGTCGTCGAGTAGGGCGTAGCGGACCGCACCGCCACCAGCTGATGCCCACAGCCCGCGCGGCGGTACCTGGACCAGTGGCAAAGCGCACCGGGCAACCGCCGCGAGCGTCGAAGCAGGTTCGTCGGGCCATTGCTGCTGCAGCGCCTTGCCGAGGTGAGCGACCGAAAGCTCTTGTCCAGCAAGAAGTTCAGCGGCCGCTACAGCGATCTCGGCGGGGTCTGCCGCGGTCAGACGTGGCCGATGTGCCATTGCAATCTCGGTATCGAGACGGGGTTGAGCAGCAACCCGAATCCACCGAGCATCCTGGGCGTCGGCGAGAAACACGGTGCTGCGCAAGGTCGCCATCCGTACGACTTCGCGAGCCGTCAGCAACTCGTCAAGGTCGGCCGGGTTGTAATTGTCGATCCGCGAAGCGAGTCCGTAGTGGGCTGCGCGCGGATCTTGACTTTGCAGGCCGACGCAACGGTCGATGACCTCGATGGGGTCGTCGTCGATCCGCTCCAACAAGTGTTGGCGGTGAAGCAGGGTTCGGTTCCACTGCCCGAGCGAAATCTGCTCTGGCTCAGCTAAATTCACCATTCGTCGGCGTCGGTCAGGCCGGGAACTTCAGTCCGGTCGACGAATGGCAGCGATACCCGTTGGGGTTCTTGGCCAGATACTGCTGGTGGTGGTCCTCGGCATAGTAGAACTGGCCGTCGCCAACCGTGGCGAGTGTCTTGATCTCGGTGGCGATGGGGTCGAGACCGGCTTGCTTTACGACCGGCGCGAATCGCTCGGCCGAGGCTTTCGCGACCTGATCGTCGGCGTCGGTGTACGTGTAGATGGCCGAGCGATATTGCGTCCCAATGTCATTGCCCTGGCGCATGTCCTGCGTCGGGTCGTGGGTTTCCCAAAAGATCTTCAGCAACTCATCGAGTGAGACCACGTCGGGATCGAACACCACCAGCGCTGACTCGGTGTGGCCAGTCTGCGCCGTACAGACCTCCTCGTACGAAGGGTTGGGCGTGTACCCCCCGGCGTACCCTACCGCCGTCGTGTAGACACCGGGAACTTGCCAGAAGATCTCTTCGACGCCCCAGAAGCAGCCCCCGGCAAGAATGACCGCCGAGCGGCCATCGCCCCACGGATCGTCGGTGCCGGGCGCCGACGGGGTCATGGGAGTGCCGAGGACGAGGTTCGTCGGGGCGACGGCAACCGGCGTCGAACGGCCGGGTAGCGCCGCTTGCGCGGCGACGAGGGTCTGCTTGTGCGAATTGGACGACATGAGCTGGTCTAACCACGACATACGACCATGGTAGGCGCATTTTCTGGGCGCGCACCGGCCGCTGTCGTCGAACCGTCGTCTGGCGTGGGGATGGCCCAGTTTGGGTCCGCGCGCGGTTCGTGCCTATGATGGAGATCACAGCCCGAATGTGAGCAGATTCACGCACGTGTCGTCGATGGGGAGCTAGCTATGACACTGACCGCTATGGCCGGATCTACCGCCAAGCCAGTCGCGAACTCCTTCTCTGGTCTTCAGATTCGCTCCGCGTGCATTTCGACTGGTCTAAGCATCGTCGCGATCACAGCGCTACTCGCCGCCGTTCTCTTGTAGGGCCCGCAGGCACTCGCCTACCCTGCTCGGCTCCGGCGGCCGGCCCACCCGGACCGCACGGAATTATCCAGCCGTGACACGGTGTTATGGGACACAGCACGTCAGATACTGTTTGTGTTACCCAGAGTTGTTTTTACCGAGAGGAACATCGTGGCTGAATACACCCTTCCTGAGCTCGATTACGACTACAGCGCCCTGGAGCCTCACATCTCCGGTCGCATCATGGAACTGCACCACAGCAAGCACCACGCAACCTACGTCGCCGGCGCCAACACCGCGATCGCCAAGCTGGCTGAGGCGCGTGAAGACGGCACCATCGCCGCCAAGGTCTACGGCCTGTCGGCAAACCTCGGCTTCCACCTCGGCGGCCACACCAACCACTCGATCTTCTGGAAGAACCTCTCGCCCAACGGCGGCGGCGAGCCAACCGGCGATCTAGCCGAGCAGATCGGTGTCGACTTCGGTGGCTTCGAGCAGTTCAAGGCTCATTTCACCGCGGCAGCCACCACCCTGCAGGGCTCGGGTTGGGCCATTCTCGGCTACGACACCATCGGCCAGCGACTCGTCATCGAGCAGCTCACCGATCAGAGTGGCAACACCTCGGCCGCCCTGATCCCGGTCGCCATGCTCGACATGTGGGAGCACGCCTTCTACCTCGACTACCAGAACGTCAAGCCGGACTACGTCAAGGCTTGGTGGAACGTCGTCAACTGGGAGGACGCGTCCGCACGTCTCGATCGCGCGAAGAACCAGGGCTCGGGACTCATCGTTCCCGCCTGACACGCGTATCTGACCACCCCGCCAGCCGACCACATTCCGGTCGGCTGGCGGAGTTGTCTATAAGGACCGTCCCGCTAAATCAGGAACGACGCCGCGACCGCGCTCGCGGATGCGATGGTGATGATTGCGATCGCCACGGCGTCGCGCAGGTGCGGCTTCGACGGATGCGCGACAAGGCTTCCCGTGCCGCCGCGGGCAGTAATCGATTCGGCCATCTCCGCGCTCCGTCGCAACGACGTCGACATCGCCGCGGTGACCATGTCCACCAAAGTCATCTGCGCCGACGGGTGTGCGCCACCGGCCTTCGACGTCGGACGCATTCGGTAGGCGGCGCGCAAGATTCGGAGTTCGTCGATCAGCATCGGCAGCCCGCGCAGGCATAGGGCAATGGCAACCGCCCACTCATCGACGGGCAGCCGAAGAACGCGCAGCGGTTTCATCAAGGACGCCAGGGCTGGAGCGATGTCCGCCATCGGCGTAGTCCAGACCACCAGGATTGACGTCGAGACAATGACGATGCCAAGCATCGTTGCCCGCAGCAGGTCCACCATTCCCTGTACGCCGCTCAACGCCCCGGTCAGCGCGAGCCCAATGGCTAATAGTGCCCACATCCACCTTGGCGGTCTTGGTATGGCGCCCAACGGAATTCCCGCGACGATTGCCGTCACCACCACCACTGCGGCGATGAATCCCAGTGCCGGCCACGACGGCAGTACCCAGGTCAGAATCCCCAACATCCCGACAATCACCAGCTTGGTTCCGGCCCACAGTCGGTGAACCACGGAGTCGCCGGGCACCTGTCGCAGTGGCACGGTTCGCATCGTCATACCGACACCGCCAATCGCCCGTCGGCCAACTCGACTCGACGATTACAGACTCGATCGAGCGCCTCGAAGTCGTGCGAAATGACGATCAAAGTCATTCCGACAGAACGCAATCGGGCTAGCAGGCCAACCACCTCGCGCCGAGCGTCGGGATCCAATCCAGCTAACGGTTCGTCGAGGATGAGTAGATCTGGCTCCGACGCGACCAACGCGGCCAACACAACGCGTCTGAGTTGCCCGCCGCTCAGCGAGTCGGTGGATCGGGCCGCGAGCTCACGTGGCAACCCGACAAGTTCCAATACTTCCCCGACCTCGCGCGTCCCAACGTCGGGTCCACCGACGGCCATGATCTCGTCGGCGACGTTAGCTTGTTGAATCTGCAACCGCGCATGTTGAAATGCCAGCGCGACTTTGCCCACTTGCTTCGACATTGGCTTGCCGCCGAGTTCGCATGTGCCGCCGGTCGGTTCGATCAAGCCGGCGAGCAACCACGCCAGCGTCGTCTTACCCGACCCGTTGCCGCCGACGATCAGTACACCGTCGCCCGGGTTGACCTGCAATGTGATGTCGGCGAGCGCGGTGACCCGCCAAGGTGATCCGGGCAGGTACTCATACGCCGCGTCGGCGACCGACAGTCGGTGGCGTCCGGCCAACCGAGGCGCCCAACGCATCGGCTTGACCGTGCGGGGTGCATCGTCGGCATCCTCTAAATTGATCTGCCAATTCGGTTGGCCCCCAACAAGTTTTCCCGAATCCAAGTGCAGCACCCGATCGGCGGAGGCGGCCTCCGACTCTCGATGCGTCACCAGCACAACGGAAATCCCGAACCGAGCTGGCAGCGAGCGCAATAGTGTCACCACTTCGTCCCGACCGACCGGGTCCACCATCGACGTCACCTCGTCGGCGATCAGCAGAGCCGGGTGTCGAGCAAGGCCGGCGGCGATCGCGAGGCGCTGCTGCTGACCACCAGAGAGGTCGAGCGTTTCGCGTCCACCAAGCCCGCCAAGGCCCACGTCGGTCAGCAACGACTCGACATCAACACTTGCCGCGACGTCGGCACTCAGTCCCCATACGACGTCATCGGCCACCCGTGACCCGAGCATCTGGGTCTCCGGACGTTGCAGAATCATCGCGGTACCACCCGGCTGCCCAAGACCCGCCGAGCCTGGCCGTTGAACCGTTCCGACTGTCGGCGCGCGGCCAGCCAAAAGCTTTGCCAGAGTCGACTTCCCCGAACCGTTGGCCCCCACCACAGCCACGAATTCGCCCGGTGCGATCACCAGGTCAATGTCGTGCAACGTCGGTTCGGCCGAACCCGGATAGGTGAACCCAACGCCAGCGAACGTCAGCGGCAAAGGTGACGCCGTTTCTAGTCGCAGCACTTCGGGATCCAGCTCGGCATTCCCGATGGTGTCGTCGCTTGGAATTGCGGCAACACGGTCAACGACCGCACCGAGCACCCACCACGCGAGGAACAACCCAACGAAGGTTCCCAGTACCGCGGACGCCCACATCCACAACCACCAGTAGCCGACGATCGCGTCGGAGAATGACGACAGCGCGGAGCTCAGGCCGTCGAGCCCAATGTTCCGCAACTGCTTGGCCAACCCCTGGATAAGGTTTTCCAGATTTTTGATCAGCAGTTCTCGCAGCGGTACGAGCACAAACAGCAGGAGTACCGGCAACACGGCGAGGATCGGCGATACGACGATCGATACGAGAGTCAACGTCGGAAGTCCCCGCCCGCGACGCTTAATCTCGCCAACCAGTCCGCCGATTACCGCCGAGCCGAGAATCGAGATGGCAGCACCCGTCCCCGCAAGTGCGAAGGCACAGGCGACGCCGGTGATCGTCGCGGCGATGACGGCGCGCGGACGCGTGCGTGCGGCGATCAGGGCCATCGGAACGGGTGCGAGGAGTCTCGCCGCTCCCGCTAGCGGAACAACCGCGGCGATCACGACCACCGCTACCGACAATCCAACAAAGATCGCGATCGTCGCATATTCGAGTGGTCGCAAGGCCCCCGTGATCGGCACCGGGGCTCGCTTGTCGCGCTGCCCGGCGACCACATACTGGTCATTCATCGGTATTCAGTGTGCCAAAGCAATTCGATACAGGGCTCCCGCCGACCCCGGATTCGGCCGTACGAAACTGTGATTTTGTGGCCCCTACCTGCGTAGATACGGCTGCGCGACGTGTTGCACACACTTCTGCCCATCACTAGCCTTGGTCGGGTGATTACCGCCCTGTGGGTCAGCTTCGGCGTGATCTTCGTTGCCGAATTGGGCGACAAGTCACAGCTGATGGCGATGACCTACGCACTACGCCACCCATGGTGGGTCGTGCTGTCGGCAATCGCGGTGGCGACGACGGCCGTGCACGCCGTCTCTGTCTTCTTTGGGCACTTCCTTGGCTTGTCCATCCCGTCGGACCTCATGTCGATCGCAGCCGGACTCGCGATGGCGATCTTCGGGTTCTGGACGCTGCGTGGCGACTCGCTCAGCGACGAAGAAGCTACTCGGGTGGACCGGGTGGGGACATCGGTGTTCCTTGCCGTGATGTCGTCGTTCTTCCTCGCCGAACTTGGCGACAAGACGATGCTCGCAACCATCGCGCTGTCCGCGGACCACGACTGGTTGGGCGTTTGGATCGGCTCGACGGTCGGCATGGTCGCCGCAGACGCGCTAGCCATCGCCGTTGGGGTCGTCGCCGGCAAGCACCTCCCCGAACGCGCCATCACGATCGGGGCCGCGGTCGCGTTCTTCGCCTTCGCCGCGTGGTTGATCGGAAGTGGTTTGGCCGCCGAGCCAGGCAAGATCGTCACCATCTCGACGATCACGGCGACCGTACTGATTACCGCAATCGGGATCGGTTACCTGCGCCACACTCGACGGACTGCACTAGATCGCGCGAGCCAACTTCAATAGCGGCTCGGCGTCATCGTCGAGGGTCGAGCCGTCGGCGGGAAGCACATCGCGGACGGGCCCCGACGATGTTCCAGCTTCCCGATACCGCTCGACGGCTGTTCGCAGCAGGGCGACCCGTTCGCCCTCATCGGCGTCGTTGAACGCGTCCGGCAGAAGCGGCGACAGTTGCGTCAATCCATCGCGAATTTCGATGATCCTGCGCTCAAATAGGACTGCCGGGGACGAACGGAGTTCATCACCGCCATGCCCGGGAAGTACGACACTCGGCACCGCCGAGGTCACCAACACCCATAGCGGTTCGAGGTCGCGGTACCGACGTCGACGTCGGATCGCGGCAATCGCCGCCCGAGTACGTGAGTAAATCATCGGATAGCTGATACCGAGCAGGAAGCCGACCAGACCGACCAACGACAGGATCGTCGACACCCGCATAACCGGCAGAATCGACACCTCACCGAGCAACGAGGTCAGTACATAGCCGATCTGCAGCAGCGCCGCGATGGTCAAGAACCCGAGCGAAACAATCAGCACGATCAGTGAGACCCGCAAGTAGCCGGACGCCAGTGCGAGGAACCGTCGGATACTGCGAACGCATTGAATGAAACCGTAGGCGAGGTATCCACTGGCGATGACGAAGAAGAACGCGAACCCGATGTTCTGCGTTGTCGACGCGGATAGCCCCTGCGTGCGCAAATTCAGCGGAATCAGGAGCATGGTGACCTGCAGTCCGGCGATCGCTACCACCAGCGGTATCGACTCCACACCTGCCCGACGCTGACGTTGAGTCTCCGCGGAACTGAAGAAGAACACCACGATCAACGACGCGACGCCGAGGGCCAGCAGACCGTAGAGCAGCACGCGTGCGATGCCGGTGAAGAACTCATGATTCAGAAACTGCGAGATACCTCTGTTGGCTACGACGAACGACAGCGTGAACGCGCCAATCGCCGAGGTCATCGCAATTGCCTGCAACCCGCCACCGGCGCGTCGGATCTGATCAAGGCGCCAACTCATCGCGCACGCGAAAATCACGAGCGCGATGATGTTGAGGATTCCTGCGATCACCGGCTACAACCAACCCCGATGCCCACCGAGGACACGTTGGATGCCACGCAAACCCTTATGGTCCGCGGTCGCGCCGACCGACTCGCGGGCCTCCGCGGCCCACGAAATAATCAGGGACGCAAGCATTTCCGCTTCCCATTCACGTTCGTCGGAATAGCAGGTTCGCTCTAGAGCCGCATCGGTCTCTCCCGCGGCGGGGCCAGCAAGGACTGCGGCGGCGTCACCTAGCATTTGATGCCCAGCGATCATATGACCGAACTCGTGAATGATGATCGCATCACGATGCACCGGCGTTGTGTTCAGCTGGTAGAAGAAGTAGTCCGCGTCCGACGCTGCCAACCACACGCCATTGGGCATGCCCGCGGGCAGCGGATGTGCGATCAACTTGATCGGTCGACCGCGACGCTCACCGTATAGATCGCACAGCTGAGTCACATCTAGTGGCAGGTCCAGATCGAGGCCCCGGAGGGTTTCGCGCACGATCAGGCGCAGCGCACGCTCGCTACGCATCAGTCGAGGTGATTATTGGGCTTCGGCCAGCCCGGCGTCGGTGACTTCCGGCGGATCGGTCGGCAACCCCTGCTGCTGACGCAGCACCTTGATGAGTTCACTCACGACGCTTACCGAGTCACTCGACAGTCCGGCGAGGCGGAAAGCCGCCAGCTGAACGTCGGTGTCGGCCTGCATGCGCATCTTGTCGATCTCATCGCGCGTGCGCTGGGCGGCTCGGTCTTCGAGGAAGTAGTGAACGTCGACGCCGAATGCGGCGGCAATGCCCTCCACCGTGCGGAACGATGGCGACTTCGCCTTACCGGACCGCAACTGGCTCAGGTACGACTCGCCCAGGCGGAACCCGCGCTCAGTCGACCGAGCGGCGATCGCCTTCGCGCTGTAGGCACGTCCGTTAGGACCGGGAACGGTCCGAAAGAGTTCTTCGAGTCGGCGAGCAAAGAGACCCGGATCCACGTCCGCGATCACGTCGCCTGCTACTGCCGATGAGCTTCCAATAGTCACGATGATGCCTGCAATTCCGACGAGAGGTGCCTCGCCATTTTGTTCTAGCTGTCCCGACCCAGCAAGTGAGACACGTTCTACTTATTGCCTACTTGCTAGTTCACCTTGCGTTCATTAAACGTCGAAATGGACCAATCCTGCAAGATCCAAACGATTGAAGGATACCCAAAACGGGGCCGCAGGTGTATGACCTGGGACAACGCAAAAGTAAATGTGGCGCTACTCACAGCCGTTCTGTAACCGCAGGTCAAGGATAGAAAACCCTGGACGATCGACCTACTTGCGTCCGACGTTCGTTATCCTCATGATGAAACGTGACCTTCGGGCTGTGCGGCAGTACTCCACACAGCTCACCCCAACCCCCGAATGTGAACCACTGCGACCATGCGCTCTGACCTACTTGCCCGAATCGGCGTCCTGCTTGGCGCCGTGTTCATCACCTTGGCACTCGGGTCGCTCGGCACCGGCGTCGCAACGGCACATCCACATGGCGGATCGAACGGCGGATCGGGCAACCACCACGGAGGCGGCAACAACGGCGGCGGCTGGG
>QIRE01000158.1_pt1 | contig 16317 bp, 13 predicted proteins | sample 2940141 | NCBI WGS metagenome assembly QIRE01 (sample SAMN09273532, study PRJNA473421) | Gut metagenome, whole genome shotgun sequencing project. | isolation source: gut tissue | host: Folsomia candida VU population | place: Netherlands: Amsterdam | collected 2016-03-06
CCGATCTCATCGCCAGAAACGGAGTAACGCGTTCGGCTCGTGCCGAGGGGCGGTATTCGGGACTGCTCACCGGCTTCAACCTACCCAATGTCGGAGGGAGGTAACGCGCGTAGTCTGACGCCGTGCCCGGACGTCGAGTGTCGATCAGGCGCGTGGGCGCCTACCTCGCCGAACACCGACTCGCGATCGCGACGTTGCTCGCAGTCGTGTGCACGCTGGTTGCGGCGAATCTCCTGGCACACTTCACCACCTCGCTGGCCGCAATCGTCGTCGTGCCGATCGCGGCGCTGTTCCTACTCGCGGGCGCTCGCCTGGCGGGACTGCATTGGTACGACCTTGGGTTGACGCCGCGCCAACTCCGCGTCGGCTTGCCGTGGGCCGGCGCGGCAATTGGCATCGTCGTCCTAATTTTCGTTGTGGCCGTTGCGATTCCATGGTTTCGCCAGTTCTTCATGAACGACCGCTTCGCCTCCCCGGGCGCTGCGTTGTGGGCGGCATTTGTTGTCATCCCATTCGCGACGGTCCTTCCTGAGGAGATCGCGTTCCGCGGCGTGCTGCAGAGTGCGATGTTGAGAGTGTTTCCGCTTCGGGTTGGAATTGTGTTGTCTTCCTTGCTGTTCGGTACCTGGCATATCGCGTCGTCGCTTGGGTTGACCGGCGGCAATGCGGGGTTGTCGAATACCTTGGGCAGTGGCGTCGTCGGTCAGGTCGTCGGCATTGCGGGGGCAGTGGCAGCAACGACTTTCGCCGGACTCATCCTCGGCTGGCTGCGCTATCGAAGCTCAAGCCTCGTCGCACCCATCGCCTTGCACTGGGCGTTGAATGCCACGGGTGCGCTTGCTGCGGCTGCCGTGTGGCACTTAGCCGCGTAATCGCGAAATCAGTCGGGTGAAGACACGATTGCATGCATAGAATCCAGGTATGACCTCCGACAATCATGGCGAACCACCCGCGAACGATCACTTCGACACGACGCCGCTCGATCACGATGCTCCGGCGGTCGACCACTCCGCACAGACGTCTGGGCAACCGACGTCTGCGCAACCGACGTTTGGGCAACGCGTCAACAAGTGGGTCCGCAAGGCGGTGATCGGAGCTGTCTTCGTCGGACTGCTGGTCATCACCTATTTCATCCTCGCCCGATTCCTTCCTCAGTGGTGGGCAGAGCGGATCTCCCACCGAGTCGACGGTCAGTTCAGCAGCGGCATCACCACCGGAGTCGCACTTGGCCTCTTCTGCACCCTCATCCCGATTGTGTGCTTCGGCCTTGCCGTCGCCAATCGCGGAAAGCTCCGCAACGTCCTCACCGTCGCGTTCGCCGCACTCGGCGTGCTGGCTGCCATCCCTAACTTGTTGACGCTTGCGGTCGTCCTCGGACGCGGCGAGGGAGCTCACCGCGGCCAGTTCATTCTCGACATCGGCGGCCAGGGCTTTCGTGGTTCCTCGATGTGGGGCGCGATCATTGGTGCCGTGATCGGCGCTGTCGTCTGCTTCTACATCTGGCGATACCGGCATCGGGGCCGGCAGTTAGCTGTTGCTAAGTCCGCACAGCTCGACGCCGCTGCTACCCACGACGGCGCGTAACTAATCGACACCTGAGCGGCAAAGCTGGACTGCCCGCCCGTGGCCGCCGCGTCGCCCAAATTTCAGTCAATAACTCACTGCTGAAGGGCATGTTGCCCTTCGGGGGCGAACCATTTACAGATTTTTGGGTGACGGGGAGGGCGGGGTGTACGGGAACCGACACGTCGCCCGTAGCCCGTCGCCCGTCGCCAATCGCCCCGTCGCGTCGGGCCGCCCGCCGCCAATCGCCCCGTGGCGTCGGGCCGCTCAAACTTCAGTCAATAGCTCACTGTTGAAGGGCAAGTTGCCCCTCGGAAGCGAACCCTCGACAGATTTTTGGGGGTGGGCCGGGGGTGGCGCACCCCGACTTTCGCGCACAACTCGTTGTCATACCCCTGCGGTAGCATCGAATGTATATTCGAACACAGTGGTAATGGGTTGGGGTGGGACGCACTCTTCCCCGACATCATCTTCAGCCGCAAATGGGCCGCACGACACCACCGCAACATGCAACGCAGGAGGGCGCGTCAAAACATGACCGACGAGGCAAGCCTGCTAGCGCCCCAACTCGAATAGTGACTGACCAGCAGTCCCAACCAGACCGCGCGCAACTCGCGTCAGTACTTGGGAATTACCGAGTAGACGATGAGCTCGCGCGGCACGCCCTTGGCTTTGAATCGCTTTCGGCGGGCGACAAAGCTGTCCGGATCAGTTTGCTCGAGAGCCGCGTCGCTCACGTAGACCTCACCGGCTCCCGCGGCGGCGGCCACCCGTGCCGCGATGTTGACGTCGACGCCAAGGAAGTCATCTCCGACAGCCCGTGGCGAACCGGTGTGCACTCCGGCTCGCAGCTGCGGGTGATAGCCGTCGATGTCGATGGCGGCGACAGCTCCGATCACCTCGTGCGCAGCGGTAATCGCATCCGACGGTGCCGCGAACACCGCCATGGTTCCGTCACCAAGACCCTTCACAACCTGTCCCCCGTGTCCCCGAACGACATCGGCGGTGGCGGAATTGACGGCCCCCAGAAGGCGCAGGACCTGATCGTCACCCGAACGTAGTGCCCAAGTGGAAAACGCGACCAAGTCGGTAAACAGAACGGTCGTGGGCACCGGCTCGTCAGATTTGGCGCGCTTGCGCGTGAGGTTCTGCCACACCTCGACGGTGGCCAATCCCAATTCCCTGACCGCGCTTGGTTGTTCATGGTTCGCCTGCTCGATTAGACGAGTAATCCGATCCGACGGCCGTTCGTCGGCATGCAGGCTCGGCGGCGGCGTCGCCACGAGTCCCCGGGCGGCGCGAGCGAGTTTGACCGCCGACGCACTCGAGTCGGTCCGCGCGATAATCTCCGCGGCCCGCTGCCGCGACGTGCGCTTGGCGGGATCAGGCGTCTCGGTCACCGGTTCAGCTTAGGCCATCAGAATCGGCGTCAGCCCAAGCAGCGTCAACGGAACCGTTCGGCTGCTGCGGCGAGTTCCAGCAGATCTTCGCGCAACTGAGTAAGGGTGCCGGTCGACGCACCTTCGGACACCGCTGTCGCCAGATCTTCGGCCGCGCAGCGCAACTCAAACAGGCGGTCCCGCATGGCTTCGACTTCGTCGGGTGTCAGGATCACCGCATCGTCGGGAATAGCGGTGCCCTCGGTCAGCGTTCGTTGTTCATAGGCGCGCTGCCGACATGCCTGTTTGCAGTATTTGCGCCGACGACCGCGTAACGAATCGACAATTTGCGCGCCACACCAGGCGCACGCGTAGGGGCGTCGACGATCGCCCGGCACGCTGGTCACGGCCCAACTCTACAAGCGCGTAGAATAGTGGGGTTACGAGGTCCCCACGGTCACCGAACCGTGGTTGAGAGCAGTCGAGAGGAAAATCAATGGCAGATCGAGTTCTGCGGGGTAGCCGACTTGGCGCGGTGAGCTACGAGACCGATCGAGATCACGACCTCGCGCCTCGGCGCATCGTCCAGTACAAGACCGACAACGGCGAGATCTTTGACGTTCCCTTCGCCGACGACGCCGAGGTACCGTCGAAATGGCCGTGCAAGAACGGCATGGAGGGCACCATCCTCGAAGGTGACATCGTCGAGGAAAAGAAGGTCAAGCCGCCACGCACGCACTGGGACATGCTGCTCGAGCGCCGCTCCGAGGATGAGCTCGAAGTTCTCCTCAACGAGCGCTTGGACATTCTGAAGCAACGTCGACGCGGCTAGTCAGCGCCGACGCACAAAAGATCCGCCTCCGACCACACTGGTCAGAGGCGGATCTTTGCTACCAGGTGTAACTACCGGCGCAGCAGTTTGGCCTTGCGGCTTTCCAAACCCCACTTGGCAACCTGCAGGAACGCTTCGGTCATCACGCCGCCATCCATCTTGGATTCGCCGATGGCGCGCTCGGTGAACGTGATCGGAACTTCGCGGACGATGAAGCCAGACTGCAGCGTGCGCCACGCCAGGTCGATCTGGAAGCAGTAGCCGGCCGAATCAACCTGGTCGAGACCAATCGTCGACAGCACGCCACGTCGGTAAGCCCGGAATCCGGCGGTGATGTCGCGGATCGACGACCCCAGTGCGAGGCGCGCGTAGGTGTTGGCGCCCTTCGACAGGAATTCACGACGCTTGGGCCAGTTCACCAACTCGCCGCCCGGCACATACCGTGAGCCGATCGCCAGGTCGGCGCCGGCGTTGATCGCGTCGAGTAGTCGCGACAGCTGTTCGGGCGCGTGCGATCCGTCGGCGTCCATCTCGATGATGACCTCGTAGTCCCGGTCGAGGCCCCAGGCGAATCCGGCCAGGTACGCCTTACCCAGACCGTCCTTCTCCACCCGGTGCATGACGTGAACTCGGTTCAGTGCGCCGTCACCCGCCGCATCCGCGGCCGCCAACTCGTCGGCGACGTCGCCAGTGCCGTCGGGGCTGGAGTCATCGACGATGAGAACATCAATCCCAGGCAGCGCTTGATGCAGACGCGACACGATGATCGGTAGGTTATCGCGCTCGTTGAACGTCGGAATGACGACGAGTGCGCCTTCCCCCGTGGGCCCGACCGTCTCGGTCGGGTGTGCGACGCCGTCAGTGCCGGCCATCGGGCTCCTTCATAATTCCGCCGTCGCCCAGGGAGGCAATCGGCTTGCGAGTAAATCGTCTTCTAAATCTAGTGTGCGTGGCGATCGCAAACAAAAAGCCGCAAGTGGCAAACACGACGAGAATGGCGGTCGGCCATCCGCCCAGTACCGTCGCCAGTGTCTTTCGGTTGTGCAGCGGTACGCGCGCGGACAGCGTCGCCGGGGTGAAGAACTCCGTCTGCGCGGTGATCGAACCGTCGGCCGCGATGATGGCGCTCACCCCCGACGTCGCCGCGACCAGCACCGTCCGGCCATGCTCGACCGCGCGGACCTGAGACATTGCGAGTTGCTGATACGTCATCTCAGTACGACCAAAGGTGGCGTTGTTGGTTGGGACGTACAGAATTTGGGCACCCTCGTTGACCGCCGTCCGTGCCGACCTGTCGAATGCGACTTCCCAACAGGTCGACACACCAACTCGAACTGGTCCCGACCGACCGTTCACCATGACGGTCGACGGTCCAGTTCCCGCGCGGAAGTTTCCGGCCAAATCGGCGTACGACGAGAACAGCCGGAAGAACGACCGCCACGGCAGATACTCCCCGAACGGTTGCACGATGTGTTTGTCGTAGCGCCCGACGGGACCGTCCTTGCCATCCCAGACGAGAACAGTGTTGGTGTACTGACCATCGGGGTTAGCGATAAGCGTGCCAACCAGCAGGGGCGCTCCGACTGCAAGTGAGGAGTCGGTGAGCTCAGTTGCCGCATCCTCATTCGTGAGCGGCGAAATGTCGGATGCGTTCTCCGGCCACGCGACAAAGTCGGGTTGCGGGGCGGAACCCGCGTGCACGGCGCCGGCCAGCCGTCGAGTTTGCGCAACGTGGTTGTCCAGCACCGCGCGTCGTTGTGCGTTGAAATCGAGGCCGAGTCGAGGCACATTGCCTTGCACCACAGCCACCGACGCCGTTGACGGCGACAGAGTGCCGTCGAGCGAGTCCGGCGTAAACGCGATCGCTGAGATGGGCGCAAGCAGAACCAGCACCACCAGTGCCATCGCGATCCGAACCTTGGTCGCTCCGATTCGTCGGTAGGCATTCACCGCGACGACTAGCAGCCACGCCGCAGAAGCACCGAAGAGCGCAACGCCAAATGATAGTCCCGACGCCCCAATGGCCGAGGCCAACGGCAGCAGCGGTCCGTCAGCCTGACTGAATGCTGCTCTCCCCCAGGGAAATCCGCCGAACGGGAACGACGACCGTAACGTCTCGATCGCCACCCAGGACAACGCGAACCACAACGAAGGCAACGGTAGGCGCATCGATACGGCTGCCACCGCACCGAACAATGCGAGGTACGCGGCCATCACGGCGGCCAGCGCGAGCCAGGGCAACGGGCCGACGTACTCCCCAATCCACGGCAATAGCGGCACAAAGAAAGCCAAGCCAAATGCGAAACCGATCCATGCGCCCCGACGAACACTCGGCCGACCAAGTCCCAACGCGAGGGACAGAAGTCCGAGCGAGACGACTGCCAGGAACCACAGGTTTCGCGGTGGGAACGCTGCCCACATCAGGCTGCCGGCAAAGACCGCGACGCCAGTGCGCCACGCCCAGTCGGGCGAGAAGTTCTTCACGCGTCGGCCGCTTCAAAGATCGTTTCGCCGCAAGAGACAGTGCGCACGCAGGTCGGCAGGGAGCCCCCCGGCGCGACGTTGGGCAACGACGGAACCCGCGAACGTGGATCAGTTGACCAACGCTGAACCTTCTCATTGGAACCGGCGACCACAAATTCGTCGACGTCGTAGACCGCATAGCTCGCGGGAGCGCCCGGAGTAAGCGTCCCGGTCAGTCCGTCGTTGATTCCCGCCGCACGCCAGCCACCGCGGGTGCAGGCGGCGAATGCGGCACGCGCCGACACCGCGCTCGTCGGGGTGTGGTGATGAACGGCCGCACGAATTGTTTCCCACACCGCTACCGGAGTCACCGGCGCATCCGACGAGAACGACAGTGCCACACCAGTCTTCGCGAGCAAAGCGAAATCGTTCAAAGCTGCGGCACGACCGCCGAGACGCTGCGCGTACAGATCGCCTGGCCCGCCCCACGCGGCGTCGAACGCTGGTTGCATGCTGGCGATAATCCCACATCGCGCAAGGGTGTCGGCCTGAGTCGCCGAGACCATCTCCGCATGCTCGATACGGTGGCCGCATTTAGCGATCGCCGGAGTACCAACTTCAGTTGCCAGCCGAGTCAGCGCATCGACAACAATCTGGGTAGCTCCATCGCCAATGACATGGAATCCCGCTTGAATGCCCAGTTCGGTTGCGACCCGAAGGTGCGCGTACACCTGCTCGACGTCGAGATACGTTGCGCCACGCACACCGGGAGCGTCCGAGTAGGGCGACGACAGCAGCGCAGTACGCGAACCGAGTGCACCATCGATGAAAAGATCGCCGGCAAGCGCGTCCGCACCGGTGTGCGACAACAGTTCGTGTGCCTGCTCCACCGACGTCACAGCCTCGCCCCAGAGGCGTCGAACCTGTACCGAGTGCGACAGCTGGCCAATCGCGCGGAAATCGGTGAGGCCACCGATCTCGGGCCCTCCGTTCTCGTGAACGGCCACGATCCCCTGAGCTGCACAATGATCCAGCGCACGATGCAGGGCAGCGGCGCGCCGATCGTCGTCAAGGGATGCCTGCGCCGCCGCCCGAACCCGATGATGTGCGTCGGCAACAAGCGGACCGTCGGCACTGAACCCGTCGAGTTCACCGAGGTTCGAGACCTGCGCGCGCAGCGCCGTCGAAGCGAGTGCGGAATGTTCATCGACGCGACTCAGGTAGATGGACCTGTTCCCGACGACCTCGTCGAGCTCTGCGGTGGTTGGCATCCGACGCTCGTCGGGATCGGGTGCCGACGACCACGCCGAGTCATCCCAGCCACCGATGATCAGCGTCGCGTCGCGGGGGACGTCAGCGACGACGTTCGCGAGAATACGAAGCAGGTCGGTGCGCGACGTCGCGGCTTCGAGGCCGTTGCCGGCCAGCCGTAGCCCCAGCGAGGTGAGGTGGACGTGAGAGTCGACAAATGCGGGTGCGACGAAGCGTCCCTGCAAGTCGATGACTTCGGCGTCGGGGTGAAGCGCCTTCCCTACCGCATCCGATCCAACCCACACGACGGTGCCGTCGGTGATGGCGAGAGCCGTTGCGTCCGGCGATGCCGGGGTATAGACGTGCCCGGAGCACAACAGTTGGGTAGCCATAGGCGTCTAGTCTGCCGTGTCCCAACCTGTCCGACGTCTAGTGCCCCCGGGGAAGCTGCGGCGTGGTGTTGACGTGCGGAGTTCGCGGGTCGACGACGGTCGAATCGACAAACACCGTCGAATCCACAACCGTTCCGGGCATGACCCCCGTTGCGTAGAGGCCAGCTCGATCAACAACGGTTGCGAACTTGCGGGCACCGAACGCGGTGACGAGCGGATGTGCTGCTCGACGCACGGGAGGTGCGAGAAGTAGCAGGCCCGCGATCGATGACACGACACCGGGAACGATCATGAGCAGCGTCGATACGGCGAGCAATGCGGTATCGGTTAACGGCCGTCCGGGTGCGATCTCGTTACGCGATGCGCGACGAAGGTCGACGAAGACCTTACGACCGCGCCGGGCCGCAAGGAATAGCCCGACGCCACCCGCGACCACGGTGATCAGCAACGCCCAGCCAAAACCGAGCCACATCGACAAACCGACGAACACCGCAATCTCGGTGATCACATAGCCTGCGAAAATGAGGCGTTTCATGGTTGCTGTCCCTTAATTTGTCGAATCAACCTGCCAACACTCAGTACAACGGCCAGCAACCCGATTTTTCTCCCAAATCGCGACTGCGATTTCTATCTCACTCCCCGCGACCTTCAATGTCACCCTCGGTTGCCAGGTAAACCTCCCGCAACTGCGCGAGTAACTCGGGCGGCGGAGCGTCCCACATCTTGCGGTCAACCGCTTCCAGGAGTCGTTCGGTAATACCGTGCAGTGCCCACGGATTTGACGCGGTCATGAACTCTCGGTTCGTCTCGTCGAGGACATATGCCTCGGTGAGCTTCTCGTACATCCAATCCGCGACGACGTCGGTGGTGGCGTCATAGCCAAACAGGTAATCGACCGTGGCGGCCATCTCGAACGCACCCTTGTAACCGTGACGCTGCATCGCTGAGATCCAGCGTGGGTTGACGACGCGGGCGCGGAACACCCGGCTCGTCTCTTCGGACAGCGTCCTTGTTTTCACCGCGTCGGGACGCGTCGAGTCGCCGATGTACGCCTCGGGCGCACTGCCGGTCAGCGCGCGGACAGTTGCGACCATGCCCCCGTGGTACTGGAAGTAGTCGTCGGAGTCTGCGATGTCATGTTCGCGCGTATCGGTGTTCTTCGCGGCAACGGCGATGCGCCGGTAGGCCGCCCGCATGTCCTCGACGGCGGCAACACCGTCGAGATCCCGGCCGTAGGCGTAGCCGCCCCATTCGGTGTACACCTTGGCCAAGTCCTCGTCGGTGCGCCACTGTTGCGAATCGATGAGTTGGAGGAGTCCGGCGCCGTACGTCCCGGGTTTTGACCCGAAGACACGGGCGGTCGCACGTCGACGATCACCGTGTTCGGCGAGGGCCTCATTGACGTGTGCCGCAACGAAGTTCGCGGACGCGGGTTCGTCGGCTGCGGCCGCGAGCGCCACCGCGTCGTCGAGCATGGTCACGACATGCGGGAATGCATCACGAAAGAAGCCGGAGATGCGCACGGTGACGTCGATGCGCGGGCGACCGAGTTCGCTCGCATCGATAAGTTCGAGTCCATGTACACGACGCGACGCCTCGTCCCACACCGGTGACACACCAAGCAGGGCGAGGACCTCGGCGATGTCGTCACCCGACGTTCGCATGGCGCTGGTGCCCCACACCGACAATCCAACCGACTTCGGATACTCCCCGTGATCGGCCAAATAGCGCTCCACCAGGGAGTCGGCCATCGCCTTACCGGTCTCCCACGCCAGCCGGCTCGGAACGGCCTTGGGGTCAACCGAGTAGAAGTTGCGCCCAGTCGGCAGCACATTGATCAGACCGCGTAGCGGAGAACCGCTTGGGCCCGCCGGGATGAAGCCGCCGCGAAGCGCGTGCAGCACGCGATCGATTTCCGCGGCGGTCTGGCGCAGACGTGGAACCACCTCGGTAGCCGCGAACTGGAGAACCTCGCCGACCGCGGCCGGGTGGTCGGCGGCGATTGCGGCTACCGCGTCGGGCGCCCAATCGCTAGCACCGCAGCGCGACACCAAATCGCGTGCGACACTTTCCGTCTCGTCGACCTCGCCTCGTGCCGCATCCGACGCGCCTTCGTCCAAACCGAGCGCTTCCCGTAGGCCGGGGAGAGCTTGCGTCCCGCCCCACAACTGCCGCGCGCGCAGCATCGCGAGCACCAGGTCCGTCTCCGCCTCTCCGTCTGGTGCCGAACCCAGAATGTGCAGACCGTCGCGGATCTGCACGTCCTTGATCTCACAGAGCCAGCCATCGACGTGCAGCAGCATGTCGTCGAAGACCTCTTCGTCGGGGCGTTGGGCGAGCCCCAGGTCATGGTCCATTTTCGCCGCGGTCAGCAGGGTCCAGATTTGCTGTCGGATCGCAGGTAGTTTCGCTGGATCGAGCGCCGCGATATTGGCGTGCTCGTCGAGTAGTTGCTCCAGCCGCGCAATGTCGCCATAGGACTCGGCGCGGGCCATCGGCGGAATCAGGTGGTCGACGAGTACCGCGTGCGCCCGACGTTTCGCCTGAGTGCCCTCACCCGGATCGTTGACCAGGAACGGATAGATCAGTGGTAGATCACCCAACGCGGCGTCGGTGCCGCAGTCGGCCGACATTCCGAGCGTTTTGCCGGGCAGCCACTCGAGGTTGCCGTGCTTGCCGACGTGGACGATCGCATCGGCGCCGAAGCCCCAGTTTGATTCCGCGATCCAGCGGTAGCAGGCCAAGTAGTGGTGCGACGGCGGCAGATCCGGATCGTGGTAGATCGCGACCGGGTTCTCACCGAAGCCGCGGGGCGGCTGCACCATCAGCGCGATGTTGCCGAAAGTCATTGCGGCAATGACGATGTCACCGTCGGGGTTCGCCGACCGATCGACAAACAGTTCACCCGGCGCCGGTCCCCAATGTTCTTCGACGGCGGTACGCAAACCCGCGGGCAACGTGGCGAACCACCTTCGGTAGTCCTGCGCCGAGACTCGAATCGGGTTGGCGGCCAACGCCTCAGCGGTCAACCAGTCCGGATCCTGTCCGCCCGCCTCGATGAGTGCGTGCATGAGTGCGTCCGAATCGTCGTCGGTCTGACCGGGGATGCCAGCGAGACCGTCTGGGCCGAAGTCATAGCCGTCGTCGTTCAACGCCGCAAACAACCGGAGGAGGCTCTTCGGGGTGTCAAGCCCGACGGCGTTGCCAATGCGCGCGTGCTTGGTGGGGTATGCCGAGAGCAGCACTGCCACCCGACGCTGCGCCGACGTCAACGACCGTAGTCGTGCATGGCGAACAGCGATTCCCGCCACGCGTGCACAGCGTTCCGCGTCCGGCCGGTACCACGGCAATCCGTCGTCGTCGAATTCCTTGAACGAGAACGGGACGGTGATGATGCGGCCGTCGAACTCCGGGACAGCGACCTGACTTGCGACGTCGAGTGGTGACATCCCCTCATCGGTGTCGGCCCAGTCGTCTCGCGAGCCGGTCAAGCACAGGCCCTGCAGGATCGGAATGTTAAGCGCCGCAAGACGTTCGACATTCCACGACTCGTCGTCACCTCCCGCCGACGCCGCGGCGGGAGTTGTTCCACCGGCCGCCAACACGGTCACGATGAGGGTATCCGCAGCGGTCAGCGCGTCGAAGAGTTCGTCGGGGGCCGACCGGAGCGATGCGGTAAAAATCGGGAGTGCCCTGCCACCCGCGGATTCGATTGCGGCACATAGTGAATCGATGTAGTCGGTGTTCCCCGCGAGATGCTGCGCGCGGTAGTAGAGCACCGCGACGGTCGGGGCGCTTTCGGGCACCGACGCCTGCGTGCGATCCAGTACTCCCCACGAAGGTGTCGCCGCGGGTTCGGCAAAGCCGAAGCCAGTCAACGTAATCGTGTCGGACAGGAACGCGTAGGCGTTCACAAAGTTCTCAACTCCGCCGGCGGCAAAGTAATTGTGCGCCTGAGCCGCAACGCCAGCTGGCACCGTCGACATCGCCATCAGGTCGGGGTCGGGCTGCTGCTCCCCCGACAGTGCGACTACCGGACGACCACTCGCAACCACGGCGGCAAGTCCCTGCTCCCAGCTGCGTTTGCCACCCAGGATTCGCACCACAACCAGATCAACGTCGGCGACCAGCCCATCGACGTCTTCGTCGAGGATTCGACTTGGGTTAACACCGACCATCGTTCCGCCGTCCGGCAGTCGCGGTGTGCTTGCGCTGGCGGTGAGTAGGTCAGTATCCGACGTCGAGAACAGGAGAATCCGAGGAGCAGTCATGGTGCTGACCACCCTAGTTGTCGCACTGATTACGCTGATGAGGTGACCCAAACACCGTCGGAGAACAACCAGGTCGCGCGCGCGGGCGTCGCAGATCGGTGTCCCGGCGTTTTCGAAACGCATTCTGCGGCCGACGGGTCGGTTGCTCGCATCCGACTCCCCGGTGGGCAGATCAGTGCCGCGGCGATGGGCACGCTAGCCACGATTTCAGCCACCTACGGCGACGGCTTTCTCGAATTGACCGCCCGCGGCAACATCCAACTACGCGGTATCGCGGACGTCGACTCCGTCGCGGCGGCCGTTGTCGACGCTGGGCTCGCGCAGGCGAACGCCTCCGACCGGCAGCGCAACATCACAGCCTCACCGCTGTCCGGCCGCATCGGCGGCGTCGCCGATGTTCGACAGCTAGCCGTCGAATTGGATGACGCATTGCGTGCCGGGCACGCACCGACTCAACTGTCGGGACGATTCTGGTTCGGCCTCGACGATGGGCGTGGCGACGTTCTCGGCAAGTACCCCGACGTCGCATTGTTCGCGACGACGGCGGACCGGTTCGACGTCGTAGTCGACGGCACCGCGGTTGGTTCGACGACCGCGGAGCGCGCCGTCGAGACGCTGCTGTCGCTCGCCGGTCACTTTGTCGATTCCGCCCCGGGAGCATGGCGGGTTGGCGACCTTTCCGTCACCCAGCGGGACACCTGGCTGAGAGTCGTCGCCGAGGAGTTGCCTTCACCGACCCGCCCGGCCCCTTCCCCGACCGCGCATGCCCCGATGCTTGGCTGGTTCGACCAAGACTCAACGCGGGGTTCTTCCCCCCTAGTCACTCTGGGATGCACGGTCCCACTCGGCCGGGTGCCAGCCCGCACGGCAGAGTTTTTGGCCGCGATCAACACACCCATCATCGTCACCACGCGACGCGAGATCCTGATCTGCGACTTGACCGAGGGCGTCGCCGAAACGGTGGTACGCGTTCTCGCCCCGATGGGCCTCATCTTCGACGCCGCGTCACCCTGGGCGCAGATCACCAGCTGCGTCGGAGCACCCGGTTGCGCCAAGTCACTCACCGACGTCCGCGGCGACGTGAATCGTCATGTCAACGCACTCGACGACTCGACCGTCCCCGATACACCCGAGCATTGGGTTGGTTGTGCACGCGGGTGCGGTAGTCCCGGCCAGGCGCATATTCGGGTGGAGGCCACTGCCGACGGCTATCGACGAATCAGCCACGGTTAGGCTTGCGTCACAATGAGTGAGCAGTATTCGTACGTTCGCGACGGCGCCGAGATCTACCGGCGGTCATTCGCCACCATCCGCGCCGAATCGGACCTTTCGCCGTTCTCCGACGACCTATCCACAGTCGTCGTCCGCATGATCCACGCGTGCGGGCAAACCGACCTCACCCGGGACGTCCGCGCATCGTCGAGATTGGTTTCCTCCGCACGTAGCGCGCTTAACGCGGGCGCCCCAATTTTGTGCGACGCCAACATGGTCGCGTCCGGTGTCACTCGGAAACGCCTACCCGCGGCCAACGAGGTTCGCTGCTTCCTCGGTGAACCAGGCTTGGCCGACCTCGCCACCAAGCTCGACACCACTAGAACCGCAGCGGCCGTCGAATTGTGGCGGCCACATCTCGACGGCGCGGTGGTGGCGATCGGAAACGCCCCGACGGCCCTGTTCGCGCTCCTGGAACTCATCGACGCCGGTGGTCCTCGCCCGGCCGCGATCGTCGGAGCTCCGGTCGGGTTCATCGGCGCCGCCGAGTCGTGCGACGCCCTCGCCGCCCGAACCGACGTCGAGTACCTGACCGTCCTCGGCCGACGCGGCGGGTCGGCCATCACCGCCGCCGCCCTCAATGCGTTAGCGAGCCCGATCGAATGAGTACAACCACACCGGGAACGCTGTGGGGCGTTGGCCTCGGTCCAGGCGACAGTGAGCTTGTCACAGTCAAGGCTGCCCGAGTCATCGGCGCTGCCGACGTCGTGGCCTATCACTGCGCACGGCACGGTCGGAGCATCGCGCGCGGCGTGGCCGAGCCCTATCTGCGTGACGGTCAGATCGAGGAACGCTTGATGTATCCCGTCACCGTCGAAACCACCGATCATCCAGGTGGCTACGCCGGGGCGCTCGAAGATTTCTACGCCGAGAGCGCGGAACGCCTGGCGCAACACTTGGCCGCCGGACGCGATGTTGTAGTGCTCGCCGAAGGTGATCCGCTGTTCTTCAGCTCGTACATGCACATGCACAAGCGACTGGCTCCTCGTTTTAACGCGGAGATCATTCCGGGTGTCACGTCGGTCAGTGCCTCGTCGGCTGCACTTGCCGTCCCCCTCGTCGAAGGTGACGAAACGCTGACGGTGTTGCCCGGCACTGCTCCGAAAGCAGAGCTGGTCACGCACCTGCGGGCCGGGGCGGCTATCGCGATCATGAAGTTAGGCAGGACATTTGAGACCGTTCGCGCGGCGCTCGACGAGTCTGGTCGTCTCGACGAAGCCTGGTATGTCGAACGCGCGTCGACTGCTAGCCAGCGCGTTGGCCGCGTGGCCGACGTCGACCCGTCGACTGTCCCCTACTTTTCGTTGATCGTGGTGCCGTCGCCCCGCAATCAGGGTGGCTGGTCGGGCACGCCGGCCCAGACGCTCGACGCATCGTCTCGCACGGGCACGGTGTCAGTTATCGGCCTCGGGCCTGGCTCGGACGCCCAGACGACGCCCGAAGTTGCTGCGGCGCTTGCCGATGCCACCGATCTGGTGGGTTACAAGACCTACCTCGCGCGAGTAACGGCGCGTCCGGGGCAGCGCGTTCACGCCAGCGACAATCAGGTGGAATCCGAACGTGCCGAATTCGCACTGAGCCTCGCGGAACGCGGAGCACGGGTTGTGGTGGTGTCGTCGGGTGACCCGGGCATCTTTGCGATGGCGTCGGCGGTCGCGGAAGTCGCGGCGGAAACTCGCTGGCAGTCGGTACCCGTCCGAGTGCTACCGGGAGTCACCGCGGCAACCGCCGTCGCCGCCGCTTTCGGTGCGCCCCTCGGGCATGACCTAGCTTTGATCTCCCTGTCGGACCGGCTCAAACCATGGGACACGGTTGCGCAGCGGATCCGCTCGGCCGTCGCGGCCGATCTCGTGGTTGCGATCTACAACCCCGGCTCGTCGCAGCGGACGTGGCAGGTCGGTGAGCTGAAAAAAATGCTGCTGCAACAGATTCCCGACGATCGAGTACTTCTGCTCGGTCGCAACGTCGGTGGACCTGAGCAGTCGCTGACGGTGACGACGTTGGGTCAGTTCGACCCGAGCGTCGTCGACATGCGAACCATGATCGTCATCGGATCGTCGACGACGCGCCACGTCGCACGCCATGCGGGCGACCTCGTGTACACGCCGCGCCACTACAGCTAACCGAACTCACCGATGCCGTAGCCAGTCGACGGCGGCGTCAACGGTGTCCACCGCTTCCATGCCATCCGGCTCGGGCGGGCGGTCGACCATGACAACGCGAATCCCCAAGTCGCGGGCGGCATCCAGCTTCGCGTGGGTCAAGGCGCCGCCGCTGTTCTTGGTGACCAGCGTCGACACGTCGTGGGCACGCATCAGCGCCACTTCGTCGTCGTAGCCGTACGGGCCACGCGCCAACAGCACCTCGGAGTTCACCGGCAGCTTCCCCGTCGGTGGGTCCACTATGCGGATAAGGAACCACGCGTCAGCGATGTCAGCGAACACACCGACATCTTGGCGTCCGGTGGTGAGAAACACTCGGCCGCCCTCCGACCGCACGGCGTCGGCGGCGCCGTTCATGTCCGCTACGCGGACCCATTGGTCGGTCGACGTCGGCGTCCACGGCGGTCGACGCACCCGGACGAGGGGCTTTGCCACCTGGGCACAGGCAATCGATGCGTTCCTGGTGATTTGGGCGGCAAAGGGGTGCGTCGCGTCAATGACGGCGTCAATCTCGTTCTCCGACAACCACTTCGCCAAACCCTCTGAACCGCCGAAGCCGCCAATCCGAACCCCTCCGACCGGCAGACGTGGACGCGCGACTCGTCCCGCAAGTGATGAGACCACGTCGTCGCCGTCGTCGACGAGTTGTGCGGCGAGGTTCCTCGCCTCTGCAGTCCCGCCCAAGATGAGGAGTCTCACTAAAGGGCACCGTCGCTGCGTAGCTTTAGATCG
>QIRE01000159.1_pt1 | contig 16211 bp, 14 predicted proteins | sample 2940141 | NCBI WGS metagenome assembly QIRE01 (sample SAMN09273532, study PRJNA473421) | Gut metagenome, whole genome shotgun sequencing project. | isolation source: gut tissue | host: Folsomia candida VU population | place: Netherlands: Amsterdam | collected 2016-03-06
CAGCAACCAGCAACGACCGCAACTCGGTGAAAAAATCTTGGATCGACGGTCCGCGACCAATCTTGGTGCTGATCGTTGGCGCAACTGCGATATCACGATCCGCGAGGACCCAATCCAGATCCCCAATCAAATCTTCCAGCGGCCGCGACGCACACATCACCCGCAACACCACTAATAGCTGCCGATTTGCACCCTTAAATATGGTTTCCCGCTTTCCTACTGTCGTCCACTCGACCAATGACTTCTCGAAGTCCACGAGCTCGTCCGCTGGGGTCCGATTCTTAGAGAAGATCTGGTCATCGGCGGCCACCGTAAATATGGCAAGCGCCTCGGGGGTAAACCATTCCGATGACCGCCAGCCGATACCGTCGATCGCGATATCCGCGGAAGTCGAACCGCCATCACCGGTCAGCGAAGAACGAAGCGGCCGCCCCAGAAAGGCGTTGTACGCAACTAGGTCGCCGACCGACGATGGATACAGATCGATAAGGCTAGCCCACCAACCATCACAGCCACCCTTCGTCAGATAGAGGCTACGGCCTGAACCGACCGCCTCCCACGGTTCACCCAAAATGTCGATCGCACCCTCAACCAGCGCCTTCCATTCCCGCACCGACACCGTCATGACTTCACACTCCGTCCATTGGCATCGCGCCTAGCTCGGATCATTCTCGAAGTGTGCCATCAAATACTCGCTCGGGTCTTCCCCGATCTAGCCATTCCGTGTAATCGCGATTCCAAATCACGTATTGTTTCTTTAACTCATTGCCAGTCTTTCGATCGAGCGCGAAACCAAAAAGCCGCGTCGGCCGTAAGAAGTCCTCCGCGAAAGGCACATCAATAGCAGGATCAGCTCCGAACCTGCCATCGCGTTCGATCGGAACCGACACCCACTCGCCCTCAAATGCCTTCCGAAATGTCTCACCGATGTAATATACGTAACGCATTGCTTTCGGTCCGAACTCTTCATCCATCCAAAAGTTTCCTTTTCCTTCGAACGTTTCGACAATCGCGCGTTCTACGACCGGCAGGCTAACTTCGAGAAAGGTTGCGTCCGCACTGAGGTCGATGTCATCGACTATGAACGTGAGGTACGAAGCGGCCTCCTGCATCTTTAACCAACCGAGAAACGCCTCGTCTCTCTGCGCCTCGCGAAATCGCGCGGTCGTTCGGATGGGAATATAGTTCCGTGCCTCACCCATCAGGCTCCCACGATCCGCGCCACACTGGCCGGATCGACATCGTCGAGAGACGCCGGCGAAAACGATGGCTGGCGATCCTTGTCGACAAGCACCGCGCGAACACCTTCGGCAAAGTCGGGCGTCTTCGTAATCTGTTGTGCCGCATGAAGTTCGCGGTCGAAGCATTCGTCTAGCGTCGACGATGCTCCGCGCGCGATCAGCGCCGCGGTCACGGCAAGGCTCGTCGGCGACGCGGACGCAACCAGGTCGAGCGCCTCCTGCGCGAAATGGGCCGACGCCTCGTCGTCGCCCTTCGCGGCACCCGTCAAACCGCCGATGATGGCGACCGCGTTGTCGTCGCTGAAATAGGCCGCGACGTCGCGGAGCGGAAGTGCAGGAGCGTCAGGAGCGGTCCGCCCCGCCAGCGCCTCGGCGAGTGGCGCGCCCGAGCGGATGGCAGCCGCGACGTCGGGTAGTTCGTCGGAGCTGACCGCGTGCGTCGCAAGTCCCACCGCTACGGCTTGCGCACCTTTGATCCGCGCGCCGGTCAGGCCAAGCCAGTTTCCGACGCCTTCGGGGAGTCGCGGCAGGAAGTACGTCGAACCGATGTCGGGGAAGAAGCCAATCGCCGTCTCCGGCATCGCAATTAGAGCCTTCTCGGTCACCACGCGCACCTCGCCGTGCACGCTGATGCCCAGCCCGCCGCCCATCGCCGCACCGTCGATGAGACTCACGTACGGCTTGGGGTAGTTCGCGACCAACTGGTCGAGGCGATACTCCGAAGCGAAATATTCGGTGATCGCTGCGTCATCGCCAGCTAGCGCTGAATCGCGGATCGCGCGGATGTCGCCGCCCGCGCAGAACGCACGCGGTGACCCCGACGTCACCAGCACCGTCTCAATCGAATCGTCGTCCGCCCACTCCACGAGGATCGGATGCAAGTCGTCAATCATCGTCTGGTCTAACGCATTAAGTGCCTTCGGACGATCCAGAATGATCTCGCCAACTCCGTTGGCTACCTCGGTGCGAATGTAGGACATGCAACGAATGTTAGTCCGCGTACCGGTGATCACACCCGAACGGGTGGTCAGACGTGCGATACTCCACGGATGCAAAACGTTACGACGGGCGTTGTCACGGTCCTAGCCGCCGACAGCGGCGGTGGTGCCGCTCTCGATCAGGTCTTCGGAATGACTGCCGTCGCAGCGGTTGTCTCCATCGGCCTCCTCTGGATCGCCTACCGCCACCGCACGCGGAAGTCGGACTGGCTCGACAACCTTGCTCGCTGGATCGGCGCCGTCGGTGAACGGCCGACCTGGTCCGTGTTGCCCGTCTTCTTGTTCACCTCGACGATTCTGACCGCGTTCCTCGGCTTCATCTGGGACGTCAGTCTGCACGTCGGTCGCGGTCGCGACGAGGGGCCGCTCGCCAATCCGGCGCACTACTTCATCCTCGTCGGCCTGTTCTTCCTGTTTATCGCCGGCTCGCTGGCGATGATTCTGCCCCGCAACCGCGACGGCTCGGTCGCTATTCCTGGCAAGGCCGCGATCAAGATCACCCGTACCTGGTACTCCCCCGTCGCCGGCATCCTGGTTGCCGCGTGTGGCCTCTACGCACTCATCGGATTCCCACTCGACGACATCTGGCACCGCATCTTCGGGCAGGACGTAACCCTTTGGGGCCCAACGCATCTCATGCTCATCGGCGGTGCGGGCTTCTCACTGATCGGCGTCATCCTGCTGATTCACGAGGGTTACCTCGCGGCAAAGTTCAACGCCGACCCCGACATCCCGTCGGAAACCAGCAAGCTCGGCTCCTTCGAGATTCCAGCGTGGATTTCCGGGCCGTTCCCCACCAAGCTCGCACAATCGGTTACCTGCGGTGGTCTTCTCATCGGACTGTCGGTCTTCCAGGTTGAGTTCGATTTCGGTGTCGAGCAGTTCCGCCTGCTATTCCAGCCGATACTGCTCGTCGCTGCGGGTGTGTTCGGAACGGTCGTCTGCCGACTGTGGGCTGGCCCCGGTTCGACGTTCATTGCCGTGGCTTTCGCGGCGATTGTCCGCGAGATCGTCGCGCTTCTCGTCGGACCCGCCTTCGGCGAACCGCACAATGTCTTTCCGCTGTACCTGGCGATCGCGATCATCGTCGAGCTCCTTGCGCTCACTCCGCTGCGCAATCACGCCATCGCGTTTGGCGGCGTCGCGGGCGTCCTCGGCGCCACCGTCGGAGCGTGGGGCGAATCTCTATGGGTCAATCGCTTCTTCCAGATTCCGTGGCCAAAAAGCCTGTGGCCCGACATCTTTGGTGCCGCCCTGCCTGTTGCCATTGCCGTCGGCCTGACCGCGGGTCTGCTCGTCCGGGCATTGCAGCCACAACCGTTGCCGCCCAAGCTCATTCGTCGCTCGATCGTGATCACCATGATCGCGACGTTGGCGTGCGCGATTTTCTACGGGTTGAACATCAAGATTCCCAACGACGCCACCGCATCGGTAACACTGCACGAATCGTCGCAGGTCGACGGATTCCGCATGGTGACCGCGGATGTCGTGGTCGCACCGTCGAACACCATCAGCGACGACCCGGACTGGGTCACCATCCTGGCTTGGCAGGGTGGCGGCGACACACTCCGCGGCCTCGTTATCGATCGCCTCGATCGGGTGGCGCCGGGCCACTTCCGCTCCACCAAACCGGTCCCTGTGTCGGGTGGATGGAAGACGGTGTTCCGTGTCCAGGACGGCGACGTTCTGACCGCCGCGCCGATCTATCTCGCTGGCGATCCCCAGATTAATGCGCCCGAAGTTCCCGCGACCGCTTCGTTCACTCGCCCGCTGCAGCGTGAAATCGACATGCTGCAGCGCGAGCGGAAGTTCGATCACCCGGCATGGCTGTTCTCCGCTGCCACCTGGGCGGTTGCCGTGATGACGATCATCCTGGTGTGGGTGCTGTCCTGGGGTGCCGCGCGCATCAACGAGTCCTACTTCGGTAGCGAGTCACGTAGCCGTCGGAGCAAAGCCGCGGACACACCTGCCGTATGAGAGTTGAGTACGTCGCCGACCATTCAGCCCTCCTCGCGCTACCCGCGTTTGCACCGGCACTGCTCGTGGCGGGCGTCATCGTGGTGATGGTCATTCGCGACCGACGAAAATCGGATGATCCTGAGGACGATGCTGACTCCACTGACGAGGCTGACTCATGATCGAAGTACTCGCGCACGGTACGGGTGAGGCTTCCGCGCTGCCGGTACCGATCACCTTCGCGCTGATCGGTGGATCATGGGCGCTGGCAGGCTCATTCGCGGTCCTTGCCTTCGCGTGGCGTTCACCTAGGTTGTCGCCCAGCAAGCATTTCGCGACGCTGGGTCGAGGTCTCACGGCGTTCGTCGATAGTGCGGCGTTGCGCGGAACACTCCGCGTGCTGGCGCTGGCGTTTGCGGTCGCCGCGGTGGCGTATGGCCTGTTTGCCTCGGCCCACGACAACCCGCTGGTCGGTACGTTCTATGTGCTGTTGTGGGTCGGCCTGGTGCCCGCGTCGCTTCTGTTTGGCCCGGTCTGGCGAGTGATCTCGCCGGGCCGCACAATCTTCGACGCGGCGTCGAAACTTCTTGGCCGCGAGGGTAATTCGGGTCTGTGGCGCTATCCCGAGAAGCTCGGCCGATGGCCAGCGGCGGTCGGTTTGTTCGCGTTCGTGTGGATGGAACTGTGCGCGACGAACAAGGACGCGCCGTCGTCGGTGCTGTGGTGGATCGCGGGTTACGTGGTTGTCCTGCTCGTCGGGGCCATCGCATTCGGCCGCGACTGGTTTTCGCACGCCGATCCATTCGAGGTGTTCAGCGAAACTATTTCCACGATGTCGCTGGTCGCCCGCAACCCCGACGACCGCGGTCTGATGTTGCGCGGTCCACTCTCGGGTCTGTCCACCTACGGATCGGGGCCCGGAGCGGTTGCGGTGATTTCAGTGTTGCTCGGTTCCACTGCGTTCGATAGCTACACCCGAATCTCGATGCCGCACACGGTCATTGACCGCACACTCATCATGCTCGCCTTCATCGTCGGCATCGCGATCACATTCTGCGCTGCGACGATGGCGACCGGCGGAGTGACCCGCGAAGCTCGCCGGAAGTTGCCAGGTGCCATGGCGCACAGCCTGATCCCGATTGCCGTCGGCTATCTGATCGCCCATTACGCGACGTATTTCGTCGAGCAGGGGCAGGAAGCCGTCGCCACCTGGTGGGTGTCGCTGACCGGCGCCGACGATCCGTCGACCTGGCACGGGTTCACCCAACATCCCGCAATCCCGGCGTCGATTGCGGTGTCCGCGGTTGTGATTGGGCACGTGGTCGCGGTGGTCGCGGCACACGACGCCGCGCTACGCCTGCTGCCGAAGCGTCACCATTTGACCGGACAGTTGGCGCTGATGTTGGTGATGGTCGGGTACACGTTCACCGGGCTTTACCTGCTATTCGGCGGCTGAAAACTGCGCCGCCCACCCCCAAAACCGCCCCTGAGCGCGGCCTAATCCACGTATCGGAGTTTGGGCTCGCTCAGGGGCGGTTTTGGGGAGGTGGGGGCGTCGTTCGGGTCATCAGCCGACCTCGACGACCCGCGAAATCCCCAGCCGCGCAACAAAACTCTCGTCGTGCGAGACAAGCAGGAGTGCACCGGCCCACTCCGACAGTGCCTGCGCCAACTGTTCGACCGTATCCAGGTCGAGGTTGTTCGTCGGCTCGTCGAGAATCAGCAGTTCCACCGGCGTCGGCCCCGACAATCCGATTGCAAGTGCAACGCGCAACCGTTCGCCGCCGGACAACGTCGACAACTGCTGTTTCGACCGATCGCCGCGAAACAGCATGCGCGCCAACGCCGAATGCACCTGTTCGGGAGTCAACGACGGATGCGCCGCAGCCATCGCCGTGGCGATAGTCAGTGGCTCGTCGTCGAAGGTGATCAACTGCGGCACAAAGCAATACGGAACTCGGATTGCCTCGTCGGCGACGAGCCGTCGAAGCAGAGTCGTCTTACCGCTCCCATTCGCCCCGACGACCCGTATGCGTTCCGGGCCGTCCACGGTGAGCGCCTCGTCGACAACAACCTCACGCCGCGAGGCCACCGAGGCGTCGGGCAGCGTGAACTTGGCGAGCAGATCCTTGCGTACCTCCGACGCTGCGTCATTGAGTCGATCTCGCGCAGAGTCGACGTCGGCGCGCACGTCGGTGTGTAACTTGCCCGCCGATATCTGAGCCGCCTGCCGACGCCCATGCGCGACGATCTTGGGCACCCGCTTTTCGACGTCGGCCTTGCGAGCCATCTGCGCACGATGCGCCAATTTCGTTTGCGCATCGGCCATTTCACGACGCTGCTTCCGCAGATCGTTCGACGCGGTGACCACTGCCGCGGCTGCCGCGTCCTGTTCGGTTTGCAGTGTCTCGCGGTACAGCGAGTACGGGCCACCGAACGTTCGTAGACCACCGCGATACAGCTCAACGGTCGTGTCAACGCGTTCGAGCAACTCCAGATCGTGACTGACGATCAGCACCGAGCCGCCGAAACGGTCAATCGCGTCGAAGAGCAGACCACGCACGCGCTGGTCGAGATTGTTCGTCGGCTCGTCGAGGATCAAGAGCCCCGGCCGCTTCATCAATTGCGCGACAATGGCGAGCAGGGTTGCCTCACCACCCGACACCTCTCCGACGCGTCGATCGAGTTCGAGGTCGTCGAGCCCGATCGCGGAAAGTTCCGCTATCGCACGGGATTCGACGTCCCAGTCGTCGCCGACGATTGTGTAGTCGACGGCATCGACCGAACCGTTCTCAATTCGACGCAGCGCGGCGACGGTGTCGCTGATGCCGATGACGTCGGCGATCGACTGCGTCGGGTCCGACTGCGGATGTTGATCGACCAAACCAACCGATCCGACGACGCTGACGCTGCCAGCCTGCGGATGTAGTTGCCCCGCAAGCAGTTTGAGCAGCGTCGTTTTGCCCGCGCCATTGGAACCCACCAGCGAGGTGACGCCCGCGGGAACAACTGCGGAGAGGCCCCGGAACAGGACAGTGCCGTCCGGCCAAGCAAAGTCGACACCGGAGAGGGTGATTGAAGAATCCGAAAAAGGGTTGATAGACATGCGCTACTCCAGAGATTGTTCCGAAATGCCGTCAGCTCAACGCAAATCGCGTGGCGCGGCGGGGAAGGACAATCTCAGTAGTTCATGTTGGGCGATCAACTCCTGGCTCGGGAACGGCGACCACGTTAGCGTGTCTCACGACATCTGGCAAGCCCTATTCCAGTAGCTCTGCGGCTTCCAGCCACTGGGCCTCTGCCTCGTTCTTCTCCGCGACGACGCGTCGAAGCTCGGCGTCGAGGCTCACTAGCTTGTCGGGTTCGATAGCCGCCGCGGCCAGGTCCGCGTGGAGCTTCTCCTCGCGGGCCGACAGCTTCTGGATTTGTCGTTCCAATCGGCTCAGTGTTTTGCGTGCCCGTTGATGTTCTGCGGCGCTCAACGCCGACGAGTTAGGCTCTGCGTCAGCGGATTTCGGTGCAGAGGATTTCGCAACCCGAGCGGACTTCCCACCAGCCGCCACCAACTCCGATCGCCTCTTCAGGTACTGCTCGATGCCACCGGGAAGGTTGGTGAGCTGCTTATCGCCAAACAGCGCCCACGTCGTGTCGCAGATGCGCTCGATGAGGTAGCGGTCGTGGCTGATCACCACCAGCGTTCCGGCCCAGCCGTCGAGGAGATCCTCCAACTGCTGCAGGGTGTCGATGTCGAGATCGTTCGTCGGTTCGTCGAGCAGCAGCACATTCGGCTCGGCCATCAACACCCGCGTGAGCTGCAGTCGCCGGCGCTCACCACCGGACAGATCACCGACCGGGGTGCGCTGCCGCGCGGGTGAGAAGCCGAGTCGCTCGGCGAGCTGGGCGGCGCTTAGTTCCTTGTCGCCCAACGTGATATGCCCCGCGACGGCTTCGACAGCGTCGAGGACCCGCTGGTCGGGGTCCAGGTCGTCGAGCTCCTGCTTCAGCCAGCCGAGTGACACGGTTTTGCCTTGAATCCGACGTCCCGGCGCCACTGGCACCTCGCCGGCGAGCGCGCGGAGCAGCGTCGTCTTGCCGGAACCGTTCACCCCGACGAGGCCGATGCGTTCACCGGGAGCGAGTCGCCAGGTGAGGTCGTCGAGCAGTGTCACATCAGCCGGGGTCGCGATGTGGGCATTCTCCAATTCGATGGCCACCCGTCCGAGGCGACGTTTGGCGAATGCGGACAGCGTGACGCTGTCGCGCGGCGGCGGAACGTCGGCGATAAGCTTCTCGGCGGCTTCAATTCGGTAGCGCGGCTTGGACGTTCGGGCAGGGGGGCCACGTCGGAGCCATGCCAGTTCCTTACGGGCGAGGTTGCGCCGACGTTCCTCGGCCACATCGGCGAGGCGTCCGCGTTCGGCGCGCGCGAAGATCCAATCGTTGTAGCCACCCTCGTACTCGTCGACGCGACCGGAATGCACTTCCCAGGTTCGCTGCGCAACGGTGTCGAGGAACCATCGGTCGTGCGTCACGACAATGAGTGCGCTCGACCGCGACACGAGATGCGAGGCCAACCACTGCACGCCTTCGACGTCGAGGTGGTTGGTCGGTTCGTCGAGAACGAGCAGGTCAGCGTCGGAGACCAGCGCTGCGGCCAAAGCAGTTCGACGCCGCTGCCCACCGGACAGTTCATCGACGCGGGAGTCCATGATCGCGTCGACGCCGATTCCGGCGAGAACCCCGCGAATCCGCGCGTCACCCGCCCACTCGTGTTCAGCAAGGCCGAGCTGTCCAACGACAACGTCGGCGACGGTTGACCCGGCCGGTAGCTCACCTCGTTGGGTCACGGTGACGAGACGCGCTCCCCCGGCCCGCGAAATGCGACCGGAGTCAGGTTCGACGATGCCGGAAAGAATTTCCAACAATGTCGTTTTACCGCCACCGTTTAGTCCCACAACCCCGATACGTTGGCCGGAATGAATACCGACACTCACGTCGTCGAGCAGTGGCTTAATGCCAAAGCTCTTGCTGATCTTCTCCGCGTTGATGAGAACGGTATTGGGCGCGGTCACTCCGTGTCTTTCGCTAGTTGCACTGCTAGACGATACCAACGACGCGCATGACCGCTCCCACGCCAGTAGTCCTGGTACACGGCCTCCGGGTTAGTGGTTTGGCGCTGCACCGGATCGCCGACGCCATCACCGACCGCGACGTCGCATCCCCCGATCTTCCCGGCCACGGCACCCGCAGCGCCGAGAGGTTCACCATGGCTGGCGCGGTCGACGCCGTGCTCGACGAGATCGACCGCCTGGGTGGACGAGCCGTCGTGGCCGGGATGTCGCTTGGCGGATACGTTGCGATGGCCACCGGCGCCCAACACGGTGACGCCGTCGCCGGATTGACGGTGATGTGTGCGACGGCCCAGCCCGGGCCGGTACTCTCGGCACCGTTTCGCCTGTTCGGCGCGGCAACCCGCTACTTGCCGACGGAGGCAGCGGCGATCAGCAAATACCTCACTCGACTGGCCGTCGGGCAGAGCGTCTCGGAGGATATGGAGGCCGGTGGACTGGCCCTACATTCGATTCGCGATGTGGTGAACGGTCTCGCCGCGTTCGACGCGCTGGCCGCGATTCGACGCTACGACGGTCCCACCGAATTCCTCAACGGTGCCCACGATCCATTTCGGCTCGATGAACGCAGGTTCTCGGCCGCTGCACAGCGTGGGCACGTGCGGATCGTCGACGGTGCTAGTCACCTATTTCCGCTGATCCAGCCACTGTTAGTAGCCGAGGCGATCGTCGAGCAAGCCCGGTCGATCGATGCGTCGATGCGCGTGAGCCGCTAGCTTTCTGGGTTGCGAGGTGGCCAAGGCCCGATATTCGGACGGTAACGATCACTAGGCACTCCTGTCACTTTCGCCCCACGATCCGTAGCGTCGGGCTAGTGAAACGTCTACCGACCCGGCACCGCCTGCTCGTTCCGATCGTCGCCGCCGCCATCGCGGTCGGCGCTACAACTGGTGTTGCGGAGTCGACCGCTGCCCCACAAGTCGGCCCCGACGTTTCGAGTCACCAACATCCGGGCCCGGTGTCGTTCATCAACTGGTTTGCGGTACGTGCCGCCGGTCAGCAGCTCGCGATGGTGAAAGCCACCGAATCAACCTGGTACGTCAACCCCTACTTCGTGGCCGACAGCCTGTCGATGCGCACCGCTGGCCTGATCCGCGGCACCTATCACTACGCGGACCCAAGTCGGTCGGCCACCGCGCAGGCCCTCTTCTACGCAAGCGTGGTGTTGGGGCAGAACGGAATCCTCGATCTCCCGCCCGTTCTCGACTTCGAGAAGACCGGGGGCCTGGGCCCACGCGCTCTCGCCGCGTGGGTGCGCGAGTTCTGCGCGGCGTTGGAGGCGATCACCTTCCGCAAAACGATCATTTACACCTACCCGCGGTTCTGGAACACCGCGATGGCCGGGACCCACGAGTTCGCCGACCATCCCCTGTGGATCGCTTCGTACAACGGCAAAGCCGCACCGCAGATGCCCAACGGCGGATGGCGGACCTGGAGGTTTTGGCAGTACACGAGCAGTGGCCGCCTCCCTGGCGTCCCCACCCGGGTGGACCTGAACCGCTACAACGGTTCTATCGCCGGACTGCGCGCCTACGGTAATTCGATCAACGCGTTCGGCAGCTAGCTGACGCGCGCGCCAGCAACCGGTCCGCTGGCGATCCGGACCGCCTTCGCGACACCTGCCCCCGACAGTTCCGCCGCGACGTTGACGGCCGACGTGTCGTCGGCGCACAGGAACGCGCACGTCGGGCCCGAGCCCGACACAATGCCGTGTAGTGCCCCCGCGTCGATTCCGGCACGCAATGTCCGACGCAGCGTCGGCTGCAACGACAACGCCGCCGGCTGGAGGTCGTTATGCAGCAATGCCGCGACGCGCGCGGCATCTCCCGATGCCAGTGCTTGCAGGAGGTCGTCTGGACTCGACAGCGATTCGTCGCCGTTGGAGCCACGGGTTTCGCGGAGTCGATCCAACTCGCGATACACCGCAGGCGTCGAAAGTCCTTCGCGGGCAAGGGCTAACACCCAGTGGAACTTGCCGCGCGAGAGGATCGGGATCAGTTGTTCACCGCGCCCGGTGCCCAGTGCCGTCGCACCGTGCAGGCTGAACGGGACGTCGGAGCCAAGCTTGGCGGCAAGTCCAGTCAGTGACTCTCGGTCGATGTCGAGGCGCCACAGTTGAGCCAGCGCGACGAGCGCACCCGCGGCGTCGGCGCTGCCGCCAGCCATGCCACCGGCGACGGGAATCTGCTTGCTGATTGAGATGGCCGCTCCCGGGTCCCGGCCCGCCCACGCCGCGAGTTCAATCGCGGCCCGCGCGGCCAGGTTCGACGAGTCGGCCGGAACGCCGGCGGCACCCTCCCCCGACGTCGTCACCGACAACTCGTCGGCCTCCGACACCGAGATGTCGTCGCCCAGCGAAAGTGCCTGAAACACCGTGGTGAGGTCGTGATAGCCATCATCGCGGAGCGAGCCGACCCCGAGGTAGAGGTTGACCTTCGACGGCGCGTGCGCGGTGATGGACGCGGACGACGCGACAGATGAGAGGGCCACGAAAAGACAGCCTAGTGCAGCTAGCCCGCTGCGCCGTCGAGCAGCGCCAACCGGACGAAATCCGCGACGCCCAACCGCTCGCCGCGCGCACTCGGATCGATGTCGGCGGCACGCAACCGACGTTCGGCCTCGACGGGACTGCCCGCCCACACCGCTAAGGCTGCACGCAAGGTCTTCCGTCGCTGTGCGAACGCCGCGTCGACGACCGCGAAGACGCGGCGACGCAGCTCCGCATCGTCGGGGTAGGTGTCGGTCCGCGTGATTCGTACCAACCCCGACTCGACCTTCGGTTCGGGCCAGAACACGTTGCGCCCAACAGATCCCGCACGACTCACGTCGCCGTAGTAGCGAGCCTTCACGCTGGGTACGCCGTAGATCTTGGATCCTGGTTCGGCGGCGAGGCGGTCCGCGACTTCGGCCTGCACCATCACCAATGCCGTTGTGATGGTTGGGATTTCGGCCATCAGATGTAGCAAGACCGGGACCGCGACGTTGTAGGGAAGGTTGGCGACAAGCGCCGTCGGCATTGCTGGCAAGTCGGTGCCGCGCACTCGCATGGCATCGGCGGTGACCACCCGGAACTGGTCGCGTTGCGCCGGAGCAAACTCACTAATCGTCTGCGGCAGTCGTTGGGCGAGAACAGGATCGATCTCAACCGCGACAACCTCACCGGCGACGGCGAGCAGCGCCAGTGTCAGCGAACCGAGACCGGGGCCGACTTCGAGAACCGTGTCGTCGGGGCCAACGCCCGACGTCGCGACAATGCGACGAACCGTGTTGGCGTCGTGAACAAAGTTTTGGCCGAGTGTCTTAGTCGGGCGGACACCCAATTCCGTTGCAAGGAGCCGAATTTGGGTAGGACCGAGTAACTGAGGTGTACCGGCGGTACTCAGCGCAGGCCGAGCCTCGACGAGCAGGCCGGCCAGGCGCCCCACCCTTGAGCCGCCAACGTCTTCTTGGCGATGTCGATCTGCTCCTCACGGGTCGCGAGGTCGGCACGCGCCGCGTACTTGCCGCCGCCCCAACGCAGCCAGGTACCAGCGTCGAACTGGATTCCGCCGTAGAAACCGTTGCCCGAGTTGATCGCCCAGTTACCCGTCGACTCGCACTGCGCCAACGAATCCCACACTGAGCCGGCCGGCACGAAGGGTGCGCCCGGCTTGGTGCCGACACGCACGGTTGCGGCCACGGGCTCGGCAGTCGTCTCCGACGACACCTTGGTGCGTTTGATTTCTTTGCCGTTCATGGTCGTGATTTGGTACGTCACGCGTGCCTGTCCTGGCTTACCGGCTTTCACCACTACCTTGCGGTCGCGAACCAGGTTCGGATCTTTCTGTTCAACCTCCGGCGGCGCAACTTTCTCCACCCGCGCGGTCTGCGTCGTCCGGATGCGGGTCACGGTGATCGCCATGTTCGCGGCAACCGGCGTCGACGCTGCCGGTACGACCTTGTCGGTGGGAGCCAACGGCTTACCGGTCGCGGCCACGACGTCGGCGACGGTCGAGCCCGCCAGATCCGACGTCCAGGTGACGGTGCCGTCGGTCAGCTTGACCTTCTTCGGCGTGCTCACGTCGACAACCGCGCCGTCCGTGGGGAGCGTCGCGTAATAGGTCTTACTGGCCGCGTCACCCAACTTCTGCTCGACGAGGAGTTCCGGAACGGTCGATGCCGTCGTCTTCACGGTTTCCGTGCGACCGTCGACGTTGAGCGTCACCGACTTCATGCGCTTCATCGTGATGGTCTGGCCTTCGACCAGTGCGGAGTCGCCAGCCGGAGTGACCGCGTCACCGTCGGCGGGTGCGAAACCCTGCGATCGGAGTGCGGAATCAACCGACATGGACATCGTCGAAACGGACATGACGTTGCCGTCGACGTTCACGGTGACGTTCTTATGCATCGCAACACCGAGAGCACCACCCGCGGCGACCGTCAGCGCGACGGCACCGACCGCCAAGCGGGCGCGGTTCGACTGCGAAGAGTTCAGCTGGGATACGACAGACACAGTTGTGGCAATCCTGGTTCGACGACGGGGATCACAGTATGGTAACGAACTGATGCAGCTACCGCAAAGGCAAGTGGTAAGCCTCACGTGCATTGCCACCCAGCCGAACCGCGAAATCCGCGTCGTCAACACCTCTGAGCTGCGCCAACCCGCGCGCCGTATACGGCAGACAGTACGACTGGTTTGGTTGACCGCGGAACGGATGCGCGGTGAGGAAAGGGGCGTCCGTCTCTACCAAAATCCGATCGTCGGGGACGAGCGTCGCGGCATGGGCCAGTTCTGCGGCGTTACTGAAGGTGACCGTTCCGGCGAAGCTCAGGTAGTACCCGCGGTCGATGCAGGTCCGCGCCACGTCGCGGTCACCGGAAAAGCAATGCATGATGACCGTTTCCGGCGAGCCCTCGGCCGCCAGAACATCGAGTAGGTCGGCATCGGCTTCCCTGTTGTGAATCATCAGCGGCTTACCGACCCGCTTGGCAAGGGCAATATGCCAGGCGAACGCATCCCGCTGCACCACTGGATCCGCACAATCCGCCGACCGCGACGTCCAGTAGTAGTCCAAGCCCGTCTCACCGACAGCGACGACCCGGGGATGGTTCGCCATCGACTCGAGTTCGGCGGCTGTCTCGTCGTTCAGGTCACCCGCGTGCGTCGGATGTAGCGCGACGGCCGCATACGCGCGCTCGTCCCACTCCGCGGCCGCGACGGCCCAGCGCGCGTCGACCATGTCGTCGGCGACCGTGACCACCGCACCAACCCCGACCCTCTCAGCGTGATCCAGGATCTCGCGCACCGAGTCGGCGTCGCGACCCCCGCAGGCGGCCAGATGCGTGTGGGCGTCGATCAATCCGGGTAGCGGCTGCGGATCCGGAGGCGGTTCACGACGACTGTTCTTGCTCACGGACCTACTGTGCCAGATGGTTCTAGCTCGGTTCAGCGACCTACAACTCCATCGATCCCGCGATCACCGTCGTGCACTGTCCCCCGATCCAAATCCGATCGCCGCCGTCGTCGACGTGTACGCGCCCGACCCGATCGAGCACGGTTCCCTGCGCCGCGACATACGACGCCGGAGCACCGTGTGCGGCGCGTAGCCACATCGCAAGTCCCGCGTTCAAACTGCCAGTGATCGGGTCTTCGCCAACTCCAAGGCCGGGAGCGAACGCGCGAACCTCATAATTCGGTTCGCCCGCAACAGCATTCGGGTACGGGCCAACGACACCCACCTCGTGGTCGCCGAGCGCTGCGAGGTCGGGGCGAAGTTCAAGCACGCTGCGCGCCGAATCGAGCAACAGGCCCATCCAGTTCGGGCCGTTGCCCACCCAGGCGGCGTCGCGGATATCGGCCGTCTCGATGCCGAGTGCCGCGGCTACCTCGGCACGGATGGCGGCGTCGACCGGTCCACTGCGGAGCAGCGGCGGCGCGGCGAACGCCAGTCGGTCACCGTCGACGCGGATGTCGATGAGACCCGCACCGCATTCCTGCACGATCGTGTCACCTTTGACGACGCCGCCGGCAGCTCGCCACGCGTGCGCCGAACCCAACGTTGGATGTCCGGCGAACGGCAACTCGCCACCCGGAGTGAAGATCCGCAATCGGTAGTCGGCGCGCGAATCAACCGGGGGCACAACGAAAGTCGTTTCGGAAAGATTCGTCCACCGCGCGAATGCCGCCATGGCGTCGTCGGAGATTCCGTCGGCGTCAAGGACGACGGCGACCGGATTGCCTCGGACCGGGACCGAACTGAACACGTCAACCTGCGCGAACTCCCGTTTCATACCGACATGGTGGCACGCACCGCACCGCGTTGCAGCTGGTTTTCGGCATGCCCGATCCACCGAATACAGGTAGCGTTTCTTAAGTGTTGGGTTTGCCAGAGACAATCAAAGTCGCGCTCTTCGATCTCGACGGCGTGTTGACGACCACTGCCGTGCTTCATCGCACGGCGTGGGCGGGTGCCTTCGACGCCTTTTTGCGGCAACGTGCCGATACCGCGACCCTGCCAACGACCGGGGATCTTCGACCGTTCAGCGAACAGGATTACCTCGATTACGTCGACGGCCGTCCGCGCGCCGACGGCGTACGTAGCTTCCTGGCGTCGCGCAATCTCACCGTCGACGACGCGACAGTCGAGGCAATCGGAACCGGTAAGAACGAACAGTTTCTCGCGCTGTTGCAGCGGGACGGGGTCACGCCATACCCCGGGTCTGTTCGATATCTGCAGGCCGCTCAGGACGCGGGGCTGCACATCGCAGTCGTGACGTCGTCGAAGAATGGCGAGGCAGTGCTCGACGCCGCGGACCTGTCGAAATTCGTCGAGGTTCGAGTCGATGGCCTCGAGGTTGCTCGACGCGGGCTGCCCGGCAAACCGGCGCCGGACTCGTATTTACTTGGC